>WNFU01011469.1_pt1 | contig 18579 bp, 16 predicted proteins | sample 5400121 | NCBI WGS metagenome assembly WNFU01 (sample SAMN13153360, study PRJNA577476) | soil metagenome | isolation source: 100 cm soil or saprolite under grassland replicate 1 | place: USA:California | collected 2016-06-15 | reverse complement strand
GTAGCCCCGACCGGATTCGAACCGGCGCTACCGCCTTGAGAGGGCGGCGTCCTAGGCCGCTAGACGACGGGGCCGTGACGCTGGGGTGCCAGGACTCGAACCTAGACTAGCGGGGCCAGAACCCGCCGGGCTGCCAATTACCCCACACCCCAGGGCCGTGCGTGGACCGACGGCCCACAGGCTCGGGCATGATAGCGGTGCCCGACCGCATCCCTCAACCGGCCTGGCCGGCGGCCCGCTCCAGGCGCGACAGCGCACGGGCCTTGCCGAGCAGCTCCATCGACTCGAACAGGGGCGGGCTGACCAGGCGGCCGGTGACCGCCAGCCGGACCGGCTGGAAGGCCGTCTTGGCCTTGAGCTCCCGCTCCTCCTGCAGGCCGCGGAGGGTCTCCTCGATCGCCGCCGCCGTCCACGGCTCGACCCGCTCCAGCCGCTTGGCCGCGTCGACCAGGAACCCTCGGCCATCCTCGGTCAGCACCTTCGCGGCGGCGGCCTGGTCGAGCTCGACCGGGTCGGTCAGCAGGAAGCCGACCATGCCCGGCACCTCGTCCAGCCGGGTGACCCGCTCCGCGACCAGCGGGGCGGCCCTGGCGAGCAGCTCCTGGTCGGCGTCGCCGAAGCCGGCGGCGTGGACGAACGGCAGGGCGCGGCGGGCGAAGTCGTCCGGCGCCAGCCGCCGCAGGTAGTTGCCGTTGAGGGCGGCCAGCTTCTTGGTGTCGAAGGCGGCCGGGTTGCGCGAGACCCGCTCGATGGAGAACACCCGCTCCAGCTCGTCCAGGGTGAACAGCTCGGTGTGGTCGTCGAGCGACCAGCCGAGCAGCGCGAGGTAGTTGACCATCGCCTCCGGCAGGTACCCCTCGTCCTGGAACGCCTGCACGGCCACCCGGTCGCGGCGCTTGGAGAGCTTGCGGCGGTCGGGGCCGACGATCAGGGGCAGATGGGCGAAGTGGGGCGGGACGGGCCGGCCGAGCGCGCGGAACACGTGCACCTGCCTCGGTGTCGCGTCGAACAGGTCCTCGCCTCTGATCACGTGGGTGATGCCCATGTCGAGGTCGTCGAAGGCGGCCGACAGCATGTAGGTGGGGATGCCGTTGGCCCGCATGATGACGAAGTCGGTGAGGATGGCGTTGTCGAACCGGCTCGTGCCCCTGATCAGGTCCTCCACCACCGTCTCGCCCTCCTCGGGGAGGCGGAAGCGGATCGCCGGCCGGCGGCCCTCGGCCACGTAGGCCCGCACCTGCTCGGCCGACAGGCGGCGGCAGTGCCCGTCGTAGCCGGGAGGCAGGCCATGGGCCTCGGCCGCCAGCCGCCGCTGCTCCAGCTCCTCGGTGGTGCAGTAGCAGGGGTAGGCGTCACCCTGGGCGACCAGGGCGTTGGTCGCCGCCCGGTAGCGGTCCAGCCGCTCGGTCTGCACGTACGGGCCGTGCGGGCCGCCCCTGCCGTAGCCCTCGTCCCAGTCCAGGCCGAGCCAGCGCAGCGCCGCCACGATCGCCTCGGCGCCCTGGTCGACGTTGCGCTCGGCGTCGGTGTCCTCGATGCGGACCACGAACCGGCCGTCGTGGCGGCGGGCGTAGAGGTAGGAGTAAAGGGCGGTCCTGGCGTTGCCGACATGCAGGTAGCCGGTTGGCGAAGGTGCAAACCGGGTCCGAACGGTCTCGCTCATGGCCCGAATGCTACGCGAGTTCGTTTGGACGCGGTGCCGAGCTGTTATGGTATGAGCCCCCCGCTCCACCCTTGGCACCGCCGTATCCCCCAACGGTGAGGAGGCCTGCGTGCAAGCATCCGAGGATGCTTCATCTCTTCGCGTCGCCATGGTGGCACCACCCTGGTTCCCGATCCCCCCGAACGGCTATGGCGGCATCGAGGCGATGGTCCACTGGCTGGTTGAAGGCCTGGTCGCTGAAGGCCACCAGGTCACCCTGATCGGCGCCGGTGTCCCCCAGACCAGCGCCCGGTTCCTCCAGACCTACGAGGAGCCGCCGGTCGCCCGGATGGGGACGCCGTTCCCCGAGATCGTGCACGCCCTCCAGGCGGAGGAGTTGCTGGACGAGCTCGACGTCGACGTGATCCACGACCACTCGATGGGCGGCCCATTGACGGCGCGGGCGCGCCGCGCCCCGACCGTGCTGACCGCGCACGGCCCCGTCACCGACGAGCTCGGCGAGTGCTACCGGCTGCTGAGCCGCCACCACCCGATGGTCGCGATCTCGGAGTCGCAGCGGGCCAAGGGCCCGCACCTGCCCTGGGCGGCGACGGTCTACAACGCGATCCCGGTCGACGCCTACCCGTTCGAGACCGAGAAGGACGACTTCGTGCTCTTCCTCGGACGGATCAGCCCCGAGAAGGGCCCCGACCTCGCCATCGAGGCGGCCCGGGCGGCGGGGCGACGGATCGTGGTCGCCGCCAAGTGCAACGAGCCGCCGGAGCACCGCTACTTCAAGGAGCGGGTGGCGCCGCTGCTGGGTCCCGACGCCGAGTGGTTCGGGCACGCCAGCACCGAGGAGAAGAAGAAGCTGCTGTCGAGGGCGAGCTGCCTGGTGTTCCCGATCCAGTGGGACGAGCCGTTCGGGATCGTGATGGTGGAGGCGATGGCCTGCGGCACCCCGGTGGTGGCCCTGAGGGCCGGGTCGGTGCCCGAGGTGGTCGCCGACGGCCTCACCGGCTACATCTGCGACCGGCCGAGCGAGCTGCCCGCCGCCATCCAGCGGACCGACGCGCTCGACCCGGCGGCGTGCCGCCAGCGCGTCGTCGACTGCTTCGACGTCCCGGACATGGTCCAGGGGTACGAGACCGTGTACCGCCGCGCCATCGCGGCCGCCACGGGCTAGCCGGGACGGGGCCGCGCGTCCTCGCCGACCACCTGGTTGGCGAGGACGCCGATGCCCTCGACCTCGACCTCGACCCGGTCGCCGGCCTCCAGCGGGCCGACCCCGGCCGGGGTGCCGGTCAGCAGGACGTCCCCTGGCAGCAGGGTCATCACCTGGGAGACGAACGACAGCAGGCTCGCCACCCCCCGCTCGAGCTGGGAGGTGCGGGCCTGCTGGCGCGGCTCGCCGTTGACCAGCGTGCGCAGGGCCAGGTCGCTGGAGTCCAGGTCGGTCTCGATCCACGGTCCGAGCGGGCAGAAGCTGTCGAAGCCCTTGGCCCGCGACCACTGCCCGTCGAGCTTCTGCAGGTCGCGGGCGGTCACGTCGTTGGCGCAGGTGAAGCCCAGCACCGCCTGGATCGCGTCGGCCTCGTCGAGGCGGCGCGCCAGCTTGCCGACGATCACGGCCAGCTCGCCCTCGTAGTCGACCCGGCCGACCCAGCCCGGGTGGACGATCGGGTCGCCGGGCCCGATGACCGAGGTCGACGGCTTGAGGAAGATCACCGGGTCGGCGGGGACCTCGCCGCCCATCTCGCGGGCGTGCTCGGCGTAGTTCTTGCCGACCGCGACCACCTTGGTCGGCAGCACGGGCGCGAGCAGGCGCGCCTCCACGGTCGGGAAGCGCTCGCCGGTGTACTCGAAGGCGGCGAACGGGTGCGGGGAGATCGCGGCGACGGTCTCGTCCTCGAGGACCCCGAAGCCCACCTCTCCCTGGCGGCTGTAGCGGACGATGCGCATGGCGGCACGCTCCTCGGGTGCTCAGGTGCGGAGCAGCAGCGCCTCGAGGGTCAGGCCGGTGCCGAAGGCGAGCGCGACCAGCCACCGACCCGGCTCGACCTCGCCCGAGCCGAGCAGCGCCTCGAGGATGAACAGCACGGTGGCCGACGAGCGGTTGCCACCGTCGGCCAGCGTCTCTCGGGAGTGGGCGAGCTGATCGTCGGTCAGTCCCAGGCGCCGCTGCACCCGGTCGACGATCTCGGGGCCGCCGGGGTGCACCGCCCAGTGCGCCACGTCGGCGACCGCCAGCCCGTGCGGGTCGAGCAGGTCCTCCACCAGCCGGCCGACCCCGCGCTCGACGAGGGCCGGGACCCGCGGCGAGAGCCACATGTGGAAGCCGTCGTCCTCGATCAGCCAGCGCATCCGCTCCTCGCTGCGCGGCACGGTCACGCTGCTGGCCGCCACGATCGCCGGTCCGGAGCCGGCGTGCCCGACCAACGCCGCCGCGGCGCCGTCGCCGAACAGGGCCTGGTACACCGCGTCCTCGCGGCGGGTCGCGGGCTGCACGTGCAGGGTGCAGAGCTCCACGCAGGCGACCAGGGCGCGCCGCCCGGACGCGGCCGTGAGCGCGGCCGCGGTGCGCAGCGCCGGCAGGGCCGCGTAGCAGCCCATGTGGTTGATGGCCAGCCGCTGGATGCGCTCGCCGAGGTCCAGGTCCTCGGCCAGGTGGACGTCGAGGCCGGGGCCGGCGTAGCCGGTGCAGGAGACCGCGAGCAGGTCGCCGACCTCGCCGGCGGCGCCGGGGCCGGCGCGGTCGAGGGCTCGCCTGGCCGCCTCGGCCCCGAGGCGGCGGGCGGCCGGGGCGTACACCCGCATCCGGTCGGCCGTGCTCCGTGCGTGCGCGTAGAAGGGCGGGTCGACCACGGAGGCGCGGCGCTCCACGCCGGCCGAGGTGAAGACCGCTTCCCACGCCGGGTCCCAGCCGGGCTGCTTGGCGAAGAAGTCCTCGACGATGTCGGCCTGCTTGAACACGTAGCCCGGCATGGCCGTGCCGAGCGCCTGGATGCGTGCGGTCATTCGGGAGCCTTTCGATAGTCTCCGAGGTAGGAGGCGCGCCGGTCCTTGCCGGTGGCGAACGTCGGTGTGGGCAGGCGGCGCGTGAGCAGGCCGCGGACGACGTCGGTGGGGCCGACCCGGGAGGCGAGCCCCTCCACGGCGACCGCTTCCAGGCCGCCGGCTCGCAGCAGGCGATCCAGCTCGGCGGGCCGGATGAACAGCCGCCAGTCGTGGGTGCCCCTCGGCACCATGCGGAGCACCCGCTCCAGCCCGAACACGGCGGTGAACCAGGACCACGGGGTGCGGTTGATGGTGTCGAACACCAGGCGGCCTCCGGGGGCGAGCACGCGGGCCAGCTCGGCGACGGCCGCCGGCAGGTCGGGCACGTGCTCCAGGACGTCGGCGGCCACCACCACGTCGAAGACGCCGTCGGCGAACGGCAACCGCTCCAGCCGCCCCTGCGTGGGCCGGAACGACCCCATTGGCCGGGGCACCGCTTCAGGGTTCCCCGGACCCCTCCCGATCCACCGGGGCACCCCCTCGGGGTTCCCCGGACCCCTCCGGGCGACGGCGCGGCGCGCCACGCCGAGGCTGCCGAGCGAGCGGTCCAGCCCGACCACGGTGGCGCCGGCGGCGGCCAGCTCGCGCGCGACCAGGCCGCCGCCGCAGCCGGCGTCCAGCACCAGCCGGCCGTGCAGGTCGCCAAGCTGCCGAAGGTAGAAGTCGACACGGGGCCGGTTGATGGCGTGGAGGATCGCGGCCGGGCCGGCGGGGTCCCACCACAGCTCGTCGATGGCCTCGTAGTACTCGTTGTCGATCGAGCAGCGCGCCGGTGGGACCGGCTGGGTCCGGTCGACGGCCAGCGAGGGTCTTCTCACCGGGGAACCCCCTTGGGGTCCCCCGGACCCCTCCGCGCCCTCACGTGGACGTCCGGGGGCCCGCGGCGACGCCCAGCTCGACCCGCCCCAGCCACTGCAGGGTGGCGTCGTGGGATGGCGGCAGCAGCAGGCCGGCGTGGGCGTCCCGCAGCAGCCGCTCCAGCGGCCCGGTGCGCAGGTAGCCGCTGCCGCCGGCGGTGCGCAGGGCGAGCGTGCAGACCTCCAGCGCCGTCTGGCAGACGAACAGCTTGGTGGCGGCCATGCGGCCGTAGTGGGCCACGGGGTCGGGGTCGGGCGGGCGGCGCACCGCCGCGTGCAGCGTCGCTCTGGCGGCGTCCAGGCGCATGCGCATCTCCCCGACCGCCTGCTGCACGCCGGGCAGCTCGCTCAGGACCTGGCCGAGGCCCTCGTTGCGCCGCTTCGGCAGGCCGCCGGTGACGTGGCGGCAGGCGGCCTCGGCGGCGCCGAGGAAGACGCTGGCGAACGACGGCCACGACCAGTGGGAGCCGACCAGGAACGAGAGCGCCACCGGGAAGCCCTGGTCGACCACGCACTCCGGCGGGACCTCCAGGTCGTCGACGGCGATCGCGTGGCTGCCGGTCGCCCGCATCCCCAGCGCCTTCCAGTCGCCGAGCACCCGCAGGCCCCGCGCCGGCTTGGGCACCAGGAAGCCGATCGGCTCGCGGCCGGCGTCGGTCTCGACCGCGGCCGACAGGAACAGGTGGGTCGCCCGCGGCCAGCCGGTGAAGAACGTCTTGGTCCCCTGCAGCCGGAAGCCGCCGCCGGGCAGCGGGGTGGCGGTGGTCGCCTGGTACCACCAGTTGCCGCCCGACTGCGGCTCGGAGAAGCCGCCCGCCAGGATGGCGCCCTCGCTCACCACCTGCTTGAGGAACGGCTCGACCCGGTCCCTGAACCCCTCGGCCAGGATCCCGACCCCGTGGAGGTGCATGTTGACGGCCAGCGCCGTGGCCGGGGAGCCCTCGGCGAGCCGGCTCTGGGCGGCGACCAGGTCCAGCGCGCTCGCCCCCATGCCGCCGAGGTCGGTGGGCACGGTGAGCGCCGTGTAGCCGCTGGCCACCAGGTCGTCGAAGTCCTCGTGGGCGAAGGCGTCGGCCGCGTCGTACCCGGCCGCCCGCGCGGCCAGGGCCGGGGCCAGCCTCGACGCCAGGTCGACGATCTCCTGGCGCGGCTCGATCGGTCGTGGTGGCTCGTGCATGACGTGGCTCCTGGACGGGGACGCTCGCCGACTACCCCACCAGCCTTCCATGAACACGGCCAGAAGACGAGCGGCCGCGCCGCCGCGCTAGGCTCTTCGGGATGACCCACCCGCTGCTCGACCTGCTGCTCGACGCCGCCAGGGGGCGTCCGCCCGCTCCCGACGGCGCCGTGGAGGTCCTGCCGGGGCTGCCCGGCCCGGTGGACGCGGTCCTGGCCTTCACCGCGCATCACGTGGTCGTCGCCGACGTCGACCCGGAGCTGGTCGCCGCGTGGCTCCCCGACGGCGACCTGTCCGCCCCGATGAGCCCGGCCTTCCTGGCCTGGCTGGGCGGGCGGCTCGGCAGCCGGCCGGGCAGCCTCGACGTGGTGCTGACCGCCGAGGGGCTGGGGGGCGAGCCGCCGCTGGAGCTGCTGCCCGTCGCCGACCCCGACCGCCACGAGCGGGTCGCCAGGGCGCTGCACCACCGGGCCGGCGTGGCGGTCTGGAGCGACCCGGAGCAGGCCGGGATGCTGCTGCTCGGGCGCGGCCTGGCCGGCCGGCGCGAGCTCGCGTTCGAGGTCGAGCCGGCGCGGCGCAACCGCGGCCTCGGGCGGCGGCTGGTCGCCGCCGCCCGCCATCTGACGCCGCCGGGCGAGCCGCTGTTCGCCCAGGTCGCCCCCGGCAACGCCGCCTCCCTGCGGGCGGTCGCGGCGGCCGGCTTCCGCCCGCTCGGCGCGGAGGTCCTGTTCGACCGGGCCGATTAGGCCGCTAACCACTGCTCAGCGATCTGGGGCTTCCTGCCGATCATAGAGGCCATGGGCGCAAGGACCTGGCGGGTGTGGCTGGCGGCCGGCGTGGCCGCCGTCCTGCTGCGCCTGCTGCTGCCCACAGAGCTGCTGCGGGGCCTTGCCTATGTCGTGATCGGCGCGGCGGCGGTGGCGGCGATCGTGGTCGGCGTGCGCCGCCAGCGGCCGCTGCGAGCGCTGCGGTGGTACCTGCTGGCCGCCGGCCAGGGCCTGTTCGTCGCCGGCGACCTCGCCTACACGCTGCTGGAGGAGGTCTCGCAGGCGGCGCCGTTCCCGTCGGTGGCCGACGGCCTCTACCTGGCCGGCTACCCGCTGCTGGCACTCGGCACGCTCGCGCTGATCCGCGGGCGGACGCCGGGCCGGGACCGCGCGGGGCTGCTGGACGCGGCCATCGTCTCCACGGGGATGGGCCTGCTCGCTTGGGTGTTCCTGATGAAGCCGATCGCCGACGACCCGTCGCTGTCGCTGCTGGAGCGGCTCATCTCCCTCGCCTACCCGATGGGCGACGTGCTGCTGCTGGTCATCGTCACCAGGCTGCTGACCAGCCCGGGGGCGAGGACGGCGTCGTTCTGGTTCGTGGTCGCCGGGATCGGCCTGACGCTCACCGCCGACGTCGTCTACGCGGCGCTCGTCCTGCTGACCGGCTATGACCATGGGCTGATCGACGTGCTATGGCTGCTGGGCTACCTGGCGTGGGGCGCGGCCGCCCTGCACCCGTCGATGGGCTCGCTCTCGGAGGTCGCCCCCGAACGGTCGCTGCGCTTCACACGCCGCCGGCTGGTGCTGCTCACCATGACCTCGCTGATGGCTCCGGCCCTGCTCGCCTACCAGGGGTGGTGGCTGGGAGCCGCCGAGATCGACGTCGGCGCCATCGTGGTCGGCTGCGCGACACTCTTCCTGCTGGTGGTGGCCCGCATGTCCGGGCTGGTCAACCAGGTGCAGGACCAGGCCGCCCAGCTGGAGGCGCTGGCCCGCAACGACGGGCTCACCGGGATCCCCAACCGGCGCGCCTGGGATCTGGAGCTGGCCAGGGAGCTGGCCAAGGCCCGCCGGCTCGGTACCACGGTGCACGTGGCCCTGCTCGACCTGGACCACTTCAAGCGCTTCAACGACGCACACGGCCACCAGGCAGGCGACCGGGTGCTGAAGGAGGCGACCTCGGCGTGGCGGGGCGAGCTTCGGGAGACCGACCTGCTCGCCCGCTACGGCGGCGAGGAGTTCGCCGCCCTGCTGCTGGGCTGCTCGGCCGCGGAGGCGTTCACGGCCGTCGAGCGGCTGCGCGCCTTCACCCCGCTCGGGCAGACGTTCTCCGCCGGGATCGCCGAGTGGGACGGCCGCGAAGACCCAGGCCAGCTCGTGCACCGGGCCGACGTGGCCCTGTATGAGGCCAAGCGGGGCGGCCGAGACCGGGTGGTCAGCGCCGCGCCGGGACTGGCCGCCGCCGAGCCGCCAAGCCATATCCCAGCCGACCAGCGCACCTGACCCGCCGCCGCGTAGCCCGTAGAGTGCGGGTCTGCGGACGGGAGGCGGCATGGACGACGCGGTGGCGCTGGCCGACTGGCGGCTGCGGGTGGCCGCCCTGTACCTGGCCGAGCCGAGCGAGGGCGAGGCCGGCGCGGCGGCCTTCCGCCACGGTCGCGACCTGCTGTTCCGCGACCACCCGCAGTCGGCCCTGGACGCCGGGCAGCGGGCCCGCTTCGCCGGCCTGGCGTGGTTCCCCTACGACCCGGCCGCGCGCGTGATCGCCGAGCCGCGGCCGGCGGAGACCGACGAGGAGCTGACCATCGACACCGGCGGCGAGGACGGGACCGTCCGCTACCGGCGGGTCGCCCGCCTGGCCACCCCCTACGGCGACCTCACGCTGTTCTGGACGTTGGGGTACGGCGGCGGCCTGTTATGGGGCCGGGCGCTACCTGACCGACACGATCAAGGGCACCCACCGCCGCGGCCTGGAGGTCGACGGCGGCCAGGTCCTCCTCGACTTCAACTACGCCTACAACCCGTCCTGCGCCTACCACGCCCGCTGGGCGTGCCCACTGGCGCCGCCCGAGAACCATCTCCAAGCCCCCGTCCGCGCCGGCGAGCTCGCCTTCCCGGACGCGCGCTGATGCTCCAGGTCGGCCGGCTCCGGGTGATGCCCATCTCCGACGGCCTGGCGAGGCTGCCGCCCGGCTACTTCGGCAACGTCGACTGGGAGCGCCACCGGGCGCTCCTCGGGACCGACGGCACCCTCGACCTGCCGATCGGGACCTTCCTGGTGCGCGGTCCCCAGCAGACGGTGCTGGTCGACGCCGGGGTCGGGCCGCTGCGGGACGACACCTGGCTGGGCGGTGAGCTGCCGGCCGGGCTGGCGGCGGCCGGGACCAGCCCGGAGGACGTCGACCTGGTGATCTGCACCCATCTCCACATCGACCACGTCGGCTGGCTGGTGACCGGCGGCGCCCCGTTCTTCCCGCGCGCGACGGTGCGGTTCGGGGCCGGCGACTGGGACCACTTCGTGACCCGCCGCGGCGGGGCGGAGCGCACCTGGCGGACGATGGAGGCGTTGGCCGGCGCTGGCCGGCTCGACCCCGTCACCGCCGACGGCGAACCGCTCGCCGCCGGGATCACCGCCCGCCTCACCCCCGGGCACACCCCAGGGCACCTGTCGCTGGTGCTCGCCTCCGGGACCGACCGCGCCTACCTGCTCGGCGACGCCGTCCATTGCCCGACCCAGATCCAGGAGCCGGACTGGGTGAACCTGAGCGACGTCGACCCGGCCCTCGCGGCGGCCACCCGGTCGGCGCTCTGGGAGGAGCTGGAGGGCGGCGGCCACCCGTTCACCGCGGCCCACTTCCCCGGCCTCCAGTTCGGCTCGGCCGCCTGCTGCGCGGCGAGGGCCGGCGCTTCGTCGCCGCGACCGGTTAGCGCCCCAGGTCTCTGGAGAGCTGCCGGGCGCAGGCCTCGCGGGCCTGGTCGCCCCTCGCGTTGTCCATGCACCGCCCGAACTGCCTGAACTCGTTGACGTTGGCGGCGAAGAAGGTCCCGATGCCGATCGCCAGGAAGAGCCCGACCACCAGGGCCACCACACCGGTCACGAGTCCCGCCACGGCCTGCCCACGGTTGTCGGCCTCCCCCCGGTTGGCCCGGAGGATCCCGACGATGCCGAAGATCACCGCCAGGAGCCCCAGGATGCCGAGGACCAGCGCGGCGGTTCCCATGCCGTTGCGGCGGGGCCGTGCCGTCGGATAGCCCCCGTACCCTGCGCCGGCAGGGGGGATCGGCTGGGTCGGGTCGGGCGGGCGATCCGCCGGGGTGTCGGTCATTGGTGCCTCCCTCTCCACGAGGCCGCGCCCGTGCCGATGCGGGCGAGAAGCGGCCTTTGGGAGTCTAAGCGCAGTCCATCGTGGTTGCGCGGGCGGCTAGGACCCGCGGCCGACCGGGGTCAGGCGAACGAGGGCGACCCCCGGCATCGGCAGGTCCAGCTCGACCTCGACGGTGCCGGTTGGGGCGGGCAGGTCCAGGGACGGCTCGGCGGGGTCGAGGGTGGCGGCGGCGCGCAGGGCCCGCCAGCCGGCCTCGTCCGGCCAGGCTGGGGCGCCCAGCTCCCGCCAGGCGGCGACGACGTTGCCGTGGGCGGCGTCGACCCGGTGGACCGTGCGGCGCCACGTGCCGGCAGGCAGGCCGGCGACCCGGACGGTGACGGCCCGGTCCAGCAGCGGGTCGCCGTCGACCTTGCCCTGGTCGAGGGTGCCGTTCCAGGCCAGGACCGCGACGGTGCCGTCGCGGTCGCGGGCGGCGAGCGCGTCGACCAGGCCGCCGGCGCCGTCCCCGGCGACGCCGGCCGCCAGCCGCTCCGGGCCGAGGCGGCCGAGCAGCTCGAGCGCCCAGAAGCGCGGCTTGCGGAGGTTGCCGACGGTCAGCAGCCCGAAGCCGCCGTGGAACAGCGCGGGTGGCCTTCCGAGCTCCTCGAAGTGGTCGGACACCACCCAGTAGGCCAGCGCGTCGGCGGACGCCATGGCCGCCTTGACCCCGCGGAGCACGAACGGGGCGCCGAACACCGCGTCGTTGACCGGCGCGAAGTGGGTCGGGGTGATGCCCCACTCGGTCCACCAGACCGGCGGCGCGACGCGGCCGTCGCTGGGCGGCTCCGCCGCCCACGCCCGCGTCAGGGGACGCAGGTCCAGCGGGAGGTTGCCGTAGGTGTGGGTGGAGACGAAGTCGACCGGGCTGCCGGCCCGGCGGGCGTGGGCGAGCAGGTCGCCGACCCACTCGGCCCGCGCCGACCCGGGGCCACCGACCCGCAGCCGCCGGTCGACCGCCTTGACCGCCCGGGCCGCCTCGTCGTACAGCCGGAAGTACTCGGCCTGGGTGCCGGTCCAGAACACCTCCAGGTTCGCCTCGTTCCAGACCTCGAACGCCCAGGTGGCGACCTCGTCGATGCCGTAGCGCCCGACCAGGTGGGCGGCCAGGTCGCCGCAGAGCCGGCCCCACGCCGCCCAGTCGGCCGGGGGCGAGATGACCGCCCGGTAGGTGAAGACGGTGGCGTCGGGGTCGGCGGCCAGCGCCGGCGGCATGAACGACAGCTCCACCACCGGCCGCAGCCCCAGGCCGAGCAGCCGGTCGTAGACCGCGTCGAGGCCGGAGAAGTCGGGCGGCTCGCCCGGCCGGTAGGCCACCATCTCGGGCAGGAAGGCGCCGTGGGCCCTGACCACCTCGCAGCCGAGCTCGTCGCGGGCGATGCGCAGCGCCTCGGCCAGCTCGGCGGCGACGTCGGCGCCGCCGAGCCAGCCGCCGTCGGGCTCGGCGCACAGCAGCGACAGGTGCTCGCTGCCGAGCATCCGCCAGACCGGCCGCAGCGGGCCGGCGGGCCCGGCGGCGTCCACCTCGACGGTGACCCGCCCGCTCGGCCCGGCCCCTGCCGCCGCCGCCAGCGGTGCCGACAGTGGGCCCGGCCCGGCCTCGGTCCAGGTCGCCACCGCGTACCAGGCGGGCGCGCCCGGCGGCAGGGTGGTGTCCGCGTATGGCGGCGCCGGGACCGCCAGCACGTCGCCGCCACCGTGGTCGACGGGCTCGAACGGGCCGTCCGGCGAGCCGGCCCGGTGGACCAGGTAGCCGAGCGCGCCCTCGACCGGCTCCCAGTCGAGCCGCACGTGCCCGGTCCCGCCCTCCGCCCGGACCCGGCCCGGCGCCGCCGGACGCGTCTGTCGCCCGGGGCCCGGGGAACCCCGAAGGGGCGCCGGCGGGGCGCCGTCACGGTCGCCGCTCGGGCGGCCGATGCGGGCACGCCAGTCCTCGGCGGCCTGGTCGGTGGCGTCCTCGGACGCCGGTGGGTGTGGGTTGCTCATGCGCCGGCGGCGAACTCCTCGACGGACAGCAGCGGCCGGACCGCGCGCTCCACCGCCCCGGCGGTGAAGTAGCGCTGCAGGCCGTTGCCGGTGAGCCGGTTGGCGATCGCGGCCATCACCATCCCCTGGTCGAGGGCGAGCCAGTATCTTGACACCTGGCCGGTGTCGACGTTGACCGCGTCGTAGAAGCCGCCCTCGCCGTAGGCGTCGAAGTCGCGGCGCACGTTGGCGAGGTTGGCGAGAGCCGCCCTGGGCTCGAACGGCAGCGCCAGGAACGAGGCGTGCGGGGTGACCACGCCACCGGAGTAGGCGCTCGGCGGCGGGATCGGCTGGGCCGGGCGGCAGTCCCCGAAGCCGTAGTCGACCAGGGTGCGGGCGTCGTCGGAGGTGTAGCCGTTCGGCTCCATCCCAATCGCGTCCACCCCCCACTCCCGGTAGCCGCCGGCGGGGTTGTTGGAGGGCGAGAAGCCCCAGTAGCCGTAGCCGGCCTCCTGCAGGCCGTGCTCGATCTGGGCGCGAACGTACAGCGGGTGGTTGACGCCCCAGCTCCGTGGCCCCCAGCGGGCCTCGGGCACCAGCAGCGTCACCATCAGCGCCTCGAACATGCTGCCGCCCCAGCTCGGCACCAGCCGCTTGCCGCGGTACCCGTAGCTGCCCTCGAACACGTCGACGCCGAGGTAGCTGCGGGTCACGCCCTGCGGCTGCTGCTCCTGCCAGCCCCAGTCGCAGGTGTCGGGGAAGGTCCGCCACATCTTGAAGTAGTGGGTGGCCGGCACCTGCCCGAAGGCGATCCCGAGGTAGCTGGCGATCCGCGGCTCGGTGTTGAGGCTGCCGTAGTGGTGGCAGGTGTAGAGGACGCCGCGGTCCGGGAAGGTGCAGGTGGTGCCCGGCGGGTCGACCCAGAAGCCGCCCCGCAGCAGCCCGGCGGCCGGGTCGTAGTAGGCGCCGAAGTCCATCGGGGCCAGCAACTCGGCTGCCCGCCCGGCGAGCTGCGGCACTGCGTTGCGGACCATCAGCAGCGCGGCGGCGAGCCAGCCGTTGTCGACGGTGGACAGGAACGGGTACACGGGGCTGCCGTCGACCGGCCAGATGGTGAGCTTGGCGCCGGTGGCCGGGTCGTACCAGTTGTAGAACATGCCGCTCGGCGTGTGGCGCTCCAAGGTGGCGAGCGCGTCGAGGGTCCTGGAGATGCGCGCGCGGGCCTCGGTCGCGCGGATGATGTCGAGGTCGCGGGCGGCCAGCGTGCTCCACAGGTAGGTGCCGACGTTGGTGGGCGAGGTGTAGCGGCTGCGGGTGCCGTCGGCGGCGACGTTGTCGGACGGCAGCCCGGTGCCGGGGTCGACCAGCAGCTCGAACGACCGCCAGGTGTCGGCGGCGTAGCCCTCCAGGACCCGGCGCTCCCCCGACCCCGGGTGGTCGCCGGCGGCCTGGGCCAGCGCGCCGGCGGGGGCGAGCACGGCGACGGCGATGGCCAGGGCGAGCCCGGCGGCGAGGCGTCGCTGCAGCGGCATGGTCACGTCTCCTCTCGGTGGTCAGCCTTTCAGCCCGGTCATCGCGATCCCGCGGGTGAAGAACCGCTGCAGGACCAGGAACACGGCCAGCACCGGCAGCACGAGCACCGCGGAGCCGGCCATGAGCACGCCGGGCTCAGGGTGGTTGGGGTCGGTGGCGAAGTTGGCCAGGGCCACCGGCAGGGTGAACATCTCCTGGTCGGTGGTGACGACCAGCGGCCAGATGAAGTTGTTCCAGGAGGCGAGGAAGGTGAGGATGCCGAGGGTGGCCAGGGCCGGCCCGCACAGCGGCAGCGCCACCCGCCAGAACAGGTAGAACTCGCCGGCACCGTCGATCCGGCCGGCGTCCAGCAGCTCGTCGGGGATCTGTCCCATGAACTGGCGCATCAGGAACACCCCGAACGGGCCGGCCGCGAACGGCAGGATCAGGGCCGGGAAGGTGTTGATCAGGTTGAGCCGGCTCATCAGCACGAACATCGGCACCAGCGTCACCGCGCTCGGCACCAGCAGGGTGCCCATGACCAGCCCGAACAGGGCCCTTCGGCCGGGGAAGCGGAGCTTGGCGAGGGCGTAGCCGAGCATCGAGCAGAACAGCAGGTTGGCGACGGTGACCAGGCCGGCGACCACCGCCGAGTTGGTGAAGTAGCGGGCGAAGTCGAGCTGCTCGAACAGGCTGCTGTAGTTGGCGGTGGTCGGGTCGCTTGGCAGCCAGGTCGGCGGCCGCGCGGCCAGCTCCTCGACGTCCTTGAACGACGACAGCAGCATCCACACGAACGGCATGACCACCAGCATCAGGCCGACGGCGAGCACGCCGGTGACCAGGATCGACGCCCGGCGTCGGCGGGTGGTGACGTTCATGTCGCGCTCCTGAACAGGCGTAGCTGCAGCACGGTGAGGACCAGGATGGCGACGAACAGCACGTAGGCGATGGCGCCGGCGTAGCCGAGGTTGAAGAACCCGAAGCCCTGCTCGTACATGTACATCGCCACCGAGATGGTGCGGTCGAGGGGACCGCCGCCGGTCATGACGAACGGCTCCTCGAACAGCTGCAGGTAGCCCGCCGAGCTGACCACGGCCACGAACGCCAGGGTCGGGCGGAGCAGCGGCAGGGTGACGTGGCGGAACTCCTGCCAGCGGCCGGCCCCGTCCATCCGGGCCGCCTCGTAGGTCTCCTGCGGGATGCCCTGCAGGCCGGCCAGGAAGATGACCATGGCGAAGCCGAGGTTGCGCCAGACCGCGATCAGGATGATCGACGGCATCGCCAGGGCAGGCGTGGACAGCCACGCGACCCGCGGCAGCCCGACGGCGTCGAGGACGTTGTTGAGCAGGCCGACATCCACGTCGAGGATGTAGCGCCACACCACCGCGATGGCGACGATGCTCATCACCACCGGCGTGTAGTAGCCGACCCGGAACAGCGCCCGGAACCGGACCACCTGGGAGTTGAGCCCGACGGCCGCGGCCAGGCCCGCCGCCATGGTCAGCGGCACCCCCGCGAGCACGAAATAGGCGGTGTTGGCCGCGGCCGACTTGAACTTCTGGTCGCTCACGAGGTCCTGGTAGTTCTGCAGGCCGACGAACCTGGCGTCGGCCGGGTCGTCGATCGCGCCGAGGCTGAAGTCGGTGAAGCTGATCACCAGCGAGGCGACGATCGGAACGGCCAGGAAGACGGTGAACAGGATCAGGTACGGCGCGGCGAAGCCGTAGCCGATGAGCGCCTCTCGCAGCGAGCGCCACCGCGGGGCCCTTCGGGCCGCGTCCCTGGTCTCCTGGGGGGGAGCCGCCAGCGGCAGCTCCCCCGCCGTCTGCCTGGCCATTACTTCTGCAGCAGCGTCTGTGCGTCCTGCTGCATGCCCGCGGCCGCCTCCGCCGGTGTGGTCTTGCCGAGCGCGGCCCGCTCGATGTGGTCGTTGATCTTGGTTGCGAGCTGCTCCCAGGTGGCCACGTTGGGTGCCGACTTGGCGTCGTCGAGCTGGGTCCTGAAGACCTGGAGCTCCTCCTGGCCGGCGAGGTCACCGCTGTTCCAGGCGGCCTTGTTGGAGGGCAGGTCGGCGACCGTCTTGTACCAGAGCGCCTGCGTCTCCGGCTTGGCGGCGAACTCGACGAACTTCCAGGCGGCGTCCTTGTTCTTGGAGGCGTTGAACACCACCAGGTTGGAGCCGCCGACGAACGAGGTCCCGCTCTGCTCGCGGGGCATCGGGGCGATGGCCCACTTGCCCTTAATTTTCTTGCCGGTGTCGTTGAGGATGCCGACGTGCCAGGGGCCGGAGAAGAACATGCCGTAGTCCCCGGCGATGAAGCCCGCCTCCACCGCGAAGCCCTGGGTGGCGTTCTTGGGCGCGAGCCCCTGCTTGTAGAACGCGGTGTACTGCTCCAGCGCCTCGATCACCTGCGGGCTGTTCAGGGTCGGGTTGCCGCTGGCGTCGACGACGTCGCCGCCGTTCTGCCACACGAACGGCATGAACTCCTGCCAGGTTCCGGCGGCGTTGGGCAGCATGCCGATGCCGTACTTGCCGGTCTCCTTCTTGATCTTGGTCGCCGCGTCCTGCAGCTCCTGCCAGTTGGCGGGCGGCATCTTGGCGCCGGCCTTCTCGGCGATGTCGGTGCGGTAGTAGAGCACCCGGGTCTCGACGTACCAGGGGACGCCGACCGCCTTGCCCTCGATCACGTTGGTGTTCCAGGCGCCCTCGAAGAAGTCGGCGGCCTTGATGTTGTCGGGCACCTCGTCCAGCGCCCCGAGCTTGCCGAACTCGGCCATCCAGGTGGTGCCGAGCTGGCTCACGTCCGGGGTCTGCCGCCCGGCCACCGAGGTGATCAGCTTCTGGTGGGCGACGTCCCAGGTGATGGGCGTGACCTTCACGGTGATGTTGGGGTTCTGCTTGGTGAACTCGTCGGCCAGGGTGCCGAGCTTCTCGCCCTCGGCGCCCATGGCCCAGACGGTGATGGTGGTCGGCTGGGTGGCGTCACCGCCACCGTCGCCGCCGCCGCCACAGGCGGCGAGCAGCACGGCCGCCACCACTGCGGCGGCCAGCTTGCGCATGGTGCGCATCCTTACCTCACCCCTTCGGTGCGTGGTGGTCGTCGTCTGGTTGGCAGCCGCAGCTCCGCCGCACCACCAGGTGGGTGGGGAGCTCGACCGCCTTCGGCTCGGCGTTCGGGTCGTCGATGCGGCGCAGGAGCAGCTCGACCGCGACCGCCCCGAGCTGGCGCATCGGCTGGTGCACGGTGGTCAGGGGCGGTACAAGGTGGCGGGCGAGCTGCACGTCGTCGAAGCCGGTCAGCAGCACGTCGTCGGGCGCTCGCAGGCCCGCCTCGTCCAGGGCGGCGAGCGCGCCGACCGCCATCTGGTCGTTGGCGCAGACCACCGCCCGCGGCGGCTGCCCGGCGGCGAGCAGCGCGCGCATGGCGGCCCGGCCGCCGCCCTCGGTGAAGTTCCCCGCCGCGTCGGGCCGGTCGGGCGCCGGCCGGTCGGCGCCGGCCAGCGCCGCCCGGTAGCCCTGGAAGCGGGCGGCCGCGTCGGGCGAGTCGGGCGGCCCGCCGAGGAAGGCGATCCGGTCGGCGCCGTGGACCTCCAGCAGGTGAGAGGTGACCGCCGCGGTTCCCTCGGTATTGGCGACGCCGACGTGGTCGAGGTGCTCCGGGGTGCGGGGCCCCGCCGCGACCACCACCGGCAGCCGGCGGGCCAGGCGCTCCAGCACGGTCGGCGGCACCGTGCGGGCGAGCACTACCATGCCGTCGGTCTTGCCGGCCAGCTCGAGGTCGAAGCCGCCCCAGAACTGGTCGGCGGTGGCCAGCAGGATCGCGTAGCCGGCGTCGCGGGCGCCCCGTTCCACGCCCCACAGCACCTGGTCGGAGTAGAGCACGGCCTCGTGGCCCGCTTCGACCTCCTGGTCGTACAGGTCGGTCTGGGCCAGGCCGAGCACCCGGGTGCGCCCCGTGGCCAGCCCGTGGGCCGGCCCGCTCGGCACGTAGCCGAGGTCGGCCACCGCCCGCAGCACCCGGTCGCGGGTCTCGGGCCGCAGCTCGCCGGGTCGCCGCAGCGCCCGTGACACGGTGGCGATCGAGACCCCGGCCTCGCGGGCCACCGTGTAGATCGTCGGCGCCTCTGGCACAGGAGCGACCCCTGGGAGCGGCTGAACTGTAAGCGCTTACATTCCCAGGGCCGAACGCTGCCAAACACGCAATCTCCGGCGGCGCCGGGCCGCTCACCTGATGGGCTG
>WNFU01004186.1_pt1 | contig 18580 bp, 12 predicted proteins | sample 5400121 | NCBI WGS metagenome assembly WNFU01 (sample SAMN13153360, study PRJNA577476) | soil metagenome | isolation source: 100 cm soil or saprolite under grassland replicate 1 | place: USA:California | collected 2016-06-15 | reverse complement strand
AGGTCGAAGAGGGCGCGCAGCGCCTCGTTGGTGCCCCGACGCGAGCGCATCTCCATCCAATGGCCGAATAGCACAAACGTCACCAGCATCGCGGCGGCTTCGAAGAAGCTCTCGCCGCCGATGAAGGTGATCAGCACGCTGAAAAGATAGGCTGCCAGCACGCCAGTGGCGATCAACACGCTCATGTTGAGCATGCCGCGCTTTAGCGACTGGTAGGCGCCGGCGATGAACATCCAGCCGCAGTACCACACCACCGGCGTGGAGAGAATCAGCATAATCAAGTTCACGTCCAACCCGAAGCTCGGCAGCCGGACGCCAAAAAGATTCATTCCCAGCGGGGCGTACAGCACGGTCAGGATAGTGAGTGGGAGGGCGATGAAGAACTTGGTGCGCATATCGCGCTCCATCGCCGCGGCCATTCCGGGGTCTGACATATCGTGGCTCATGGCCGCATGATCCATCCCAGCCATATCATGGGCCATCGCCGCATGGTTCATCCCGGCCATGTCGTGGCCCATGGCCGCATGATCTACCGGCTCTGCAGCTTCCTTTCCGGCCATGGGATGGCCAGCCGGCATCGGATGGTTCATCCCCATGTGCGCGCTGTGGTCAGCTGCGGGGCGTGGAGTGGCCTTGGTAGCGCGCTGCGCAGGATCGGCACTGGTCGCGGGCAATTCGTACTGCATGCGATCATGCTTGGTGCCCATGGTAATCGGCTGGACATCCACCGCGTGCTGGAGCCGCTGGAGCCGTCGCCGCTCTGAAGGCTGCCCGCGATCGGCGTGATCATGTGCACCATCCACCGGCTCGCACGTGCAGCCGGTGTCAGCGATAATTTGCTCCAGCTCTCCCGAGGTGATCATACCCGCGTGGTAGCCGACATGGACCACGTTGTGCGCCCAATCAAGATGGACACTCGTGATATGCGATTGCGCGCGCAGCGCCTGCTCGACGGCGTCGGCACACTCAGGGCAGTGCAGCGCATCGAGTGTGAACGTCGCGTGTTGTTCCGAGTGTCCTGTGGTATGGGCCATGAGCCTCCTCCTTCCCACACCGAACTATCCATGGTTTAGGCGTGGTAGCCCATAGTATAGTCGAATGACGCTGGCCAGACTCGAAACTAGCGCCAGGCAACCTCTAGAGACGGCATCGGTCAATGTTGTTCCGCTTCGGCCTGTTGACACAGGAGCCTACGAGGTTTTGACCGTCAACACGCCGACCATGCCAGCTTCCTTGTGCCCAGCTAGCGTGCAATAGAACTCGTATTGACCAGGTTTGGTAGGCGTGAAGGTCAAGGTTCCGCGTGACCCGGCGGCTGCGGCCACATGCACTTTGGGCTGGTCGGCCATCATGTGACCGCCGCTCATATGTGTGTCGCCCGTGGTGGTTGGTTGCTCAGCTAGGTCGATGTCGCGGATGCTGAAGTCATGTTCGACGGTGCCCTTATTCTCGAATGTGATTTCGACAGGTTGCCCGCTATTTACCTCAAACGCATTGGGTTCGAATGAGAACTCATTGGCGGTTACCGTGCGCTGCTGAACCCCAGCGCGTGTAGGTGCGGCCGTCCCGCACGCCGTGAGCAACAGGATTGCCGCGATCGGCAGCCAATAATGGGAGAGCTTTGACATATGTGTGTCCCCTATCTTTGTCGATATCCTGATCTGGTTCTCGTGCCGTGACGCCCAAGAGCCTAGCGCAACGTAGCGGAACTCGTCAAAAGAGTCTATCTTCCACCCACGTTGACAGCCACGACGCACTGCGGAATGCGGGTTTTGCTACAGGACTGTGGCATCTCACATAGTGCGTGATGATATGTGCAGCGCCTGCGCTGTGTCATCGCACTATTCGCGATCGTCCCTCGTAGACTGAGAGCACATGCTGGAGCTGTTAGATGGCGATCAGTAGCCCGCCGATGACCATCACAACTGTTGCAAGGAGGCGTTCTCGCAGCCCATGTTCTTTGAGCAGTAGGGCTCCCCACACGACCGTAAAGACGACGCCCAGCTTGAACAATGCAGTCACATAACCCACATAGCCCAGCGCAATCGCGCTGAAGCCAAACAGCGGTGCGACCCCGCTTATCAGGCCAGCGGCCCCAAATAGTGGACGGTGTCGGCGCAGCTGGTCGAGCAGGTCGGTCCGGCGACGCCACAGGGCTGGGGTCAATAGCACGACGGTGAGGAAAGTCGTGGCGAAGGCAACCATCAGCGGATTTTCTGGGGAGGTATGCTGAATGGCTATCTTCTCAAAGATCGGGGTGAGGCCCCATACGAAGCTCGCGCCAATCGCTAGCAGGACTCCTGGCTGGTGTGCCAGCGCCTGCACCGGGGCGAGTAGACCCTTACCCACCTCACGTAGCTGAAAGAGGTATGCCCCCAAAACGATCAGCAGAACCGCAACGATGCCCCGCACACTTGGTATCTCCCGCAAAGTGAAGCTGGACAGCAATAGGGTAAAAGCCGGATTGAACGAGAGGAAGGGCGTGGCTACAGAGGCGTCCGCAAGCTGCAAAGCGCGAGTCGAGGCCAGGGTGGCTACCAGGTTGAGGACACCAGAAGCAAGAGCCCCCAGCAGAAACAGCCCATCGACCCGCGGCCAGCCGATGAGCGCGAGTGTAACCGCAAGCAACAAGGGGAGCGACAACAAGTTGGGAGCCCACGCTACGATGGCAACATCAGCGGTTGTGAGGATGCGCTTGTTGATGATCGGCAGAAACGAGGTCAGCAGCGCTGCTGTCAGTGCATAGAGTGCCCACATAGATGACACAATTCCCTGGGGTCTCTCGGTCCACCGCTTGGCGCTCCCATGGGCCGCCAGAGCTAGCAATCAGCACTTGTTGGATAGATGTGGGTGAACTCGCCGTAGGATTTGAAGCGCCCTCAACTCGGAACGGAATCAAAAAGCCCGAGCGCCTGCGAGGGATTTGCGCAAATCCCTCGCAGGCGCTGGACAGGAGAAAAACCACCTGGGCGTACTATAGCACACTCAACACATTCGATCAACGCTCTACACGTTTTCGAAACCGTCTCCGCTAACCTCACACATCGGGTGAACCATTTGGTTCTGCACCATCCATCGCCGGCACCGTTGTCACGGCCGTCTCACGGCTCCGGCGTCGTGGGGGGATAGGCGCTGCAGGTGCGGGCGGCGCCAGGATGTCAACGATCCGCGACGCCAGCGGCGAACCCTCACCAACCTCACCCTGATCGGCGGCTTTCAGTTCCTGAGTGGCACGAGCTTCGCGCTCCGCTCGCCGCGCCTCGCGCTCCGCCCGCCGCCGACGCAGATCCGCCGCAAACTCCCGCCGCCGTTCAAGGGCTTCGTCGAGCGAGATCGGCTCGGCCAGCGATTGGCCCGCCTCGTCGGTCAATGCCTCGATGTACCCAACCATCACGAAGGGCCGTGCCGCTTCCAGGAGTTGCTGACGGCGTCGGCGAAAGGCGCGCACCGTTTCAAGCCGTTGCTGGTCGCTCTTGAAGCCCTGCTGCTCACGTTGCGCGAACTCGGCATCCAGCCGCGCGACCGTCTGGTTGACGACCTCGCCGCCCTGCGTGAAGATCATGCAGTCCATCTGCCCCTCGATCTGCACCTGGTTGCCTGGCTTGAAGAGTAGAGCCGCGTGTTCGAACGTGACCAGAACTCCCACCTGCACTCGCACCTGCCGCTTGAAGCCAAAGCGACTGCCCGGATACACTGCCGCACTGCCATCTTGCGCGATCTCGATCACGGTCAGTGCAAGCTGCACTGAGCGATCCTCGGAGTGGCGGACCAGCCGCGGCGGCTCGATCACCGTCCCCTCCAGCCAGACCGCTGAGCTGACCGGCTCGTCCGGCAGCGGCGTGCGAACGTTCGTGAGGCGCAGCTTTAGTTCCTGGACCTGTCGTCCAGGATCTTGCGCATTCCGCGCATACCGCGAGTCCATACTGGTGCGCTGACGCAGCTCGCCCTCGACAACCAGCACCTGCCCGGCAGTGGCCTGATGCAGCAGTTCGCTGCCCGTCACGCCTGGGGCCAGCTCGAGTGGCAGCGCGAAGGGCTCGCCAAATGGCGAGACCAGCTGCATGTTGAATCGATCGACCGCACCACGTAGCGGCGTTCGCCCCTCGGCGATCGTCGTGTACACCACGCGCGCCTCGCCGCGGCGCTCTTCATCGCGTACACGTTGACGGACCGTGTCCAGCACGCCGACGATGACGACCTTGTTTTTCGGAGCTGTTCGCTGTTCTGTCATGACCTGTTCTCTCCTTTTCACCTTGTCGTTCAGCAATCATCGACCTGTCCGGCCGGCTTTCATGACCGGCCACACACTTGAATCACTACGCGAGCCAGTCAGGGCGCTGATTCCTCTTGCGCGCTCGTACGTGGGAACAACGTGCGCTCACGTACATAGCCGCCGTAATACTCGATCCAGCGGTCAGACTGAATCCACGCATCGGTGGTGATGATCCATTTCCCCTGCGGCCAAGCGCTCTGCCAGGCGCGCATAATCGTCTGCAGCCGCGCTTCGCCCGGCACCACCCACATTGGTACCGGGAAGTCGCCATACCGCTCGACCCACACCGGCGTCCCGGCCTGCTGGTAGGCGATCGCTTTGCCGATGATCGTCGCAATCGGCTCGCTGTCGCGATCGTTCTCCAGCGCGTAGCGCCGCCGCTGCTCGCCCGCGACCTTCGCATCCTTCGTCCACGGCACCAGGTGCGAGTGCGCGAAGTTCCCGCCTGTGCGCGTAATGATTAGCGCGTCCATCACCGGGCGCGGCAGCAGCGGATCGACCCGTGCCTCGCGCTCGACGTACAGTCCGCTCAACCCGGCGGCTCGTCCCAGTTCGACGATGCGCACAATGATTTCCGTCGTCATCACATCGTGGTCCATGAGCCGCCGATGACGCGCTGGCGACCGTCGCAGCGGGTACTGATCGTGTTCGTGGATCAGCCGCCGCCCGCTCTTCGTCAGCGCCCAAAGTCTGCCGCGGCGAATCGGTGGTGCACGTGGTCGGGGAGCTCGCCCGTACCAATACCGCGGCTCGATCAGCTCCTCCTGGCGCAGGCTGCGGACCAGCCGTTGAACCGGGCGCAGCGACGTCTGTGGCAGCCAGAGCCGCTGGATATGTGCGGTACTGACCTCACCCAGCCAGGCCAGCCCGAGCAGAAAGTTGATCAAATCGAATCCAGTCGCTCGGACTGACATCGTGGGCAGCACGTCCAATGCATCCAAAGGGCGTGGCGAATCGCCCTTCGCTCTATCATTCATGCAGCAACCTAACACGTAGAGATGCCGCGCAGCAGGGCGCGGACGCGAAACCTGAACGATCGCCTGAACGAACATCTGAGCGATCACGTATCCGACCTCCCTCGCGATCACCTGAGCGATCCGCTGAGCGACACCAGTCCCACTCCAGCCTCACTCTGGGAAGAGCGCCGCGTCGTCGTCCTCGGCGAACGGCGGCGCCGGGATGAGCGGGTGCGGCGGGTGTGCTGGGTCAACCATCGGCAGGCTGGAGACGTTAGTGGGCAAGCTCTCGTCGTGGGCCGGGTCTGGGGAACCGTCGGGGGCGAGCGCCATCGTGGCGCCACTCGCCACAGGCCACCGGCTGCTGCGCCTCACTGGCTGTGCCCGATCGCCCGCCTCAATCGCGCGGCGGATGCGAGCGTACTCGGCTGCCGCTAGAATGAACGGACGTGCCGCCAGCAGCCGCGAGAGCCAGCGCTGGCGCTCCAGTCGGTCGGGAATACACCCTGGATGGGCCAGGATGTACGCCCGCTGCGCGCGGCGGATCGCGTCCCAGCGCTCAAGCAGCTCCTGCCACTCCCTCTCCGGGAACGCGGCCAGTTCGTCGATGATTTGATCGAGATACTGCGGCGGGCGGTAGATCAGCTCCAAGATGCGGGTGTCGGCCGGGTCGCGCTCGTCGGGCAGCACCGCCTGCCAGGCTGAACCGTCATACGCAGGCGTGTTCACAAGCACTGAATCTGGCCAGGGAAGCGGACGCATCGAGAACGGGCCAGCCGGTTTGCCGTCGCACAGGATGCGGGCGTACTGGTGCTCGGTTGGGTCTTGCCCGCTGATGTCGATCGCCGTCAGCCCGCTTGCCGCATACAGCCGGGCGTAGGTCGAGGCATCCGGCTCTTGGGTCTGGAGCAGAAGACGGTTCTGGGCGTTGATCAGCATCAGCTCGGCCATCTCGCCCAGCTGAACGAGCGCCTGGTGCGCGTAGAGCGCCGGGATACCCTGGCTGCGCAGCTGGCTCAATGCTTTCTTCAGATCTTCCGGCGAGCTGTGTTCGATCAATACCTGGAACTCATCTACTACGAGTGCGTAGCTGGTGCGCTCCAGCGCCGTCCCTTCGCGCCCGAAGGCGGCGCGGATGAACGCCTGGAAGATCAGCATCCCGACCGCGCTCGCCAGCCCTCCAAGTGTCACGTGCGGCAGCGGGATAAGCACGATCAGGCGCTGGTCAATCGCATCGAGCAGATCCAGTGAGGACTCGACCGGGGCAACCAGGTGACGGGTGATCTCGGGGACGAGCAGCATGTCGAAGCGGCGCAGCAGCGCGTCGCGGCTGGTCCTCTGGTTCTCGCCAATCTGTGGAAATGTGACCTCCCAGAAGGTCTTGACCTCGACATTGCGCACGGACAGCAGCAGCTGCTCGCGATAGGTCGGGTCGAGCAGCGCCTGCTTGACGTGTGCCAGCGTCGGGCGCGCTTCGGCCTCGAGCACTAGCAGCGTGCCCATCTGAAGAAACTGCTGCATCCCCGGCGCCCGACCCCATGTTTCGGGGTCGAGCCGGGCGAACACGGCCTGCACCTGGGCCAGCACCCGGTCCGTTCCCCCAGCCTGGCGCAAGTCGACGCCCGCGAGCGGGTTCAGACCAACCGGCCACGCCGAGTCAAGCACATCGAGGATCACAACCCGGCCCTCGTCCTCCGGTGGAATGAGGCTGCGCACCGTTGCAACCAGGTTGCCGCTGTCGTCGCCCTTGCCATCGATCAGCGTGAAGCCACGCGGGATGAGCTGCGCGCAGATATTGCTGAGTGCACGGCTCTTGCCAGCGCCCATCCCCGCCGCCAGATGACACACCTGGCGCAGGTCGAAGAGCGTCGGGCCGACGGGGGCCTCGTGCCCGTCACCGTGGCGAGCGTGGCCGATGATGATGCGGTCGCGCTGCCCGTCCACGAACGCGTGCGGTGGAGCGGCAATCTGGCGGCAGGGCAGCCAGCGTATCAGTGTGCCGAGCGCTGGTGTTGGCAAATGCCACAGACCGCTTAGCTCGCTCGGCGACAGGATGGCGGGCGTGCGCCAGGCCCGCACAGGGACGATCGCCGCGCCCAGGGGCACGGCGCGTGGGACACGGGCGCAAAGTTGTTGGACGCGGAGCGCGGCCGGCACCCCGCGCCGGCGCTGCATCAGTGCGACAACACTCAGAAGGACGAGCAGCGGCAGGAACAACATGAGGCCGTGGTGCGCTCCAAGCATCGCCCAGGCGGGCAGATCCAGCAGCGGCCAGCGACCGGTCCAGGCGTGGAGCAGCGATCCTGGCACCACACTGATCACCCAGGCGCAGCCAGCAGCGGCCACGATCCCCAGCAGCAGCGTGAGCACGCGGCGCCATAGCCCACGATCATGTTGAGGTACAACCAAGCAGCCTCCACCGACACGTGTGAGACGCTGGAGCCGGCTGCCGCTGCGTGCGGCATACTGGCCCAGCACCGCCGCCGCCTCATCGATCTCGGCGCGTGCGGCAGGCACATGCTGCCGGCTCTGTGCGATCGCGACGACGCGTACCGTTGTGTCGTAGACCGGACCGTTCAGCTTGTCCTCCAGTGTCACCACGTCGCCGCCGATCGCGTAGACCTGCTTCGCCTTCATGTGCAGCAGCCGCCGGGTGCCGGCCGCGCGCCAGCCCTGCGTCAGTCCCCAATCCTTACGGGCGCGTACGATAATCTGCACCTCGGTGTGGAGCACCCCGGCGCGCGGCGTGAGGGCGGCAGCCAGCGGCCCAAGTAGATCGGAGTGTTCAACGTCGCTGTGGAAGCGCAGCGGGTAGGACGGCGATAGCGCCAGGCTGAAGTCGCGCCAGGCGACAAGTGCGCCAGGCTGAATCGCCGCGGCCAGTGGGTCGGGTCGCTCGTCAACAACCGCTTCGGTTGCCTGGCCAACAATGATCTTGCGCAGCGACCTGGCCAGGACTGTGCGCTGGCGGGCGTCTCCACCAACGGCAGCGCCCAATTCAGCCGGCTCGTCTGGCCGTCCGACAAGTGTGCAGGCGATCCAGGGCGCGTGGCCGGTCAACATCCCCATCGTTGGGAGCATGTCATGCGCTGCCCGAAACAGGTCTTCGCCTGCGTCATGGCGCGATCCGGCGCTATGCAGTGTCGTTGTCTGTGGTGTACGGATGCGCAGATAGGCTCCTCCGAGGCTGCGCATCCTCGTCGTCTGGACGACCAGCAGGACCACAGCGATGAACAGCTCAAGCGCTATCGCCGCCAGCCCAGTGATGGCGATGAGGCCGGGCGGGCGCAGCACGGCGCGAACAACAAGCGTACCGGTCACGGCAAGCCGGCTGCTCGTCGGGATCGCCGTGGTGGGTGGTGTCCTCCTGGGAGGCGCGCTGGTCGCCGGGCGTCCCACCGGGAGCGAAGGTTGTGCGTCGGCCCAGCGGAGCAACGGGCTGCGGACGGCCAGCAGGATGAGGCAGAGCAACACGACCAGCCGAGCAATGATGAGTGTCCAGTTCGGGCTGGGCGGCCGCGTCCCAGGTGGTTTCAGCCGGGTGCTGCCACTTCCACTGAAGGGGCTGCCTGACCTGGTTCGAGCAGATGGTGTTGAGGATGTCGTCATTATTTGCCTCCAAAAGCCGCACGTACAGCTGCCGCATCGGGGAGCGGAGTCGCACGCAGGCGCTCGGCAATCCATGCCAGGTCGGCGCTGCACAGCACGCGCGGCTCGCGCCAGCGTACCGCGGGCTTGCTCGGCTCAGTCAGCACCTCAGCGGCGTCGAACCAGACGAGCAGCGGCTCTATGAGCGGCCCCTCAAGGAGCGGCTTGAGGCGATTCTTGGTGAGACCTGGCGGTGTCGCGCCCAGGATCGCTGGGTCGCTGAGCAGCCGCTTGATCAGCGCCTCGACCAGCGCCGGCCGCATCCGTCTAGGGCCAGCCGGCCAGCTCGTGTCCTGCTCTTCCGGTGGTGAGATTGCCGTGGTGCCTGGCGCTGCCTGACTCACAGGTGCAGACGCTGGCGCCGTGCGCCGCCGCGGTTCCCGCCCAGCCGCGAGCGCGCGGTCGAGCAGGACGGCAAGCGGGGTAGAGGCTGCAACCGCTGCGTTCTCTGCTGGGGACAGCGTTCGTGTCATAGACGATATCCCCTTTGCACCGTTCCGGTGAGCCGTGATGGCGTCACTGTCGCTATATGCAGTGCTGCCGTGCGCCAATTCGTTCCGATCGACCATCTGCGGTTCGGCAGGCGACTGTTCACTCGATGTATCAGGACGCGATAGCCGGAGCCGGGGCCCTGCCAACACCGCTCGTGACCAACAGCGCATGCGTGCAACCGACTCTGGTGCCACTGGAAGAGGCACCTCGGGCGGTGTGCCAGGGAGCAGGAGCAGAACCGGGCATCTCCATACAGCGCTAGCAGGCACGGCAGATGGTATCGGGGCCAGGGCGATCGTCCGGGCGGCGCGAGCGTGGAAGCGAGATGGCTGCCAGCCGTAGGTGCGCAGTCTTTCCACTGGGTCCGGGCCGTCAACACCGACCGCCAGAACCGCGCCCGCACGGATACTCCGGCCTGCTGTGCGCCAGTGGACAACCAGGCGCCCCTCCGGCCAAGCGGAGAGGAGTTGGCCATCCAGCAGGCGAGCGTTCTGTGCGGGTGTCGCTGTGACGAACCGATGATAATGGCGCGTGGCCAGCCCGCGCGGCACGCTGCGCAGATCGCACCCTGCAAAGCGCTTGCTGAGCATTCGCCGAAGCAGATCGCGCGGACAGGCACCTTCGCAGCGACCAAGCGCGCAGCCGTGACATCCCGCCAGCGCGAGGTACGCCTGCTGCCGGTCGCCGACCTGCATCAGCACCATCAGCAGATCTGCGTGCTCAAGGTGCAGCGCCATCCCCTCCGCCAGCTTTGCGGAATCGTCCAGCGTCTCCCAGGTTATGCTCTCCAGGCACCACAGCAAACGAGTCGCCATTATGGTCTCCGACTAGCCACCAGTCGCACCAGGGCACGTACTCCGCTGCCCCCAACTGCGTACCTTCCACCCGGCGTCCGTCGGGATCAGTTCGGCCGCGTAGCAGATACATGCCGACGCAAATCGCCACAAGCTGTAGCCGGTTTTCCCCTGGCCCGAGTCCTCCATCGGCAGTATATCGACGCCTTGCAGCGGACCGCCCCGCACTCCCATCGCGACGTAGCCATGCTTGATATAGTCCTGCATGCGGTTTAGGGTCTGATCGACGGTTGCTGCTTTGTACTCGGTCTCAGCTGCCAGGTCGAGCAGCGTCTGCCGGTCGTTTGCACGCAGCGCCTCCACCCACCGGGCGTGAACCTCCTCCGACGTCTGGCTGGCTGCGCTGCCGCCGCCACAGCTCGCCAGCAGCAGAAGGACCAGGACGATAAGCATCCATCGATGTCGCATGAGCTTCTCTCCGGCTCACGAACCGCGCAGTGCACGCAGCTCTTTCGGATTGGCCTCGACGGTCATCACGTAGACATCGTTCCCAACAACTGCCAGGCACTCGCCAACGCTCGCATGGCTCAGAAACTCGATGTGCGCCGGCGTGAGATCGCTGATCGCCTCGCCCATCTGCCGCGCTGGGAAGTCGTCGAGGTGGAACATGATCTTGGCGACGGCATTCTCGAAGATGTAGCGCCCGTTCTCGCCGCCCAGGAACGTGATGGGGTTCTGATCGATTGCAATCAGACCAATGCCGTATTTGCGCGCAACCTTGCAGATCGTCGCCGCCAGACGTGCCAGCGCCTCCACCTGGGTGAGATAGCCAAACTCGTCGATCTGCAGCAGCGTCTTGTGGCTGCGGTCGCGCCGCGGATCGCGCATGTAGCGCAGGATGGCGCCGATCGCCTGGACGTAGTAGAACGGGCGCAGAATCTCAGGGACGCTGGAGAAATCGTAGTAGTTGATGTCACGCCCGAAGTTCCAGTCCACGCTAGTCGGCGCGTTGAAGCTCCGGCCCATGCCGTTGGGAACTGCCTCGTCCGGATTGTCGGTGCCGTAAATCAGCATCCGCAGCTCACGGGCAAGCGCGCGGGCCTCAGTCGTGCGGAATTCCTCCAGGCGGGCGATCAGGTCGCTGAGGATCGGCATCTCGGCCAGTGAAGCGCGCGGGTCAACCTGGGCATAGAGGCCGCACAGCGCACGGTCAAGCACCCCGCGCTCGGCAATACTTAGTGTGCGCGGGATGTACTGCTCCTTGCCGTCCGGGCTGCGGCCTGGCGTTCCCAGCAGCAGCGCGAGCTGGCCAATCACGTGCTGCACCTGGTTGGCGATCCATCCGCCCTCGGCATCCTCATCGGCGTAGACCAGATCCAGCACGTTGATCGGGGTGTCCAGGCCCAGGAAGTGGCAGCGCGCTCCCGCGCGGGCCGCCGCCTCGACCCGTACGCCGTTGCGGAAGGCGTCGATGCCGATCACGCGGTAGCCAGCCAGCGCCGCCCCGCGGAGTGCGAGCAGATTGAGAAAAAAGGTCTTCCCTGCACCGGTCTTGCCCAGAATGACCATATGCGCCGCCTGGTGATCGCGAAACAGGTCGAAGAACAAAGGCGCGCGGCGCACAGCATCCATCCCCCAGAACAGCCCATCCGTGGTGCTGGCGCGGTGGTAGCCGAGCAGTCCCGCGCAGCAGCCCACGCCATGCGAGAGCATCGTACGCGGCTTGAACGGGGCCTCGATCTGATGACGCGGCGTCGGGCTCCAGAGCTTGAGCAGCTCGCCCTGAGCGCCGGCCGGGCGCATGAAGCGGAGCTGCATGCCCAGTCGAGCACTGGTCTCGGCGACGTTGGTCTCCAACTCCTCCTCGGTCGCCCCGCCGACGAGCACGCCGATCTGGACGGTGTGCAGGCTCTCGTGGACCAACTCGTGCATCACGCGCTCGGCAGCAGCGACCACCCGCTGGGCGCGCATATCGACCACCTGCGCGTCACGCGCGACGACCCGCGCGGCGTTGAAGGCCATCTCGGCCGTGCGCATCCCCTGGTTGCGACTCAGCGTGACCACGTCGACAGCGATGGCGATGTCGTACGTCCCGTCGAGCAGCCCGTGGAGGGTGGTGGCGTCCCAGATGCCCCGCGCATCGTAGGACAGCAGACATGCCAGCCAGGGTGTCCCAGCCTGTTCCGGTCGGAGCCGATTGTTCTGCTCGACATACGGACCATCGAGCACGCTGGGAAGCTGGTCGAGAATCTGCACCTCGCGCCCGATCGCGTGGCGCAGCGTCGCGGCGATCGCCTGAGCACTCACGTCCGCCGGCGGCCAGGCGATCAGCACATAGGTTGCGCTGCGCAAGTGACGCTGCTGAAGCGCTTCATAGAAACGCACCATCTCTTTCGCCCACGGCAGCCGCCACAGCAAGCTGTCAAACGCGTCGCCGAGGGCACTCCAGAGCACGAGCGCGTCCGGGTCATCAGCGCCATCGGCGGCGGCCAGGGCATGCTGAAGCAGCGGATCGTGGGCAAAGAGATCCATGAGCACACCGATCTCCCCTGGAGACATCTGTTGCAACACGGCTCCCGGATCGGCCGCCGGGTCGCCCGCGAGGAGCCCGTCAATCGCATCCAGCAGCGGGCTGACAACTCGCTGCAGGCGTTCGAGGTCCGCCTGGTCGAGTTTGATGGTCCGGATCGGCGGGCGCATATCGAAGCGCCGCGAGAGCGCCAGCAGGCGTACGGGGTAGGTGAGAGAAGCGAACCAGTCGCCGAGCCGGCGCTCAAGGCTGTCCATGTTGCTCGTTTGCTCAATTGGGAAGCTGCCGAGCCTAAAGATGTAGTGCATCATCATCCTCCCCGACTGCCGTTGTCGACGCCGGCGACGCGGCGCCGTTCTGCCGGATGATCGGTGAAACTGCCGCCGGTATGGCCGTGATCGTCGACTCAGAATGCTCCACGCCATCCCGCGGGCCGAGACGCACCGCGGTTGTGGATGTATCCGGCCGGAGCTGTACCGGGCCGCCGACCGGCAGCGGGCGATCGCGGTACACTATGGATGTGCCGCCCGCGAGTTGCTCCGGGGTGATTGTCGCCGAAGCGAGCTGGTGGCGGAGGTACCCGCGCACTCGCCACGCGAGACGCTCGTAGAACGCCATCCCGCCAACATCGAGCGTTGCAAGCACGCCGAGCAGCGCTGCTGCTCCTACAACCAGGATGCGCAGGACAAACGGCATCGCGATCGAGATCAAGTAGGCCGGAAAGGCGGCCAGAATCAACCCCATCGCGTTCTCGATCGTCAGAAATAGCGCGATCTTCTCGCCTTTGCGTGTTTGGATCTCTTCAATCTGCTGATATGGCATACAGCCCTCTTCCTGCAATGCAGTCGACGCATGGGGAAAGCACCGGCATGTGTGGCGCCCTTAGCCTCCAGCGCCAGCGCCCAAGCCATACAGGGCGGTGACAAACGCGACGGCGAAGCCGAGAAAGGCGACAGTCAGCATGGCTCTCTGGAAATAGCCGCGCAGTCCCTGGGCCCACTCAGGGATGATCGGCGTGAGCAGCGTGGCGAGACCCCAGAGGATGAACCCGACAACGCCGACCGGGATCACCAGTGTGAGCAAGTTGGATTGCAGTGTGGTGAAGATTTGCGTGATTTGATCCATGGCGTGATAGTCCTTTCCGTTCGTATGACAATCAGGATCCGTGGCCCGGCCCATAGCTGATCATGGGTGCGATGTGTGTTGTTCTCACGTACCTCCTTCGCTCATTCGCGAGTGATTTGAAAGCGCTCCGCGCCGATGGTCAAGATCAGCGGCGGCGAAAAGCTTTGATCCTGTAGTGGGAGATCGAGTGCGCGCGTCTCGTTGGGTGCGAGCGGGGTCTGCAGGCTCGCCAGATCCGGGATCGTCAGCCGGCCTGTTCCCTGTATGAGCGCCAGGTCATCGCGCGTCAGGTGCAGCGGCTGATCACCCTGGTTCACCAGCGTGATGCGCAGCACAAAGCCTGCACCACGTGTCACGGGCAGGAGCTTCACTTCTTGCACAGCCAACGCCGCACGCATCACGGCATCGCGGCTCGGCGGTGCTACCAGCGTCGCACGCCAGCGCAGCACCTGGTCTGTCCCTGGCGGCGTGATGCTCCAGGCAACCTCCAGATCTGATGCTGGCAGCGGGATGAGATAGCGCAACTCCACGCCATCCGTCGTGGCGATCTGCTCAGGCGACTGCACCGTCTGCCCGCTTGCTAGCAGCAGCGTCGGCGCATAGGCTGGCCAATCGATATTCGAGGCTTGCACCTGTACCAGCACGCGTGCCATGTTCGCTGGCAGGGTCGGATCCTGCCCGGGGCCGACGATCGAAATCGCCTCCACAGTGATATGTACTCCGCCATCCAGGGACGCAGATTCACCAACCCTGTGTGCTGCTACGGACGCAATGGTCTGCAGTGTGCTGTAGCGCGTGAGGGCAGCTGCATCACTGCCCGCATGACACGGCTCAATGACGAGATCCGCCGCGCTGCTGCGGGTGGCCACAACGGCGTAGACTCGGTCGGGTACGTCACCACCTCCAATCAGCCGGATGCTCGTCAGACTGGTCAGGGTTTTGTTCGGCGCGCAAACGACGAGCGGTGCGAAGGCGCTCGACCGCCAGTAGCCGACGAGCGGTGCATCCTGCGCGGCTGCCACTTCTGGCCAGTGTGCCTCGTGCGTTGTGGAGATCGGTACTGTCCAGGACTCACCGTTGGCGGCGGTGAGCTCGAGCGCGCGTACCGGCCAGACGGTGATCTCCGCGCCGTTGCCCTCTGGGAGCGGTTCGTTCGGCGCTGCTGGATGCCGTTCTCGCGGCCACAGAAACCACACGATCAGAAAGAGGAACATCGCAACGACGAGCGCGATCGACAGTATGATACGCCGGCGGATGTCGCTGCCGTCGCTACGCCCAGCTGCATAGATCGCCGCGTTCGGCGCGTCGGTCAGTGCTGGGACGTTGACTCGGTACCACTGCACCACGCCATCGACCATCAGCGGTACGTCGCCCCAGCCAGAGAGGCGATCCGCACCGGTGGCTGTGCCTTCCGCCTCGGCCAGTAGCGAGATGAGCGCCTGGCGATCCACCACATCGGGATCGATCGGCCGTCGCCGGCTGTTGTTGCCCTGCCTCGCGGTCTCGGCAGCGCTCTGCACCTGCTGTCGCCGCGTCTCGTGGATCTGGTCGAACAGCGCGCGCTGTCCGGCTGGAAGCCGGGCTAGGTCGCGCTCTGCCTGGGCAGCCTGATCCTCAAGCGAGTCGGCGCGCTCGAAGGCGCCCTGGCGCTCTGCTGCCTGGGCCTCCAGGATGGTCAGATGCGCACGCAAATAGGCGGACCAGTCGCGCCACTGAGCGTGGACCTGCTCCTGGAAGGCGGCGTCCGCGCGTGCGATGAGCGAAACTGTCATGGCGTCCCTCCGTCCGGTACGGCTATGGTCAGCACCGGCTGTGCATGATCGACCGCGGATTGTAGGCCCAGTGCGGGCATGCGCACCAGCATTGCCATCCCTGGCGGGAGGTCGCGCGTAAGTGTTACCTCCCCGCTAGCCGGGGTGATGGCCTCGGTCAGCACATCGCCGAAGACGGTGACGAGTTGGACGCGAACACCCGCAAGCGGGCGCTGCGATCCAGGTATAAGTGTCGCGCCGGCGCGCCCAGCATTTGGCGTGGGGTTGATTGGTGGCGCGTTCGCGGCGACGATCCGCACGGTCAGGGCCAGCGGCTCTCGCGGTGCCGGCGTGGGTGGCGCCAGCGGCACGGGGTCAAGCGCCGTGACATAGGGGAGCGGCGTGGGCGTTGGCGAAATGGGCGAAACAGCCGTAGGTGCATTCGGAGTGGCTGTCTGGCCAGACGCCGGCGGTGTCGTCGCGGTTGGGGTGGTGCTCAGCGCGCGCAGATCCGGGCCGTAGACCCAACCCGGCACCACGCCGTCCTCCGGCTGCACGCGTACCCAGGCGCCCAGCGCCTGACCGAGTAGCGTCACGATTGCCTCCTGGTGCAGCGTCTGGATTGCTGCCGCCGCAGGCCTCGGTCCGTCGCGCAGCACGGTCGACTCGGCTGCCACGATCGCCAGCCCTTTCGGCGCGTCTGGTGCGACGGTCGGGATGGGGGTAACAGTGCTCGGCGCCGGCACGTGGTCGTTCACAGCCCCAGTTCCGGTCCCCGGCGTAGGTTCCTGGTGTGCCGGGGTTGTGCTGCCGGTCTGCGTGGCGATCCGCTCCTCCAGTTGATGCCCCAGATCGCTATCGGCGAGGACGATCGCGAAGCGATAGGTGCTGGCGTCCTTGTCGAAGACGATGGGGTTGGCGCCGCCGGTTCGTGGGCCCACCCGAATCACCGCAGTGCCTTCGGAGGGCGCCACCCACCGCAGAACGCTCAAGAAGCTTGCGCCGGGCCGCGCATCGTCGTTGGCTGTGACTGGTATGCGCTCGTCGCCCCAGAACAGGTCGATCACCGTGTCCACGCCGGGTCCGAGGTCGAAGGTGGCGATCAGGTAGCGAACGCCGGCCTTGACCGGCACGGCGAGATAGTCATGGTCGCCCCCAGCACATCCCCACGGTACCGGACAGACAAAATTGAGATCGTAGACATAGCCGACACCAATGGGGGCAGCCGTCGCCGGGCTCCAGTTATTCTCCAGATAATCGGGTGCCAGCGGCAACTGTCCTGCCTGCGCATCCGGAGTCGGAGGTGGAGGTGGCGGCAGCACACGCCGCAGCTCAATACTGTAGCTCTCTCCGCTGGCAATGGCGGGCGCGCGGTTTTCCACGCGCAGCAGGGCCCAGCCAATCAGGTCAGCGCTCAGCGTGGTCGAGATCGCCGGGCTGCTGATTGTTGCCAACGTCGCATTGTCCCCGGCGCGGCTGACTGTCGTCAGCAGGTCTAGCCCGCTTGTTCCACGAACGGCGATACTCAGCGCCAGGCCAGGCTGGTCGCCAAGGTCGACGCTGTAGTAGTCCTGGTCGCCGTCGGGTAAAAAGGTGAACGGACCACTGACCGCGTCAAGCGGCAGGACGCAGGGCTCCTCGCGACTGTCGTTATGCTCACAGCGATCCGGCCGCTCGTTCGCCAGTGCTGTCGGCACGGCTGTCGGCGCTGTCTGTGCGAGCACGACACGCGACGCGCTGCTCCGCGATTCTCCCAGGACACCAGCCAGCAGCAGGGTCAGGGTGATAATGAGCACACTACGCATCGGTCCCTCCTTGGCTGGCATCCTCAGAACGAGCCTCACTGGTCTGCCGGCGCATCGCATCCAGTCGTGCTTCGGCACGCACTTTCACGCGTTGGAGCTGATCCAGTCGCTCCTGGGCACGTCTACGGGTGGCGGCCGCCTGCTCTGTCTGGCTCGCTGCGTCCAGCTGCTCCAGTTCCTGCTGCACTGATGTAATCTGCGCCTCAATCTGGCGCACGGCTGCCTCGTAGTCCTGGATCGTATGTGTGCGCATGGCTGCCGGGATAGCGCTGCCAGGCGGCGATACTGAGTGAGTGGTCTGCGCTGTTCTGCTCGCTGCACCACTTGCCGCAGTCATCGGGGACGCGGATGTGGCGCGCGTCCCCGATCGTGCTGCATCACCAATCAAAGCGCCGGCCTTCACGAGGGTCTGCCGCTCATCTGCTGCCGCGGTGCCGCCTGGCTTCCAGAAGGTCACAGTGTCGCCCTGCGCCTGCACCGCGTACCCCAGCATCAGCAGGCGTGGCACCCGCACCTGGCTGCGCGGCAGATTGATGGCGCCTCCCGGAGGTGTCTCTGGCGGGTCGTCGTAGCGAACATGACCTTGCTCGTTCAGCGATATGACTGCTCCACGTCGGCCTGGCCGCAGCCGGTCGTCAAGCACCTGCACTGTCGCGAGCCCTCGCCGGATAGGACTCTGTGATCGAGCACTGTGCTCGGTTACATCGGCATCGAAGCTGCGCCAGGCTCCCTGGACACGCTGCCAACCCACGCGTGCCGCTTCAGGGATACGCTCGCCAGCGCGGTACACATCCTTGGCGATCTGGCCACTGCCGACGTAGGCGTAGAGTCCCCGGCCGCTGGCAGCCAGATCGCCGATCTCCTGCACCACGGTGGGGTGCTCTGCCCGTGCAAGCTGACGATCCAGCGCACGCTCCTGGGCACGGTCGTGAAAGGTGCGGCCCTGTGCGTCGGAGCGCTTTGCGTCGGCAGCCATCTGGAGGCGCGTTCCGCGCCAGGTCCCGACGGCGCTCCGGTACCCGGCGTAGAGACCGTCCCGTACCTCCTCGTCCTGCAGCCAGCCCATTGCCGCCGCCACCTCGCCGAGCTGCGCGATCGGCTTGATGCGTCCAACCGCCGCGGAGGCGGCATAGCGACCGCTGCCGGTCTGCTGCCAAGCGGCGGCAGCTGTAAGCGCCGTAGCTGCACCTCCGGTCGCCACGGCTG
>WNFU01004183.1_pt1 | contig 18587 bp, 15 predicted proteins | sample 5400121 | NCBI WGS metagenome assembly WNFU01 (sample SAMN13153360, study PRJNA577476) | soil metagenome | isolation source: 100 cm soil or saprolite under grassland replicate 1 | place: USA:California | collected 2016-06-15 | reverse complement strand
GTCGCCGAGACCAGCACGGCGGCGACGCAGGCGAGGATGGCGGCGTACGTCAGCTCGACGATCCGGGCTTCGCGCCGGCTGCTCGCTCCCCGGTCCGGCCGCCTCCGGTAGCGCACCACGGCGAACACGACCAGCGAGAAGACGATCGCGGCAACGGCCGCCGTGACCGGAAGGTAGAGCGAGAAGAGATCCTTGAACTCCTCTCGCGTGTCGGTCAAAGGCCTCGCTCCGTTCTCGCAAACCGCGGGTTCGGTCGGCGCGAGTCTTACAGCTTGTAGATGACCTCGCCAGTCTCGATCAGGCGGCGCTCGCCCTCTGCGTCGATCTCCAACCGGCCGGACCGATCGATGCCGATCGCCCGGCCGGAGAACCCGTCCACGGTGACCTCGCGCCCGCGCAGGAAGTCGCGGGCGCCGAGCTCTCCGTGCACGGCGGGGAGGCCTCCGCGGCGCCATTCGTCGTAGGCCTGCTCGAGCCGGACGAGCAGCGAAGCAAGCAGCGCAGCACGGTCGTGCGGCCGCCCGGTGATGGTCCGCAGCGAGCCGGCTTGCTGCCTCGCGCCGGCCGGGAGCTGCTCGCGCGTCTGGTTGACGTTGATCCCGATTCCGAGCACGACGAGGCTTGCGCGCAGCTCGCCGAGCACGCCTGCGACCTTGCGCCGGTTCAGCATCACGTCGTTCGGCCACTTGATCTGGACGGCGAGGTCGGTCGCGGCCTCGATCGCCTCGGCCGCGGCGAGTGCGCCGACGAGCGTCAGCTCCTGCGGTGCGCCCCCCGCGGGTGGACGGAGCGCGATCGAACAATGGATCGAGGTGCCGGGCGGGGCGCGCCACGTCCGTCCGAGCCGCCCCCGGCCCGCGGACTGGTACTCGGTGACGGCGACCGTTCCCTCGGTTGCGTCCTGAACGACCAGCAGTTGGGTCGACTCGTACTCCGGCTCGTAGATGTACGGGCTGCCGAAGCGACCCCCGAGCTGTGGTTCGACGGTCTCGGGTGCAAGCGTGTCGGACGCGATCATCGCGCCGCTATTGTTGACCGATCGCGACCGTCCTCTGCGTCCTCTACGACGATCCTGTGAGCGGGTATCCGCCGTCGTACGCGCGCGACGACGTGCCCAAGATCGAGCGCTATCCCGGCGGACAGGCCGCGCCGACGCCCGACGGGATCGACTTCACGCCCGGCGAGCTGCTCGGAAGCGTTTCCGGAGAGCTGGGGCTGCGGCGGTTTCTCGAGGATCGGGGGCACCGGTTCACAGTGACATCCGACAAGGACGGCCCCGACTCGGTTTTCGAGCGAGAGCTGCCCGAGGCTGAGATCGTGATCTCGCAACCCTTCTGGCCCGCCTACTTGACTGCAGAGCGGATTGCGAAGGCGCCCAATCTGAAGCTCGCGGTGACAGCGGGCATCGGCTCGGATCACGTGGATCTCCAGGCGGCGATGGAGCGCGGGCTGACGGTGACCGAGGTGACGTACTCCAACAGCATCAGCGTGGCCGAGCACGTGGTGATGCTAATCCTGTCGCTTGTGCGGAACTACATCCCTGCGCACCACGTGGTGCTCGAAGGAGGCTGGAACATCGCCGACTGTGTCTCGCGGTCGTACGACCTCGAAGGGATGCAGGTCGGCACGGTCGGCGCAGGACGGATCGGCTCGGCCGTGCTGCGGCGGCTCAAGCCGTTCGACGTCGCTCTCCATTACACAGACCGGCACCGGCTGCCGGAGGAGGTCGAGCATGAGCTCGGCGTCACGTATCACTCCACGGTCGAGTCGCTGGTTCGCGTCTGCGACATCGTCACGATCAACGCGCCGCTCCATCCGGAGACCGAGCACCTGTTCGACGACGGACTGATCGGCCAGATGAAGCGCGGCGCGTACCTCGTCAACACGGCCCGCGGGAAGATCTGCGACCGCGACGCGGTCGCAAGGGCATGTGAGACAGGGCAGCTTGCCGGCTATGCCGGCGATGTCTGGTTCCCGCAGCCTGCCCCGAGGGATCACCCGTGGCGGACCATGCCCAACCACGGCATGACGCCTCACACGTCCGGGACGAGCCTCTCCGCGCAGACTCGGTACGCGGCAGGGGTTCGGGAGATCCTGGAGTGCTGGTTCGACGGCCGTCCGATCCGCGAGGAGTACTTGATCGTCGACGGTGGCGAGCTCGCAGGGGCGGGCGCGCACTCCTACAGCGCTGGTGATGCCACGGGCGGATCGGAGGAGGCAACGCGGTTCAAGGCGGGCTGACGGCCTGACCTGACGTTTACGGCCGGCACCCGGAAGGAGATCACTCCGGCGTGACCGACGTCGTTGTCGTCACTGGAGCCTCGGCCGGTGTCGGCCGCGCGACCGCGCTTCGGTTCGCCGAAGAGGGTGCGGCACTCGGGTTGATCGCCCGCGGCCGGGAGCGGCTCGAGGCCACTGCGCGGGAGATCGAAGCGGCCGGCAGTCGCGCGCTCGTGCTCCCGGCGGACGTCGCCGACCCGGCCGCGGTCGAGGACGCGGCAGCACGCGCAGAGCGCGAGCTGGGGGAGATCGAGGTCTGGGTCAACAACGCGATGGCGACGATCTTCGCGCCGCTGTGGGAGATCGAGCCCGAGGAGTACCGCCGCGCCACCGAGGTCACCTACCTCGGGACGGTCTGGGGGACGATGGCGGCGTTGCGGCGGATGAGAGCGCGCGACCGGGGGACGATCGTGCAGGTCGGCTCGGCGCTTGCCTACCGCGCGATCCCGCTCCAGGCCCCCTACTGCGGAGCGAAGGCGGCGATCAAGAGCTTCACCGAGGGGCTTCGTACCGAGCTGATGCACGAGAGAAGCAGCATCCGGCTGACAATGGTTCAGCTCCCCGCCCACAACACCCCGCAGTTCGACTGGGGCCGGACGAGAATGCCGCGCCACCCGCAGCCGGTCCCGCCGATCTTCCAGCCCGAGGTCGCGGCCGAGGCGATCGTCCACGCCGCCCGGCATCCGCGCCGGGAGCTGCTCGTGGGCTGGCCACGGTCAAGGTCGTCCTCGGCGAGAAGCTCGCGCCGGGACTCGTCGACCGGTACCTGGCCCGGAACGGCTTCGACGCCCAGCAGACGGATGAGCCGGTCGATCCCGACCGCCCGGACAACCTGTTCGAGCCGGCGCCCGGGAACCACGCCGCGCACGGCAGCTTCGACGACGTCGCCAAGGAGCGCAGCCTGCTGCTCCGGCTCGAGCTGAACCGCGGCAAGATCGCAGGCGTCGTCGCCTCCGGGGTCGCGGCTGCTCTGGCGGCGGGCCTGGGGAGTCGCCGGTGACCGACTCAGCGCCCCAGGAGCCACGACCGACCTCGTTCGCCGCCCGTCTCTTCGCCGGCACCGTCGTGTCGCTTCGCCTGCTCGTCGTGGCGGCGTGGATCGCGGGCGCTGCGGCCGCGACGATCTGGCTGCCGGGGCTGCATCGGTCCCAGGGCGGCGCGCTGTCCGAGCTGGTCGCGAAGAACTCGCCCGCGCTCAAGGCCGAGTCCCGCTCAGCGCGCCTCTTCGGCACGCCCGTCACCCCTGACACGATGGTCGTCCAGCGCAACCCGGAGGGCCTGACCTTGGGACAGCAGAAGCGCGTAGTCCAGCGTGCGCTCCGGATCGACAAGCGCGGCTATCCAGATCTGTTGAGCGTTTCGCTCGCCGTGCCACTGCTCAACACCCTTGGTGTCTTTCCGTCCTCGCGCGAGCGCTCGACAACGGCGGTCACGTATCTCTACTTCCCCGAGCGGTACGGCTTCGAGACGAGGAACAAGCTCGCGCGCTGGTTCGCGGAGCGCCACATCCCGAAGAGCGATGCCCTCGTGGGCGTGACCGGTGCGGGGCCGGCCCGACTCGCGCAGTACAGCGCGATCCAGGATGCGCTCCCAATCGTCGCAGCGGCGACGGCCGTCTTGATCGCCGTCCTGATCGGGCTCAACTTCCTGACTCCCGGCGCACCTCTCGTCGTCCTGTCCGCGGGCGGGATCGCCTACCTCGTCGACGTTCGCCTGCTTGGCTGGATCAGCGAGTGGGCCGGGATCGCGATTCCGAGCGAGATCGAGCCCTTGCTGGTAGTGCTCCTGCTCGGGATCACGACCGACTACGCGATCTTCTACCTCACGGCACAGCGGCGCCGCCTGCGAGCCGGAGATGCTCCGGCGAAGGCTGCACGTGAGACGGCTGCCGTGCTCGCGCCGACGATCGTGATCGCCGGGCTGATGGTCGCCGCCGGGACGGCCGCCCTCGTTGTCGGAAGGCTCGATTTCATCCACGCCTTCGGGCCGGGACTCGCGCTGACCGCGCTCGTCGGGCTCGTCGTGGCGATGACGTTCGTCCCGGCCACACTGGCGCTGTTCGGGCGCTCGGTGTTCTGGCCGAGCCTCGAGCGGGTGGAGCTCCTCGCGACGGAGGACGAGCGGAAACGGCGCTGGGCGCTGCGCGACCGGGCCTCGTACTGGGCGACCGCGAAGCCGCTCGCGTTCGTGATCGTCGTGCTCTGCCTGGCCGGCCTCGGCGCCGCTGCCACCGGTCTCACTCGAATGGAGCTCGGCTTCGGGCTGATCGGCGGGCTTCCGGACGGCGCCGAGGCGCGACAGGCCGCGGTCGCCGCCGCCAACGGCTTTGCCCCGGGAATCCTCGGGCCGACCGAGATCGTGCTCGAAGCGCCGGGGATCGCCCGCAGTCGCGGCTCGCTCACGCGGCTCGAGGGCCTGATCCAGGGCGAGCCGGGAGTGGCAGGCGTGATCGGCCCGCGTGAGCAGTCGATGATTCGACGGCCCGGCTTCGTCCTCGCGCGGTCGGGCAGCGCCGCGCGCTATGCGGTTCTCCTCTCGAGCGATCCCTACGAGGCGCCGGCGATCTCCCATCTGCGTGCCCTCGACCGCCGGCTGCCCAGCCTGCTCGAGCAGGCTGGGCTTGGCGGAACCCGGTTCGAGGTGACGGGGGCGACCGCGGTCACTAGCGACACCATCGCCGGCGTGACGGACGACCTCGGGCGCATCGCCCTCGTCGTGCTCGTGGTCGACTTCCTTCTGCTGGCCGTCTTCCTGCGCGCGCTGATCGCGCCGCTCTATCTGCTCGCCGCCAGCGTCCTTGCGCTTGCGGCCACCCTCGGCCTCACCGCCTACGTCTTCCAGGGCCTACTCGGGTACCCCGGGATCACGTACTACGTTCCCTTTGCGGCGGCGGTATTGCTCGTCTCGCTCGGCTCGGACTACAACGTCTTCGTGACTGGACGGATCTGGGACGAGGCGAAACGGCGGCCGCTCCGCGAGGCGGTCGCCGTCGCGGCTCCGCGCGCGGCGCGCGCGATCACGGTCGCCGGGATCGTGCTCGCCGGAAGCTTCGCGCTGCTCGCGGTCGTTCCGCTCCGCTCCTTCGCCGAGTTGGCTTTCGCGATGGCGGTCGGCGTCTTGATCGACTCGTTCGTCGTCCGTTCGTTCCTCGTGCCGGCTCTTGTCTCTCTCGTCGGCAGCGCCGGAAGCTGGCCGGGGCGCAGGCTCCGCCCGAAGGAGGAGTTCGAGCCGGCAGAGGCCTGATCCACCGTCGAGCAGGCGGAGAAGATGACGAAGGCGATGGTGAAGGGCGACCCGGAGAGGATGGGCGTGATCGGAAGTCGCTGCTCGGGAAGCTGCAGGAGCTTTTGCCCAACCGCTGACGCCCTGCGACACTCGCGAAGTGCAGGACATCGACGTCGGCTCACTCGAGCGCGCGCTCCGTACCTCGGTCGAGGGGGAGGTTCGCCTCGACGCGGGCAGCCGCGCGATGTACTCGACGGACGCGTCGAACTACCGGCAGGTTCCGATCGCCGTCGTCGTCCCGCGTACGACGGACGACGTCGTCGCAACGGTGGCGGCCTGTGCGGGCCACGGCGCCCCCGTGCTCTCGCGCGGCGGTGGGACGAGCCTGGCGGGCCAGTGCTGCAACGTCGCCGTGGTGATCGACTTCTCCAAGTACCTGAACGAGATCGTCGAGATCGACCCGCAGCGAAAGCTGGCGCGCGTCCAGCCCGGGCTGATCCTCGATCATCTCCGCAACGCCGCCCAGGACCGGTACGGCCTCACGTACGGCCCCGATCCCTCCACGCATGACCACTGCACGTTCGGCGGGATGATCGGGAACAACTCCTGCGGCGTCCACTCGGTGATGACGCAGTTCTTCGGCCGCGGCCCGCTGACCTCGGACAACGTCGCCGAGCTCGACGTCCTCACCTACCGGGGCGACCGCCTGCGTGTCTCCGCGGGCGAGAACGCGATCGAGGGCCCGGGTGCGGACGAGCTGGCGGAGGGGCTCCGCGATCTCCGCGACCACTACGCAGACCTCGTCCGCGAGCGTTATCCCGACATCCCCCGGCGCGTCTCCGGCTACAACCTCGACCGCCTGCTCCCCGAGAACGGCTTCGACGTCGCAGCCGCTCTTTGCGGCACCGAGAGCACGTGCGTCACCGTGCTCGAGGCGACCGTCCATCTCGTCGACAGCCCGCCGGCCCGCTCGCTCGTCATCGTCGGCTACGACGACGCCTCAACCGCGGCCGACCACGTCCCTCGGATCCTCGAGCACAAGCCGATCGGACTCGAGGGCGTGGACGACATCCTGATCGAGGACCTGACCCTGGTCGGGCTGCACGACGAGAACCTGTCGCTCCTTCCGGAGGGCCGCGGCTTCCTGCTCGTCGAGTTCGGGGGCGAGTCGAAGGAGGAGTCGGACGCCAAGGGGCTCGCGCTGATGGCCGAGCTGAAGAAGGAACGCGGCCGGAGCGGGCCGATGGGGATGAAGCTCTACGACGACCCCGAGCAGGAGAAGCACGTCTGGAAGGTGCGCGAGGCTGGCCTCGGCGCGACCGCGTTCGTCCCAGGCAAGGAGGACACCCACGAGGGGTGGGAGGACTCGGCCGTTCCGCCCGAGCGGCTCGGCGACTACCTGCGCGAGCTGCGCAAGCTCGCCGGCAAGTACGACTACGAGAGCGCGCTCTACGGCCACTATGGCCAGGGCTGCGTCCACGCTCGCTGGAACTTCGACCTCAAGACGCGCGAGGGGACCGCCAAATTCCGCCGCTTCCTCGACGACGCCTCAGATCTCGTCCTGTCGCTGGGCGGGTCGCTCTCCGGCGAGCACGGCGACGGCCAGTCGCGCGCAGAGCTCCTGCCGAAGATGTTCGGGGAGGAGCTCGTCCAGGGCTTTCGCGAGTTCAAGTCGATCTGGGATCCGGACTGGAAGATGAACCCAGGCAAGGTCGTCGACCCGTACCGGATCACCGAGAACCTGCGGCTCGGGCCCGATTACCGGCCGCCGCGCCTGAAGACGCACTTCTCCTATCCGCAGGACCGGGGGAGCTTCGCCCACGCGACCGTGCGCTGCGTCGGGATCGGGAACTGCCGCCATACCGAAGGCGGCGTCATGTGCCCGAGCTACATGGTCACGCGCGAGGAGAAGCACTCGACGCGCGGACGCGCCCGGCTCCTGTTCGAGATGCTGGAGGGAAATCCGCTGACGGGGGGCTGGATGAGCGAGGAGGTGTTCGACGCGCTCGACCTCTGCCTCTCCTGCAAGGGCTGCACGAGCGACTGCCCGGTCTCGGTCGACATGCCGACCTACAAGGCCGAGTTCCTGTCCCACTACTACGAGGGGCGCCTGCGGCCGCGGCACGCCTATGCCTTCGGATTGATCGACCAGGTGGTTCGGTTCGCCTCGAAACTGCCCGGAGTGATCAACTTCCTGACCCGGACGCCGCCCTTCGACCGCGCGCTGAAGCTCGCCGCCGGGATGTCCCAGGAACGGGAGATGCCCGAGCTCGCGCCGCTCACCCTGCGCGACTGGTTCTTCCGCCGCGGCGAGCAGAACCAGGGCGGTCGCAAGGTAATCCTGTGGCCGGACACGTTCAACAACTATTTCCACGTCGAGGTCGGGGTCGCCGCCGTCGAGGCGCTCGAGGCGGCGGGGTATCGCGTCGTGATGCCGCGCGGCCACCTGTGTTGCGGGCGGCCGCTCTACGACTACGGGATGCTGTCTCCGGCGCGCCGCTACCTCGAGCGCGTCCTCGACGAGCTCCGCGACGACCTCCGCGCCGGCGTCCCTGTGATCGGAATCGAGCCGAGCTGCCTGGCCGTGTTCAAGGACGAGCTGCCGAAGCTGATCCCGCACGACGAGGACGCCACCCGCCTTTGCAGGCAGTCGTTCCACTTTGCAGAGTTCCTGCAAAAGGAAGGTTTCGAGTAAGCGTTCAGGCCCTGCTGGTTATGCGAGGTGGGGTATTGGGTCGCCGCGGGCGTGGGCGGCGATGACCTGGGTGAGGTAGCCGTAGAGCGACTGTTTCCGGAGTCGGCAGGTGACGGAGGTGGAGAGGAGTCGTTCGATGGTGCGTTCGCCTTGGTCTGATTGGCTGCCGAGTGAGAGCTTGCGGTAGATGACGGCGCCGCGGAGGCCGCGTTCGGCGTGGTTGTTGGTCGGCTCGACGCCGTGGGTGTGGGTGAAGGTCCAGAGTGCGGGCCAGCGGTTGAGGAGGTTCTTGGCGAATTGCCGGTGGTATTTCGTCTTTGGGCTCTTGCGGGCCGCGTGCTCGAGCATCGTGCGGAGCTTGTCTCGGAGCGGCGCGGTCTGGGTTTGGAGGCGGGCCCGGTCGCCTTCTTGTTGGTAGCTGTCCCAGGCGGCGAAGAGGTCGTGTGCGATCACGAGGCCGCCGTATCCGAACTCTTCTTGTTCGGCCATGCCTTCGCTGTGGGCGATGAAGTCCCTGAGCAGGTGGGCCCAGCAGAGCTGCCGCTGGGTGGGGTCGAGGTAGTCGTAGCCGCGCCAGCGGTCCGAGCAGACGATCCCGGCGAAGCGCTCGCCGAGCAGCGTCCTGGCCTCGAAGGCGTGGCGGCCGGCCGCGATCCGAAACACCGCGGTCGCGCTGGTCAGGGCAGCCCACAGCGTCCGGTTGCCGCCAGCGGTCTTCCAGCCGGTCTCGTCGATGTTGACGACTGAGGCCGACTTGATGCGCTGCTCGAGCTGCGTGTACGGGCCGGCGAGCGCCTCCCCAGCCCGTTGGATCATCGCGTCGACCGACCCGGTCGAGATCTCGACTCCGAACAGCTCCCGGGCGAGCTCGGTCGTGTCGCGGCGGGAGACACGGTTCCTGACCGCGAGCGTCACGACCGCCGCCTGCAGCCGCGGCCCGAACGCCGACCGCGGCACCTGGCGGGGAAGCTCGGCCCGTGTCGGGGTGGCGCACGCAGGGCAGCACACGCCGTGCAGCCGGTGCTCGGTCACACGGACCGCGGTCGGCGGCAACTCAGCGACCTGGTGCCGCCACGGCTCCGCCGCGTCAACCAGCTCCGGCTCGCCGAACACGTGCGCGCACGACCGGCAGCGCTCGGGCCAATGCTCGACGACTTCGGCGACCTGCTCGGGCGGAAGAAGCTGTCGATGCTTTCCCTCGTGACCCGGCTGACCACCACGCCCTCGACCCGAGCGCTTCCCGCCCGGACGCGGCGGCGCTGACGGAGGATCCTGGGACGGCGGAAGCGACGAGTTCCGTGAACTCCGGTTCAGCCGCCGCTCGAGCTCAGCCACCCGAGCTTCGAGCCGCTGGTTCGCCGCGACTAGCTCACCCACCCGCAACAGCAACGCGACAGCCGTCTCGCGGTCACCATCAAGGATCGCCTCGGCTTCAACCCGCTCCACAACTCGGGATTCGCCGCCTGGACGCGGGTCCCTCTATAGGGGTGAACGCTTACGGTTTCGAGCCTCCGCAGCTGCACGGGAAGGCGGTGCTGCATGGCCACTGCCACCAGCAGGCGACCGGAGGGATCGACGCGGATCGGAAGCTGCTCGAGCAGATGGGGCTCGAAGTGGAGCTGCCGGACTCCGGCTGCTGCGGCCTGGCGGGCTCGTTCGGCTTCGAGCGGGACCACTACGAGCTCTCGATGGCCTGCGGCGAGCGGGTCCTCCTCCCGGCGGTGCGAGGCGCATCACTGGAAACGCTCGTCGTGACGAATGGTTTCTCCTGCCGGACGCAAATCGAGCAGGGACGGACGGGGCGGCGGGCGCTGCACCTCGCCCAGGTGCTGAAGGTCGCCCGCGAGTTCGGGCCGGGTGGGCCGGGTAGCGCCCGTCCCGAGCAGCACTGCGCGTCGAAGCCTCAGCCGAAGGCGCGCATGTGGCCCCGCGCCGCCGCGATCGGCTCGGTCGCGCTGGCGGCCGGATTGCTCACATCGTGGGCCCGGTCATGAGGTCGAAGCAGCTCTCCGACGACACGTATGTCCTCGTCTTCGACCAGGGCGACGAGGCGATGGCCGAGCTGCAGCGATTCGCCGAGCACCACGAGCACGGTGCCGCCCGCTTCACGGGGATCGGGGTCAGCGCGGTCACGCTCGGCTACTTCGAGCACGAGCGGATCGGCTACCGGCCGATTCCGCTCGAGGAGCAGGTCGAGCTGCTGTCGATCGTCGGCGACGTCGCGGAGGGTAAGCCGAAGGTGCACGCGCATGTCGTCGTCGGCCGCTCGGACGGGAGCGCGCACGGCGGCCACCTGCTCGAGGGCCATGTCTGGCCGACGCTGGAGCTCTTCCTCACCGTGTTGCCGGCCCACCTGCAGAAGCGCAGCGACTCGAAGACGGGGCTGGCGCTGATCGATCTCGACTGACGATCTGACGCCGGCTCAGATGCGCGCCTCTCCGGTTGCGACTGCCCGCGCCGCCGCGATCACCCCTAGATGCGTAAGGCCCTGTGGGAAGTTCCCGAGCAGGTCACGGGACTCTGGATCGATCTCCTCCGAGTACAGGCCGGCGTCGTTCGCGAGCAGAAGCAGCTCCTCCATCAGCTCCCCGGACTCGTCCCGGCTACCGGTGGCGGCGAGCGCCGCGACGAGCCAGAACGAGCAGGCGAGAAACGCCCCCTCCTTCCCGAGCTCTCCGCCGATGCGATAGGTACCCGACGATCGCGGCGAGGAGGGCGCTCGCGTCCAGCTCGTCCGACCCGGCGTGGCGCGCATAGCTCCGCCTGCTCTCGGGCCAGGTCTCCCGCTCGACGAACCGCTCGATTTCCCGAGCGGCGGCTTGCCAGCTTGCCACTCGGTCACCCGACAGCTGCCCGTCCGCTGCGAGTCGGCAGGCCCGCTCGAGCGCGACCCAGCAGAAAACGGCTCGGCGGGCTCGAGCTCGAGCGAGCCGCCCTTCTCCGCGTCGAGCACGGCGCCGAACGCGCTCGACGAGTCCAGGTTCGGCAGGCACAGCCAGTCGATCGCGCCGTCGATCCCGACGAGCGCGACCGTGCGGCCGTCCCCGATCGCCGCATAGTCGCGGATCGGGAGATAGCCGTCGCCTCGCCGGGGGGCTCTCAGCGGGGTGGCCATGCGGGTTCGTTCCCCCGCGGAACGGTCAATGAATCGTGACGAAAGCCTTGTAAAAGGAAGAGGCTAGGCCGCCGGCCCGCTGGCAGACTTCGCTCCGAGTTCGTCGAGCCTTCGTGCTCCGTGCTCACTGGGGCCAATCGGCCGGACGGCGGGAGGGTTTCGTGGAGGGGCCTCCGCCGTTCGGCCGGTAGCCGTCCGGATGCACGCCGCTACGCGAGGGCCCGGCGCACGCGGTCGAGGTCGCGAGGACTGATGACGCTCACGAGCCGCGCGGCGTCGAAGCCACGCCCGCTCCGCGAGCGTCTCTCCGCCCGCGTCGGCGAGCGCCTTCGGGGTGCCGAAGCGCCGGCTCGCGCCGCCCACGAGCAGGACGCCGCTGAATGGGCTCACCCGCCGAGCGTAGTCGCTGCTACTTGAGCCAGGGACGGAGGAAACGCTCGATCTCGCGGCAGCTTCGCGGCGTCTCGAGGCGTCCCTGGACCGACTTGCCTTCGATCACGACGAGCGTCGGGACCTTCTCGACGCCGAAGCGCTCGAACAGGTCCGGATGATCCTCGCGCGGAACCCGGTACACGAGAAAGGTCTCGTGGTTCTGGCGGCGCTGCAGGACCTGGGCGATGAAGCCCTCGACCCGCCGGCAGCGCCCCGACACGGCCGAGTGGAAGAACACGAGCTTGGGAGTGCCCGTGATCGCGGCCTGATCGGCCGTGAGGGTGTCAGCGACCGTTCCCATCGACATGCTCCAGCGCCTCGTCCCTGGTCCTGTAGACCTCGAACAGCCGGTCGAGCGCCGTGATCTCGAACAACCTGAGGATGTTTTGGTCCGAGCATACGAGCAGCAGCCGTCCCTTGAGCGGGATGAGGCGCTTGCGCGCGCGCATCAGGATGCCGATCGTGGTCGAGTCGATGAAGGTGACGTCGGAGAGGTCGACGAGGATCTCGGACGCCCCTCGGCCGAGCGCCTCGAGCACGCGACGCTCGAGCTGCGGGCCGGTATGGAGGTCGAACTCCCCGGTCAGAGCGATCAGGTACACGGTTTCTCCGAGCCGTGTCGCCTCGGCGATGAACTCGCTGTCGGCTGGAAACTGTCCGGTCGCTCGCACCCCGCGGAGACTACGGAAGGAATCCGCGCGAGAGGTGGATTTTCTCTAAGAGATCCGTAGAGATTTGCTTAGGCAGGGACGAGCTTGTACCCGACCCCGCGGACGGTCACGACGCGCGCGGGCTTGTCCGGATCGCGCTCGATCTTCCGCCGCAGGTTGGAGATGTGCATGTCGGATGAGCGCTCGTCGCCCACGTAATCGCTCTCCCACAGGTGCTGCATGATCTCGCGCCTCGTGAATACACGCTCGGGCTCGCTGGCCAGGAACGCAAGCAGCTTGAACTCGGACGGCGTGAGCCGGGCCGTCTGGCCGTCGGTCCGCACCTCGTGGCGGACGAGGTCGAGCTCGAGGCCGCCGATCCGCCGCACCGGCTCGGCCGCGGTCTGGTCGAGCCGGCGGCGCCGGAGGATCGCCCGTACGCGGCTCATCAGCTCGGCCATCGAGAACGGCTTCGTCACGTAGTCGTCGGCTCCGACCTCGAGCCCGACGACGCGGTCGAGCTCGCTGTCCTTCGCGGTCAGCATCAGGATCGGGATCGCACTCTCGGTCCGCAGCGTCCTGCAGACCTCGATCCCGGAGATCTTCGGGAGGCGGAGGTCGAGCACGACCAGGTCGTATGGGCGCTGCCGGGCGTGCTCGAGCGCCTGCTCGCCGTCCTCTGCCCGTTCGACCTCGAACCCTTCCGCCTCGAGCGCGTACGCGACCGCATCGGCGATCGCCGCCTCGTCCTCGACGACAAGAATGGTTTCGGCCACTACGACGCCGGGGGCAGCAGGAGCCGAGCCTTGACGCCGCCCCCCTCGCCCGCCTCGATCTCCAGCTTCCCGTGCAGGGCGTCCGCCACCTGGGAGACGATCGACAGCCCGAGACCGAAGCCGTCCGCCGCCCTGTTCTCGGGCCCGCGGTAGAAGCGCTCGAGCGCGCGGGCGCGATCGTCCGGTGCAATCCCCGGGCCCGAGTCGATCACCTCGAGCGAGACGAAACCGTTCCGCTCGCCGCAGGTAAGCACGATCTCGCCCTCGGGCGCGTATTTCACCGAGTTCGAGATCAGGTTCAAGAGCGCCTGCTCCGCAAGGTCGCGGTTGGCCAGCACCCCGGTCCTCGGGGGACAGCGGACGTCGACACGAACCCGGCCGGGGGGTCCCTCGGCGGCGACCGCTTCGAGCAGCTCCCGGACCTCGATCGGCTCGGCCTCGGCGCCCTCCTGCCCTGTCTGGGCGCGGGCCAGGACGAGCAGCGCACGGACGAGCCGCTGCAGGCGGTTGCACTGCTGCTCGACGTGGGCCAGGAACCGGTCGCGATCCTGGGCGCTCTCCTTCGCGCCTCCCTGGAGGACCTCGACCGCACTTGCAAGGGCGGCGAGGGGCGTCCGAAGCTCGTGCGCCGCGTTTGTGACGAACTCCCGCTCGGCCCGGGCGCGCCGCTCGCGTTCGGTTACGTCCCAGTACGCCGCGACGGCGGCCACGACCTCCCCGTCTCGGTTCAGCACGGGAGCTGCGCTCAGCTCGAAGATGCCGCTCGTCCCGTCGAGGCGGTGGAACTCGATCTGCTCGCCGGTCACGGTCTCGCCCGACTCGAGTGCCCGCATGATCGGCCGGTCCTCGGCGCGGAAGGACGTTCCGTCTGGATGCGTTCCATGCGAGAGCCACGACTCGAGCCGCGAATCGTCGCGGACGATGTTCCTCATCAGGCGCTCTGCCTGATCGTTCGCCGTCACCACCTCCCGCGACGAGGCATCCGCGATCACGATCCCGGCGGGAATCTGATCGAGCACGGCCTCGAGCCGTCCGAGGGCCTCCTCCCGGTCGTGGACGGCCTCCTCGAGGGCCGCGGTCCGCTCGCGGACTCGCCGCTCGAGCTCGAGGTTCGCCGACAGCACCTCGTCCTCCATCCGCTTGCGCTCGGTGACGTCCCGCAGCAACCAGCGGAGGCTCGCGACCTGTCCGCTCCGGTCCCGCATGCAGGAGACCGTCACCGCCGCCGGGAAGACGCTCTTGTCGCGGAGGCACACGCCGAGCTCCCAGTCGCTGATCACCTCGAGGCCCGGTAGCCGATCGAGCGTGAGGCGAAACGCCTCGTGCTCGTCCTCGGCAAGCAGGGTGATAAGGGGCTTGCCGGCGAGGAATGCGCGCGGACGGCCGAGCAACCGCTCTGCAGCGCGGTTGGCCTCGAGGATCTTGCCGCGAGGATCGGTGACGAGATAGGCGTCTGGAGCCCATTCGAACAGATCGTGGTAACGCACGCGCTCCGCTTCGAGCAACTCCTCGAGCCGGTGCTGCTCGAGCTCGAGCTCCCCCTGGGCCGCTTCGAGCTGCGCCCATGCCCGCGTCAGCTCTCCCGCCGCCCGGCCGAGCGCCCGCTCGTCACCCGCATCGCTCGGCAGGTCAACGGTGGCGAGCTTGCGGCTCACCTCCTCGAGCGATGCCGCGAAGTCCTTGATGCTCTCCCCGAGCAGCGAATGCGGATTCTCGGGCCGGCTCACGACTCCGCCTCGCCGAGCTCCAGAGCGCATCGTCCGGATCCTGAACCATGCTCAGCGGGCGCGCTCACACGACTCTGGGCAGATCTTACTCGGCGTTGGGGAGAGCTAGGACTTCGGCATACTGGATCGGTGCGTCTGCTCGGAGCGACCGGAGTCCTGGCAGCGGCGGTCGCTCTCGGGCTCGCCGTCGCCCCTTCCCCTGCCTCGGCGCACGGATTCTCCGCCAGGATCGCCGGCAAGCTACAGTCCGCCCGCGCGCCGCTCGCTCAGCTCGAGCAGACGGGTGTGCGGCGGAGCTTCGGCGCCACGTTCGTCCAGGTCCGCCAGGAGGTTGGGGGAATCCCGGTGCTTGGCGCCACCGCCACGCTGAGCACGTCCGGCGCCGGCGGCGATCTCCTCCTCGATCACACGCGCGCGAATGTCGCGCGCCCGCCGGCGGCCCGGGTCTCGAAAGCGGCGGCGAAGGCGACCGCACGCCGCGCCGGGCACGTCCGCAGCCTGCGAGCGCCGGTCCAGGCCGGCCTCGCCATCCTGCGTAACCGGCTCGTCTGGCGGATCGTCATCCCGGCGGCACGGCCTCTGGCCGACCTCGAGGTGCTCGTGGACGCGCGCACGCGGGCCGTCGTTCGGGTTCGCGATCTGGCGCAGCATGCCGGCGGCGACGCGCTCGTGTTCGACCCGAACCCGATCGTCGAGCAGGGCTCGCGCACGGGTCTCGTGGACGACGGCAACAAGAACAGCACCGCGCTCGACGCGCTCTACCGGGCTGTCGCGCTCAAGGACCTCGTTCCCGCGGGGTGCCTCACCGGCGCATGGGTCGACGCTGTGGTCGGACGCGGCGCTACGTGTCCTGCGAACCGCGACTTCAGCTCCGTCAGGCGGTTCGATCCATGCAACTGCTTCGAGATGGCGATGGCGTACTTCCACATCGACCGGATGCAGCGCTACCTGCAGAGCCTGGGCTTCACGAACGTCGTCCACCGAGCAATCCCCGTCAACCTGCACGCGACCACGCAGGACAACTCCTTCTACAGCGGCTCCACCGGGTCCCTGAACTTCGGCGACGGCGGCGTCAACGACGCGCAGGACGCGGACGTGATCGACCACGAGTACGGGCACGCGATCCAGGACAGCCAGGCGCCCGGCTTCGGCCAAACGACCGAGGGCGGGACGATCGGCGAGGGCTGGGGCGACTACTGGCAGGCGGCCCAGTCCGCCAATCAGGGCGCCTCCGACCAGTTCAACGTCTGCTTCGCGGAGTGGGACACGAGCGCGGTCAGGTCAGACGCGATCCCGTGCCTGCGGCGCCTGGACAGGGAGTGGACGCTCCGGGAGGCCTATGACGAGTGCAACGGCGACGAGATCCACTGCGTCGGCCAGGCGTGGTCGAACCTGCTCTGGACGATCCGGAAGACCCTCGGCGGCCCGGTGGCCGACAAGCTGATCGTCCAGTCGAACTTCAGCTACACGCCGACGTCGGGGTTCGCCGACGCGGCCCGCGCGCTCCTGTTCGCCGACTGGCAGCTGAACGGCGGCGCGAACGAGTCCTTCCTGACGACCCTGCTGGTCGGCCGCGGGTTCGTCACTGACCAGGAGCTCGACGACGAGCCAAACGGTGCCCACGCCCTGGCCGTGCCGGCGCGGGCCTCCGGACACGTCGACTTCGCTTCGGACGAGAGGGATGTGTTCGCCGTCGAGCTGAACAAGGGGCATGGGGTGGTCTTCCACGTCACGTCGTCGGGCGGCGTCGTCTTCCTGGAGCTGGCGCTGTACGCGCCGACGACGGTCCGCATCGGGGACTCCACGGCCATCAAGGGCCCGAGCCACGACGACACGCTCGCGTATCTGCCCCCTACGGACGGGACCTATTACTTCACGGTGCAGGCGCAGTCCGGTTCGGGGAACTATACGGTCGAAACCGCGGTGGACATGGACGCCGACGGACGCCCCGATGCTTCGGACAACTGCCCCACGGTCGCCAACGGGACCCAGGCCGACTGGAACCGGAACGGCCGGGGCGACGCCTGCGACCGCAGCTCGCAGACGACGATCGACAAGGTGACCGTTCGCGGCCACACGCTCACCGTCGCGGGCTCGATCCGTCCCCGGGCTGCCCGCCCGAGTGCCTGGTCGGTCGAGGTACGAGCGGGTGGAAAGCTCGTCGGTACGGCACGCGGGTCGAAAGCAAAGAGCGCCGGCCGTGTCCTCGCCGTCGTCCGGGTGCAGGCCCGGGTGCACGGCCGCGTCCAGGTCAGGGCCGTGCTCAATGACCCCCGCTACAAGCGAGCAGGGAGCCGGGCGGTCACAGCTACGGTCTCGTAGCGCGCGGGGCAGGCCGTGGTCGGCGACAGGTGGGCGCTGCCGGGGCGACCGGATGCTGCGCTCGTGCGCCGGACGCTTTGGCGCGGATTCAAGCTCGGTTTCCTGGCGGTCGCCTTAGCGGCGCTCGCCGCAGCGCTCGTCTTCCGCTCGTGGGTGGGGGCACAGGCGCGGGCGGTGACCGTGCTGTCGACGACGAGTGACACCCCCGTCCTAACCTGGCTTGTCAAGCTCGTGACGCCTGACCCTCATGTCACCAATACGGTCGTCGCCGGGGTTCCCGCGACGGTCGTGCGGCCTGGGAGCTCCGGGACCTGGCCGGCGATCGTCTTCGTCAACGGCGCGACTCGGCAAGGACGGTTCCACCCGGACGTCCAGCGGCTCGCCCGTGGCCTCGCCCGGGCCGGCTACCTCGCCGTCGTGCCCGATCTTCCTGGGCTTCCGTTCGGTGAGATCGGCACGCGCACGGTTGCGGCGACGGTTGCGGTCGGTGCGGCGACCGCTGCGAGGCCGGACGTCAGCGACCATCAGGTCACCCTGCTCGGCGTGTCCGTCGGAATGACACTGGCCCTGCTCGCCGCCGAGCGCCCGGAGCTCTCCGGCCGGGTGAGGCTGGTGGCCGGCATCGCTCCCTATACGAGCCTGCGCAAAGTGATCCGCGTTGCCACCACAGGCACCTATGCCGGCGATGGGAGGCTGGTCCGCTACGACGCAGATCCCTACCTCCGACTTGCGATCGCGCGCTCACTCGTTGCCGGCCTCCCGCCGGGTCGCGATCGCCGGGTGCTGCTCGCCGAGCTCGAAGCCGTAAACGACGACGATCCCCGGCCGCTGGTGGTTCTCCGCCGGCAGCCACGGGAACGTCTGGCGCCTGACGCGCGCTCCGTGCTCGCCTTGCTCACGAACCACGCCGCGGGCCGGTTCGCGCGCTTGTACGAGCGTCTACCCGCGCGGATGAGGGCGCGGATCGCGCGCCTTTCGCCGATCTACGGGGCACGCCGCCTCGACGAGCCGGTCGAGATTGCCTCCTCGCCGCACGACAAGTACTTCCCACTCGAGGAATCGAAGGCGCTCACGCGCGCGGTCAACGGCACGCACCTCACTATCACGTCCACGCAGACGCTCTCTCATGCGATCCCGGAGCCGTCGTTCGGCGACATCGCCGACCTGTTCCGATTCGACGGCTTTGTCGTTCGCGTGCTGAAGAAGGCCAAGGGCTAGCACCCTCTCGACGAGAAGAACCGCTGAGAAGGCGCCGAGCGGATTCGAACCGCTGTACGGGGCTTTGCAGGCCCCTGCCTAACCACTCGGCCACGGCGCCTCGCGACACTGGCCGGCGCTGGCTTCCGCCGGGCGGAGCCCGGCTCT
>WNFU01005872.1_pt1 | contig 18589 bp, 7 predicted proteins | sample 5400121 | NCBI WGS metagenome assembly WNFU01 (sample SAMN13153360, study PRJNA577476) | soil metagenome | isolation source: 100 cm soil or saprolite under grassland replicate 1 | place: USA:California | collected 2016-06-15 | reverse complement strand
TCGAGGAACATGCGAACCACCGCAAGTCCGGCGCGCCCATGCCGACGGACGACCGGATCGTGGTCGAGGCGTTCGACCGCTTCCTCATCGTGCACGCGTCGTTCGGCGTGGTCGTGAACGTCACCCTGGGCGACCTGATCGAGGAGCTCCTCGCCCGCAAGCACCTCGTGCGGTTCTGGTGGACGGACCCGTACCGGATTCTGTACGAGCTCGTGGCGGACACCCGCGAACTCGACATCGAGGGCCTCGTGAACGATCTCTTGCGGATCGACGACGAGACCTTGGAGGGTGGCCTGAAGGCCCTGCTTGAGGACCACCTGCCCCTGGGCTATTACATGAAGGCCATCGCGGAGCGGTTCGGCGCGATCCGCCGCGGGCTCACGGTCGGCGAGGGCGACCTGCGGTCGTTCGAGGTCCGCTTCGCGAACACGCCGATTTACGACGAGGCGGTGCGAGAGGCGCTCCTGCTCCACGCGGACTTCGCGCGCGTGCGAGAGATTGTCAAGAAGATCCGCGCCGGTGAGATCGAGGTCCTTGTCCATCGGTCCGAAGAGACGCCGACGACCCTCGCGTATCCGATCCTGCGACGGTACGTCGAGGCGCCCGAGCTCTTCTCCCCGGAGGCGGAGCGGGAGGAGATCTTGGACCGGATGCGACTGCACCTGTCGTCCGAGCCGGTTCACCTCCTCTGCTTCGAATGCGGGAATTTCCACGAGGAGGTCCGGATCGGCCAGATGCCGGATCGCCCGGAGTGTGCGAAGTGCAAGTCCCGCCTCCTGACGGTCCTCGGGTGGGCCGCGTGGACTGTTCGGGACGCGTACGCGAAGCGGATGCGAAAGCTCGATCTCACGGACGAGGAGAAGAAGCTCCTCACCCGGTCGAAGCAGATCGCGGACCTCGTGGCGGTGTACGGCAAGCGCGCGGTGTACGCGAACTCCGTGTACGGCGTCGGCCCCACGACCGCGAGCAAGATCCTCGCGAAGATGCAGGACACCGAAAAGGAATTCCTGAACGATCTCTTCGAGGCGAAGCTCAAGTACGTGACGACGCGGCCGTACTGGAACGAGCCGCAGGCGAAGCCGAAGCTGTACTGACGCCTCCCTTCGCGACCTCGACGCAGCTATCCGTCAGAGTTCGCGTCGATCTGTGCCACACTTGCGGTGGGCTGCAACGGTAACTTGCTTATTCATCCACGGGTATCCCCCCCGGTATCGCCCGAATCGGGGAGGATCCCGGGATGAAGGCGCTCGCGCAAACCGTATTCCTCGCGTTCACGGATCTGAGACGCCAGCTCGGTTCGCCCCACAGCGCCATCTCGTTCGTTGGATCCATCGTCTTCGTCGGCGTTCTCTTCTGGCTCTTGGGCCCGTTCGCAATCGACCATTTCCTGAACGCCGCCTTCCTGATGGTTCCCATCCTCATCCTCGCACCGGCGACGGCCTCAATCACCTCCGACCGCGAGGCCGGCTACGCGAGCATCCTGTTCACGTATCCCGTCACGGCGTCGCGCTACTACGCCGCGAAATTCCTGGCCATGTATCTCCTCCTCGGCGTCTACTTCCTCCTGCTCCCTCCATACGTCGGGATCATCCTCGTCTACGGCGGGGGAGGCTGGCTCGCGGACATCGGGAGGATGGCCGGTTGGGCGGTCCTCGAGACGTCGTTCGTCACGGCCCTCGGCCTCTTTCTTTCGGCGTCGTTCGGCCGCCGCGCGGCCATGGCCTCCGCCTACATCGGCTTCGGACTCGCCCTGGTCTTCATCATCGGACCGTGGTTCCTCCCGTACTACATCCTGGCAATGCCGCCGGAGACCGGCTCCCTCCTCCTGCGGATCCTCCACTACTCTCCCATGATGGCGGCACTCGACTCCACGGGCACCGGGTCCCTCGTTGCCGACAACCCCTGGCCGGCCCTCGTCGCGAGCGTGGCCGTCGTCGCGTGCCTGATCGGGCTGGGGCTCCTCGTGTACCGCCGGTTCCAGAGCGCCGAGGGCTGGGAAATCCGCCGCGCGAAGGCCGCACCGGTCGTCGCGCTCGGGATCCTCATCCTCTTCGCCATTCCGATGATCCCCCCGGTCAGCTACACCGTCCTCCCCGAGGGATTTGGAAATTCGATTTGCGTACAGAACGCATCCATCGAGTACTGCGTGGGGCTCCAAGTGGCTCTCTTGGGCGCCTCGCCGGATTATCCATCCCTGGGCTCGCCCTTTCAGGCGGAGGTCGGCGTCTCGTTCCATAACGAACGGAACGCCTCCGTAAGCTTTGGCAGGGTCGCCCTCGATTGGTCCTCCCGCTTCTTCGCGTTCAACGTGACGCACGCGGAGTTCGGTCCCGCCACGATTCCCGCCAACGACTCCGTGTGGGTCCGCGCGAACGTGACGGCCGTCGCCTTGCGGATCCCTTCTCTCCAAGTCTACTCTCCCCAAGTTTACGGAGGATTCTCACAGTTGGCGCCCGTCCCGGCGGAACTCACGCTGGACGCGACGCGCCTCCGCTTCGACGGGTTGTCGATGATCATGGTGGGGCCCATTTACGAGCGAAACCTCGCGTGGGGTGTGCTGGTCCTCGAGGCCGCCCTCGTGCTCGGACGCAGGCTGGCCCGGAGGCCTCGGAAGGGTTCGCCATGATCGAGACGCTCGGCATGACGCGCACCTACGACGGACTTCGCGCGGTCGACGATCTCACGCTCCGTGTCCCGAAGGGAGCGGTGTTCGGATTCCTCGGCCGGAACGGCGCCGGGAAGACCACGACCGTGAGATGCTGTCCACGGTCCTGCGGCCGACGAGCGGAACCGCGACCGTCGGCGGCTTCGATGTTCAGATGGAGGCGCTCAAGGTCCGCTCGTTAATCGGAGTCATCGGCGAGGGCACGGAACTGGCCCGGCCGTTCTGGACCCCCATCGAGTACCTGCGGTTCTTCGCGAGGCTGCAGGGCCATTCGGGCAAGGCCGCGGACGCGGAAATGAAGAAATGGCTCGAACGATTGGATCTCGCGGCCCACGCGCGCCGCCCCATCGGGGGCTTCTCTGCAGGGATGCGGAAGCGCCTCGAGCTCTGTCGCGTGTTCTCCCGGAATCCCGAGGTCCTCCTCCTGGACGAGCCGACGAAGGAGCTCGACATCCCGGGGAAGCGCGAGATCTGGGAGTTACTTCGGGAGCTTGCAACGGGAGAGCAGGTCACCCTGTTCCTCTGCAGCCATGACGCGTCCGAGATCCAGGCCCTGTGCGATCGTATTGCCGTCTTGCGAAGCGGGAGGCTCTCCTTCGCGGGCTCGAAGGACGAGCTGCCTCGGAGCGTGATTCGGATCGAGTCCAAGGACGCGGAACGAATCGGCCTGGAACTCGAGAAGACCTTCCCCGTTCTTTCGCGCTCGATGGCCGGCAGCTTCCTTTACGTCGCCTTCAGGGAACGGATGAGTGCGGCGGAACTGACATCCTCGTTCGGCGCGGAGGGGGGTGCAATCCGGAATATTCAGGAAGTGGATTCTTTCGACGAACGGGTTCTCGCATTCCTCTACGATATCGACCGGTTCGAGGCGAAGCTGAAATCCGTCACGACACGGACGTACCCGAACGAACCGCAGGCGAAGCCGAAACTGTATTCGTGACGTGCAACGGCGGCGGTCGAGGACGTATCACGAGGCAATCACGATTCGGTCGGGTTCGGTTCGTCTCGCTCGGTCACGTAGGCCTCCTCGCCGAACTCGGAGGTGTCGAGGCCCGCGTGTTCTTCGGCCGGGCTGACTCGCACCGGCGTGAAGATATTGATGATGCGCAAGAGGACGTACGACCCGGCGAACGCGAAGCCCGCCACGACGACGCAGGCCAGCGCCTGGATGCCGACCTGGCCGGGGTTCCCGAAGAACAAGCCGTTGGGACCGCTCGGGTTGATCAGAGTCGACGCGAAGAGACCCGTGGCCATCGTCCCCCAGATCCCACCGGCCCCGTGGCACGCGAAGACGTCCAGGGAATCGTCCAGAGTCGTCCGCGCCCTCCAGCTGCCGACGTAGTTGCACAGGCCCCCCGCCACCAACCCGATGATGATCGACGGCATGGGCCCGACGTATCCCGAGGCTGGCGTGATGGCGACGAGGCCGCAAACGGCGCCCACGGCCATCCCCACCGCGGACGGCTTCCCTTTCCGCACCCAGTCCGTGAGCATCCAGCTCACTGCGGCGCCCGCGGCCGCCAGGTTCGTCACGACGAGCGCGTTGACGGCCAGCGCGTTCGCGGCGAGCGCGCTCCCGGCGTTGAAGCCGAACCACCCGAACCACAAGATGGACGCGCCGAGGATCACGTACGGGATGTTGTTCGGTCGGCTGTCAAGTCGGTCGACCCCCTCTCGCCGCCCGATGACGAGCGCGGCCGCGACCGCGGAGACGCCGGCGGCCGTGTGGACGACCAGGCCGCCCGCGAAGTCGATGACGCCGAGGGACTTCAGGAATCCGCCGATGCCCCAGTTCCAGTGCGCGATCGGCACGTAGATGAACGTCGTCCAGAGGACGATGTAGATGAGGAGCGCCTTGAACCGGATCCGCTCCGCGAATGCGCCGATGATGAGCGCGGGCGTGATCGCGGCGAACTTCAGCTGAAAGGCGAAGTACAGCAGCTCCGGAATCGTCGAGGAGTATCCCGGGTTCGGAGCCTCCCCTACATTGTTCAGCCCGAAATTGGCCAGGCTGCCGATGAAGCCGTTGTAGGACGGCCCCAGGGCGAGCGTGTAGCCCCACAGCGCCCACACGAGGCTCACGAGGGCGAAGATCGCGAAGCACTGGGCGATCGTCGAGACGAGGTTCTTCCGCCGGACGAGTCCGCCGTAGAAGAAGCCCAACGCGGGCGTCATGATCATGACGAGTGCCGTGGCCGCGACGACCCATGCGATGTCTCCGGAGTCCAGCGCCACGTCCCGCGCTCCACCGAAACGGAATTGGGAGGGAAACCGACACCGAGTATAACGCTTCTCCTGCGACTGCGGACGGCGAGGCGCCGACGACCGCGAGCGCGCTCCTCGCGAAGATGCAGGGCGCGGAGACGGAGTTCCTGAACAAACTCCTCGAGGAGAAGTTGAAGTACGTCACGACGGGCCTTACTGGAACGAGCCGCAGGCGAAGCTGAAGCTGTACCGAATCTCCTCTCGCCCCGAGCTCAGGATCAACCAAACCGCGGTGCGGCCACGATGGAACGCGCTCGTGGGGAGCCAGCCGCGAGAGTGAAACTCCTCGAAGGATGGGGGCTCGGCGGGCTACAGATGGTCGATGTCCCGCGTCCCGGATTCGAATCAAGCGGGATACAGCTCAGCGCGACGTAGAGCCTTCTTCATTCTCCCGCCCGCTCCGTGGACGTTGATCCAAAACCTTCGCTCCCCCGTCCGAACGTGAACGACGCTATTGACAAGACCCGGCTGCACCGATTCGAGCTCGACCGGCGTCGTCTCGGAAGGCCGCCAGAGCAAGATCCGCAGCCCGAGCCGGCTGGCGCCCCAGATTCCGAGAAGCGCAACGAGATAGACCGAAGTGGAAACGAGATTGAATGCGAGGAGTTCTCCCCGGGCCACGAGGCTGCGCTGGAAATCTGAGACCCAAGGCACGAACAGGAGGAGGAACGGGGTCCCGCCTGCGACGACCGAGAGACCCGCCACGAGGCGCGAAACGTGTCCGGCGGTGACAAGCCGAGTCTGGTGCGGTTCGATAACGAGGATGTCGGACTTGGGAAGTCCTCGGTCGGACCGGTAGCCGATCCCGAAAATCTCTCGCCTGCGCATCGTTGGACTCTACATGCCTCTCCAAGCAAGAACCTTCTCCTTGTTCGATTCGCTCATGGAGCCCTAGCGGGAAGGGCGCTCGTCCGCAGCGGGCCCTCGACGCGTGGCCGACCTTGAATCTCGGAAGGAACTACCCGAAACGCAGCGTGCCCTTAGTCCCCGTGTCCACTCGCCCGTTCGAGTTCGGCCACCACAGCTTGAACCAGGGGCTTCTCTCGCGCGAGCGTCCGGAGCATCTCCAGGACGGGGGGAAGTTCTGAGCGGGGGCCGATTTCGCAGAGCAGGATTGCCAGGAACTCGAGATGCTGGATGTCGGAAAGGATGAATTTGGGGGTCTGCAACCAGAGGTCGCGAAGGGCTTCATCACGCACGTAACGGTCCAGGGCAGGAAGAGCGTGCCGCTCGAGGACGCCCTCGATCTCATCCGCGATATGCTGAACTTCTGCCTCGTCTTGAATCGACCAAGGTCGGTTGAAATACGCGGGCACGAGGACGGGGTCTTGGATGGACGTGCGCCAGTGGCAATCCTCAGGCCCCGGGAATCTGGGGATCGTGGGACTCACAGGATAGTTCCACGGAGCTTTGACGCGTCCGGACTCGTTCAGGCGAACATAGAAGTTCCAGATTTTCGCCGAGAGGATGCCGAGGTCGGCCTCGAAAACGAAACTACCCTTCGCGGTCCCCTTCGCTCTTCGAAAGCCGACGACCTGGCAGTTCCGATCGACCCACTTGACGAAGCGTCGCTGCTTTCGCGCGAAGCCGCGTTTCTCGAACCAAGGTTCCAGCCGACCGGAGAGGAGCCTTTCGAAGGCTTTCACGGCGTTCATGATTATTCGCGCTATGGCAGGAATCGGATCACGAATGTGGGAATCCCATATTCCATGTTGATCCACATGTCCTTTATCCGTTGGTCCACCAGGTACGCCGACCCCCCAGTCTTGAACTCGGCATAATACAGGACCTTGCCTGTCGCCGGGTCGATCACCGCAGCATCATGGAAACGTATCCCAAACGGAGTCCTGACACCTGGTGGATGTTCGCGGACATCTTCACCAAAGGCCCGCAGCCACCTCGCACCCGCCACCTGGCCTGCGTCGCCCTGAAGTTCATTCAGCTCGAGCTGGGTCGCTCCAAACAATCTCCTGATGAAAGGAGAACTCGACCTGGCGGCCAACCTCGACAATCCGGCCGCCGCGCCAGCGCTGACGGCACCGATGACGGCGCCCATCGCAACTTCCCCGCCGAAGTCGTTCCAGCTCCACTGCGCTCCAGGCGTCAAAGCGTAGTTGGCGGTGTACGCAACGGCGCTCGACGCTGCCCCGGTTGCCGCCCCGACCGCGACGGTCATGCCAAACGCGGCCCAGACGCCCATCGAGGCCGACGGATTGAAAGTCAGGCCCCCGATCGCGCCGGCAAGAGCCCCTACCGCCACGGCACGCCAGCAAGAGTCACTCCACTGCCAGTTATTTTGGGCGGCGCAAATTACGCCTCCAACTACGGCTCCAATGATTGCACCCGCGATGGCGCCGAAAATCTCGCGCCCGGTCGGGTCGACGAATCTCGCGGGGTTGTTGGTGACGTACACGTATCGGTTTTGCGACTGGGGGTCCGCTAAACCGCCAAGCACTGGGTCCGCGCTCACGAACCGCCCGATCTCCGGGTCGTACTGGCGGGCCCGCAAGTACACCAAGCCCGTGGGGTCGTCGTGCTTCTCCGAGGTGAACTTGTACGCCTCGGAGCCGCTCGGCCCGTACGGTTTGCCGAAAGGCTCGTAGTCGGTCGAGAAAAGAGAGTTGCGCGACGCGTCGAGGACTTTCCGCGTCGAGACGAGGTGGTCACCGAGATAGTACTGGACCGCGCCGGACGAAGTGATCTTCGCGATCCGCATGCCGTTCGCGTAGACGTACTTCGTGATCTGGTCGGCCTGGCCGTCGACGTGGGACTTCTCGTAGACCACGTCCTGCCCGGCGAAGATCGAGACGGTCCACGTCGTCGGGGACGTCACGTTCAGGCGTCGGCCCATGCCGTCGTAGACGTACGCCTGGACCGGTTGCGGGCTCGTCGGATTGTCGCAGCTCGTCGAGCTCATCGCGATTGACGTCACGCTTGACAGGAGGCCCTCCGGGCCCCAAGCGTAGCAGAGCCACGAAGCTCCCTTTCGAGAGCGCTGGTTCCCGTTCGCGTCGTAACCAAACGAGGTCATTGCGCCCGTGCTGTCCGTCATCGATGTGAGTTGGTTCATCCCGGTCGGTCCGTTGGTGTAAACATAAGTCGCATCGCTGCCGATGTTCACGGTCACGTAAAGTTGGGTCACCCGCGTCTGAGGCGCGCCACCGCTCACCTTCTCCATGCCGGCTTGGAGCGCATTGATGTCACTTGGGGTCCATTGCTGACCGTTCGCTGGATTCGTGGTCCACGTCTGGCTCACGGTGTCGTAGGCGAGGTAGTGCACGAATTGCGCTGTACCCGAGTAGTTGTTCACCCGCAGCTTGAGCCCCCCATAACAGTCGGGATCACAGAACCGATTCCAGACGCCGCGGGCGACCGCGGTGACGGTCACCGAATTGATAGTTCCGGATTGGGTTAGGTTCGCTATCGAGTAAAGGTCTTTGTAGCCGTTCGTCGAAGTGTACACGTACGTAGAATCGCCATCGGCGGTCGCCTCGTCCACGCGATCCCAATTCGCTCCTCCGCTGCCCGACTTCCCCCATTGCGTTGTCGAACCGTTACCGTCCGGGCGCAGGATGACGTTCCCGTTGGAGCCGCCGCCGTAGTGGAGCTTGACCCGATCCCCGATGGCATCGTAGGTATACGTGTGCGAGCCGAACCCGCCCGAGGCCGTCAGGAGGCGGTCGAGCTTATCGTAGGTGAAGGACGAGGAGCCCATTGTCAAGACATTTCCGGAATTGTCGTACGAGTAACCCAAGTCCAGATATGTCGTCTGCCCATAGGTTGCCTTAATCGAGGTCGGCCAACCCCGGCCGTTGTAGGCGTAGGATTGGTTGATCTGGTTCCCGAGGACGAGGTTCTTCGTCAGGTGGTCTGCGTTGTACGCAAACGATCCGTATGTGACGGTTGCGTCCTTGACTTGACCCGTGCGTCCGATGTTGTCGTAAACATAGCTGATGACGGCGTTGTCAGGGTATGTCACCTGGGTAACCCTACCAGCGGGGTCGTAGGCGTTTCCAACGACGTAGGAGACTCCGGAAATCGTGTCCGTTTCGGTCTTTACCCGGTTGAGCCCGTCGTACACGTAGCCAACGGTTTGGCTCGCGGTTGGTTTCGAGACGGTCGTCGGGTTGTTCGAGGGATCGTACGCGTAGGTCACGTCTGGATTCGCGAGTGTGCTGGAATAGTCGATGCTCTGCAGGCGATACCGCAAGTTCGATTCGTAGACGTAGGTGGTCACCTGCCCGCTGCGGTCCGTCTTGTTGTGGAGGTTCCCAACTTCGTCGTAGGAATACTTCTCGTACTTGGTCGTGTCAGGGTAGGTCGTCTTCGTGAGCCGATTCAAGTTGTCGTACTGGTGCTGGGTGACTTGGCTCAAGGCGTTCGTCACTGAAAGCAGATTCCCAACCTCGTCGTACGCGTAGGACGTTGTGTAGTAGCTCCATGTGTCGTAGTACTCCCGCACCGCGACGGTGCGTCCCGCGACGTCGAACAGGTACTGCATCTTCCGGCCGTTCTCACTGACGACCGTCCGGATGCGACTCACGTCATTGTAGGAAACCGTAAGAGGTGGCCCATTTCCCGGATACGTGACGGAGGTCGGTCGCCCGAGGAAGTCGTATGCATAGGTGGTCGTGAAACTGGCGGTAGAGTTTCGGGCGAGGGTCTTGGTCACAATCTGATCTTGGAAATTGTACCCGTATGTTTCCCAGGACGTCAACGAGGCGAATACATCGCGACGAAACGCCCTCGTCATGCGCCCGAGCGAGTCAAAGTACGATTTCTGGTAGAACCCCGACAGCGTACCCTGGGCGACCGCTGAGAGTTCCGACGCGGTCAGGACCCGATCATACATGAGCACCTCGTCCAAGCTTCCTGCCGCGATTCCGCTGGTCCCTCCGCTTGGGAACCCGCCCACTTTGAGAGTCCCCGCGTTCACGATCGACTTGGTTAGGCTCGCAGTGCCGCGGTTGACTCCGTTCACGAAGGCGGTCACGGTGAACCCGTCCCACGTAACGGCGGTATGGGTCCACACGCCCGCGGCGAACGTCGTGCTCGGGAGAGTGATTGCGACTTGGGTCGTCGGGCCCGTGTCCCCGTGCAGCACGACGACCTGCGGCGCGACGTTGTCCACGTTGAGCCAAATCTCGTAGCCGCTGGTCGACAGTTTTTCCACGAGCCGCATCGACTTGGTCGTCCCGGTCACACTATCCGGGTTGTACCACGCGGCGACGGTGTAGCCCAGCGAAAGGCTTGGGCCTGGCGCCGAGATTGTGTCCGCATTCGCCGCGTAGTGCCGGGCAGATCCCCCGAATTTGCCTGGTGCGGACGTCGGTCCGCTTATCGTCCCCTCGTTTCCGTTGCCCGCGAGGTCCTCCATCTTGCCGTTCAGCAGGGTCTCCATGTCGTAGTGGAAGAGCGCGGGCCGCGACGTCGGCTCATAAAGGGTCGCGACGCTCCCTACGTCGTCATAGGCGACCCTCATCGACGTGAGCCGGCCGTAGCCGTCGCTGAATAGGTCGCCGATGTTCGTGGCATTCAGCGCGGTGTTGAAAACCCGGACTTCGTCGATCAGGCCGATGAACGGGTCGGCGTCGAAGGGAGCGCGGTCCCCGACATGAAGCGCGTAGTTCGACGGGACGATGTTGCCCGTCTGGCCGTTGGCAGGCGCAATCGTTTCACGGAGGACACCGTTAATGTAGAACTTCCAGGTGGTCCCGGATTCGTACACGAAGGCCACGTGGGTCCACCGGTACGTTGGCACGGACGGGACGGCTTGGCTTCCGCCCCACATCATCGACCCGGGAGCCGATGTCTCGACGGCCGCTTGGAAGATGTTGTTGTTGATGGCGATTTCGTAGCTCGCCTCCTTGTCCAAGATCGTATTGAAGTTGGGCGATTGCGGATACACCCACGCCGCGATGGTGAGCTGGTTGCCGTTGATGTCAAGACTGCCCGAGTCGGGTGCCTCCACGTAGTCTCCGGATCCATCGAAGGCTCTCGCCATCCCCACTCGGCCAGCGGCCGGCGTGGTGCCGGAAATCGTCCCCATGTTCCCGTGGGCCGAGAGATCCACCATATGAGGTGGGGTTTCCTCGGTCGTCCAATCCATGTCGAAATAGAGCACTTCGGAGGAAGGCGGGCGATCGTATCGAGATTCGTCGGTTCTCCGGCCGAGGAGGTCGTACGCGTAACGCGTCATGTACCCGCGGCCGTCCAGCTCCGCCAGGCGCCACCCCGTTGTCGGGTCGTACGCGTACTGTCTCACGCCGGCGCCGTCCCCGACTTGCGTCACATAGGCCTTTGAGTACGTGGGGGAGTACAAGTAGGTGACATAGTTCCCTTTGGGATCGGTCACCGAAGTCAAGGTGCCGTACGTTGGGTCGTAACCGTAGCTCGTCTCTCGCCAGACCGTCGTCGGAGGATTGCCGGGGAGATCCTCTCGAACCTTCGTCCGGTCCGGGAGGCCCTTGGGCGTGTATCGCACGTACGTCTCTTGGTAGCCGGGGGTCGGGGCGCCGAGTCCCGTCTGGTTTTCTCGAATTCCCGCGACCCGGTCGTGAATCGAGGTGTCTATATCGGCGTTGGGATAGAAATTCGTTGCTGCGTAGTTGTAGACATCACCTCCCCAAAAAGACATCACGGGGCTCCGGTAGATCGGTACGTTCGAGGGATTGCTTATCACGAAGTAGGCGTCGATGGGGAAGACCGTAACCTTCGGAGTCGCCGCGGTGTAAACGCGAAGATAGGCTTCGGTTGCGGGGGGCGCCGGGACATCTGCATTCGTGATGAGCGTCCCGTTCGGATAGTAGAGCGCAGCCTTCCAGTAAGGCTGGAGGCCCGAGATGTGGATTTCCCCGGTCTCAAGATCCCCGCGGACCGAATAGTCCCATACGGCGAATCCGCCGTACAGCGTGTAGGCGAGACCGTCGATCGACTTCCCGGGTGTGGCGACGTCGTCCGCCCTGACGATGAACATGAGCCACCTCGTCGGCGGACCCGAGACGTCTCCGACGTGAAAGCGCGATGGGGTGCCGTCAGTTCCCCAATCGATCAGGTTCGCGCCCCAATACGCACGGTGGTCCCAGCCGCCTCCGTTGGTGTCGTGGAATTGGAGCATGAGTTCGCTAGGATATTCGTCGGCGATCAACGCGACGTATTGAATGTGGTAGTCGCCGCTGCTCGTCCCGAGGCGGCTCGTCGCGCTGTCGAAATAGTGTTGATGGGTTCCGGTCACGTACGTCGACTTATGGGAAGAAGAGCCCGACACCGGAAAGCCGTCATAGATCCACGGGCCGCACGAGCACCAGTCGAAGACCTCGTCGCCGTGGGGAGCGGCCCCGGACGGAAGGCCGTCCTCGACATAGACGTAGCTGTTCCGGAGGAAGCCGGTCCGAGTGCGGCTCGGGAAACTCTTCCACGGCTGCGTGAAGGTCCACGTGTCCCCACCCCAGAAATCATGCACCGGGCTCGAGTAGATGAGGAATCCTTCCGAATCGTACACCTTGACCGTATAGTATGGAAACGACAGGGGCCACGGGTATACGGTCGCGCTCGTGGAACCACTTCCGACCCGCACCGGCTCGAATTGGCCGGAGGAATCTTCCAAAGCGACGATTTGTCCCGACCGGAGTCCTTGGACCGTCACGCCGTCACTCTGGTACACCTCGGCCATGTCCACATACATCGTCGCCGCGCCGCATCCGGAGCAAGAGGCCTGGAAATTGATTCGGTCGATGCTTCCGCTGCCGACTAAGTTCGCATTGTAACTCAAATCGTTGACGGTGATTGTAAACGGGGTGGCGGAGGCCGTCACCTCGAACGCGATCCGGTACCACTGTTTCGCCTGGTACGGCGTGAGGTCCGTCCAGGCGGAGCCGGAATACCATGACACGTAACCGTTGTCTCGGAAACTCACGTAGGCGCGGACCGCCGACGTGGAGGTCCGCAGGAGGACGTAGTGCTGGCGGTTCGTTTCCTCCGGCCGAACGTACGCCTCGAAGATGAAGTATCCCGATTGAGCGGCAAACGTGTGAGTGGCCGCCGCGACGCCCGACGCGCCTCCCGTATGGGCGACCTTGAGGACGGGCGGGACGCTCGCAAAGTTCGCCGAATAGTCGAGACCGACCGTCCCGGCCGTCGTGTCCACGATCCAGTCGGAAAGGTCGCGGTCCTCAAAGTCATCGAAGAACAGGAGTCCGCTGACGGTCCGCGTGAGCCGGCCCGGCGCGACGAAGCCGCCCTGGGATCGCGTGTTCACGAACGACGCGAAGCGCTCATGGCCGATCGCATCCCGGCTGTAAATCAAGTTGCCCCAGTCGTCGTAGCTCGTGTATGTGGAGTAGGCAGGCGAGGTCGAGGCCCCCGGATACACGTCGACTTGCCCGACGCCGCCCGCGGGGTCGAACCACATGACCTCCTTCGCAAGCTGGGTGCCGGTCCCGGGCTGGGCGCAAGGCGCGCTCTTCCGAATCGAAACACTCTTGTGGGCCCTCGAGTCGAAGAGCTGAACCGTGCAGCCCTTCTCCACGCCCGCATCGTATGTGACCGCGCTGACGTAGCTGACCTTGCCATTCACGACCTGATAGCTGACCTGGTTCGCGCGAATGCTCTGGCCCGCGGCGTTCAAGGCTTCCTGTCTCGTGACGTAGTAAGAATAGAGATCGGGCCCGACCGGAACGGCGGGGTTGCTCCATGCATACGTGTCTTTCCCACCGGTCGGATACGTGATGCCGGTCAACAGGTATGGCGTCCGGGCATCGGTATGGTCGAACCGGGTCGCGCGGCCAAGGGAATCCGTCACCGACGCGAGGACGCTGACGCCATTCACGGTCTGGTAGCCGTACGTCACGGTCTGGGACCCCGTCGAAACGGAAGAGGGGACGCCGTTCAGGGTCGCGAATTGGACCTTCCGGCCGAGGGTGTCGACGATGTTGTCGAGGGTGGCGTACGAATAGTTGAACGTAATCTTGTTCCCGGAGAGATCCTTGATGTAACGCAGCCTCCCGGCCGTGTCGAACTCATACGTCGTTCCACTCTTCGTGTAGAGCACGAAAACCTGGCACGAAGGATCGCAGTTGGGCCGGGAAAGATACTTTACGACGAAGTGCTCGCCATCGTGGTTCTCGAGTACGGTTTCGCCGGTCCAGTCGAAGACGTACATCTGTCCGTCCCAGAGATGGATGTACTGGCTAGAAATCCATGGAAAATTCCACGCCCAGCCAGCCCCGAGCAAGGCGGCGTCATACGCCTCATACAGGTACGGGGCGGGCGACCCTCCGGCGGTCATGAAGGCGCGAGGTGTCGTGTATATCCGAGTGACATCCAAGTTCAGGCCTCGCCCCGGCAAGGAGAGATCGGTCTGCTTCACCGTGAGGAGGCCGCTGCCGGGGGAGACGTACTCGCTCATTTGGTGGAAGTACGTCTGGTAGGGCGAGAGCCCCTGTCGGTTCCAGGGGTCTCCGGTCTGGCTTCCCCAGTCCATCGGCGTCGACAGCGCGGCAAACATGACCTGATACGAGCTGGGATACTCGGTCCAAATGACGGCCACTTGGGCCGAGGCGGCCGGGATCGCCGACAATCCATACCGGCCGTACCCGGAGAACGCAAACGGCTCGGTGGCCTGATTGAAGAATTTCCACGACGGAAGCCATCGGTTGTAGTAGATGTGATAGGCGGAGTTCCAGAAGATGTGTGGGTCTCCGTCGGCATCGATGCTCACGGTAGGCTCGGTCGCATCCCGAGAATCGATGACCGCGTAGATGTACGACGAGTCGTAGGGATTGATCCACGCGTAGGCAAGTCCATGGGACGAATGTCGGTAGACGAGGATGACCTGCCATGGTCCGCCGGGCGTCGCGGGCGGCGTCGCCGCCGCCGACATGTGGTAGCGCGGCAGAACCACTGTGTCCTGGCTAACGGTGTAGCCCGCCGACCTGTACCATCCCGGCGAGCCATAGGTGAGGCTTGAGATGAAAGAGGCGCCACGTGTGGCCACGAGCAGGAAGACTCCGCCGTTCGGGAGGGCCAGAAGCCGTGCAATCGAATCCATGGGCGCGTTTGACACCGCGCCCGAATAGCTCAATGTGAAGGTCCCACCGGTCGGAACCGTGGACCGGTAGACGTAGTAGTAGGTCTGCGTAGTCGTTTCCCATCGAATGACGGAGACCCAGAAGTACTCGTCCGTACCGATGATCGCGCTCACCGGTCCGGCTCCCGCGAGGGACCACGAGGATGGCGTGTAGGAGCCGTACCATCGGATGAGCCCACCGAACATCAGGCCGGCGAGAACCCGCAGCGAGGTGAGCGCCTCTGGGACCCACGCAACGAGGACGGTGTCGCGCTTATGGTCGACGTCGAAACCCGCGGAGAGCCCGATTGTGCCGGAGCCGGTCGATACCGGAGCGCTCCAGTCGACCGCATTGCGGGACGTTGAGTAGACAATGTTGCTGCCATCGTACCAGAAAGCCCAGTACCGATCCCCGAACTGGAAGACCTTCCTCTGAATCGGGTAATTAGTGCCGAGCGCCGTTCCCGACGAACCAACGATCGTGGGGTCGACCGTTGGCATGCGGTCGGGGAATTCCACAAGAAGCGCGGACCCGGTGAGGCGACCGATTGACCCACGTCCAACGAACGCCGTCCCGGCCCCGGCGTCGGTCCAGTCGAAGGTGACGCGGCGAGGCCAATTAGCGCGGTCCGGTCCGGGTCCGATCGAGGCTCGCGTTCCATCGATGGGGGCACGGGTCGGGACCCCCGCGGACGAGAAGTCAAGCGAAGATTTGCCGTTCGACACGACCGTGTCGACTGTGAGTGCGACCCAGGTTAGGGCGAGTGGCGCCCCGCTCGATTGCTGGAGGTCTGCGGTGATCTTTGGCGGCCTGTTGGCGGCAAACAAGTACGTCAGGGTTACGTTCCCGACGAGTCGGCTCGCCTTCCTCAAGTCGTAGCGAACCTGGTACGCGTCGTCGCCTGCGCGCAAGACAACGGGGTCCACGAACGATGTCACGCCCGGGGCCTTGACGGTGAAAGTCGAGGCCGTGACGAGCACATCCCCTTCATGGCTTTCGTAACGCAGTAGGAACGGAAGGGCGCGTGGAATGACGTACTCACCAACAGAAGTCGAATATCGGTATTCCAGATCGGATGCGGTGAGTCGAGGAGCGGCGACGGAAGGGAGAAGCGTTGAAACTTCCGGAGTTGGCGGGATATAGACAGCGTTGACGCGACCCGGCGGTGGAGAGATTCCGCCAGGGGAATCCGTGGACCCGGTCAGCGGCGGGGCGGACTCCGACTTCGGGAGGTCGGTCGCAGGCTCCTTCGCGGAACTGGGAGCGTTTTCCAGGGCGACCTGTACGAAAGGTTGGAAGAGCACTGAAACCATGAGAAGCGCGGCGACGACTGCAAAGCCCATCAGCCAATGCTTACGCGAGCGTCGCGAGCTAGACCGGTTGTCTTCGTTCGCGGGTGACACACCCTGAGACGGATTGTGCACTACCCTCCCTCCAGTCCCGGCACTGGCTTCGGGGAGTATATGAAAATTCCGCTAAATGTTCACTCTGGCCCGTTTCGACGAACGCTCATATAACGATGGGCGCCATCCGATCGGCCGATGGCGTGGCGGAGCGTCCCGCGGATTCATGAGACGCGGCTGTTCCGGAAGCGGAACGTCGTTGGCGTGGGGATTGCCAAGAAGGTCGTCCGCGGCCGCGAGACGGATGAACCTTGCGTCGTGGTCTTCGTCGAGCGAAAGGTCCCAAGGGCGGAGCTCCGGCCGAAGGATCTGATTCCGGAGACGATCGAGACGATGAAAACAGACGTCGTCGAGACGGGACGGATCCAGGCGCTCCAGGCGAGGACGGGCCGGTGGAGGCCCGCTCCTGGCGGCGTAAGCATCGGCCATTACCGGATTACCGCCGGGACCCTCGCTGTCGTCGCGCGGCGCGCCGGAGTCCGGATGATTCTGAGCAACAACCACGTCCTCGCGAACGCCAACGCCGCGGCGATCGGGGACCCGATCTTGCAGCCCGGAGCGTACGACGGCGGGACGGACCGGGATCGGATCGCGACCCTCGAAGCGTTCGTCCCGGTCGTCTTCGACGGCTTCTTGGACTGGCTCTTGAGCCTCTTCGGGATCGCGCGGCCCGTGCGGAACGTGGTGGACGCCGCCCTGGGGAAACCGCTGAACGATGCGGACCTCTCCGACGAAGTCCTGGAGATCGGGACCCCCTCCGGGACGGCATCCGGCACGATCGGGATGTCGGTCAGGAAAAGCGGCCGGACCACCGGCCTCACGGAGGGCAAGATCACCGCGGTCGCCGCGACCGTCCGCGTGTTCTACGGCTTGACCCGCACGGCCCGATTCCGCGATCAGCTCGTGGCGTCGGCCCTCTCCCAAGGAGGCGACAGCGGCTCCCTGATCGTCGACGCCGACGACCGGGCGGTCGGCCTCCTGTTCGCGGGCAGCTCGAACACGACGATCCTCAATCCGATCGGCGAGGTCGAGCGTCTCCTCGGGATCGGATTCTGAGCGGAGTTGAAGCCGGGCTACCGTCGCCTGCCAGACGTGACGAGATCGGGCGTCCAGCGTCCACGAGTCCCGCTAGGAGCCGGCGAATTCATTCGGAAGGCCGCGGGCCGTCGGGGTCCCCTGCAATCAGCCTCGATAACGGCGGCATCCGGTTTATGTTGCCGTCCGAGAACCCCCGCGGCACGGGACCAGCCGTGGCCATCTCGCCCAATCGAATCGTCGTCGTCCTCCTCCTCGCGGTGGTCACCACTTCCATCGTATCCGGCGGAGCGTCCGGTCGGACGGTCCGGGGCCCGAGCGCGCTCCAGGCCTTGGTCTTTCAGCCCGGTGCGAACGGCACGGACTCGTTCATCGAGAGCGGCACGCCTCTCTGGAATTACGGAGGGAGCCCGACGCTCTGGGTGGGGCCGAACGCGACGAGCGGGTACCTCGCCCGGGGCGTCCAGCGCTTCGACCTCACGGGCCTCCCGTCGAACGCGACGATCGTGAACGCGACCCTCGGCATGTACGAGGTGCAAGGCGCCGGCGGCGAAGTCCGCGTCCTCCCGGCGTTCGCGTCGTGGGCGGAAGGCGATGGAGGTCATTCGTGGACCGTCCAGCCGGTCACGGTCCGCGAGACCGCGGGCGTGAACCGCACGTTGGAGCCGGTCGAGGTCGTCGTCCCGTTCCAGCCGAACTCGATCGCGGACCCCGCGCGGGACCTCCGCGTGTACGACTCGGTCGGCGAAGTGGCCTCCCAGGTGTACCGCTACGCGTACAACGGCGGCCAAATCTCGTCCGCGCACGTGTTCTTCGACGCGACGATCGGCGCGTACGGCTCAAGGACGTACGACATCGTGTACAGCACGAACGGGACGTCCGTGCCGGCGTACCGGACGGGCACGTGGACTGCGAGTCCCCTCTGGACGTACGGCCCCACGGGCGGTGGAGCTTCCGGGGCGACAATCGCGGACGTGGACAACGACGGCCGGCTGGACATCGTGTTCGGCGGGACGGACGGATACGTGTACTGCCTCGACGAGGGCGGGAACCTGAGATGGCGGACCCTCGTCTCCTCCGGCCAGAGCGTGCCCTTCACCCCGCAGGTCGCGGATGTGGACCGCGGCGGCGAACTCAGCGTGGTCGTGTCGACG
>WNFU01011673.1_pt1 | contig 18591 bp, 16 predicted proteins | sample 5400121 | NCBI WGS metagenome assembly WNFU01 (sample SAMN13153360, study PRJNA577476) | soil metagenome | isolation source: 100 cm soil or saprolite under grassland replicate 1 | place: USA:California | collected 2016-06-15 | reverse complement strand
GCCGCCGACGGCATCGTCGAGAACGAGCTCTGCCCGGTGTTCTTCGCGCGGCTCGGCGGCGCCAGCGCGCCCACGGTCGCCGCCGACCCGGCCGAGGTCGCCGAGTGGCGCTGGGTGCCATGGCCGTCGTTCCGCACGGTCGCGCTGACCGCGCCGTGGGTGCTCAGCCCGTGGGCGGCCCAGCAGGTCAGGCAGCTCCAGCCGTGACGATCTCCGACGGGCTGGCCCAGTTCAACCGGCTGGTGTTCAACCGCGTCGTGCGGACCTTCGCCGGACGGCGGCTGTCGCCGGTGGCCGTGGTGGTGCACCGAGGGCGCCGGTCGGGCCGCCGCTACCGGACCCCGGTGCTCGCCTTCGGCGTCGACGGCGGCTACGTCGTCTGTTTGTTCTATGGCGCCGACAGCGACTGGGTCAGGAACGTGCTGGCCGCCGGCGCCTGCACGCTGGAGCGGGGCGGCCGGCGTGTCGAGCTGACCGCCCCCCGCATGCTCGACGCCGGCGACGGCATGACCCTGGTGCCGCCACCGATGCGGCCGGCGCTGCGGCTGCTGCGCGTGCGCCGGGTAATGCGGCTCTCGGCGACCTGAGCGTTCCGCGCTCCACGGCCGACAATGGGCGCAACCCGCCGGCCAGGCATCGCGTGTAGGTGGTCGAGATGGCAGGCGACGACAGGGAGTTCCTGGACTTCTTCGCCGACGAGTTCTGGTCGCTGCGGCGGATCGGGTTCCTGCTGACCGGCGACTGGGGCGAGGCGGAGGAGCTGGCCCAGGAGGCGATGGCCCGCACCTTCGCGGTCTGGCCGCGCGTGCGCGGCTACGACCGGCCCGCCGCGTTCGCCCGCAAGGTGCTGCTCAACCGGCACCGGTCGCTGCTGCGCCGGGCGGTCGTCGAGGCCCGCCACCTGCTCGCCAGCCGGCCCCAGGAACGCCGCGAGCCCGACTTCAGCGGCGACGACCTGATCCTGTGGCAGGCGCTGCGGCGGCTCCCCGCCCGCCAGCGCACCGCCATCGTGCTGCGCTTCTACCTGGACCTGCCCGAGAGCGAGGTCGCCCGCCAGCTCGGCGTCCCGGTCGGCACGGTCAAGTCCCTGGTCCACCGCGGCCTGGCCCGCCTGCGCGCCCGGCTCGGCGCCGAGTACGCCGGCGAGCGGCTTACCAGCAACCCGGAGGCCGGCCCATGACCATCGACGACCGGGTCAGAAGGGTGCTCGCCGAGGCGGTCGCCGACGAGCCGCCCCTGCGCGGCGCCCCCCTGGAGCACGCCACCCGGCGCTGGCGCCGCCGCCCGGTCGTGGCCGGTGCGGTCGCCCTGGCCCTGGTGCTGGCCGCCGTGGTCGCCTTCGCCATCGTCCGCGGCCGCCCGCAGCCGCCGCCGGTCGGTCCCGCGCCCACCACCGCGCCCGCGACCGCAACCACCTCCCCGGCCGTCGTCACCGGCGGCTGGAGGACCTACACCGACGCCGCCCACAACCTCCGCTTCCGCTACCCGCCCGACTGGGTGCTCCGGCGCCGCAACGCCGAGGCCACCGTCACGCTCGCCCCGCGCGAGCACACCAGGCGGATGCTGGCGTGGCCACCGCCGTTCGCCATCACCGTCACCGCCGGTGGGGGGTACTACATCGGCGAGGCACCCGAGCCCGGAATGACCCGGGGCCGGCTGCCGGGCGGGCAGGCGTACCTGCGGTGGGAGAGCGAGATCGACCCGGATGCACGGCCCGGCGTGACCGCGTCCACGGCGCAGCGCGCCGCGCGGGCGCGGGTCGCCGGCTACTCGATCGACTGGGGTCGCGACTGCAAGGGCATCAAGCCGTACCGCTGCGGCCCCCACGGCGTCAACGTGAGCATCCAGGCCGCCGACCCGGCGCTATGGGCCCGCCACCTCGCCGCCGCCGAGGCGATCGTCCGCTCCGCCAGGCCGGTCACGCCCACCAGGCCGTCCCACGGCGACCGCGGCAGGCGGGCCTGCCGCGCGAACCAGTGGCGGGTGATCTGGCACGGCGAGCAGGGCTTCGCCGGCGCCCAGCGGTTCTTCCTCAGCGGCGGCGTGCAGTCCCTGGGCGGCCCGCCCTGCCATCTCCGCGCCCGCCTGGAGCTGCTCGTCGAGAGGGACGGCCGGCGGCTGCCGCTGCCCGGCAACCCCGCGACCGGCACCGTCGAAGGCGATCTGCCCGAGGACGGCATCACCAAGGACGGCGGCTCGTGGGTGATGCGCGGAGGGCCGCTGTTCTGGTCGTTCTACTGGCAGGAGTGGTGCAACAAGGGCCTGGAAGGCCCCAGCTTGCGGCTGTCCGCGCCCAACGGCCAGCGGCTCCGCATCCCTTCCCCGGACCCGGGACCGCCGTCGTCCGACCGCGACGGCGATGTTCTCGGCGTCGATCTTGAAGTGGCGGCGCAGCGCCGGCCGGGTGTCGGAGCGGCCGAAGCCGTCGGTGCCGAGGATCGAGTAGGGCTGCGGCACCCAGCGGGAGATCTGGTCGGGGACCAGCTTCATCCAGTCGGTCACGGCCACGATCGGCCCCTCGACCTCGGCGAACGTGCGGGTCACCAGCGGCAGCCGCTGCTCCTCGGTCGGGTGCAGGCGGTTCCACTCCTCGCAGCTCAGCGCGTCCTGCCGCAGCCGTTGCCAGCCGGGCGCGCTCCACACGTCGGCGGCCACGTCGAAGTCGTCGGCCAGCAGCTCGCTGGCCCGTAGCGCCAGCGGCATGGCGCTGCCGCTGGTCACGATCTGGGCCCGGTGCGCGTGCTTGCCGTCGACCGCCTTGTAGCGGTACAGGCCCTGGATGATCAGTTGCTCGTCGAGCCCTTCGGGCATCGGCGGCTGCACGAACGGCTCGTTGTAGACGGTGAGGTAGTAGAAGACGTCCTCGGGGTGCTCGCCGTACATGCGGCGCAGCGCATCCTGGACGATCACCGGGATCTCGAACGCGAACGACGGATCGTAGGCCACGCAGGCCGGGTTGGTGGTCGCCACCAGCAGCGAGTGGCCGTCCTGGTGCTGCAGCCCCTCGCCGTTCAGAGTGGTCCGCCCGGCCGTCGCCCCGATCAGGAAGCCGCGGCAGCGCTGGTCGGCGGCGCTCCACATCGAGTCGCCGGTCCGCTGGAAGCCGAACATCGAGTAGAACATGTACAGCGGGATCATCGGCTCGCCGAAGGTGGCGTAGCTGGCGCCGGCGGCCGAGAACGAGCCCATCGCGCCGGCCTCGGTGATGCCCTCGTGGAGGATCTGGCCCTTGGTGTCCTCCTTGTAGGACAGCACCAGCTCGCGGTCGACGGCGTCGTAGGTCATGCCCCTGGGGGAATAGATCTTCAGGGCGGGGAACAGCGAGTCCATCCCGAAGGTGCGCGCCTCGTCGGGGATGATCGGCACGATCCGCCTGCCCACGTCGGGGTTGCGGAGCAGGTCCTTGATCAGCCGCACCAGCGCCATGGTGGTGGCGACCTCCTGCTTGCCGGAGCCCTTCTTGAGCTGCCCGTACAGCTCGGTGCCCGGCAGGTTGAGCGGGTGGTCGCGGACCACCCGCCTGGGTACCGGCCCGCCCAGCTCCTGGCGCCGCTGCCGCAGGTACTCGATGAGGTCGGCGTCCGCCGTTGGCTTGTAGTAGGGCGGATAGCCCTTCTCCAGCGCTTCGTCGGGCACGTCGATGCCGAGCCGGTCCCTGAAGGTGTTCAGGGTGCCGCGCACGAACTTCTTCATCTGGTGGGTGGCGTTGCGGGCCTCGAACTCGCGGCCCAGCCCCCGCCCCTTGATCGTCTGGGCGATGACCACCGTCGGCTGGCCACGGTGGTCGACCGCGGCGCGGTAGGCGGCGTGCACCTTGCGCAGGTCGTGGCCGCCCCGGTCCACGGCGAGCCTGACGACGTCCTCGTCGGACAGGCCGTCGATCAGCTCCCGCAGGGGCTTGCTGTCGAACAGGCGCTCGCGGATGTAGGCGGCGTCCTCGGCGGCCAGGGTCTGGAACTGCCCGTCGGGGGTGGCGTTCAGCTTGGCGACCAGCGCGCCGGAGGTGTCGCGGGCCAGCAGGTCGTCCCAGAGCCGGCCCCAGACCACCTTGACGACGTTCCAACCGGCCCCGCGGAACAGCGACTCCATCTCCTGGATGATCTTGCCGTTGCCCCGGACCGGCCCGTCCAGCCGCTGCAGGTTGCAGTTGAGCACGAAGACCAGGTTGTCGAGACCCTCCCGGCTGGCCACCGTGAGGGCGCCCTGCGACTCGGGCTCGTCCATCTCGCCGTCGCCGATGAATGCCCAGACCCGCGAGCCGGAGGTGTCGGCGATCCCCTGGTTGTGCAGGTATTTGTTGAAGCGTGCCTGGTAGATCGCGTTCAGGGGGCCGAGGCCCATCGAGACGGTGGGGAACTCCCAGAAGTCCGGCATCAGCCGCGGGTGCGGGTAGGACGACAGCCCGCCCGGCTTGCCCTCCTGCCGGAAGGCGTCGAGCTGCTCCTCGGTGAGCCGGCCCTCCAGGAACGCGCGGGCGTAGACGCCGGGGGAGGAGTGGCCCTGGAAGAAGATCTGGTCGCCGTGGCCGCCGTCCTTGCCCCGGAAGAAGTGGTTGAAGCCGACCTCGAACAGCTCCGCCGCGGAGGCGTAGGACGCCATGTGGCCGCCGACGCCCAGGTCGGGCCGGTTGCCGCGGGAGACGATCGCGGCCGCGTTCCAGCGCACGATCGCCAGCAGCCGTCGCTCCAGCTCCTCGTCGCCCGGGTAGGCCGGCTCGGCGGCGGCCGGGATGGTGTTGACGTAGTCGGTCGACGGCAGCGGCGGCAGCCCGACGTCCAGCGTGCCCGCGTGCGCGAGCATCATGCGGAGCAGGAAGCGCGCCCGGCCGGCGCCCTCGCGGTCGACGACGTCGCTCAGCGAGTCCAACCAGTCTCTGGTCTCGTCGGGGTCCGGGTCGGGGAGCTGGTCCAGCACCCCGCCCGCGGTGACCTTGTCACGCTCCTCGCTCACCGTCGGCTCCCAGCGCTCGAAGGGGTTGTCCTCCACCTTCTACATTAGTCGCTGCCCGGCCGCGCCCGCCCGAGGACGCGGCGGCGAGCTGGGCGAGGACGACCCCGGCGACGACCAGGGCGCCGCCGGCGAGCTGGGGCGGGGCGAGCCGCTGGTCGAGCAGTACCCAGGCGAAGGCGGCGGCGAACACCGGCTCGGAGGTCGCGGCGATGCCGGCGCTGGCGGCGCTGATGACCCGGACCGCGCCGACGGCCAGGGCGAACGGCAGCAGGGTGCCGACCAGGCCGACCCCGGCGACGGCCAGGGCGACGCCCGGGTCACGCAGGGCCTGCACCGGCCACGACCACCAGGGGGCCACCAGCGACCAGATGGCCACCGACGACAGGAACCCCCACAGCAGCGTGGTCGCCGGGTGCGCCCCGCGGCTACCGGCCAGCTCTGCGGTGAGCAGGTAGGCGGCGAAGGTGACCGCCGAGGCGAGCCCCGCCGCCACACCCGGGACGTCGAGCCCGCCGAGCCCCTCCAGGGCGCGGCTGACCAGCACGGCGCCGGCGAGGGTGATGGCCGCCGCCACCCACGCGACCCGGCCCGGCCTGCCGCGCCGGCTACGGCCGGCCAGGGCGGACACGGCCAGCACCATCGCCGGCCCGGTGTACTGCAACGAGACCGCCACCCCGACCGGCAGGTGGTCGATGGCCAGGTAGTAGCTGAGGTTGACCGCGGCCACGCAGGCGCCGAAGCCGGCCAGCAGCGGCAGCGTGCCCGGCGGGGGCCGCAGCAGCCGGGGCCGGCGCCACACGAGCAGCGGCGCGAGCACCGCCACCGCGACCGCGACCCGCGCCTCGGCCAGGCGGATCGGCGGCACCCCACGGTCGAAGACGTGCTTGGCGAGCACCGCGGCCATGGCCCAGCACGCGGCCGCGGCCACCACCCGGAGCAGGGCACCCAGGGTCGCGGCCCGGTCCGGGCGGGTGTCGGAGCGCACCGCGCCAGGGTAGGGGAGGCGCCCGATTCCAGCGATTGCGTCGCTTGGGACGCCGCTCCGCGGGGAACAAGGCAGGTGACGACGCAAGCGTGCAGGAGGCAGGCCAATGGCTCGCTACTACCGGAGACGGGGCTCTCGCAGGCGGTACGGGTACCGCCGCGGCGCCGCCCCCTATGGGATCGACCCGCTGTTCTGGGTCGCGCTGGCCATCGCGGTGCTGGTCGTGCTGTTCGTCCTGGCCCGCTAGGGGCTCCCGCCCTAAGGCAGCAGGCGGCGGGCCGCGATCGCCGGTGGCGGGGTGCCGAGCGCGAGCAGCCGGTCGTGGAAGGCCGCGGCGTCGCCGCCGACCCGCTCGCGGAGGTCCAGGATCTCGAGCTTGCCGAGGGTGTAGCCGAAGTAGCCGGGGTCCCAGGTGCCGCGGACGGCCTCCAGCCGGGCGTGGTCGGGGTCCAGCCCGGCGGTCTCCTGGAACTCCCTGGTCGCCTCGTCCAGGGACATGCCCTGGGTGTGCATGCCGACCGCGCACAGCAGCCGCGCGGCGCGGACCAGCGCGTCGGTCCGCATGGCGACCTCGGCCTCCGGGTCGCCGGCGCGGAAGCCGGCCTCGAACGCGGCCTCCTCGCAGTAGTGCGCCCAGCCCTCCCCGAGCACCTCGTTCCACAGGGCCGTCGCGATCCGGCTGGGCGCGTGGCGCAGGTGCAGCTCGTGCGCGTGGTGGCCAGGGTAGGTCTCGTGCAGGGTGCAGATGGCCAGGGTCTGCGGCTGGAACAGGGCCAGCCAGCGCGCGGTCCGCTCGCCGTCCCACTCCGGCAGCGGCGGGGTGAGGTGGTAGCGGCGGAAGGCCGCGGCGTCGTCCGGCTCGAACGGGCCGGGGCTGTGGTAGAAGGCGGTGGCGCCGCGCAGGAACGGCGGGGCCAGCTCCACGCCCGGAGGCTCGTCGCCCGGCAGGGACACGAACCCGCTGTCGACCACGAAGCGGCGACACTCGGCGACCAGCCCCGCGGCCAGCCGCAGCAGCTCCCCGGCGGCCGGCCCGACGGCCTTGGCCTGCACCTCGGCGACGGTGCCGCCGGCCCTGGCGGCCGCCTCGCGCTGCCGCGCGAGCTGGCGGTCCGCCTCGGCCCGGCCCCTGGCCAGCAGCTCCGCCGCGTCCAACGGCGCGCCGGTCCGCACCAGCAGCAGCTCACCGAAGTCCGCGGCACCCCAGGGCTCCAGCGACGGTCCGTCCAGGGCGGCGACCCTGGCCGCGTACCGCTCGACCGCGGCGGCGGCCCGCTCGGCCACGTCCTCCCCAGCCAGGTCGGCCGTTTCCGTCCGGTAGAAGCTCGCGTAGCCGGCGAGCACGTCCCCGGCCGCCTCCCGGAACGCCAGCGGCACCTCGTCCAGGCCGGCGGCAAGGCCGTCGAGCGCGTCGGGGACCTGCTCGAGGTGGCGGCGCAGCGCCTCCGCGCGCTCGGCCGCGGTGGCCGCCGGCCCCTCCAGGTAGGAGTTCACCCGCAGCACGCGGGTCGCCCACATCGGGTCGCGGCGGGCCTCCTCGCGCCGGGCGAGCAGCAGCTCCTCCTCGGCCAGGTACAGGGCGAGCTGGTCGCGGTCGTCGGCTTCCTGGTCGGCGCCGGGCGCCATGTCGGCCAGCTCGGCGAGGTGCCGCCGGCGCTCCGTGGCCCGTCCGGCCAGCGCGGCGGGGGAGAGGTCGTCGACCTGCCCGTCGTAGGCGTGCAGCCCGAGGTCGCGGCCCTGGGACGGGAAGGCGGCGAGGACCGCATCCAGGATCTCGTCCAGCCGCCGCCGGACTTCGCCTGCCATAGGGCGAGTCTGGCATATACTCGGCGCGCCCGGCGCCGACGCCGGGCGCCACGGCGAACAGCGAAGTCCGGTGCGAACCCGGCGCTGTCCCGCAACTGTGAGGCCCCGCCCGCTCCATGGGCGGGGACGAGCCAGGTCGCCTGCCTCCGTGGCCACAAGCTCAGTCCTCGGAGGAAGGGCGGGTTGTGCGGCCGGATCCGACAGGCCCTCGCATCCTCCGTTGGAAGGGAGGATGGATGAGGAGAACCCTGTTCTGGCTGCTGCTCGTGGCCCTGGTCGGGGCCGGCTGCAGCCGTTCCGCGTCCGAGCAGGGCGGCGCGCGCGACCAGGCGCCGGCCGGGTTCCCGGTCACGCTCGACACCCCCACCGGCAAGGTCGAGATCGCCCAGCGCCCCACGCGGGTCGTCTCGCTGTCGCCGACCGCGACCGAGATGCTGTTCGCGATCAACGCCGGCGACCAGGTCGTCGCCGTCGACGACAACTCCAACTACCCGCCCAACGCCCCCACGACCAAGCTGTCCGGGTACCAGCCGAACGTCGAGGCGATCGCCGGCTACCGGCCCGACCTGGTCGTCTTCTCGACCGACGTGGGCGACCTCGCGGCGTCGCTGCGCCGGCTGGCCATCCCCGCGGTCGGGCTGCCGGCGGCCACGCGCCTGGACGACTCCTACGCCCAGATCCAGCAGCTCGGCAAGGCCACCGGGCACACCGCCGAGGCCGAGGGCCTGGTCACCGCCATGCGGAGCGAGATCCAGCAGATCGTCGCCACCGCGAAGCTGGAGCGGCCGCTGACCTACTACCACGAGCTGGACAAGAACCTGTTCAGCGCCACCTCCAAGACCTTCATCGGCCAGCTCTACACCCAGCTCGGCCTGCAGAACATCGCCGACAAGGCCGACAAGGAGGGCAGCGGCTACCCGCAGCTCTCCCCCGAGTACGTCGTCAAGGCCGATCCCGACGTGATCTTCCTCGCCGACACCAAGTGCTGCGCCCAGTCGGCCGAGACGGTCGCGGCCCGCGCCGGCTGGGAGGAGGTCCGGGCCGTCAAGGACGGCGCCGTGGTCGGGCTGGACGACGACGTCGCCTCCCGCTGGGGACCACGCGTGGTCGACTTCCTCCGCGTCATCGCCGCCAAGCTGAAGACGATGGAGGCGGTCGCTTCGTGACCTTGACCGAGCAGCGGCCGGGCCGGGCGCGACCGGCGCCCGACCTGCGCCCGCCGGGCCTGCGCGCCGGGCTGCTGCTGGCCGGCTGCGCCTGCCTGACCGGCGCCGCCCTGCTGGCGGTCCTCGTCGGGCCGGTGCGGCTCGACCCGGCCGGCGTGGTCGCCGAGCTCGCCGGCCGGCTGCCGCTGGTCGAGGTCCACGGTGGCCTGCCGGAGCGCGACGCGGCGATCCTGTGGCAGCTCCGCCTGCCACGGGTGGTCCTTGGCGCGCTGGTCGGCGCCATGCTGGCGCTGGCCGGCGCCGCCTACCAGGGAGTGTTCCGCAACCCCCTGGCCGACCCGTACCTGCTGGGCGCCGCCGGCGGGGCCGGCCTGGGCGCGACCCTCGCCATCGCCTACGGACCGGACACGTCGACCTGGCCGGTCGGTCTGCTGCCGCTGGCGGCGTTCACCGGCGCCGTCGCCGGGGTGGCGGCCGCCTACGCGCTCGGCCGCTCCGGCGGCGGCCGCACCACCACCACGCTGGTGCTGGCCGGGGTCGCCGTCGCCTCGTTCCTCACCGCCATCCAAACCTACGTGCAGCAGCAGGAGGACGACACCCTGCGGGAGGTCTACGGCTGGATCCTCGGCCGCCTGTCCACCGCCGGCTGGAAAGAGGTCGTCCTGATCCTGCCGTACACGCTGCTCAGCGCCGCGGTGATCCTCGCCTGCCGGCGGCTGCTCGACGTGCTGGCGGTCGGCGACGACGAGGCCGAGAGTCTCGGGGTGCGCGCGGCCAGGGTCCGCCTGGTGGTGGTGGCCGCCGCGACCCTCGGCACCGCCGCCGCGGTCGCCGTGAGCGGCCTGATCGGGTTCGTCGGCATCATCGTCCCGCACACCGTCCGGCTGGTCGCCGGCTCGAGCTACCGCCTGGTGATACCGCTCTGCCTGCTGCTCGGGGCCGCGTTCATGATCCTCGCCGACCTGGTCGCCCGCACCGTCATGGCCCCTGGCGAGCTGCCGATCGGCGTGGTCACGGCCTTCTTCGGCGCGCCCTTCTTCGCCGTGGTGCTGCGGACCACCAGGAGGGCGCCGTGACCGCGATCGAGCTGCGTGGCGTCTCGGTCGACCTGGACGGTCGGCCGGTGCTGCACGACCTGACCCTGTCGGTGCCGAGCGGCGCCCGGCTCGGCCTGATCGGGCCGAACGGGTCGGGCAAGACCACGCTGCTGCGCGCGGTCGCCGGGCTGGTCCGCCATCGCGGCGACATCCGCATCGGCGGCGTCGCCCCGGCGGCGCTGACCCGCAGGGAGCTGGCCAGGCGGATCGCGGTGGTGCCCCAGAGCCCGGTCGTCCCGCCCGGGGCGACCGTCGGCGACTACGTGCTGATGGGCAGGACCCCCTACATCCCCTACCTCGGCACCGAGCGGCGGCGCGACTTGGAGATCGTCGCCTCGGTCCTCGACCAGCTCGACCTGGCCACCCTCGCCGGCCGGCGGCTCGACTCGCTCAGCGGCGGGGAGCGGCAGCGGGCGGTGCTGGCCAGGGCGCTCGCCCAGCAGGCGCCGGTGCTGCTGCTGGACGAGCCGACCACCGGGCTCGACGTCGGCCACCAGCAGCAGGTGCTCGAGCTGGTCGACGCGCTGCGGGCCGCCCTGGAGCTGACGGTGCTGAGCGCCATGCACGACCTCACCCTCGCCGGGCAGTTCGCCGACGAGCTGGTCCTGCTCGACGGCGGCCGGGTGGCGGCCGCCGGGCCGGCCAGGTCGGTGCTGACCGAGAGGGTCATCAGCCGGCACTACCATGCGTCGGTGCGCGTCCTGGAGGACCCGGACGGCGGGGTCGTCGTGATCCCGGTCCGCCCGGCCAGGCAGGCCAGCGAGCCGGCCGGAAGGAAGGTGGCGACATGACGGCCGAGCCGCCGGTGACCCCGCCGACGCGGCCCCCCGCCCCCATTCGGGCGCCGTCGCTGGTGCTGGTCAACACCGGCGACGGCAAGGGCAAGTCGACCGCCGCGTTCGGCGTGGTGCTGCGGGCGGTCGCCCGCGGCTGGCGGGTCTGCGTGATCCAGTTCCTCAAGTCCGGCCGCTGGCGGACGGGCGAGGAGCAGCTCGGCCGCCGCCTCGGGGTCGACTGGAACCCGATGGGGGACGGCTTCACCTGGGAGTCGGAGGACCTGGACGCCAGCCAGGCCAAGGCGGTCGAGGCGTGGGCGGCGGCCCGCCGCGCGATCGCCTCCGGCGACTACCAGCTCGTCGTCCTCGACGAGGTCACCTATCCGATGAACTGGGGCTGGATCCAGACCGCCGAGGTGGTCGAGGCGATCCGCGCCCGCCCGGAGGCGGTCAACGTGGTCGCCACCGGCCGCGACGCCCCCGAGGCGCTGGTCGCCGTCGCCGACACCGTCACCGAGATGCGCAACATCAGGCACGCCTGGGACACCGGCGTGACGGCCCGGCGTGGCATCGACTTCTGATGGCGCTGACCCTGCTGCTCGGCGGCGCGCGCAGCGGCAAGTCCGCCCTGGCCGTCCGGGCCGCCGGCGCCTGGGCCGGCCCGGTGGAGGTGGTGGTCACCGGCGAGGCCCGCGACGCCGAGATGGCCGCGCGGATCGAGCGGCACCGCGCCGAGCGGCCGGCCGGCTGGCGCACGGTCGAGGCTCCCGTCGAGCTGGAGGCGGCGCTGCGGGACGCGGCGGCGGGCGCGCTGGTGATCGTCGACTGCCTCACCCTGTGGGTGTCGAACCTCATGGAGCTGGGCCTGGACGACGCGGAGGTGGAGCGGCGGGCGCGGGAGGCCGCGGCGCTGGCGGCCTCCAGGGCCGCGCCTACCCTGGCGATCAGCAACGAGGTCCGGCGCTGGCGGCCTCCAGGGCCGCGCCTACCCTGGCGATCAGCAACGAGGTCGGCTCGGGCATCGTGCCGGCGCTGGCGCTCGCCCGCCGCTACCGGGACCTGCTCGGCCAGGTCAACGCCACCTGGGCCGCCGCCGCTGGGCAGGCCCTGCTGCTGGTCGCCGGCCGCGCCCTGCCGTTGCAGGACCCCCTGGCCGCGCTCGGGGGCGCCGCCACCGGCCTCGCCGAGGCGGTGGCCGGCGGGCCGGGAGCCGCGCCCGGTGGATGAGGAGGTCGCCGGGCTGCTGGCCGGCGCGCCAGGGCCGGACGAGCGCGCTGGCAGGGGACGGACCGGCCGGCCGTGCGCCGGCCCGCCGCGGTGGTGTTCGCCGCCGACCACGGCGTCGCCCGCAAGGGGGTGAGCGCCTACCCGGCGGAGGTCACCGCCGCCATGCTGAAGGCGCTGCGGGAGGGCGCCGCCACCGCCTGCGTCATGAGCCGCCAGGTCGGCGCCGCCCTGCACGTCGTCGACGTCGGCGTCGGCGACCCGACCGGCGACCTGGCCACCGAGCCGGCCCTCGGCCCCGCCCGGTTCCGCGCCTGCTTCGAGGCCGGCAGGCGCGCGGTAGCCGGGCTCGACGCCGACCTGCTGGTGCTCGGCGAGATGGGCATCGGCAACACCACCGCGGCCTCGGCGGTCACCGCGACCCTGCTCGGCGGCGACGCCGAGGCGGTGACGGGCAGGGGAACGGGGGTGGACGACGCCGGCTACGCCCGCAAGCTGGCCGCCGTCCAGGCGGCCAGGCGCCGCGTCGGCGCCGCCGGCCCACTGGAGGTGCTCCGGCAGGTCGGCGGTGCCGAGCTGGCGGCGATCGCCGGGGCGGCCACCGAGGCCCGGCTGCGCCCGCTGCCGCTGGTCCTGGACGGGTTCGTGGTCGCCGCCGCGGTCGCGCCGCTGGAGGCGCTCCGCCCCGGCGCGCTCGCGCACGCGGTCGCCGGTCACCGTTCCGCCGAGCCCGGCCACCGGGCGCTGCTGGAGCGGCTCGGCAAGCCGCCCCTGCTCGACCTCGACATGCGCCTGGGGGAGGCCAGCGGCGCCCTGGCCGCCGTGCCGCTGCTGCGGCTGGCCGCCGCGGCCGTGACCGAGGTCGCCACCTTCGCCGAATGGGGGCTGGAGCGGCCGTGAGGGGCCTGCTCGGCGCGGTGTCGTTCCTGACCAGGGTGCCGACCGGGACCGGCGCCGTGCAGCCCGCCGAGATCGCCCGCTTCGTGCCCTGGTTCCCGCTGGTCGGCGCCCTCGTCGGCGCGGCCGTCGGGCTGCTGTACGCGGGCGCGAGCGCGCTGCTGCCGCCACTGGTCGCGGCCGCGGTCGCGGTCACCGCCGGAGTCGCCATCACCGGGGCGTTCCACGAGGACGGGCTCGGCGACACCGCCGACGCCTTCGTCGGCGGCAGCGACCGGGAGGACACCCTCCGCATCCTCAAGGACCCCCGGCTCGGCACCTTCGGGGTGGTCGCGGTCGCCGCCAGCCTGCTGCTGCGGGTGGCGGCCGTGGCCGCGCTGACCCCCGCCGCCGCGCTGGCCGCCCTGCCGGCCGCCCACGCCCTCAGCCGCGCGACCGCCGTCGGCGTCATGGCCGCCGTCCCACCGGCCACCGAGACCGGGCTGGGCGCGGCCTCCGCGCGAGCGCTCGGCGGCCGCCAGGCACTGCTCGGCGTCGCCGCCGGGCTGGCCCTCGCCGCGGCGCTGCTCGGCGCCTGGGCGCTGCCGGCCGCCGCGCTCGCCGGCGTCGCCGCCGTGGGGCTCGGGCGGCTGGCCCGCCGCCGGATCGGCGGCATCGGCGGCGACGTCCTCGGCGCCGTCCAGCAAGCGGGAGAGGTCCTCACGCTGCTGGTCGCCGTCGCCGCCGGATCCTGGGGTTCGCCGGTCTCGTCGCTGATTGCCTTCCAGCTCATGCCAGCGTGAGTGGTCCCGGCCTAGCTCTCGCGTGACATGCACCTGTCACGGGCAGGCGTGCCGCTCGTCAGCGGGACAGATCGTCGAGCTGCTCGATGAGCCCTCGTGGTGTGAGGACCGTGACGCCAGCGCCGGTTAAGTCGGTCAAATCACGGTCACCAGACACCAGTGCGTCGGCGCCGGCGCCGACGGCCAGGGCGACCAGATAGTCATCGCCAGGATCGCGTGTCACCGACGGAGGGTCAGACGGGTCATCGGCCATGATCGCGACGGCGGAGAGCTCAGCGACGAGCTGGTGAACCTCGGCAGGGCTTGCGTAGCGGCGGAACTTGGTTCGGAGCAGCACGCCGGTGAGCTCATTCAAGAGCCGTTGGGAGACGATGACCTCGAATCGATCCTCCAGGAGGAAGTCGAGAAGCTGTCCGGGAGCGCCTTTGGGGGCAATGAGCGCCGAAACGAACACCCCTGGGTCGAGAACGACCTTCACGCCTACTTGGCGCGTTCGGCGCGCAGCGAATCAAGCTCGTCGTAAGCCACCACGACGCTCTCATCCTCGTCGAGGTCGCCACGGGCCTGGATACGCCGGACGATGGCTTCAAGCCCGAAGTAGCGGCGCAGCGCTTCCTCGATGATGTCGTTCTCCTCGCGGCCACTCCGCGCAGCCCGCTCGGCTGCGGCCCTAAGCAGCTCGTCGTCCAGATACAGGGTGGTCTTCCGCCGCGTCATGCCAGCAGTGTGGCACGGAAGGTCGGGCTCGGCCAGGATGCTGGGCAGGACATGGCAAGCAGCGTGCGGCGACCTCGCCTGAGCGGCTGTGGCCGTCGCGACGGACCACGGTCTGAGGGACTTGGCTTGCCCGATTCGATAGAATCCGGCCAAGCACACAATAGCTACTCTACCAGTCAAAAGGACGAACTCATGACGTCCTCGATCTCCCAGCTCAGGCTCACCATTGCCGGCGGCGACGCCTCAGACCCTGAGGAGATCGCCGAGCTGGCTCGACAGCTCCAGGAGGAATTGCTCGACCTTGACGTGATTCGCGTGGATCCCGTCGAGGTCACGATGCCTTCAGGAAGCAAGAGCGGGGAGGCCGTGTCCGTCGGGGCATTCGTGATCGGGTTGGTCGCTTCTTCCCACCTGCTTGGCGCAATCACCAGCGTCGTGCAGTCCTGGTTGACTCGCGCCGGTGAACGGTCCGTGAGGCTTGAGCTCGACGGCGACATTCTTGAGGTTCGCGGGATCTCTTCCCGCGAGCAGCACGAGCTGGTGCGTCGCTGGATCGACCGCCACCCGGACGCATGAGCGAGCGACTCGCCCTGATCGTCGCGGCCTCGGAGTTCCACGACCGTCGATTCCGCCGGCTCCGCGCTCCCGCTTTGGATGCCAAGCAGCTCAGCGCGGTCCTGAAGGACTCGGCAGTCGGCCGCTTCACCGACGTCAGGGTGGTGCTCAACCAACCGCGTCAGGTTATCGAAGAGGCCATCGAGGCCCTGTTCGCGAACCGCCAGCCGGGCGACCTGACTTTGCTCTACTTCTCCTGCCACGGCATCACCGACCGACATGGTCAGCTTCGTTTCGTCACGACGCCGACCAGATTCGACCGGCTCGGGTCCACGACGGTTTCATCGATGTTCGTCAAGGATCAGATGGAGCTGAGCCGCGCAAGGAGCAAGGTCGTTCTCCTGGATTGCTGCCACGGCGGCGCGTTCGCCCGAGGCTTTGTTCCAAAGAGCGCGGACGAGATGGACCTTACTGGCCAAGTGCAAAGTCGGGGCAGCGTGGTCATCGCCTCCTCGGGCGCGCTCCAGTACGCCTTCGAAGACGACCGTCTTACCAGTGACCAGACCAAGCCCTCACTCTTCACCGGCGCTGTCGTCGAAGGCCTTGGAACCGGGGACGCAGACCGCGACGGAGATGGGCGCATCTCGGCCCGGGATCTCTTCGACTACGTTTACGATCGAGTTCGTGCCGTGACCACGGACCAGACGCCCACTTGGTCATCCATTGGAGTTCAAGGCGACATCCACCTGGCCTGGGTTCGGGAAGCCAGCCGGCGCACCTCGACAGCGGAGCCGCAAGGAATGCGCGAAGCCGGGCCAATCTCGGCCCGTCCCAATCGGCCAGTCGAGCCGCAGGATGCCTCCGAGGCGTGGCCGTTGGACGCCGATGGCTGGGTCCGACTGCTCGGCTACTACATCGATTGCCTTGAGCAAGAGGCGGCACTCAGCGGCATCCCCGTCAAGGCGTCACCCGACCAGTACGTCGTCTGCTCACCCGGACCAGAGGAGCTGCTCAGCGGATGGAGCGATCGCCTGGAACCGAACCCGAAGCTGCTGGATCTGGCCCGTCGGGCAGCCTCCCAGGAGCGGGCTCTCTACTACGGCTACCCGACGGTGCTGTTCCGCGACGACACTCGGAGATCCGCCCAGGCGTCCGAATCTTGGTCGCTCGCGCCGCTACTGCTGCTGGAGCTGACACTCGGCGACGGACCCGGTGGCGAGTTCCTCATCCCCATAGGGGCAAAGGTGTTGATCCATCCTGCACTCGTCAACGCATCAACCTTGGCGGAGGAGGAATTCCGAGGCCTGGCCGAGGCGTATGAGCCTCGTTGGCGCGCCAAGGACCTCGATGAGCTGAGTCGCGCGGTGCGGGAGTTGCTCGCTGAATTCGGCATCCCGCAAGTTCATGCCGTCGACGCAGCCGCCCGGTCGGGTGACCTCGAGCCGTGGCCTCCGCGGCCAGGGGCGCGCAATGCCGCCGTCGTCTTCAAGGCGGAAACCACGGAGGGGCCGACGAATCTCGTACGCAAGGATCTCCGTGAGTTGCGGGATCACCCCGAGCGGATCGCTGGTACAGCGCTCGCCGCCCTGGCGGAAGAGCGGCAGGCGCTTCCAGGGGCAATCCCTACGGTCATCGCTCCCGTCGAGCTGAACGATGCGCAGGAGGATGCCCTGATCTCGGCGATGGCTGATCAGCTCACTGTGGTCACTGGGCCGCCGGGCACCGGCAAGAGTCAGTTCATCACCAACGTTGTCGCCACGGCATGGGCGGACAGGCACGACCGTTCGATCTCGGTCGTGCTCGCGTCGACCAACAACAATGCCGTCGATGTGGTCGTCGAGCGCGCCAACGCGCTCGGTGCTCGTGGCCTCATGATCCGCACTGGCAACGAGGAGTTCCGGGAGCGAGAGCGTGAGCTGCTCGAGGAGCTGCTCAAGGCGAGACGCTCGGTGCCGAATCTCGAGACCCTTGGCGGCGACGTGCGCGCACATCGAAAGCGGGTGCAGGCACATCGCCGCCGCCTTGATGAGCGTGCCGAGGTGGAGGCCTCCTTGGAACGGCTCGCGGTCAAACGCGAGCGGCTCGCCGACCAACTCGACTGGAAAGCCGACGATCTCCCTGAGCCCTTAGGAGACGATCGCGGCCTGCGCCGATGGCAACGACGCGTCCGGTCGGGCCTCCGTCCCGGCTGGCTGGGATGGTGGCCTCGCACTCTGCTGCGCGCTCGCCTGCGGTTGAGCGCTGAGCCGCTTGTCCTGGAACGTCTCTACCGGCTGCTGCAGTGCGAGGGCGAATGGCGGGATACGCTGCGCCGCACGGGCGGCCTGCCGTCTGCGGAGTCGCTCTGGCGGGAGTTGGCCGGCGCCGAGCAGTCTCATCGCACGGCGAGCAAGGAGATCGTCGCCACCCGCGTCGCGAATGAGGTCCAGCGCGGCCATGCCGAGATCGCCGACCTGGTTCGGGCGCGGCGCGCCAACGAGCCTCCATGGGCGCCGGTCAAGGCAGTCCTGCCGCATCTCCGCGCATGGGGAATTACCACCCATTCGGCGCGCCGCACATTGCCCCCAAGCGCGGGTCTGTTCGATCTGGCGATCATCGACGAGGCAAGCCAATGCACCATTCCAGCGGTGCTGCCGATCCTGTTTCGCGCGCGTCGGGCCCTGATCGTCGGCGATCCCGAGCAACTTCAACCGGTCACGACCCTGCCCGAGAGCCAGGAGCGAGCGTGTCGGCAGCGCGCATCACTCCCGGCCGGATGGCTAGACGCTCGACAGCTCGGCTACAAGAGCCATTCCGCCTTCTCCGCGTTTCGCCATGTGTTCGGGGGACCGCTGCTACTTGATGAGCATTACCGGAGTCATCCCGAGATCATCGAACTCGCGAACCGGCGCTCGTACCATGGTTCCCTCACGGTACTCACCGACTTGAGCAAGCTCTGCACGAATGAGCCGCCAGCCGTTCGCTGGATGGATGTCCAGGGGCGCTCGGACCATCCTTCGGCCGGCTCGTGCCGGAACGAGGAGGAGGCATGGGCGGTGCGCGAAGTGGTCCTCAGCCTCTCCGCAGAGTTGTCGACTGGAAGCATCGGGGTCGTCACTCCATTCAAGGGGCAGCATCTGCTGCTGGAACGTCTGCTCCGCGATGTAGTGAGCCGTGAGCGCGTCCTGGTAGGCACCATTCACACCTTCCAGGGCAAGGAGCGCGATGTCGTTATCGTGTCGCCAGTTGCAGCGCCGGGGATTCATGACCATACACGGGACTGGCTCCTGCGCGGGGCGAACCTCTGGAACGTCGCGATCACGAGGCCACGCGCACGCCTCATCGTCGTCGGCGATCGTAGCTTCTGGAGTAGCCGCAAGGGCGTCCTTGCCGATATCGCCTCTGGACGACTGGGAGTGCCGTCCTCTCTGGCCCGTGACGAGGAAGCGCTGGAGCGGCTCCATGAAGCGTTGCTTGCGGCTGGGCTGCGATTTGATCGTGGGGCACGCTGCAACGGCTACCAATGCGACTTCCTGGTGGAATCCCCGAACGGCCCTCTCGCCATCCTGGTGGACAGTCGTGGCGACGATGGCGATCAGGATGCTGGACGACGCCTCCGCCAGCAGCTCAAGCGACGCGAACTCCTGGAGAGAGAGG
>WNFU01004178.1_pt1 | contig 18600 bp, 9 predicted proteins | sample 5400121 | NCBI WGS metagenome assembly WNFU01 (sample SAMN13153360, study PRJNA577476) | soil metagenome | isolation source: 100 cm soil or saprolite under grassland replicate 1 | place: USA:California | collected 2016-06-15 | reverse complement strand
CAGACCGCACGGAAGCGCCGCTCGGAAACATCCCCGCGAGCATCAACATTCTCGACGCCCAGGAAATCAAGGCGTCGCCTGCGGTCGTCGCTGACGATATTCTGCGGCAGGTTCCGACATTCAGCCTGTTCCGCCGGACCAGCAGTCTTTCGTCGCATCCCACGGCACAAGGCGTGTCGCTCCGCGGTATCGGCCCGAGCGGAGTCAGCCGGACGCTCGTGCTCGTCGACGGCATTCCGTTCAACGATCCGTTCGGCGGTTGGGTGTACTGGACGCGCGTGCCCACCGAAAGCGTGGATCGGATCGAGATCGTCGATGGATCGAGCTCGAGCGTGTACGGGAATTACGCGATGGGCGGAGTGATCAACATCGTGGGGAGTCGTCCCGCGCGCAGGACCGTCGAATTGCGCGCGCAGTACGGCAATCTCAATACGCCGAAGTTCGACTTCTTTGGCAGCGACGTGTGGGGCAAGCTCGGTATCGCGCTCGACGGCAGCTTTTTGGATACCGAAGGGTTTCCGATCGTGATCGAAGCGGAGCGACGTCCTTCAGACGTAAATCCCGCTCCCGGCGTCGACACCAAGGCTGCCGTCAACTTCAGCAACGTGAACGTGAAGCTCGATTATGCGCCGACCAGTCACCTGAACGCGTTCTTCCGCGGCGGCCGTTTCCGCGAGGAGCGTGAAAACGGCAAGGTCAGCACCATCGACGGCACGCCCGAAGCCAACGACACGCGCTGGACCTACGCGAGCGGCGGCATCCGTGCAGTGCTGCCGGATCAAAGCGATTTGCAGGCGCGTCTCTTCACCGACTTCGAGACATTTCGCAGCAACTTCCTCGCCGTGCCTGCTCCGCCACAGGTACTCGTCGCCCGAAGCGTGGGACGGATGACGCTGAATCAGCGAGTGCCGACGAAAAGCGTCGGGGGCATGTTTCAGTGGTCGCGCGCGGTGGGCCTGCATAACTACTTCAGCGCCGGCGGCGACTTTCGGTGGGTGGACGGCGACAGCGAGGAAGACGGCCTCGACGCCGTTTTCGGCCGGACGATAACGCTGCGTCGCATCTCCGGCGGCACCCAACGAAGTCTTTCGGCCTTCCTCCAGGACGTGGTCTCGCCGACCGACAAGTTGGTGCTCACGCTCAGCGCGCGTGTGGATCGCTGGCGCAACTACGACGCGCACAATCTCGAGACGAATATTCCGGCGGGCACGCCGGCCGCGGGCAACCGGCCGTCGATTGCTGATACCGAAGACACCGTCGGCAGTCCTCGCGTCGCGGCGCTGTATCACATCACCGATCGTGCCAGCGTGTGGGGCGACATCAGCTGGGGCTTCCGCGCGCCAACGCTGAACGAGCTGTATCGGCAATTTCGCGTGGGCGCCATCCTGACGCTCGCCAACGACCAGCTCGGTCCCGAGCGTCTGTTTGGCAGCGAAGCGGGCGTTCGCTTTGCGCCAGTGAACAACGTCACGATTCGCTCGACGTGGTACGACAATCGAATCAAGAATCCAGTCTCCAACGTCACCCGGTTCGACCTCGTCAACACCCTGCAACGGCAGAACCTGGGCCGCACGCGCATCACCGGTCTTCAGAATGATGTCGATATTCGCGTGCGCTCCGACTGGCGAGTATCGGCGGGATATCTCTACAATCGCGCGAAGGTCACAGAGTTTGCGGCGACACCAGCGCTCGTCGGAAAGCGTTTGCCCCAGGTGCCGGCGCATCGCGGGTCGGTGCAGGTTGCGTACCTCAATCCGCGGTGGGCGGCGATGGCGTTGGGCGTTCAGTTCATCGGACGGCAGTTCGACGACGACCTGAACGCGCGGATTGTTCCTGGTGAGAGCAAACCGGGATTACCGGGTTACACGATTGTGGACTTCACGGCCTCTCGCGCCATCGATCGCATGTTCGAGGTGTTCTTCGGCGCGCAGAATCTCTTCGACCGGGAATACATCGTGGGCACACTGCCGACGACAATCGGCTCCCCGCGCCTCGTGCATGCGGGCGTTCGCGTGCGGTGGAGCGGAAAATAAAGGTTCAAAGGTTCAAGGGTTCAAAGGTTCAAGGGTTCAAGGGTTCAAGGGTTCAAGGGTTCGAAGGTTCAAGGGTTCGAAGGTTCAAGGGTTCAAAGGTTCAAAGGTTCCCAAGGAGTCAGCGTTCGCTTTCAGACGGACTCGGGTGCTGCTGTCGCAGCAATCGGCTTCTCGCGTGCCCAGGAGAACCACCGGCTGACGCGATAGGGATCGACAAATGCCACGTACGACGCGATCATGACCCAACTGAAGGGGCCAAGCTCGAGCGTCAAGAACAATCCGAGGTGGAACAAGACGCCGAGGACAAGCGCCACTCGTCGCGTCTTCGGGTGCAGCACCATGAAGGCGAAACCAATCTCCCAGAACAACGTGACATATGTTCCAAGCGTCGCCGCCCATTCGAGTTGCGGCGGCAGCACGTGGGCAAACCGGCGAAACGCATTGAGGTTCAGCGCGTAATGCAACGCGGAGCCCTCACGCCACATCGGCCCGAACAGTTTCCACAAGCCCGAGTTCAAATAGATCAGCGCGATCTGATAGCGAATCATTTGCAGCGGCCAGATCGGCTGCGTCGGCGGCGGTTCGTCAGCGGCAGCCGGCCGACGCCGCCGCTCGAGCCACCGATCGAGTGACCACACCGCACCCGTGTCGGCCCACACCAGACAGAACAGCACGGAGGTGAGCACCTGGTGCGCCGATGACAACGGCAGCCTGTTCCATCGGATCTGGAACACGCTGCCCATAAAGCCAATCGCAACCGCCAGCCCGCTCTTATAACCCACAGTCATCGCGGCAAACCCGGCGAACAGCGTCGCGAAGAGCAACTCGCCGGTCAGTGATCCAAGGCCGTATCGAATCAGCGTCGATTTAAGTCCCAGACCTCCTCCTGCGATCGGCGTCAGGCCATCCAACGTCCAGAACATCGAGATGGGCGTGAGTCCCAGTAGACCCAAGAGACCAAGAGTGCCCATCAGGATTCGCAGCAGCGCAAACGGGTGCGGCGGGATTTCCTCGAACCAGAATCGCCTCCAGCGCTCGATGAGGGCTGACACGTCGAACTGGTGTACCGAACCCTTCATTGCTCCTCGTAGTACTCGAGCACCCAGGTGATGTCAGCTTCTTGCACTGCGCCGTGATAGGGGGTTTTTGTCGCATCTCTCGCGCGGTCTTCGATCGGTCCCGCGTAATACCGCTGGAGGACCGTGTCTCTCGCGTCGAGGGCGACGGGGCTTAGTTGCTCACCCGGCGGAGGAATCGGCGCCGTCCCGTGCCAGACTTCCGTTCGAATGATCCGCTCGTCACTCAGGAGTTGCGTCTCTCGAAATCGCCGGCCGTAATATCGTGCGATTGGCGCGAGATCGTCAGGAAGCTGCTCGGGACGGGTTGCCGGATCGATCTCTCTCGGTTTTCCATGGTCGCGAGCGGTCACGAAGCTGGAGAAGGCGATGTCGAACGCCTTGTCTTCGTAGGAGTCACGAAACGACCGGAGCAACCGAACACGATCGTGGCGATGGGTGGGATGTACGAGCTCGGTGGCCGTCCACGTCCGTCTTGACGGTGAGGCGACGTAATAACGAACGCGGAAATACTGCTCGGACGAAGGCGGACGAGAGAACATCGCCCAATACTGCTGGAGTCCCGTGATGTTCGTATAGCTGGCGACCAGTGGGCGAATCGGCAGCGTCAGTTTCCAGAGCACCTGTTCGACGGATTTGATCCGGATCGCGAGCGGGTCCACGAGCGGCGTCATGGTCGCGGCGATGTCGTTGCTGGTTGGATGCTGAATAGGCTCGACTTTGAATGCCGGGTCGGGCGCGGGAATCGCAGCGAGGGTGATCGCGGCCAGATGCGCGGTCAGCAGCAGCGAGATAACGATCTGAGACTTGGACATGGATGAGCCGGCCCAGATTGTATCAGCCGGTTTTTCGCGGGCGCAAACCGCGCACTGCTTGCGGTACAGCAAAACGCCCCGGTCGACGAATGCCGCCGCCGGGGCGTTGCTGTGTCTTGCGCTTCGTGTAGGCGTCTAGTTCTTGCGGCGACGCAGCCCCTTGGCCGCGAGACCCATTCCCGTTGCGAACAGGACCAGGCTGGATGGCTCCGGAACCGTTTGGCCAGAGGTGCCGCCGCTGCCAGTGGGGATCGTCGTGGTCGTCGGCGGAACCGTCGTCGTCCCCGCGATCACCTGGCTACCCGAAACCAGGCGGATTTCGTTGCCGCCGCCGATGATTTCGCCAATCACCATGCCGGGCGAGAAGCCAACCCCGCCCTGCAGATCGAGCAGGATGCCCTGGATGAACGCGTTGGGCAGCGTGTTCGTGCTGCTCCCGATTCCGCCCGGACAGAGGATCGGAGCGAGCGTGCCCAGATTCGCGTATGAGGTGGCGTTGCAAGGCTGGCTCGAGCCGCCGCTTGCGGTCACGTTGTCGCCGCCACTCACGCTCTGCACCTTGATGACCGCGTCGTCAGGCGAATCCAGCGTGCCGCCGAGGCGAATCTGACCGCCGGAGAAGTTGTTGCCGCCGTTCAGTGAGATCGTGCCGGCCACTTCAAGAATGAACGACTCGTTTGCGCTGGTGCCGAGCAGCGTGAGGATGTCGTTGTTGCCAAGCTGAATGTTGCCGGTGACCGCGATGACGCACTTGCCATCCAAGGTCTGGGCCGCGGTGCACGACAGCGTCTGCGAGCTGGTGATGTTGCCGGTGATCGTGTTGTCGACCGTAAGGGCGTTGAAGTCGACATATGCCTGCATGGCCTGCTGCACGGCTCCGGTGGCGAGCGCCGGGTTCGTGTTGCCTGCCGGTCCGGACGTTCCGAGGAACGCATCCTGGTTGGTGAACACCGTGCCGCCCACCTGCCCGCAGGCATTCGGCGGGATGGCGCACGCGCTTCCGCTCGTGGTTGCGGTGTTGCCGAGGTAGAGGTTGCCGGTGATCGCGGGAGGCGTGGAACTGTTGATCGCGATGTTGCCGCTGGATGCGACACCGACGTTGCCGATGGTCTGGCCTGGGCCGTTCAAGACCTCGTCGGTCATAGCGACGTTCACGCCTCCCAGGCCGAGAATTGCGAAGTTAGCCGGCCCAGCGGCGCCGAGCTCGGTGGTGATGTACGTTGTCGCTTCGGCCGGACGTGAAGCTCCGAAGACGAGCAGAATGCCGGCGAAAACTGCCAAGAACCTGACTCTTGCTGGGGGGTTGACCATCAAGCGCTCCTGTTGACTCCGGCACAGATCTGCCGACCTCCGAAGCTGTGCAATCGCAATGCCTTAAAGCAGGGCTGCTGACAATGAACTCGTTATTAGTGGTAAGTCTCAGATAGCCAACGCATTACGGCAGAGTAAGACATGAACCGCCTCGACGAACGGCTGAGGATAGCTACCGTTCAGATGACTTTTGTTAACAATCGATCCGTCTGAGCTGTTTTCCCGGGCAGCGACTAGCGGGCGCGGATATGAGTAACTGCAATCCTCCCAGGTGGTTGGAGCCATTTTGAACGACAGCGGGAAGACGGTATGATTCGTGTTCTCTCGAGCTGGCTATGCAAGCTATGAAGACGCGTTATCTCGTTCTCCTTGTACTCAGCGGCAGCCTTGTCGTTGGGTGTTCTCAAGACCCGCAACTCGTCAAACGGCAGCATCTTGAAAACGGCGACGTCTACTTTCAGCAGAACAAGTATGGCGAAGCGATTATCGAGTATCGGCTGGCGATTCAGGCCGATCCACGGGCGGGTGAGGCCCGAAAGAAACTTGCGACAGCGTACCTGAAAGTCGAGGACGCCCCGAACGCGTTCAAAGAGTTCAGCCGGGCGGCAGACTTGCTGCCGGAGGACGTTGACGTGCAAGTGACGGTCGGCAAGTTTCTACTGGGTGCCGGTCAATTCGAGGGGGCCAAGGATCGAGCTGAACGGATTCTGAAAACGAACCCACGAAGCGTCGATGCGCAGTTGCTCCTGGGGTCGGCGCTCCTTGGCTTGAAAGATCCGGAGGCCGCCATCAGGCAGATTGAGGAGGCGATCAAACTCGAACCGACTGAAAGCCGGAGCTACGCGGCTCTCGGTGCGGTCGAGTTATCGGAAGGCCAGCACCGGGAGGCGGAAGCCGCATTTCGCAAGGCGGTCGAGCTCGACCCGAAATCACCAAAGCCGCAGGTCACGCTGGGTTCGTACTACTGGTCGGTCGGGCGAACCGCCGACGCCGAATCAGCGTACAAGCAGGCGCTGGCGCTCGATCCAAAGTCTGACGCTGCCAACCGTGCGCTCGCGGTGCTCTATACGTCAACCAACCGCAATCCTCTGGCGGAGACGCACCTCAAAGTGCTCGCAGAAGGCAATCCTCGCGAGACGTTGAACCTCGGCGACTACTATCTGCGCGCGAATCGGCCAAAAGACGCGGTTGACGTTCTCAGGCCCCTCGCGTCCAATTCCACCGTCGGACACGACGCAAAGGTGCGTCTCGCAGCCCTGGAGTTCAGCGCCGGCCGGAAAAACGAGGCGAACAAACTCGTTGACGAGGTCCTGTCCGAACAACCCACCCATTCCGCGGCGCTCGTCACCAAGGCACAACTGCTGCTGGCCGATAATCGGATAGACGAAGCTCTCGCGCGTGCCCAAGCGGCCGCGGCCGCCGATCCGGGAAGCGCCGTGGCGCAGTATGCGCTCGGGAGTGTGCACTCGGTCAGAAACGAGATCCCTGAAGCTATCAAGGCTTTCAACGAGGTACTCCGAATCAATCCACGAGCGATCTCGGCGCAGATGCGCGTTGCCAAACTCTACCTGAGCTCGGGCGAACCGAAGAATGCCGTTCCGCTCCTCGAATCGGCTATTCGAATGCAGCCAGACAATCCCGAACTGCACCTGCTAGTCGCTCGCGCGATGCTCGGTCTGAAGAATCACGACAGGGCGGAAGCGGAGCTGCGGTACCTGTTGAAGACGTATCCGAAGTCCTCGACGGTGCACACGTTGTTTGGTGTGCTGGCTGCGGACCGTCAGGACGCCGTGGGTGCCAGGAAGTCGTTCGTGCGAGCACTGCAGTTGAACCCGAGAGATGCCGAGGCCGTTGGCGACCTGGTCACATTAGAAGTGCAGGCAAAACGGCCCGCCGATGCGCGCCGGCTGGTGGAGGCATATCTCACGGACTTTCCAGACGATGCTGGTGTCAGGATTCTGGCCGCGCGCACGTACGCAACGACTGGAGACATCGCGAAGGCGGAGGACGCGCTGAAATATGTCCTCGACCGCGACTCGTCGAATGTGGATGCGTACACGATGCTGGGGCAGCTTTACATCCGCGCAGGACGGCTGGATGAGGCACGCGCAGAATACGAGAAGGTGCTTGCCCGCAATCCAAACTCGATTCCGGCGAACACGTTTCTGGCAGTCATCCTCGAGGCGCAGCAGAAGCCGGACGAGGCAAAACGCCGCTACGAACACGTTCTCGAGCTGGACCCGAACGCGGCTGTCGCCGCGAATAATCTCGCGAACCTTTACGTCGAGCGCGGCGAGAACATCGATCTTGCACTGCAGTTGGCCCAAAGAGCCAAACAACTCCTTCCGCGGGAATCGAACGTGAACGACACCCTGGGCTGGATCTACTACAAGAAGAATCTCGTGGCGCAAGCGATTCCGCTGCTTCAACTGGGCAGCGCCAGCAATCCGGTCCACCTCTATCATCTCGGCATGGCGTATCGGCAGAGTGGCGAGTGGAACAAGGCGCGTCAGACACTCGAGAGAGCGTTGAAGTTGAATGCTGATTTCCCAGGCGCCGATGAGGCGAAAAAGGCGCTCGCGTCCATTCCCGGATAGAAGTCCGAGTGCGGAGTGCCGAGTGCCGAGTGCCACGTGCCGAGTGCCGGGTGCCGGTGCGTGCGTGCGTCGGGGAGTGACCAAGCTGGATGTTTAATGACCACCGGCTGTCGTGGGATACGCCGGACAATCCCGGCGCCGTCGCCCCTGCCGGCACTAGCAACGTGATCGGACCTTTCGTCGCGAATCGGCGGAGCGCCGGCGATGACCGACGGCCTTGGCACGTCGTCCTCGGTTTGATCCTTCCGATGACCCTCCTGATCTGGAACATGCTTCGGGTGCGGTCCTTCACCATAGACGACGCGTACATCTCGTACCGGTATGCGAGGAATTTCGCTCGAGGGCTCGGGCTGGTCTACAACCCCGGTGAGCACATCGAGGGATACACGAACTTCCTCTGGACGGTGGTGCTTGGCGCCGGCATGCGGCTCAATCTGGATCCGGAGGCACTAGCCAAAATCCTCGGTGGACTGGCCTCCTGCGGGTCGCTTTACGTGGTCTTTCTCTTGTCGAGACGCCTTCGCCCGTACACGGTCATGCCATGTGTGGCGACGTGGCTGATGGCGACATCGATCGTTCAAAGCGGGTACGCTGTCTTCGGTCTCGAAACGTCCGCGTTCACCTTCTTTGTCCTCGCTGGATGTGAGTTGTTCTTCCGCGAGCGCGATCGACCGGCCGCAATGCCGTACTCGGGCCTCATGTTCGGCCTTGCCGGTCTGACGCGGCCCGAGGCGCCGATGTTTATTGGCATTCTGATGCTGTTCCTCGGCCGCCGCTTGTTCGATCGGCAGAACCTGCTGCGCGGAGTACTATTTGCTGCCCCGATTGCCGTCCACCTCCTGTGGAGGCACAGCTATTACGACGCCTGGCTGCCCAACACGCTTGCGGCCAAGACCGGCAGCCTCGGTCAACAGCTCCGCGGCGGTTCTGATTATCTGGGACAGTACCTGCGGCACACCTGGCCTGTGTGGTTGCTCGCGCTCATCGGAGTCGGTGTCGCACAGGGCGTGACAGCGCTCTCGTTGATGGCGCTCGCGCTGGCGGTTTTGATGTACGTGCTCCTCGTGGGCGGCGACTGGATGCCGTACTTCCGCTTTCTTGGGCCGTTTGAACCCTTCTTTTTCCTGTTCGCGTGTCTCGGGATTCGCGCGGGTGGCGAAACCGTTTTGAGCGCGTTGACACGTCTGCCGCAGCAGGTGTCCGGGCCGCGGCGCCGTGCGCTCGCCGTGTCGCTCGGCGTCGTCGCAATCGTCGCCCTGGCGTCAATTGGCTATTTTCGCGCTGACCGTCTCACTGCAGCGCAGCAGAAGATTCTCACGGACGACAAAGTCTTCTGGGATAGCGCCGCAGGACGGGTCGCCCAGTGGCTGGTCATCAACGACCAGCCCGGTGAGATAGCCGTCGCTGATATTGGATACATAGGATATGCGACGGATTATCCGCTGCTCGACCTGTTGGGTCTGGTCGACCCGGTGATCGCGAAGCTACCCGGTGGCTACACGCGAAAATATGGACCTGGCTACGTGGAGCGCGTGTTCGACAAAGAGCCGCGCTATTTTGTGTTCGTCGGCGGCGCCGGCACGTGCAGCCAGCTGCCTTTTCCCGCCCAGGAGAAGCTCCGGCGCGATGAGCGGTTCCAGTCGAACTACAAGCTCGTTCAAGCCATTGCTCACAGCAAGGGCGGCGTCTGGTGCATCTTTGAACGGCGCGGCGCCGGCGCTCGCGTGACTGCGGGCTGAACTCAGTTCGGCGTGGATCTCAACGTGATCGAGGAGATCGCACGCCTACTGCAGAATGCGGAAGGTCCTTGGTCGGTTTCTTGTCGAGCGACTCTCAACCGGCGATGGCCGCGAGCGTGCTCTTGGCTTCCTGGGATCCGGGGAAATCCGGCCGCAGCTTGAGCGCCTTTTCGAGCGACTGGCGCCCCTTCACGATGTCTCCGGATTTCACGTAAGCCATTCCGAGGTGGTAGAGGAGGAGCGGATTGGCCGCGTCCTTCGCCACGCTTTCTTCCAGAAGCGGCAAGGCTTGGCCCAGCAGGTTCTTTTTGTAGTAGATCCACCCAAGCGTGTCGTTGACGTTCGAGTTCGACGGTAATTGTTCCTTCGCCTTCTGCGCGAGCTCGAGCGCGCGATCGAGGTTCTCCCCACGTTCCACGTAAATCCACGCGAGGTTGTTCGCCGCCACCGCGGCGTTCGGATGCATCTCGAGGATTCGCTCATAGAGACGCTTCGCGTCGTCCTGCTTCCCCTGTGCGTCCATGATGAGCGCGACGAGTGTGTTGGCGGGGAGCGACTTCGGATCGCGCGCGAGAACTTTCTCGTACTCCGCCTGCGCGCTATCGAGCCGCCGCTGCACCGTGTACAAACCGGCAAGCATCGAGTAGGCGTTGAGGCTCGTGGGATCGACCTGGGTGGCCTTCTTGAGCGCCGCCTCCGCGGCCGTCATGTTGCCCTCGCTTACATGCACTTGCGCGAGCAGCACGAGCAGGTCGGCATCGAGAGGCTTTTTCGCGATCCGCGACTCGACCAACCCACGCGCTTGATCGAATCGCTTCGCCTGCACGTCAAGAGTCGCCACACCGGTGAGTGCCTCCAGGTGGTCGGGGGCAATTTCGAGCGTCCGGGTGTACTCGCGGCGCGCAGCAGCGACATCGCGCCTTTGTGTGTGCAGGCGAGCCATGTGGAAGTGGGCCGCGGCGGAGTCCGGTCGGCGCTTCAACACCCCGTTCAGCTCAGTCTCCGCCCGTGACAAATCGCCGAGGTCGATTGCCGCGGCTCCGGCCAAGAGATGCCCATCCTCGACGTCCGGCGCAATCTTGAGAGCCTCGTCAGCGGCGTTCAGGGCGCTTCGAGCATCGCCGGTCGCGAGGTACATCCGGGCGAGATTGAGGCGGGCAGGATAGGCGGTCGGATTGAGCGCCAGCACTTCGTTGAACGCCGTAATCGCCTCACGCGGATTGTTTTGGACGACATGCAGGTCGCCCAGCATGTATAGAGCGGTCGCGTTCTTCGGTTCGACTTCAAGCGCCGCGCGGACGCGCGCCATTGCCTCATCGATGCGTTTGTCCAAAAGGAGCAGCCGCGCCTTTGCGATCAGCAGCAGCGCGTGTCGCGGGTCCTTTGCCAAGGCTTCGTCGATCGTCTTGTTCGCCTCGAGGCGCTGCCCTTGCAGGAGTTGAATCGAGGCCAGCCGCACGTTGGCAAGGCTGGCTGTCTCTTTCTCCGCAGCAAGCGGGGTGAGAACGGCAATCGCATCGGCCGTGCGCTTTTGTGAGACGTAGTAATCGGCGAGCGCGAAGCCTGCTGACCGATCGGCTTCGGCCATCTCCTTCAAGAGAGGCTCGGCCTTTGCGGGTTGACCGTATGCCATGTAGAACATCGCCAGCGTTCGCGTGACCAGGACATCCTTGGGATCGAGCTCCCGCGCGCGGACGAACGACCGTTCCGCTTCATCGACCTGGCGAAGCGCCAGCAGCGTGATCGCACGGCCGTAGTGAGCCCGCACCGCCTTGGGATCGACGTCGAGCGCCTTCTCGAATGCCGCCTTTGCGGCATCGATCCGGCCCTGTGACATCTGCATTGTCCCGAGCACGGAATAGGCGCGGCTATCGCTGGTGTCCAGCTCGATGGCTTCCTGAACCTCGGCGATCGCGCGGTTCACGTCCTTCAGACCGAGCGACGTATAGCCCTTGAGCAACTGCGCGTCGATGTTCTTGGGATCTTTCTGCAGAACCGCGTCCGCCCGCGTTCTGGCGTCTTCGAAGCGACCGGCTGCGCGCAGTAGCTGACCGGCGGTGATCTGAGCCTGAAGATCATCGGGCATGAGGTCGGCCGCGCGGACCGCCTCGCCCAGCGCCTTGGCCGCGTCACCGGTCCGGAGGTAGGCGTCGGCCAGCTTCTTTCGGGCCTCACCAAAGCGTGGATCCACCTGCACGGCGTTGCGGTACTCGATGACTGCTTCCGGATACTTTTTCTGCTGGAGGTAGACGTCGCCGCGAGACATGTGCTCCCGTTTCGCGACGTCAGGATTGCGGGCGCACGAGGTCACCAGCGTGACAGCGATCAAGACGAAGTGGATCTTGCGTGACATGAAGATTTCCCCGAATAGCCGCGTTGACATGGCAAGAACTTCGACTGAGCCAACACAGCCGTAGAATCCCATAGCGTAGCGTAATGGCATCTGAAACAGCAAGAGCCCCGACTGCCACATGGCAATCGGGGCTCTTGCCGAACCTGTCTCGCTGTATCGTTCTAGCGACGTTTCCGGCTACGCAGGCGCTGTGCCGCGATCATCAACCCCGCCCCGAAGAGCGCCATCGTGCCGGGCTCCGGCACGGTCTGGCCGCTGGTGCCACCGCCGCTGGTTGTCGTCGTGGACGTGGTGCTGGTGGTCGTCACGGGTCCGAATATCGTGGTGCCGCTCTTGATCTCGAAGTCGTAGTCGCTCAGAGCCGCGAACGCCGAGCCGTACCACTGTGTGCAGTCCTGCTCGAGGGGACCCCCGTCGACTACGCACGTGCCGTCGTGGATCGTCACAGCTCCCTCGTCTGCGCCAAGCAGAATGCCATGGATGACGTTTGGAGACGAATGGAAATCGATGTCGCTCGCGACGGCGTCGTTCTTGACGTTGTAGAGAACCCCGAGATCGCCCATGGTCGGGATCAGGATGTTGGAGTTCTGCACGCTGATGTTGCCACTGATGTTGATGATCAGATAGGCGTCAGCGGGTCCGTTGATGGTCAATGTGGAACTGCTCAGCGACAGATTGGTGATATTGAGGACGTGCTGTCCTGAGCCGGTCACGGTGATCACGCCGCTCGTGTTCGCCAGGTTGATGCTCCCACCAGAACAGGCGCTACACGTCACGCCCGCGCTGTCCGGCAAAGCCCCATAGGTTGCGGAGAAACTAATCGCGTCCGCCACCGCGGCGGCCGCAAGCGCCGAGTTGAAGTGGATATCAGGGTTGGCCGTGTTGAAAGTGCCGCCCGTGCCCGAGGCTGCGGTGGGTCCAACATAACTGTCGGCATCGTTCGTCATGTTGGTCGAATCGCCGACAAAGTAGACGTCGCCCTGCACGAAGCCTTTGTTCATGAGCATGTCAATGCCGGCACCGTCGCCGACGCCGACATTTCCAAAGACGCCCGAATGGGCCGTGATCTTCAGCGTGCCGCCCAGGGAGAGAACGGCCCACTGCGTCGGATCCGCCGCGCCAAGCGGAACGGGGGCGGCGTGCGCTGTGGTTGGCGCAGCAGTGAATAGCGCGACTACGCCGGTGGCAATCAACAGGTGTTTTGAAATCACGAATCTGCGCATCGAAATCCTCTTGGCCTGCTGGGGGCACTCGCCTCGAGTTAAACCGCAGGAGTCGCCACGGCTCTCGCAATGTCAATGCCGCGAGCTGAACCGTTTGTCCGAATTTTGACAATGGCTGAGCATCGCCTGCCTCTTCAATAGGTTATGGGCGCTCCGGCTCATGAAAACGTTCGCCATAATTGCGCTTCGGCTTGGAAAGTTCGCTATTAGGGCGACATTGGTCTTCGCCGAGGTTTGGCGCGCAGCCTTGCGTGGCACAACCGTGACCAAGTGGGGCACCACATCCCGTTTTTGGGGGTTTTTGCCAATGGAGTCCGATTTTATATATCTCGATCGGCGAGAGAGGTACATCGCCGGCGAGCGTCAATAAAAACCGACGCGAACTGCGGCAGTCGCCTGATCTTGGTCTGCCTGGACCCCGACACGTCTCGTCTTTCATCGGCTCCATCCCGTCGCTGGTGTTTGGACATGCAGAAGCTTTCGCCGGAAGAGGTGACGCGCAGGCTCGACGCCGGAGAGCAGATCGCCTTCATCGACGCTCGTTCGGACGCGGCGTGGAACGTCTAACCTCGAGCATTCGCAGACAGCACAACACACCTCGATTACTCTTTTGTCGGTAAGCGAACTCTTTCATCCGACAGAGTCACAAAAATACCGTTCGCATCAGTGGCAGCCTCTGGTAGGCTTGCCCCTTCCTGATCTCTGCGTGTGACGTCGCTGCAACTGCTGATCTCAGCGCGAACTTCGCGCCTGCAGTTGGCCGTATCTGACGAGTGACACCGCAGACACGTCCCAGGCTTCCAGGAGGTCTTGATGTCGGCGTTTTCTTCCACCCGCATCGCGCGGCGATTTGTCTTCAGCTTCGCGATTGCCCTCACCATCGCCATTGGATTCGCATCGCTTTCTGCGCAGTCCCCGGTCGTCGGCCGCAACGTCGACGTCATCGGCGGTCCCACGTTCATCAATCTTGAACCCGGCACGAGCCCGCCGAAGATTCGCGAGCTGATGGGCGATCCGAATCGCGCGCAGAACGTCGAGCCCGACTGTGACGTCGACTCGCGCAATCACGCGGTCGTCGTGTGCACCGACGTCGACTACAGCCTCGTCGATTACGCCGGTGTGGCTGGAGGCGTACACCTCGATAGCTGGATTGGCGTCAAGCAGTCACGCGATGGAGGGACAACGTTTGCGGGGCGGTTGCACGACGGTCACCCACTCGATCCGCATCCCAACGTGCTCAGCAAGTATCAGTACGCGTTCGATCCGCAATTCCGCTTCGGTGCCGCGGGTCTGGGAATACTCGTCGGCGGCGTTGCAAATCGAGACGGCGCGAGTGGCGCGCTGTTCTCGTCGACGTGGATTCACTTGAGCGATCTCGAAGACGATCTGGAGCCCGTGAAGATGGTCGACGGCGGCATCACCGAGATTGCGAAGACGAACTCGGGACAAATGCAGGATCGGCCGAGTCTCGCAATGGACTCACAGCCGAACGGGCGCACGTGCACCTTCAACGTCACCAAGAAGAACGGCACGGTGGCAACACAAGCCGTGCCGTGCACCACCGCTTACCTCACCTACGCGACGTTCCTCGCAAACAGAACGAAGTTTCATTTCACGAAGACCCTCAACGGCGGCAAGACGTGGACGCAGCCCGTTTTCGTCAGCGAGTCGCAGGGCATCGGACAGTTTGCGCAGGTGGTGAAGATCCCCAACACGCAGAAGGTGCTGTTCTTCTGGCGCCGCGGCTTCAGCGCGCCGCCTGACAACCAGACCGACGCCATCATGATGGCCGTTTCCAACAACGACGGGAACAGCTTCTCGAAGGCAACGCTGTTTCGTGAGCTGTGTCCCTTTGACGAAGACACGACCGTTACACGATTCCGGTTCCGGAGCATGCCGCAAGTCGGTGTCGACGGCACGGGCAAGGCGTACGTCGTGTGGCACGAACGGCCTCGCGTCGCCGGTCAATGCTCGCAGGACGATTCGCGAGTCTTTATCGCGACGACTGACGGAACGAACAGCTCCACGCCGACCATGGTCGATCCACGCCCGGGGGTTCGCGGGCAGCAGATCTTCCCGACCGTTGCCGCGGCCGCAGGTAAGGTGCACGTCGCGTGGATGGATTTCCGCAACGACGCGTCTGGGTGCTTCGAGCCGGTGCTCGACGAAGCCAATTCGCTGCTGCGCAATAGTCCACCATGTGCGCCTGCGGATGGAGTCTTCAAGCGTCACACTGCGGACATGTATGCGCGCCAGGGAACTGCGTCGTCAGCGGCGAACCAGAACCCCGCATTCACGGACGATGCATTTCCGCTCTCGCGATACATCTTTGGCACCCCACACAACGATCCACGTGAGCCGCTCGAACCGCTGCTCTGGAATGTGAAATTCGCGCGCAACTTCGGCGGCATGATGGTGCCGTTCGATGGAGACATGAATTCCAATCGCGGCGAGTCGATTGTGCCGAAGGATCCCATCGGAGCGCCGGGCACGTGGACGTACAACGGCGCGCCCGGCAGTCCCGTGCGCACGCCCGTGTTTCATTCCTTTTGGACCGACGGACGGCATCTCAAGCTCTTTTCAAACGAGCAATACGTCGACGCAAACGGAAACCCGGTCCCGCGGCCGTACACGCCACCAGACTTCTCGCAGCAGGGCATCACGACCGAGAACAGTCTCTACGATCCAACGCAACCGAGGCCCGCTTGCGATCCTGTCAACAGCAGGGCGGGAACGAAGAACCTGGAAATCTACACCGCGCGGACGACCGAGGGTCTGTACGCCTTCGCGCCTTGGAATAACAAGGCGATGATCAATACGAATGGCCGGTCCAAGCAGCGCGCGTTCGTGATTGTCGCCGAGAACACGGTTCCGGCGCCACGGTTTGGACAAACGCCGGTGCCGCCCACGCCGTATCGATTGAGCGTGGCAGCGGCCTCCCCGGGCACGATCGCTTCATGGAAGCAGTTCGGTACGCCCAAGACCACCGAGGATGTCTTCATCGCCGCTGGAACTGCCATCGCGCGCACGCTGTACGTCAGCAACGCGACTGAACCTCAGGCGGCCGTCAAGGTGCTCATCGAAGAGTTGACCGGCATTCCCGGCGACATCAAAGAGGGCGGCCGAAAGACGACCGTGTTCCTCAATCCTGATCGCACGGCGCCTCTGAATCCGTTGCGACCAGGCAATGTGGATCAGAATGCGGAGGCCTTTGACATCACCAAGTTCGAGGTTCACGACATCGAGATTTCGCAAGCCGAAGCGCAGGACATCAATGAGCCGTCGGTGCCCAATCAGGGGCCGTACGGAAACTCGAACGGCTGGCCGAATCCCGGCTGGGAAAACCCGGGTTGGGAAAACCCCGGCTGGGAAAATCCCGGCTGGGAAAATCCCGGTTGGGAAAACCCAGGCTGGGAAAACCCCGGCTGGGAGAATCCAGGCTGGGAGAATGGCAGCATCACAGATGGCGATCTGCAGAACGGATCGTATCGGCAGGTGCGCGCGCAGTACACGAGCACCGGCAATACCACGTCAGCGTATGACGTGCGTATCGTTGTGAATGGCGCCGCTCAGGGCCTCCTCTACCAGCTCATTGCGTACAAGCTGTACACCACGACTGGGGAGAACTCCTGCTACCACAGTCTCGTCGGCAACACGCAGGTGCTCGTCAACATCCCGGATTACGATCCGTCTGCTTCAAATCTGAATAGCCCGCCTCCGGAGAGTCCTCAGAACACGACGATTTATCTGCACCCAGGTGAGACGGTGTACACGGTGTTGGTGGCGTTCGATCCAACGGAGAGGTTCTTCGTCGATTCCAAGCTTCCGGTCAACAGCGTGTTGTTCGCCGCACGGCCACAAGCGGTCAACACCGCTGCCGTCGACGCGGGCGTCACGACGCCGCCGCTGGTCTTCAACGGCGGTCCGCTGGCGCTCGACTTCGCCGTCCAGCCGAACGATACCTCGGTCAACACACGCCTCGGTTACTACGGTGATTTCAACGGCATCCAAGTCGAAGCGCGCAACTCTCAGGGCACGCCCATCCCGTTCTGGCCCATCACGCTTGCCATCGGCAATAACGCCGGTCCGGGAGGGACCCTCGCGGGGACGAAAACGCGCATGACGGACCAATTTGGTGTCGCGACATTCGACGACTTGACCATCGACAAGTCGGGTTCTGGTTACACGCTCGTTGCGTCAGCGCAGAATGCCGTGAATTCGACGAGCGCTGCCTTTGACATCACGCCGCTCGAGGGCTTCGCATCCGATCCGACAGACGACGCAGCAGACCCGGCCGATCTCGTCTCGGCGCACATCCTCGTCGACGGCGGCAACATGCAGGTCGATGTGATCTTCAATTCGGTGGATCCTGCGACCTCGAATGCGACGTTCATGTTGGATACGGATCAGGATCTCGGGACCGGACATCCCGGCATCGACGGCGGCTGCAGTCGGGACACTGCATTCCTGGGTACGGACTATTTCATTGCGATTGGTGCGAACGACTTCACGCCCGCGCAAATCGTCAGATATAACGTCGATCGAACGAATGCGACGACGACGGCAGCCACATGCAATGACCGCACGGTCGTAGGGACAGCAACGATTTCGCCGTTGACCAATGGCTACCGCGTCACGGTTCCGCTGTCGCTGCTCGGTAACGACGACGGCCGCATGAACTTCAAAGTCGAGAGCTCGTTACAGCTCGTCCCCGGACCTGGTTTTACAGGAATCCTGGATGTGATGCCGGACGAGGGCTCACCGGCCGCCTTTGTGACGGATCAGGCGGGCCCGATCCCGTTCAACAACTCGAACAGACCTATCGACATCAACGCGTCTCGCTTTCTGACTGGTGTGTTTGCCAGTCGTCTAGAGTTCGGTAGCGGCGTCGCTTCAGCCGCGCCGGAGATACTCGAGCGCTATCGCCCTGCTACTCGGCGCCGCGCCTCGACCGCGAGCGGATCGGCGGCCGCGTTTCTGAGCGAGAGATAGGTCTTGTAGTTCGCCGCCGCCGGCTCTTTCATCCCGAGCCCCTCCTGTGCGCGCGCAAGCCAGTACGGGAGGGGCGCCGTGTACCGCATCGTCGGAACATCGTCGAGAAAAATCGCTGCAGCCTCGCCCAGTCGTTTCTGACATGCATCCAACTCGGATAAGGCTTCGGCGTAGCGCCCCGCCTCCACGTACAACACGCCGAGATTGAAGCGAACGAGCCATAGGTCGGTGAGCTTCAGCGCAGCGAGGAAAGCTTCGATCGCCTCCACTGGCTTCCGTTCGTGCGCCGCGATCTCACCCTCGATCAGCTTGCCGTACGCGCGCCGGTGCGGCTCGAATTGCGACTGCAACGTTTGCGCGATCTTCGCCGCCGCTTCGGATCGGCCTGCCCATAGGAGCGTTTCCGCCGCAGGCACTGCAATTTCCTCCTGGTGCCCGAGCTTCAGCGCCTCGTTGACCGC
>WNFU01004348.1_pt1 | contig 18605 bp, 18 predicted proteins | sample 5400121 | NCBI WGS metagenome assembly WNFU01 (sample SAMN13153360, study PRJNA577476) | soil metagenome | isolation source: 100 cm soil or saprolite under grassland replicate 1 | place: USA:California | collected 2016-06-15 | reverse complement strand
CGTTCGCCGCCGCCGACGCTTTCCTGCCCAGGTGGTTCACCAAGCGCGGGCAGCGGCTGGTGCACTCCAACGGCATCATCGCGCTGTCGCTGGCCGCCGTCGGGGTCACTCTGGCGTCCGGTGCCGACTACAACCGCATGCTGCCGCTTTACGCCATCGGGGTGTTCACCTCCTTCACGCTGTCCCAGGCCGGTATGACACGCCGGCACCTGCGCCGGCGCGAGCCGGGCTGGCGCCACGGCCTGGTCGTCAACGGGACCGGCGCGGTGGTGACCTTGGTGGTGCTGCTGGACATCATCCAGACCAAGTTCGCCGCCGGCGCGTGGATGGTCCTGCTGGCGCTGCCGCTGCTGGTGCTGCTGCAGGACCGGACCGGCCGGGCCTACGCCAGGGAGCGGGAGGAGCTCGGTGTGGAGGTCCCGGAGGTGCTGGCGCCGCCCAGGCCGCGCCACGAGGTCCTGGTGCTGGTGGACGGGCTGGACCGGGCGGTGCTGCGCGCCCTGCAGTACGCCCGCCAGCTCAACCCGCTGTCGATCACCGCGCTGCACGTCGCCGCCGACCCCGACGCGGCCAGCAAGCTGGCCAGGCTGTGGGCCAAGCTGCCCGTGGCGGTGCCGCTGGAGGTGGTCGCCTGCCCCAACCGCGACCTGGTCGCCTGCGCCGCCCACGCGGTCGCCGAGCACGCCCGCCCCGACACCGAGGTCACCGTGCTGCTGCCCCGCCACGGCGACCTCGGCGGGGTCGGGCGGCTGCTGCACGACCAGACCGGGCGGGAGCTGCTCGCAGCGCTCGGCCGGCTGGAAGGCGTCAACGTCGCCGTCGTCCACCTCCCGGCGCGGCAGTCCCCCAGCCGGCCGCCGCACCGGCCGGCCGGACCGTCGCGGCGTGAGTTTCCGGCTAGCGGGAATGCGCACCGGCACCCCGCGCTGCGATCCTGAGGCCATGATGCTGCGCTGCCTGATCGTCGACGACAGCCCCCGCTTCCTGGACGCCGCCCGCGGCCTGCTGGAGCGGCAGGGAATCACGGTCGTCGGCGTGGCCTCCACCAGCGCCGACGCGCTGCAGCGCGCCCGCGAGCTGCGGCCGGACGTCACGCTGGTGGACATCGACCTTGGCGGCGAGAGCGGCCTGGAGCTGGCCAGGCGGCTCCACCACCAAGCCGGCCCCGCCCCCGCGCGGGTGATCCTGGTCTCCACCCACGCCGAGCAGGATTACGCCGACCTGATCGCCGCCAGCCCCGCGGTCGGGTTCCTGTCCAAGACCGCGCTGTCGGCCGGCGCCATCCGCGACCTGCTCGCCGGCGACGGCGACCGCGGCGACCGGGTCAGCGAGCCTCCAGGAACGTGAGCACCGCCAGGACGCGGCGGTGGTCGTCGTCGGCCTCGGCGAGCGTCAGCTTGGTGAGGATGCTGCGCACGTGCTTCTCCACGGTCCCCTCGGTGACCCACAGCCGCCGGGCGATGCCGGCGTTGGAGCGGCCCTCGGCCATCAACGCCAGCACCTCGCGCTCCCGCGAGCTGAGCACCGCAAGCGGGTCGTCCCGCCGACGGGCGGTCACCAGCTCGGCCACCAGCGCCGGGTCCACCACCGACCCGCCCCTGGCGACCCGCTGCAGCGTGTCGAGGAACTCCTCCACGTCGGTGACGCGGCTTTTGAGCAGGTAGCCGACCCGCCGGCCACTGGCCAGCAGCTCCATCGCGTGCTCGACCTCGACGTGGGCCGACAGGACCAGGATGCCGGTCTCGGGGCGCTCCTCGCGGATCACCCGGGCCGCCTCCAGTCCCTCGGTGGAGTGGGTCGGCGGCATGCGGATGTCGACCACCACCAGCTCGGGCGCCTGCTCACGGACCAGCGCAAGCAGACGGGCGGCGTCGCCGGCCTGCCCGACCACCTGGAACCCGGAGCGCTCCAGTAGGCTGGCGAGCCCCTCGCGGAGCAGGACGTCGTCCTCGGCCAGGACCACCCGCGTCCCGGTCATGTGCCGGTCGTCACCGCCCTCACCCTCGATCCAGGCTCGGCTCCTGCGTCGTCACGGTCAGGATTATCGGCCAGCCTCCCCGCTTTCGGCACGCCGCCGCTCGGTCCCGCTAGCTGGAACCGCAGAGTTCCAGGGACCGGGGGGCCAAGAAGGGCGCTGGCGGTGACGACACGCGGCGCCGGCGGGGCCAAGCTCGGACGAGCCAACAAGGTCCTGCATCCATGGGAGACGGTGTGACGGCGCAATCCATCCAGACCGACCGGACCGCCACCAGGGCGCCGAGCCCGATCGCCCAACGGCAGCTCCACATCGTGCTCGGCGGGCTCATGCTCGGCATGCTGCTGGCCGCGCTCGACCAGACGATCGTGGCGACCGCGCTGCCGACGATCGTCGGTGACCTCGGCGGCCTGAACCACCTGTCCTGGGTGGTCACCGCCTACCTGCTGACCTCCACCGCCGTCACCCCGCTGTGGGGCAAGCTGTCCGACCTGTACGGCCGGCGCGGCACCTTCCAGGCCGCGATCGCCGTCTTCCTGGTCGGCTCGATGCTGTCGGGCCTGTCGCAGAGCATGGTCGAGCTGATCGCCTTCCGGGCCGTCCAGGGACTCGGCGGCGGCGGACTGATGGCGCTCGCCATGGCGATCGTCGGCGACCTCGTCTCGCCCCGCGAGCGGGGCCGCTACCAGGGCTGGTTCGGCGCGGTATTCGCGCTGGCCAGCGTCGGCGGCCCGCTCCTCGGCGGCTTCTTCACCGACCAGCTCTCCTGGCGGTGGATCTTCTACATCAACCTGCCGTTGGGCGTTGCCGCGCTGATCGTGACCAGCGTGGTGCTCCGCCTCCCGTTCAGCCGGCTGAAGCACCGCATCGACTACCCCGGCTCGGTGCTGCTGGTCGCCGCGGTCACCTGCGTGGTGCTCGCCACCACCTGGGGTGGCACCACCTACCCGTGGGGGTCGCAGCAGATCATCGGACTCGGCGTCGCGGCGGCCGCGCTGCTGGCCGGGTTCCTGGCGTGGGAGGCGCGGGCGAGCGAGCCGATCCTGCCGTTGCGGCTGTTCCGCAACCCGATCTTCACCGTCGCCTCCGCCATAACCCTGCTGATCGGGCTGGCGCTGTTCGGCGCGATCGTCTACCTGCCCGAGTACCTCCAGGTCGTCGAGGGCGCCTCGGCGATCACCTCGGGCCTCCAACTGATCCCGCTGACGCTCGGCATCGTCGTCGCCTCGGTCGGCTCCGGCCAGGCCATCAGCCGCATCGGCCGCTACAAGGTGTTTACGATCGTCGGCGCGGCGCTGCTGACCGTCGGGTTCTGGCTGCTCAGCCACATCCAGGTCGGCACCAGCACGGCCACGCTGTCGTTGTGGATGGTGGTGGTCGGGCTCGGCCTCGGCTGCATCCTGCAGGTCGCCGTGCTCGCCGTCCAGAACGCGGTCGACCACCGCGACCTCGGCACGGCCACCTCCGCCACCGTGTTCTTCCGGATCCTCGGCGGCACGCTGGGGACCGCGCTGTTCGGCGCCGTCCTGCTCAACCGGCTCCAGCACAACCTGGCACTGCTGCTGCCCGCCGGCCATGCGCACCTCGGCCTCGGCGCCCTGCAGGGCGCACCCCAGCAACTGCGGGCCCTGCCCGGCCCCATCCTGCACCCGCTGCTGGAGGCGTTCGCCCGCTCCTACCAGGTCGTCTACCGCTGGGCGATCCCGTTCGCCATCGCCACGCTGCTGCTGGCGCTCCTGCTGCGGGAGGCACCGCTGCGCACGACCGCCAACGTCGGTCGCGGCGAGGAAGAGGAGGAGGCCACCCCGTGACCGAGCTGGTCCTGTTCCGGGCGGGACGGGCGCTGGTGGTGACCCTGTCGGCGCTGACGCTCGCCCATCTGCTCGAGCTGTCCCACCGCCTCGCCCACGACGCGCGGCTGTGGGCGCAGCTCACCAGCCCCGATGGGCTGTACCGGTACTTCGGGATCATCGGCGGTCCCCTGGAGGTCACCGTGGTCGCCGTGACGGTGCTCGCCATCACGGTCGGATACCAGCGCCCCGCAGGCCGTTTCGCGCTGGCGGCGGCCGTGCTGCACACCGCTGCACTGGGGGTGTGGCTGGGGGTGGTGCTGCCGGCCGACGTCGGGTCCGGCGGCTGGAGCGGCGGCGCCGTCCCGCCCGACTGGGGCGAGCTGGCGCGTCCACTGGGAGACGGGGCACACGGTCAGCTTCGGGCTGCTGCGCGGCTTCGTCGCGCTGGTGCTCGCCCTGCTGGCAGAGCGGCGCCCGGCGAGCTGATGCCCGGTACGGCTGGCAGGTACCGCAGGATTCCGGCCGCCCGGGGGCCAGAACGGGCGCTGGCCACGACGCCGCAGCCCACCTTCGGCGCGATCCTGGGGAGGTAGGAAACCCGCCGGCACTGGAGGGAATCGATGCGCCTGCTGCTCGTCGACGACAGCCCCCACTTCGTGCAGGCCGCCCGCGGGCTGCTGGAACGGCAGGGGCTGACGGTGGTCGGCGTCGCCGCGCACGGCTCGGAGGCGCTCCGGCAGGCTCAGGCGCTGCGACCCGACGTGACCCTGGTGGACATCGACCTGGGCGGCGAGAGCGGCTTCGAGCTCGCCCGCCGGCTTCACCAGGAGGCCGGCCTGGCACCCGGGGAGCTGATCCTGATCTCCATCCACGACCCCGACGACTTCGCCGAGCTCATCGCGGCCCAGCCCGGCCGGCGGGTTCCTCTCCAAGGCCGACCTGTCGGCCGGCGCCATCCTCGGCCTGCTCGGCGCCGGACCTCGACCAAACTGATCAGCACCCCTATCCGGCGGTGTTAGCCTCATCGGCGTGAGGGGTGGACTGACCCGCCGCATGCTGATCGCCAGCGGCCTGCTCGCTCTGGTGATCGGCACGGCCTTCGCGGTGCTGCTGGTCTCGGTCGCCGACCTGCGCGCCCAGGAGCGGCTGACGACCCGCTCCCAGGAGGTACTGATCACCGCCAACCAGCTGGAGCGGCTGGTGGTGGACCTGGAGACCGGGGTGCGGGGGTTCGCGATCACCGGCCAGGAGCAGTTCCTCCAGCCCTGGGAGGACGCCCAGAGTGCCCTCCCAGGGGTCAGCGGAACCCTGGAACGGCTCACGGCCGGCGGGGTGCAGGAGCGCCGGGCCCAATCGCTCGCCCGCGCCGCCACCTCCTATGTCCGAGACTACTCGGCGCCGCTGATCGACACCGCTCGGCGCGACCTGCCGGCGGCCCAGACGGATGCGGCCACGGAGGAGGGCAAGCGACGGGTCGACGCGATGCGGGCGGAGTTCGACCGGCTGCTCGCCACCGAGCGTGACCTGACGGCCGAACGGCAGGCGCGCTCCGACCGCGCCGCGACCCGCGCGGTCACGGCGGCGGCGGTCGGGCTGGCCGGCTCGGTCCTGCTGGTCATCGTATTCGCGGCCTACCTGACGCGCGCGATCGTCCGGCCCGTCCTGGGGGTGGCCACGATGGCGGGCCGGCTCGCCGCCGGCGACCTGGCGGCGCGCATGCCCGCCACCGGCGTGGGTGAGATCGGGGCGCTGGAGCGCTCCTTCAACAGCATGGCGGGGTCGCTGCAGGAGAGCCAGGCCGAGCTGGCCGCCTCCAGGGCGCGGATCGTGGCCGCCGCCGACCAGACCCGCCGCCGCATCGAGCGCGACCTGCACGACGGCATCCAACAGCGGCTGGTCTCGCTCGGGCTGGACCTGCGCGGCGTGCAGGCAGGGGTGCCGGCCGAGCTCGGCGCGCTGCGGGGGGAGCTGGACCAGCTGGCCGCCGGGCTCGGCAGCGCGGTGGACGAGCTACGGGAGTTGTCGCGCGGCATCCACCCGGCCATCCTGTCGGAGGGCGGGCTCGGCCCCGCGCTGAAGGCGCTCGCGCGCCGCTCCGCCATCCCGGTTCAGGTCGAGGTGCCCCTAGAGGCGCGCCTGCCCGAGCCGGTCGAGGTCGCCGCCTACTACGTGGTGTCGGAGGCGCTGGCCAACGCGGCCAAGCACGCCCGCGCCTCGGCCGTCCACGTCGAGGCCCGAACCGCCGAGGGTCGCCTGCACCTGTCGGTCCGCGACGACGGCGTCGGCGGCGCCGAGGTGGGCCGCGGTTCGGGGCTGGTCGGGCTCACCGACCGGGTGCAGGCGCTGGGCGGGACGATCACCGTCAGGAGCCCCACCGGACAAGGCACCACGGTGCAGGTCGAGCTCCCTATCGACGCTGACGGCCACTGACCGCCCTGCGCGCGGTCAGCCGCTCGTGCCGCAGGCCAGCTGGCGCTTGAGCGGCGGGAGGGCGTTGGCCACCCGCAGCGGGGGATGCAGGTAGTCGGATGGCGAGATGGCGGCTGGTCGCAATGCCGTCGCGCCCGCGGGTGAACGCTCGATGGCGTGCGGGGTCGGCTCGCAGTGTCGGTGACCAGACAGAGCCCCCCGGAGCGGAGCAACGAAGTCGAGCGTTCGCAAGGAGGACCACCATGACGGAAGCGGCTGGAACGCGGAGGTAGTGGGCGCTCGAGACGATCGTGCTCGGGGTGCTCGCGGTGGTGCTGGACGTGACGGTGCTGAGCGTGGCCCTGCCCACGCTGGCGACGGACCTACACGCATCAACCTCCGACCTGCAATGGTTCACCGCCGGCTGCGCCCTGGTCCTGGCCGCGGCCATGCTGCCGGCCGGGCTGCTGGGAGACCGCTTCGGACGCAGGAAGGTGATGGCCGGAGCGGTCCTGGTCTTCGGTGTGGCCTCGGCGGCCTGCGCCTACTCGGGGTCTCCGGGTGCGTTCATCGCGGCTCGGGTGGTCCTCGGGCTCGCCGGTGCCGGGGTCATCGTCATGGCCGTGTCCGGGCTCGCCGTGCTGTTCACCGAGGCCGAACGTCCACGGGCGGTCGGGATCTGGGCGGCCGCGAACTTCCTGGCCCTTCCGATAGGCCCGATCCTCGGCGGCTGGCTGCTCACCAACTACTGGTGGGGATGGGTGCTCCTGATCAACGTGCCGGTCGCGGCGATCGGGCTGGTGGCCGTGCTCGCGCTCGTCCCCGAGTCGCGGGCCGCCCAGCGTCCCGGCTGGATCCGATCGGGGTGGCGACCTCCAGCGCCGGGCTCGCGCTGGTGACCTACGGCCTGATCGAGGGCGGGGACAGGAGCTGGGGTCCGCCCTGAACTGCGCGCCGGCGATGGCCCGCAGCGGATCCGCTACATCCAGGTCGGGATCACCGCCGGCGAGGTGGCGGCCCTGCCCGCCATCACGCTGCGCAGCGCACCTGTCCAGCTGACCGGCAGCAGGATCGGCGGGCCGGCCGCCCTGGGGGATGTCGCATCCGCCTACCAGAGCCTGCTCCAGCAGGTCGCCGCGGGCGAGATTAGCCTCGACATCGACCCGTGCCGCTGGCCACGGTCGAGCACGTCTGGCCGCACGCCGGAAGCGACCGGCGCACCGTCTTCCTGCCCTGATGGTGGCCGGCAGCCTGGCCGACCCTCCTAGGCACACGCATACTCGCCGTCAGGCGACACAGCAGGGCTGCGCCCTACACCCATGGCGCAGCAGTGCGTCGGCCGGCTTCGGGTTGTAGGTTGCCCAGGAGGGCGATCCGCGTGGCCGGGAGCAGAGCGGAGATGAGGCGAGAAGGGTCCAGCGCCGCCGAGCGGTCCCCTGACGGTGCGGAGCAGTCGCCAGGCGCTTCGGCGGCGACCCGCGTCGGTTTGTCGGTGATCGCTGGGGCCTGCGCGGGCGCGCTGGCCACGCTGCCGGGCAGCTGGCAGATCGGCACCCTGGTCGGCTGGGACGTGGCCGCCGCGGTGTACGTCGCCTGGACCTGGACGACCATCTGGCGGCGGGATGCCGCTGCCACCGCCCACCTGGCGCTGCGGGAGGACCCGGGGCGGGCCACCGCCGACGCCCTGCTGCTGGTCGCCAGCGTGGCCAGCGTCCTGGCCGTCGGGCTGGTCATCACCGCCGGGCGCGCCGGGGGCTCCGGCGCCCGCGACGTCCGCGCCGCGCTGACGGTGGTCAGCGTCGCCCTGTCCTGGACGGTCGTGCAGACCGTGTTCACCTCCCGCTACGCACGGCTGTACTACAGCCATCCCGCCGGCGGGATCGACTTCAACCAGCAGGCGCCGCCGCGCTTCTCCGACTTCGCCTACCTCACCTTCACCGTCGGGATGACCTTCCAGATCTCCGACACCAATCTCGAGACCCCGACGTTGCGGGCGACGGTGCTGCGCCACGCGCTGCTGTCGTACCTGCTGGGCGCGGTCATCCTGGCGACCACCATCAACCTGGTCTCCGGCCTGCTCCGATAGCCCGGCCGACCCCGCTGGCGGCAGCCCGGGGATTGCAGCCAGCCGGCAGGGAAGTTGGCCGCTGGCCCTGACGACACCCGGCCGCCATGGCGCGACCCTTGAAGCACCACAAGGAGGGCGTCATGACACAGCTTGCGATAGACACGGTCCCCGACACCACCGCGGCCGAACCCGAGACCCGCACGCCACGGGAGGGACCCAGCTGGGTGCGGATCTTCGTCGGCGGCCTGACGCTGTGGTCGGCGGCCGTGCTGGTCACCTTCGCCACCCGCAACAGCACCCTGGTCCCCACCATCATCCTGCTCGGCAGCTTCCTGGTCCCGGTCGCCTTCGTCACCTACGCCTTCGGCCACGCCGACCCGGTCGTCACCGCCCAGCGCATCTTCGCCGCCTTCGTCTACGGCGGGGTGCTGGGCGTGCTGGGCGCCTCCATCCTGGAAGCCGCGCTGCTGCGGCAACCGTCCGGCCCCGCCTACCTGGGCGTGGGCCTGATCGAGGAGGCGGTCAAGCTGGCCGGGCTGTGGCTGCTGGCGCGGCGGCTGCCGCGCTACACCATGCGCGACGGGATCGTGCTGGGCGCGGCCGTCGGCTTCGGCTTCGCGGCCTTCGAGAGCGCCGGCTACGCCTTCAACGCCCTGTTCACCAACAGCGGCCTGTCGCTGCTGAACCTGGTGGAGACCGAGGTGCTGCGCGGCATCCTGACGCCGGTCGGGCACGGCCTGTGGACCGCGATCCTGGGCGGAGCCCTGTTCGCGGCTGCGGCACGCCGCGGCCGGCCACGGCTCAGCCGCGCCGTCCTTGGCTGGTACGCGCTGGTGGCCTTGCTGCACGCGCTGTGGGACGCCTCCCAGGGGATCGCGGTGTGGCTGACGCTGCTGCTGACCGGCACCCAGGTGCAGTGGCTGCTGATCGAGCTGGGCCGTGTGCCCGAGGTGACCGCGGCCCAGGTGCATCTGTTCACGGCCATCAGCTGGGGACTGCTGGCGCTGGATGGGCTGCTGGGGCTGGTGGCCCTGCGCGGCCGCTGGCGCAAGGCGACCGCACTCGATCGGTCAGGGAGCGCGGCCGCCGTCGCGCTCGTCACCGCGGAAAGGAGCGAGCAGTGAGGATGATGCCGGATCGCATCGGCGGCCACCCGGATCGGCGCGGACACGGCACGCGGCGGCAGCGGCCGCTGGCGGTCCTGTTCGCCCTGGCATTGGTGCTCATCCTGGGCGGCTGTGCGACCACCATCACCGGCTCGGCGGCGGCGTCGACGCCCGCGCTGGACGTGCCGCCGTCGGCGCTGGCGCTGCAGCAGCAGTTCGTCCGGGTCGTCAAGCAGGTCGGCCCCTCGGTGGTCCTCATCCGGACCAGCGAAGGGCTCGGCTCGGGCATCGTCTTCGACGCGGGCGGCGACGTCGTCACCAACAACCACGTGGTCGACAACGCCAAGGGCTTCCAGGTCACCCTGGCCAGCGGCAAGCAGTACCGCGCCCGGCTGGTGGGCACCTTCCCCGCCGACGACCTCGCGGTGCTGCACGTCGACGCCACCGGGCTGCGCCCCGCCGCCTTCGCCGACTCCTCGCGCCTCCAGGTCGGCGACGTCGCCCTGGCGATCGGCAACCCCCTGGGGCTGCAGTCAAGCGTCACCGAGGGGATCGTCAGCGCGCTCGGCCGCACCGTCAACGAGGAGGGCGGGGTCGCGCTGCCCAATGTCATCCAGACCAGCGCCGCCATCAACCCGGGCAACTCCGGCGGCGCGCTGGTCAACCTGCAGGGCCAGGTGATCGGCATCCCGACCCTGGCCGCCACCGACCCCCAGCTCGGCGGGGGCCAGGCGCCGGGCATCGGCTTCGCGATCGCCAGCAACACCGTCAACGACATCGCCAACCAGCTGATCGACACCGGCAAGGTGACCGATTCCCACCGCGCCTACCTGGGCGTCGACGTCGCCGAGACCACCGCCGGCGGGCTGCTCACCACCGAGGTGCAGCCGGGCGGCCCGGCCGCCCGCGCCGGGATCCGCACGGGGGAGCTGATCGCCGCGGTCAACGGCACCGCCACGCCCGACCAGGCCACGCTGGCCGACGTGCTGGCCGGCCTGAACCCCGGCCAGACCGTCACGGTGACGGTCGTTCACGCCAACGGCACCAGACAGACGGTGCGGGTCACGCTCGGCCAGTACCCCGGCTGAGCGCCGCACCGGAAGGGAGGACACGATGATCACCATGGCGGCGGGCCCGGACTCCGGGCGGCACCGCACCGGGCCGGCAAGGTCGGGCCCACCACCGGACCGGCCGCCCGCTCCGGCGCCGCCGCCTCCGCCCCGCTGGCGGAACTGGCTGCTGCCGATCGGGATGCTCCTCACCCTGGCGCTGTTCCTGCTGCCGGTGCCGAGCGCCGGCAACGTCCAGCAGCTCAGCTACACCCAGCTCAAGAACGACATCCGCGCCGGGCAGGTCGCCTCGGTCGCGCTCGGCCCCGACGGCAGCGTCGCCGGCAAGCTCACCAACGGCACCAAGTTCACCTCCAGCTACCCGACCGGCCTGCAGGACCCCCAGTTCGCCCAGCTGCTGGACCAGCACAACGTGCAGGTCACCACCCAGTCGGCCCGGACCTCGGTCTGGTCGGTGCTGCTCAACCTGCTCCCCCTGGCGGTCATCCTGGGGCTGTTCGTGTGGAGCGGGCGAGCGGCCCGCCGGCAGCTCGCCGGGATGGGCGGGCTTGGCGGGATCGGCCGCTCCAGGGCGAAGGTGTTCGACGCCGAACGGCCAAGCACAACGTTTGCGGATGTAGCCGGGTACGAGGGGGCCAAGCGCGAGGTCAGCGAGGTGGTCGACTTCCTCAAGCACCCCGACCGCTACCGGCGCGCCGGCGCGGTCGCGCCCAAGGGCGTCCTCATGGTGGGGCCCCCGGGGACCGGCAAGACCCTGCTGGCCCGCGCCGTCGCCGGCGAGGCGGGGGTGCCGTTCATCTCGGTCACCGGCTCCTCGTTTGTGGAGATGTTCGTCGGCGTGGGCGCCGCCCGGGTCCGCGACCTGTTCGATGAGGCCAGAAAGCGGGCCCCGTCGATCGTCTTCATCGACGAGGTAGACGCCATCGGGCAGCGCCGCGGCGGCCAGGTGATCTCCAACGATGAGCGGGATCAGACCCTGAACCAGATGCTGTCGGAGATGGACGGGTTCGACCCCGCCACCGGGGTGGTGCTGATCGCCGCGACCAACCGCCCCGAGGTCCTGGACCCCGCCCTGTTGCGGCCGGGCCGGTTCGACCGGCAGGTGGTGATCCCGCTGCCCACCCAGCGCGAACGCAAGGCGATCCTTGAGGTCCATGCCCGCGGCAAGCCGCTCGGCCCCGACGTCGACCTCGATGTCGTGGCGCGCGGCACCCCCGGCTTCTCCGGCGCCGACCTCGCCAACCTGGTGAATGAGGCCGCGATCTTCGCGGTCCGCGCTGGCCGTTCCCAGATCCAGGCGGTGGACTTCGCCGAGGCACGCGATCGGATCCTGCTCGGCCGCCGCGATTCGTCGAATGCGCTGCTGCCGGATGAGAAACGCGCGGTGGCGGTGCATGAGGGCGGCCACGCCCTGGTCGCGGTCATCTCCGAGCACGGCGATCCGGTCGCCAAGGTCACCATCCTGCCGGCCGGGCAAGCCTTGGGTGTCACCGAGCAGCTGCCGATCGATGAGCGGCACCTGTACACCGAGGGCTACCTCAAGGACTCCCTCGCCATTCGGATGGGGGGGCGCACCGCCGAACAACTCGTCTTCGGCGAGGGCTCCACCGGTGCCGCCAACGACCTGGCCGGCGCGACTGATCTGGCGACCCGGATGGTGCGGGAGTTCGGCATGAGCGCCAGCCTGGGTCCGGTGGGGTTCGCGTCGGGCAGCCCGATGTTCTTGGGTGGCGAGGAGGTCAGAAGCCGCCCGTATGCGGAGGCGACCCAGCGGGTGATCGATGAGGAGGTCGCCAAGCTGCTGCGGGAGGCCGAGCAGCGTGCCACCGCCATGCTCACCGACCACCGCGACGCGCTGGACCGCCTGACCGAGCTGCTGCTGGAGCGGGAGACGGTGGACGGCACCGACGTCGACGAGGTCCTGGGTCGCGTTCCCGGCCGCCGCCAACCGGTCGGCGCCACCGGCCACGCCGGCAACAACGGGGGGCGGCCCGCGGGAGTTGATGCACGGTGAACGGCAACGGTGGTCGCCGCCGGTCCTGGGCGACGGGCGCGCTGCTGGCCCTTGGCGGCTGGCTGGTGGTCTCGCCGCTGCTGCTGTCCACCACCCGGGTCACCGCAGGGATGGTCAGCGCGGTCGGCAGCGGCCTGGCGCTGGCGGTGCTGGCGGCCTGGGCGCGGACGGCCCGCAACCAGATCCCGCCGTTGGCGATCGCCATGTCCTTCGGCCTGTGGCTGCTCGTGGCCCCCTCGCTGTGGGAGTTCCGCGACGGGGTGGACGCCTGGGAGCTGGTCCCGATCCCCGCCTGGGAGGTGACCGAGCCTACCCGGGCCGCCATCGCCCGCGCCGAGTGGAACTCGATCCTGGCCGGGCTGCTGACCCTCGCCGTGGCCGGCTGGGTGCTGGTGGCCGCGCGCCGGCGCGCCCGGCCGGTACCTGGCGCCGGCAGCGAGCACCCGCCACGGGCCGAGGCTCCGAGCGAGCAGCGGTGAGAGCAGGCCCGCGGCCGCCGGCGGTGCAACCGGGGGAGGAGCCCGTCGGCGGCGGCGTGGCCGCTGCCGCGGGCGAGCCTCGGAGGCGACCGAGTGGCTCGGCGGACGGCGCTCCCGGGCCGCACGTTGGCGGGGCCCACCTGCGGCACGTGCGGCGGCACCCCGGGGACGTGCTGCGGGTGCTCGTCGGCGGCCTGGTGGCCGCGGCAGGCGCCCTGGCCGCCTACCACGGCCACGTGTTCGCGCTCGAGGCCAACCTGTTCCGGCTGGTCAACCAGCTCCCCGACGGGCTGGGTCGGCCGCTGCTGGCGGTGATGCAGCTCGGCTCGGTGGTCGCGGTCCCGGTCATGGCCGCCGTGGCGCTGACCGCCCGCCGGCCCAGGCTGGCCCGTGACCTCGCCCTGTCCGGCGGTCTGGCCTGGGTGCTGGCAAAGGTGGTCAAGGGTGTGGTCGGGCGGGCACGGCCTGTCGCTCTGCTCCAGGGGGTCGTGGAGCGCGCGCTCAACACCGGTCTCGGCTACCCGTCCGGTCACGTCGCCGTGGCGGCCGCGTTGGCGACCGCGGCCGGGCCGTGGCTGCCGCGCCGGGCGCGGCGGGCGACCTGGTGGGTGGTCTGGCTGGTGGCGCTCGGCCGGATGCACGCCGGCGCGCACCTGCCGCTCGACGTGATCGGCGGGGCCGCATTGGGCTGGGCGGTGGCCGCCGCGACCCATCTGGCCGTTGGCTCGCCGGGCGGCCTGCCCACAGCATCCGCGATCCTGGAGGGCCTGCGGGCGGCCCGGATCGACCCGGTCACGGTCCACCCGGTGGGTGGCGACGCGCGCGGCTCCGTCCCCTTCGTGGTCCTCGACGGCCGCGGCGAGCGGTTGTTCGTCAAGGCGATCGGGCGCGAGCAGCGCGACGCCGACCTGCTGTTCAAGGTCTGGCGATACCTGGCGTTCCGGGAGATGGAGGACGAGGCCCCGTTCGCCAGCGCCAAGCAGCAGGCCGAGCACGAGGCCTACCTGTCGCTGCTGGCCGCCCGCGCCGGGGTGCGCACCCCGGCGGTGCTGACCGCCACGCCGGCCGCGGACGGCCAGATGCTGCTGGTCCAGCAGCACATCGCCGGACAGACGCTGGACCGCCTGGACGCCGCCCAGGCCGACGACCGGCTGCTGGCCGCCGTGTGGGCCGAGGTCGGACGGCTGCGCGCCGCCGGCATCGCCCACCGCGACCTGCGCCGCGCCAACCTGCTGGTCGACGCCGGTGGGCAGCCGTGGCTGCTGGACTTCGGGTTCGCGGAGGCCGCCGGCAGCGACCGGCGGCTGGCCGGCGATGTCGCCGAGCTGCTCGCCTCGCTGGCCTGCCTGGTCGGCCCTGACCGGGCCGTGCACAGCGCAACGCGGGCCCTCGGTGCCGAGGCGGTCGCCCAGGCGCTGCCGCTGCTGCAGCCGGCCGCCCTGGCCGCCGCCACCCGCGCCGACCTCAAGGCCCGACCCGGCCTGCTCGCCGAGCTGCGCGAGCGGGCGGCGGCCGCGGCCGGGACCGAGCCGCCCCGGCTGGAACCGCTCACCCGCGTGCGGCCCAGCACGCTGCTGCTGCTGCTGGCAGGCGGGTTCGCCGTGCACCTGCTGCTGCCCCAGGTCGGCGAGCTACCACAGACGCTGGACGCGCTCCGGACCGCCCGCTGGGCGTGGCTGGTGGTCGGCCTGGCGTTGGCGGCCGCAAGCTACCTCGCGGCCGCGGTGGCGCAGCTCGGCGCCGTCGACCCGCCGCTCGCCCTGGGGCGCACCACGCTGGTGCAGGTGGCCAGCTCGTTCGCCAACCGGCTCACGCCGGCCAGCCTCGGCGGGATCGGCCTGAACGTCCGCTACCTGGAACGTGCCGGGCTGGACCGGCCGGCGGCGGCGGCCGCGGTCGCGGTCGACACCGCGGCGGGCGCGCTCGTCCACGTGCTGGGCCTGCTCGTGGCGGTCGCGCTCATCGGTCGCGTCGGGGTGGGCGCGGCCCACATTCCCAGGGGCTGGCCGCTGCTGGTCGCGCTGGCGGCGGTACTGGCGGCCGGCGGGCTGGTCCTGTGGTCGCCGCTCGGCCGCCGGCGGCTGGTGGTCCCGGCGTTGCGGGCGGGCCGGGAGCTGGCCGGGGTGCTGCGCCGTCCCGGCAAGGCCGCCCAGCTCCTGGGCGGCTCGGCCAGCATCACCCTGACCTACGCGCTGGCCCTGGCCTGCTGCCTGGCCGCCTTCGACGCCCACCTCCCGCTGGTCAGCACCATCGCGGTCTACCTGACCGGGGCGGCGGTCGCCTCGGTCAGCCCCACCCCCGGTGGGCTGGGGGCCATGGAGGCCGCGCTGGTCGCCGGGCTCACCGCCGTGGGCGCCCCGGTCGGGCCGGCGGTCGCCGGGGTGCTGGCCTTCCGGCTGCTCACCTTCTGGCTGCCGATCCTGCCCGGCTGGCTGGCCTACCGTGCCCTCCGCGCCGACGGGACGATCTGATGCCGACGTTCTCATGACCTGGCTCACCGACACCATCCTCCGCCTGGCGGGCCCGTTGGTGCTGGTGGCGGTGTTCGCCCTGCCGGCGCTGGAGGCCTCCACGCTGCTGGGAGTCGTGGTCCCCGGCGAGCTCGCCCTGGTGCTCGGCGGCGTGCTCGCCCACCAGGGCCGGGTGCCGCTGTGGGCGGCCGTGGTGGCCGGGGCGGCGGGCGCGGTGGTGGGCGACTCGGTCGGGTACGCCATCGGCCGCAGGGTGGGGAAGCGGCTGCTGGCGCACCTACCCCGGCGGCTGGTCGAGCCCCGCCAGGTCGAGCGGGCCACGGCGCTGGTGCGCCGGCTGGGCGGCCGGGCGGTGTTCGTCGGCCGCTTCACCGCGGCGCTGCGGGCGCTGGTACCGGGCCTGGCCGGGCTCGCGGGCGTGCCGTACCGCACCTTCGCGGCCTACAACCTGGCCGGAGGCGTGCTCTGGGCGACCGGGTTCGTCCTGCTCGGCTTCGCCGCCGGCCCGGCCTGGCGCACCGCCGAGCGCGTCGCCGGTCAGGCCGGCCTGGTCGTGCTCGGCACGGTCGTCGTCGTCGCCGCCGCGGCGGCGCTGCTACACCGACGGCGCCCTGGTCACCGTGACCGGCCCGCACCCGAGCGGCCGGGCGACCGCTGACGGCCGTCAGCGGCCCATTCGAGGGCGACCGCGGCGGCGATGTGCGACAGGTGGGTGAGCGCCTGGGGGAAGTTCCCGAGCAGCGTCCCGGTCGCCTGGTCCAACTCCTCGGCGAACAGCCCCAGGTCGTTGGCGGTCCCGGACGCCGTGGCGAAGGCGGCGCGCGCCTCCGCGGTGCGGCCCTGGCGGGCCAGGCACCTCAAGCTCTACGACGACATGCAGGCCGTCTTCAGCTTCCTCTGGACCGGGCTGCGGGAGGAGCGGACGTACCTCTCCTGGACGGAGGTGAACGAGCTCTTGATGATCTTCCGCGGCCGGCCCGACCGGATCCCGGCGAACGCCTGGCGCTTCATCGACAGGGCCTGGGACACCATCGGGGTGGCGTAGGTGCCGACCGCCAACTGGACGCGCATCGTCATCGGGCTCGCCGCCGTGATGGCGATCGCGATCGTGTGGGCGACCAGCGGGAACGTCGATCTCACCTACGTGAAGGCGCTCATCACCGCAAGCGGGTTCGTCGTTCTGTCGATCCTCGCCTATGACCGCTGGGCGTGGCGGTGGCCGCCGTTCCGCTGGCTGACCCGGCGGCCCGTCCTGCACGGGACGTGGAAGGCCGAGCTCCGCACGAGCTACCCGGCGCGCGCCCACGAGACCATCGAGTGCTACATCGCGATCACCCAGACCTACTCGCAGATCTGCGTCGACATGCTCTTCGACCGCTCCAGCTCCCGCTCGATGAACGGCGACCTCGTCATCGAGGGCGGGCGCCGCCTTCTCTACTACATCTTCCACACCCAGGCCGGCACGCTGCACCGCAACGGCAACCCGCCCGGGCGCGGCGGCGCGGCCTTGGTGGTCGCCCGCGAGCCACACCTCCATCTCGAAGGCGACTACTGGACCGAGCGTGATACACACGGCACCGTGCGGGCGCTCGGCCGCGCGCCGAAGGTATACGCAACGTTCGAGGCCGCCCGGGCAGCCACATATCACCAGGGGTAGGCAGGCGGGGATGGATCCGGCTCGCGCCACTCCCGTTCGCCCCATACGACCACCGACCAGGGAGAACGGGATAGCGAGGGAGGGGTGAGGGACGTGCGAAGACGGCCGACAATGACTACGGATCTGACGTTCGATCCCTTTGAGGTACCCCGCGCCGCCCATCACCCAGCAGCCGTGACCTCGAATGAGGCCTCGATGACGAGCTGGCGCCCCCAGCCCTCGGGCACGCCGGTTTCCCTTGTTGGTGGAGCCCCCCGGGGGGCTCCATACCTAGACTGACCAGCGGAAACGCTGGTCAGTCTCGCGGTCGGGGCCGGTTGAACGGGCGATGCTGGTCGTCTTGGCGTTCGGGGTAGTGTTGGACAGGTGCATGCCGGATGGAGAGCGCTTCCCTGGTCAACCGTTCGGGTTCTGAACGAGTCCGTCCTACGTCCATGGTCATCTGCGCACGCGCTGCGATGAAGGCCCGGTCCTTCTCTGGCCGCTGGACGTGGGGTTCGACGGTCCGGTCAGGCGCGCAGGAACGCCAGGACGGCCAGCACCCGGCGGTGCTGGTCCAGCGACTCCGGTAGGCGGAGCTTGTGGAAGATCTGGGTGACGTGGGCTTCGACGGTGCGTTCGGTGACGAACAGCCGGGCGGCGATGGCGCGGTTGGACATGCCCTCGGCGATCAACCCGAGGACCTCTCGTTCTCGCTCGCTGAGGTCGGCGAGCGGGTCCTGCCGGCGGCGCCGGCCGACCAGGCGCGAGACGATCGTCGGGTCGATCACCGTCTCCCCATCCACGATCCGCCGCAGGGCGTCAACGACGGTGGCGATGTCGAAGACGCGCGCCTTGAGCAGGTAGCCGACCCGTTCGGAGTGCTCCTGGAGGAGGCGCATGATCGGCGGCATGCGGATGTCGACCAGTGCCACGTCGGGGCGGGTCAGGCAGACCTGGTGGAGCAGGCCCTAAGCGTCTTCGGTCTCGGCGACCACCTCGATGCCAGCGTCGCGCAGCAGGCGGCTGATCCCCTCGCGGGTGAGCAGGACGTCGTCGGCGACGACTACCCGCATGGGAGCTCGGCCTGGAGCCGCGTCGGCTCGACCGCCAGCCGGCTGTCCAGGGCGCCGACCCGGTCGGCCAGCTGGATCATCGCGGCGGTGCGGTCGCTGCCGTCATCCTCCACGGTGACCATCAGCCGTCCACCGGTTCGGACAACGCTGACGGTGGTCTGAGTGGCGCCGCGGCCGGCGGCGTCCTGGAGCACCTCGGCGACCAGCAGGTAGGCGGCCCTCTCCACCGCAGCCGGGTAACGGCCCTGGTCCGCGCCGCGGATCTGCACCGGCAGCGGGGCCGTGTCGGCCAGGGTTGCCAGGGCAGCCGAGAGGCCCGCCTCGGCCAGGATCGCCGGGTAGATCCCGTTGGCGAGTTCCCGTAGCTCCGCCAGGGCCGCTTGCGCCTGGTCGGTCGCCAGGGTGAGCAGTGATCCGGTCTGGGGGTCGCCGTCAGCTTGGGCGTGGGCGTGGGCGAGCCGGAGGTCGTAGGAGAGGGCCAGCAGGCGCTGCTGGGCGCCGTCGTGCG
>WNFU01004175.1_pt1 | contig 18608 bp, 14 predicted proteins | sample 5400121 | NCBI WGS metagenome assembly WNFU01 (sample SAMN13153360, study PRJNA577476) | soil metagenome | isolation source: 100 cm soil or saprolite under grassland replicate 1 | place: USA:California | collected 2016-06-15 | reverse complement strand
TGTAACCAGCGCTGCGGTGGTTCATGACCGCCGCGAATCGGCGCATGAGCTTGCGCTCCTTGAACGAGCGCAGCATGGCGAGCAACGTGTCCTCGTCGGTGCCGATCTGCCTGGCTTCTGCCGCGAACGGGCGCTCGACGAGCGGCAAGTCGCCCTGGGAAACACGGATCGCGGCGATCTCGAGATCCGACAACTCCGGCGCCTCCATGTGCTCCCGTCGCTCGGGTCGCTCGTGCTCCTCCACGTCGGCGCGCGCGTCGGCCGCTGTCTGCCCGGTCATGTCGAGCTTGACGCCGATCTTGTAGAGCTTGAGCGTCGGCAGCTTGCGCGTGACGAGCGCACCCGACGTCCGGTGCAGCACCTCGATGTGATCGTCGAGCGAGTCACCCGGCGGAACCGCGATCGTGTACCAGAGGTTGTACGCGTGGTTGCGCTTGTAGTTGTGGCTCACGCCGGGGTGGGCGCTGATGATCTCGGCCGCCTCGTCGACCCGGTCCGGGTCGATCTTGGCGGCGACGAGCGACGAGCCGTAGCCGAGCGCCCGCGTATCGAAGATCGCCGAGAGTTGCCGCAGCACTCCGAGGTCCTTGACGTGCGCGACGCGCGCTCGCACCTCGGCCTCGTCGATCCCGAAGCGCGCCCCGAGCGCGGCGTACGGGCGAGGCTCGAGCGGGAAGTCCCACTGGACCGCGTTCAGCAGCTCGCGGTCGGCGTCCTCGAGGTCCTCGAGGCGCAGCTCGCCGTTGCTGTCTTTCTCTTTCATGACCCCCTCATCGTGCCGAGGCGACTCGTGCCCAGCAAATCATGGCGCACTGCCGTCGCCGACCGGTCCCGAACCCGCGGTCGACTGAGCATCCTGTTGATCGCCCAGCTCGACCGTGTAGTGGCGCTTCCCCCGGTCGCGGTACAGCGTGATGTTCAGCCGCTCACCCGGCTTGCGCTTGCCAACCTCGCTCATCAGCTGCGTCACGCTCGAGATTGCGGTGGGCGTGCCCGTCTTCCCAAGGTCGACGATCACGTCGCCCTGGACGACGCCCGCGCGGTCGGCCGGGCTCCCGGGCACGACCCCCTGGACGCGCGCTCCACCGCCGGGACGATCCGTGTCGTCGCTGGCCCACACCCCCAACCAGCCGTGCTCCGCGCTCCCGCGGGCGGTCAGCTGCGCGGCGACATCGCGCACCTCGTCGATCGGCAGCGCCAGCCCGGCGGTGGGCGAGCCGGGGGGCACCACCAGGATCCCGATGACCGTGCCTCGGCCGTCGAGGAGCGCGCCGCCGGAGTGCTCCTCGCCTGCGGTCATGTCGGTGTCGATGAGGCCGGGCACGGACACACCCTGTCCCCACACGAACGAGCGGTTGAACGACGCAATCTCGCCCACGTCCACCCACCGGTGGTGACCGGACGCCGAGACGGCAACGCCGACGACCTGTTGCCCCACCTCCAGGCCCTCCGACGCCCCGAGCGTGGCCGGGTACGTGCCGGCGGCGTCGACCTTGAGGAGCGCGAGGTCCGTGACGGGGTCGCGAGCGACTTCGGCCGCGGGCAGCGTGTGTCCGTCGGCGGTGATGACGGACACCGACGTCGCCCCGTCGAGCGCGTGCGCGCTGGTCAGGATCTGCCCCGCCTGCACGCAGACGCCCGACGCCTTCCCGGTGTCGTCGCCGCGCGTCACACGCACCGCGACCACGCTCGGCGTCAACGACGCGACGATCCGCTGGACCGCGCCGCTGCGCGTCGCAGATTTGGCCGACTGCGTGGAGTCGCTCCTCGTGAGCAGGACCACGACGCCGGCGACGCCGGCCACCACGGCCAGCCCGGCAGCGAGCGCCACCCAACGGGCGCGCCGCGTCGACCGCCGCCGCTTGGTGGCGACGAACGACGTCAGCTCCGTGGGGTGAACCCAGATCCGGTCCGAGGGGTCAGGCGGCGGGCCACCGGAGCGCTCGTCCTCCGGATCGTTGCCCGGCATGATGACGAAGTGTACGGCCGCGTTCTTCCGTCCTGGTCGCGGCTCAATTGGTCGCCGTCGCGGCTCAAACCGCGTTCCTGCTCGGCCCTGGTGGGGCGCAGGCGCGGGAATCAGTACGATGACCTGCGTGCTCGCGCCCCCATCCGGTCGCGACTGGGTCGCTCTCATGTCGCAACCGCTCCCGGTCGAAGCTGCCAACGCCTGGGTCACCACGTCGGGCAGCGGCGCGATCGTCTCGTTCGTCGGCGTCGTGCGCGAGCACTCCGAAGGTCGAGCAGGCGTGCGCGGACTGACCTACGAGGCGTACGAGGAGGAAGCGACGCGCCGGCTCACCGACATCGCGGACGAGCTCCGGCGGCGCTGGCCCGACGTCGAGCGCGTCGCGCTCCTGCACCGCGTTGGTGATCTCGCGCTCTCCGAGCCGTCCGTCGCCGTCGTGGTCTCGGCGCCCCACCGCGCCGACGCGTTCGAGGCGGCCCGCTTCGGCATCGACACGCTGAAGGAGACCGTGCCCATCTGGAAGCGTGAGCACTGGGACGGTGGCTCCGAGTGGGCCGATCACTCCCACCCCGCCCGCCCCGTCCGCCAGACGACCAGGTCCGGGTGATCCACGCTGGCTCGTGACCTCGCCATCGACCTCGGGACCGCCAACACGCTCGTTTACTCGCGCGGCGAAGGCATCATCGTCAACGAGCCCACCGTCATCGCGCTCAACAGTCGTACCAACGAGGTGCTCGCGATCGGCCACGAGGCGTGGCAGATGATCGGGCGCACCCCGGGGTACATCGTCGCCGTCCGGCCGCTGCGCGGCGGCGCGATCACCGACTTCGAGATCACCGAGCGGCTCATTCGGATGCTGTTCCAACGGGCCGGTGTGTCGCGCTTCTACCGGACGCGTGTGCTCATCTGCGTGCCGTCCGCCATCACCCACGTCGAGCAGCGCGCCGTCCTCGAAGCGGCCCGGCGGGCGGGTGCGGCGCAGACGTTCCTCATCGAGCAGCCCATGGCCGCCGCCATCGGCGCGTCACTGCCGATCCACGAGCCGCTCGGCAACATGATCGTCGACGTCGGGGGCGGCACCTCCGAGGTCGCAGTCATCTCGCTCGGCGGCGTCGTCGCGCTCGAAGCCGTGCGCGTCGGCGGCTTCGACATGGACGCCGCAATCCAGGCATACGTCCGACGCGAATACGGCGTCGCCATCGGCGAACGCACCGGTGAGGAGATCAAGTTCGCGATCGGCTCGGCGTTCTCGAGCGGCGACCAGTACAAGGCCGAGGTCCGCGGGCGCGACCTGACGACCGGCACCGCCAAGATCATCGTGCTGAGCCCCGAGGAGGTGCGCGAGGCCGTCGACGAGCCCGTCCGCGCCATCCTCGAGATCATCGTCCGAGCCCTGTCGCAGACCCCGCCCGAGCTCGCCCAGGACCTCATCCTCCAGGGCATCCACCTCGTCGGCGGCGGCGGCATGTTGCGCGGCATGGACCAGCGGATCTCCAAGGAGACGGCGCTCCCCGTCCACCTCGTCGACGCTCCGCTCGAATGCGTCGTCCACGGTGCCGGCCGCTGTCTCGAGTCGTTCGACCGGCTCAAAGAGATGTTCATGGACCGCCCGAGCCGCTAGCGCGGGGTCCAGCCGGAGCCGGACCTCATCGACGGCGGACTCGGACAGTTCACTCATCGTCCTTCGCCTGCGGCGAAGCCCGATTCGCTCAAACTCGCCGGCGCCGATGGATCCGGCTCCGGCCTCCGGCTCGGCGCTCCTGGGCGCTCATTCGCTGAGTAAGTCCTCCGCCGCTTGGCGGACTTGCCAGTCGCGGTCTTCGAGTGCCGCGTGGAGCGCGGCGTCGACGGGGTGGCCCGAGAACGGCGCGAGGGCGAGGACGGCGCGGCGGCGGACGGCGGGTTTGTCGTGGCAGGCGGCGAGGATGGCGGGGAGGCCGGCGGGGTCGCCGAGTGCGCCGATGGCGGCGACGGCTGCTTCACGAGCGAGTGGGTCGTCGTGCTCGCCGGCCACCGCGACGAGCGCGGTGGCCGCGCCGGCGTCGACGGCGGCCGGGCCGAGCTCCCCCAGGGCCCACGCGGCCGCTTCGATGACCGTGACGTCATCGTCGCCAAGGAGCGCGAGCAGCGGGCGGGCGGGGGCGGAGAGTGCAGGTGCGAGCTCGGCCGCACGTCGACGCACGCCCGGCGCCGGGTCCGACAGGGCGCCGCGCCACGCGGTCGTCGCTCGACGGCGCCCGCCGGCACGGGCGAGCGCGCCGAGTGCGGCGGCTCGGACGCGCGGATCCGGGTCGCTCCGAGCGGAGGCTTCGAGCTCGGCGGGTGCACCCGCCGGCAGTCGCGTCCGGAGTCCGAGCGCGGCGGCGTCGGCGGCTCGTTCGACGGCGTCTGCCACGGCAATCGACCCTACCGTCGCGCGGCTTCACCGCGGTCGGTGCATGGCAGGCTCTGCGCGGAGACGGCGGCTTTGCCGACCGTCGGAGCAGAGCCGGAGCTTGCGACGGCGAAGGATGAGGAAATGACCACCGACAGCGGCGTCCCCCCGGCGCAGCTGCCTGCCGCGCCCGTTCCGCCTCGACGTCACCGCCGGCCGCTCGTCGCCGGCGGGACGGTCCTCGGCATCCTCCTCGTGGTGGTCCTGGTGGCCGGCGCGCTGGTCCGGCTGCCGTACGTCCTGATCGCACCGGGGATGGCGAACTCGGTCGAGCGCGTCGTGAAGGTCGACGGCGCGCCCACGTACAAGCATCGCGGTCAACTCCTGTTCCTGACCGTGTCGGTCTCCAGTGACCGTCCGAACGTGTTCGCACTGCTGTCGGGCTGGCTCGACGACGACACCGACGTCGTCTCCGAGGACGACGTGCTCCAGGGTCGGTCACGGGCCCAGGACGAACGCCTCAGCAAGCTCGAGATGGCCGATTCGCAGACGACCGCAAAGCGTGTCGCGCTGGAGCGCCTCGGATACACGGTGCCCGTCAGCGGACAAGGCGCGGTCGTGACGACCGTGCAGAAGCGCGCACCCGCCGACGGCAAGCTGCGCGTCGGCGACGTCATTACGGCGGTCGACGGCGAGGCGGTCACGCTCTCGGAGGACCTCGGCCCGATCGTACGCAGCCACCCTGCCGGCGAGCCGGTGACGTTCACCGTCGAGCGCGACGGCGCGAGCTCGGATGTGACCATCACGAGCCGGGCCACGCCGGAAGGACCATGCCAGGGGCGCGCCCAGATCGGGATCTCGACGGGCACGCGCAGCGAGAAGTTCGACTTTCCCGTCGACGTCAGCATCGACACCGGGCGGGTGAGTGGTCCGTCGGCCGGCCTCGCGTTCACGCTCACGATCCTCGACGAGCTCACGCCCGGCGACCTGACCGGGGGCAAGAAGGTGGCAGTGACGGGGACCATCCAGCCCGACGGAGCGGTGGGACCGATCGGTGGAGCAGAGCAGAAGGCGATCACCGCCCGGAAGGCCGGCGCCAAGCTGTTCCTCGTGCCCACGGCGGAGGTCAAGGAGGCGCGAGGGCGGGCCGAGGGCATGAAGGTGGTGGGGATCCGGACGCTCGACGACGCCCTGAGGGAGCTGAAGACGTTCGGCGGCGACGAGACCGGCGTGCCGCCGGCCGCACCGGTTCCGCAGTGCTGAGTGCTGAGACTCCCCCTACAGTTGCGCCGATGGCGAACCACGAGCCTTCGCAGCCCGGCTCGGGCGACACGCCGGACGAGCCCCTCACACCCGAACGGATCGAGCAGCAGACCTTCGCCAAGGCCCGGAAGGGCCTCGACGAGAAGGAGGTCCGCGCCTTTCTCCGCCGGGTCGCCGACGAGTTCGACGCCCTGAACGGGCGGTTGGCCGGCTTCGAGGAGAAGGTGCGCACGCCGCCGCTGCCTTCGCGCGACCAGCTTGTCGACCTGGTGGGCGAGGAGGTCGCGCGCACGCTGCATTCAGCGGAGAAGGCGGCCGAGGAGGTCGCGGCGCGGGCCCGCGAGGACGCGACCCGCATCGAGCGGGCGGCGCACGACGAGGTGGCGCGCATCCGCAGCGGGCACCTCGAGCAGGCGACGCAGGACGCCAACGCCATCGTCGAGGCCGCCCGCCAGCGGGGCCGCGAGATGGTGGCGGAGGCTCGAGCGCTTCGCGAGCGAGTGCTCTCCGACCTGAACCGGCGTCGCGACATGCTCCGGTCCTACATCGAGCAGTTGCGCGCCGACCGCGACCGCTTCGCCGAGGCGTACCGCGTCGTGCGCGACACCGTGTCCGACGCCAACGAGGTGCTCACGCGTTTCGGGTCCGGACGGCCGTTCCCGCCCGTCGTCGCCGACGCCGGCCCCGCACCTGCATACCCGTCGGACCTCAGGCAGCGGGCGGAGCCGGAAGCACGCCTGCCCGCATCGTCCAGCGAGCCCGAGCCCGAGCCGGAGACGGACGCGTCACCCGACGGCGGGGCGGACGCAACCGGGATCGGCTTGGGCGAGCTGCCCGGACGAACCGAGCACGTGACGGCGCCCCGGCCCGAGCCGACGGTGGACGCAGCCGACGGCGGTGACGGCGCGGATGCCGGCGACGGTGCAGCGCCGGAACCGAAGCCGGTTCAAGAGCGCGAGCCCGAGCTGCCGCGCCCGCCCGAGCGGCACCCCGAACCAGAGCCGATCGAGGGCGCGGCGCCCGAACCGGCGCTCCGGCGCGAGCCCCATGTGCCACGCGAGCCCGAACGTCAGCCCACGCACGAGCCGGAGCTCGATGCCACCGCCGCGTCGGCGCCCCAGCCGGGCGAGGACGACAGCGACGTCGACGCGCTCTTCGCGCGCATTCGTGCGGGACGGATGGACCCGGACGAGAGCGCGGAGCCGCGCCTCGACGACGAAAGCGGGACGCGCGAGCAGGGCGCGTCCGGGACCGCGACGAAGTCGGCCGACACCGCGGTACTCGACCAGCCGGAGGCCGAGCCGCGTCCCGACCCCGCCGGCGACGCGGTCGTGCTGGCGCGCCGCGACGAGCTCCTGACCCCGGTCGCCCACGACCTCGCGCGGCGGTGCAAGCGGGTGCTGCAGGACGAGCAGAACGTCGTGCTCGACGCGCTCCGCCGGCAACGCGGGCGCTCGACCCCCGACACGTTGTTGCCGCCGCTCCCGGAGCAGGTCGCCGCCTGGGCGGAGGTCATGGCGCCCGCGATCATCGAGGCGTATGTCGCGGCGCGGTCCGCCGCCTCGCCGGAGCGCGAGCCGGTGAACACCGCTCCGCAACGCATGGTCACCGGGATGGTCGAGGTGCTCGTCACGCCGTTGCGCGAGCGTCTGCTGGCAGCCGTCGGCGACACGCTCGCCGAAGATGCCGAGCCCGACGTGATCGCGCAGCGAATCGGCGCCCGGTACCGCGAGTGGAAGGGCGAGGAGCTCGACAGCCGCATCGGCGATCTCCTGGCCGCCGTGTACGCGCGCGGCGTCTACGACGCTGCGCCCGAGGGGTGCAAGCTGCGCTGGGTCCCGGCCGAGCAGGGCCAGTGCCCGGACGCCGACGACAACGCGCTCGAACCGACGCGGCGCGGCGAGCGGTTCCCGACCGGTCAGCAGTTCCCGCCCGCGCATCCCGGCTGTCGGTGCTTGCTCGCCGTCGTGCACGAGCAGTGAGCAACTGACGCGACCGGGAACGCGGGAACCCCGGCGGTAGGATCACCGACCGATGCGCGTCCCGACCACTCAACGTCGCAGGCGAAGTTTCCGTATTCGCGGATGGATCATCGGCGGCGTCATCGTCCTGCTGATCCTGCTGTTCAGCCTGCGCGGCCTGGCCGGCTTCTACACCGACTTCCTGTGGTTCGACTCGGTGGGTCAGGGCGGCACGTGGCGGGCGCTGCTCTCGGCCAAGGTCGTGCCCGCGCTCGTGTTCACGGTCGTGTTCTTCGTGATCATGCTGACGAGCTTGATGATCGCGGACCGTCTCGCCCCCAAGTACCGGTCCATGGGCCCCGAGGACGAGCTCGTCGAGCGCTACCAGCAGTTCGTGTCGTCGTACCAGGGCCGCATCCGGGTCGGCGTCTCGGTGTTCTTCGCGTTGATCGCCGGGGTCGGAGTCGCGTCCCAGTGGCGGGAGTGGGTGCTGTTCACGCACCGGGTCGATTTCGGGGTCAAGGACGCGCAGTTCAACAAGGACATCGGCTTCTACGTGTTCCAGCTGCCGTTCCTCCGCTTCATCGGCGACTGGCTGTTCGCCGGTCTCGTGATCGTGCTGCTGGTGACAGCGGTCGCGCACTACCTGAACGGCGGAATCCGGTTCCAGAGCCCGTTCCAGCGCGTGACGCCGCAGGTGAAGGCGCACCTGTCCGTGATCCTCGCCGTCATGGCGCTCGTGAAGACGGCGCAGTACTACCTCGACCGCTTCAACCTGGACTTCTCGTCCCGCGGTGTCGTCACCGGCGCGAGCTACACGGACGTCAAAGCGCAGCTTCCGGCGCTCAACCTGTTGATCTTCATCTCGATCGTCGCCGCCGGGCTGTTCATCTGGAACATCTGGCGCCGCGGCTGGGTGCTGCCGATCATTGCCGTCGGACTCTGGGGCTTCGTCTCGATTGTGATCGGCACGATCTATCCCGCCGGCGTCCAGAAGTTCCGCGTCGAGCCCAACGAGTTCCAGAACGAACAGCAGTACATCGACCGCAACATCGCGGCGACGCGCGACGCGTTCGGGCTCGCGAAGGTCCAGAACAAGGACTTCGACTATCAGCAGAATCTCGACGCCACCGTCGTCAACCAGAACATCGCCTCGATCGACAACGCGCGCCTATGGGATCCGAACGTGATCCAGTCGACGTACCAGTCGCTGCAGGGACTCCAGACCTTCTACAAGATCGATGACGTCGACATCGACCGCTACCAGATCGGCGATCAGATGCGCCAGGTCGTGCTCTCGGCGCGCGAGATCAACCAAGGTGAGCTTCCGAGCCAGTCGTGGGTGAACCAGCATCTCGTGTACACGCACGGCTACGGGATCGTCTCGTCGCCGACGAACGTCGCCGCCGGCGACGGGAACCCCGAGTTCCTCCAGAGCGGCATCCCGGTCGCCAAAGACGCGCCGATCTCGCTCGACGTACCCGACCTGTACTTCGGTGAGCGTCAACCGGGGTACGCGCTCGTCGACGCCAAGCAGCGCGAGTTCGACTTCTCGCGGCCGGGCCGCGCCGACGCGACCACCCGCTACACCGGGAAGGACGGCGTCAAGCTCGACAACATCGTCCGCAAGGCCGCGTTCGCGTTGCGCTTCGGCGACATCAACCCGCTCATCTCCGGGCAGGTCGACGGCGACACCAAGGTCCTCTACGTCCGCGACGTCAAGGACCGTGTGAAGAAGCTGGCCCCGTTCCTCGACTTCGACGCCGATCCGTACCCGGTCGTCAGCGGCGGCCACGTGACGTGGGTCCTCGACGCGTACACCACGACGAGCCGGTACCCCTATTCGCAGATGACGTCGGGACCGAGCGACACCGGTCTCGACCACAGCTTCAACTACGTGCGCAACTCGGTGAAGGCCACGGTCGACGCGTACGACGGCACGGTGAAGTTCTACGTCATCGACCCGAAGGACCCGCTGATCCGGTCGTACCGGAGCGCGTTCCCCGATCTGTTCACCGACTTCGACAAGATGCCGAAGGACCTCCAGGCGCACCTCCGGTACCCCGAGGATCTCTTCCGGGTGCAGTCGGACGTGTACGCGCGCTACCACGTCACCGAGAGCCGTCGCTTCTACCAGGGCAGCGCCAAGTGGCTCCTGTCGCCGGACCCGGGCTCGGGGCGGCTGACGCAGGCGCAGCTGCAAGCCGCGGCCCCGACGGCGCCGAACAAGAAGGGCGCGACGTCGACCGGCGCGCGCATGCGGCCCTATTACCTGTTCATCAATCTGCCCGGAGAGCAGCAGCCAAGCTTCATCATTCTCCAGCCGTTCGTCCCGGTCTCGGCCGGGAACAAGCAGACGCGCCTCGTGTCGTTCATGACCGCGAGCTCCGACCCGAGGAACTACGGAGATCTCACGGCGTTCGAGATGCCGCAGGGGGAGTCCGTGCTCGGACCGGTGCAGATCGACAACCGGATCAAGAGCACGCCCGCCGTCTCCCAGCAGCTCACGCTGCTGAACCAGCAGGGCTCCACCGTGATCCAGGGCAGCCTCCAGCTGATCCCGGTCGGCAACTCGATCCTGTACATCCGGCCGTTCTACGTGCAGGCCGCGGGCGAATCGAGCTTCCCGCAGTTCCGGTTCGTCGTCGTGTCGTACGGCGGGCAGGACGCCGTGCTGGCGTCCACGGTCAACGACGGCCTGGCGCAGCTGTTCGGGCAGGCACCGACGCAGCCGCTGCCCGGTGGTGGCGCGGCGCCGACGACCCCCACCCCGGCGCCCTCGGGCGGCAACGTGCAGGACCTGCTGAACCAGGCCGCCGCCAAGTACCAGCAGGCCCAGGATGCGTTGCGTCAGGGCGATCTGGGTACCTACCAGCAGCTGATCAACCAGGTCGGCGATCTCATCAACCAGGCGCAGCAGGCGGCCGGCACCGGCGGCGCGGGGACGACCACGACGACGGCGCCCGCCCGCCAAACTGCCGCCGGCGCGGGCTCGGCGGGGCCGTAGGCCCGGCGGCGACGGGGCAGGGCGGTCTGCGGCCGGGAATTGTCGATGGCCGCCGGGGATTGTTACTATCTACGTAGTGGAAATCCTCCGGATCGCCTGTTCCCCCGGGAGATCCGACCCTGAGACCGCCACCCGGTAGCGGAGGCGAGGGCCTTATGGCAGTCAGTGGAATCGATCTCGGGAAGTACAAGCTCGGCTGGGCCGACAGCACGGACGACTACGCCTTCATCCCGAAGAAGGGCCTGAACGAGGAGATCGTTCGGGAGATCTCGGGGCAGAAGTCCGAGCCCGACTGGATGCGGGACTTCCGGCTGAAGGCGCTGAAGCGCTTCGAGCGCAAGCCGATGCTCGAGTGGTTCGCGAAGAACATGCCGACCATCGACTTCGACGACATCTACTACTACCTGAAGCCGACCGACAAGGGCGAGGTCGCCGACAACTGGGACATGCTGCCCGAGTCGATGAAGGCGACGTACGAGAAGCTCGGCATCCCCGAGGCGGAGCGGAAGTACCTCGCGGGGGTCACAGCTCAGTTCGAGAGCGAGACCGTCTACCACCGGAACCGTGACGAGCTCGCCAAGCAAGGCGTGCTGTTCACGGACATGGACACCGCGGTGCGCGAGTACCCGGAGATCGTGCGCGAGCACTTCGCGACGGTCATCCCGCCGGGCGACAACAAGTTCGCCGCGCTCAACTCGACCGTGTGGTCGGGCGGCTCGTTCATCTACGTGCCGCCGGGCGTGCACGTCGAGATGCCGTTGCAGGCGTACTTCCGCATCAACGCCGAGAACGCGGGCCAGTTCGAGCGGACGCTGATCATCGCCGACGAGGGTGCCTCGGTGCACTACGTCGAGGGCTGCTCGGCTCCGATCTACACCGGAGACTCGCTGCACTCGGCTGTCGTCGAGCTCATCGCGAAGCCCGGCGCGCGCATCCGGTACACGACGATCCAGAACTGGTCGCCGAACGTCTACAACCTGGTCACGAAGCGGGCCAAGGCCGAGCGCGAGGCGACCGTCGAGTGGATCGACGGCAACATCGGATCGAAGCTGACGATGAAGTACCCGTCGGTCGTGATGACGGGGCCGAAGGCCCACGGTGAGGTGCTGTCGGTCGCGTACGCCGGCGAGGGCATGCATCAGGACGCCGGGGCGAAGATGACCCACGTCGCGCCCGACACGACCTCGATCATCGAGTCGAAGTCGATCTCGAAGGACGGCGGGCGCACGACCTACCGCGGCCTGGTGAAGGTCGAGGAGGGCGCCCACAACGTGAAGAGCCACGTGCGCTGCGACGCGCTGATCCTCGACGAGGACAGCCGCTCCGACACGTACCCGTACATGGAGATCGAGGAGAAGGACGCCCGCATCGGCCACGAGGCCACGGTCTCGAAGGTCGGTGAGGACCAGATCTTCTACCTGATGAGCCGCGGGCTGAGCGAGCAGCAGGCGACGGCGATGATCGTGAACGGCTTCATCGAGCCGATCGTCAAGACGCTGCCGATGGAGTACGCGGTCGAGCTGAGCCGGCTCATCGAGCTGAACATGGAGGGCGCGGTCGGGTAAATGACCGCGTTCACTCCACAAGCCGCACGCGCGCTCGGCGGGCCGGACTGGCTCGTCGAGCGTCGTCTTGCTGCGGCCGAGCAGCTCGACGGGCTCACCTGGCCTACGGACGCCGACGAGATCTGGCGCTACAGCCGGATCGACGAGCTCGACCTCGATCGCTTCCGGCCGTCGTCGCGCGACGAGCTGGGCGAGCCCGGGCCGGAGCCGGCGCCGGGCGGCGGCCCGGTGGCGGCCGAAGCGGGGGAGCGCGCCGGCCTGGTGGTGGTCCGCAACGGCCGGGTCGTGCACCACGAGCTCGACGACGCGCTCGCGGGCAAGGGCGTGCTCGTCTGCGGGCTCGCGACGTGCGAGGAAGCCGACGTCGCCGAGGTGCTGGGGTCGTGCTCGCAGGCCTCGCCCGACGCGTTCACGGTCCTGCACGACGCGTTCCTCGCCGGCGGCGCCTTCATCAAGGTTCCTGCCGGCGTCGTCGTCGACAAGCCGATCATCGTCCTCCACTGGTCGGAGGGCGAGGGCCTGGTGACCTTCCCGCACACGCTGGTCGTCGCGGACGAGAGCTCGGAGATCACGGTCGTCGACCGCTTCGGTTCGCCCGACGTCGGCGGCGCCGGTCATCTCGTCGACGCTGTGGTCGAGCTCGTCGTCGGCGACAACGCCCGGCTCCGGTACCTGTCCGTGCAGGAGCACGGCCCGACGACGTGGCAGGTGGCGTTGCAGCGCGCGCACGTCGGACGTGACGCCTCGCTGCACTCGTCGGCGGTCGCGCTGGGGGGCGACTACGCGCGGCTGCGGAGCGAGTCGCTGCTCGGGGGCGACAACGCCGAGAGCGACCTCATGGCCGTCTATTTCGGCGACCACACCCAGATGCTCGACTTCCGCACGCTCCAGGACCACGACGCCCCCAATACCAGCAGTGACCTGCTGTTCAAGGGCGCCGTCGAGGATGAGGCGCACTCGGTGTACTCGGGGCTGATCCGGCTCCGCCCGGACGCGCGCAAGGCGGTCGCGAACCAGACCAACCGCAACCTCGTGCTGACCGAGGGCGCGGGGGCCGACTCGATCCCGAACCTGGAGATCGAGGCCAACGACGTGAAGTGCTCGCACGCGAGCGCGGTCGGGCCCATCGACGAGGACCAGCTCTATTACCTCGAGAGCCGCGGCGTTCGGCCGGAGGACGCCGAACGGCTGATCGTCCTGGGCTTCTTCGACGACGTGCTGGAGCGACTGCCCGTCCCGACGCTGGTCCGCGCCCTCCGGCGCAGCGTGGTCGAGAAGGTGGAGCACCGCCATGGGTGACCTGCGCGTGTGCTCGGTCAAGGACATCGAGGCGGGGTCGGCCAAGCGCTTCGACGTCGACGGTCAGCGCCTGTGCGTCGTGCGCATCGGCGACGACTTCTACGTCATCGACGACACGTGCTCCCACGCCGACTACTCGTTGTCGGAGGGCGACGTCTGGGAGGACGACCTCGAGATCGAGTGCCCGAAGCACGGATCCACGTTCTCGCTCGAGACCGGCGAGCCTGCGACCCTGCCCGCGACGCAGCCGGTGCGCGTATTCGACGTCAAGATCGACGGAGACGACGTGGTGGTGACGACGTGACCACCCCGACGGTTTTGGCGTCGCTGAGTTCCGCTATACGACACTCAGCGACGCCAAAACGGGAAGAGCTCGAGTGAGCACGCTGCGGATCGACGGGCTGCGGGTCGCCGTCGCCGGACAGGAGATCCTGCGCGGCGTCGACCTCGAGGTCGGGTCGGGCGAGGTGCACGCGCTCATGGGCCCGAACGGGTCGGGCAAGTCCACCCTCGCCCACGCCCTCATGGGCCGGGTCGAATACGAGGTGCTCGATGGCTCGGTCTCGCTCGACGGCGACGAGCTGCTCGGGCTGCCGACGTGGGAGCGGGCGGCGAAGGGTCTGTTCCTCGCCATGCAGTACCCGGTCGAGGTCCCGGGCGTGCGCCTGGTCGACTTCCTCGCCGCCGCCATCCGCGGTCGGGGCGGGGAGCCGAACGGGCTGGGGGACAGGCTGACGAGCGAGGCGCAGCGTCTCGCCGTCGGCGAGCAGTTCCTGACCCGCGGCGTCAACGTCGAGTTCTCCGGGGGTGAGCAGAAGCGCGCCGAGACGCTCCAGCTCGCCGTGCTCGAGCCCAAGATCGCGGTCCTCGACGAGATCGACTCCGGCCTCGACGTCGACGCATTGCGGGACGTCGCTCGGCGCGTGGAAGCACAGACCGAGGACCGCGGCCTGGGCGTGCTCGCCATCACCCACTACGCCCGCCTCCTCGACGAGCTGCGCGCGGACCGTGTGCACGTCATGCTGGCGGGGCGTGTCGTGACGAGCGGCGGCCCCGAGCTGGCCGACGAGCTCGAGCGCGTCGGCTACGAGGGACTGGCCGAGAAGCTGGGCATCGACACCCTCGCGGTCGAGGCGCCTGCAGAGCCCGATCCCTTCACCGACTCAACGATCGAATCGAACCCCTTCGCCGACCCGCTCGCCTGAGCACCCGTTACTGTGCGCACGTACGCCGTCGATCGAAGGGGACGTCGATGCATGCGGTAGTCGGGCGGGTCAAGATCGAAACGGGTCGAGAGGACGAAGCGCGGAAGCTCCTCCACGAGTTTGTCGTGCCTTCGGCCAAGGGACTCGCGGGCTTTGCCGGCGGGTATTGGGCGCGCTCAGTGGACGATGACAGCGGAAACTCGCTGGCGCTGTTCGATTCCGAGGAGAATGCGCGCGCCGCCGCCGCGCAGATCGCCGAGGGCCCGCCACCCGGTGGCCCGGTGAGCGTCGTGAGCGTGACCGTCTGTGAGGTCCTCGCTCAGGCCTAGATCGCACACGCAGGCAGAATCGTCTGCGCGCGCAGGAGGAGCAACAACATGGGGCAGGGGCAGTTCGTGCACAGCGTCGCGAGCGGCGATCCGACGTCGGACTCGATCGTCATGTGGACGCGGGTGACTCTCGACGACGCCGCCGCGCCGGCGGACATCCCGCTGCGCTGGGAGATCCGGTCGGAGTCCCCGGACAGCCGTGTCGCGAGCGGCGACGCCGTGGCGTCCCCCGAGCACGACTACACGGTGCACGTCGCCGCGGACGGGCTCGATTCCGACACGACGTACCGGTACCGCTTCGAGATCGACGGCGCGAAATCACCGCTCGGCCGGTTCCGCACGCTTCCTGTCGAGGCGTCCACCGCGCAGCTCGGTGTCGTCGCGTGTGCGAAGTTCAATGCCGGTTACTTCAACGCGTACCGGGCACTTGCTGCTCGCGACGACGTCAACCTCGTCATCTGTCTCGGCGACTACATCTACGAGGCCGCCAACCGTCCACCCGCCTCCCAGACGCCGGGCGCCGGCATCGGGCGGGATTTCTCCCCGCTCCATGAGTGCTACACGCTCGAGGACTACCGAGAGCGCTACTCGCAGTACCGGCGCGACCCTGACGCGCAAGCGATGCACGAAGCCCACGCTGTTTTCGCGACCATTGACGACCACGAGCTCGCGGACAACGCGTGGTCCGGCGGCGCCCAGGAGCACGACCCGACGGAGCACGGCCCGTGGAGCGACCGCGCGCACGGGGCGCTGCGGGCATGGGAGGAATGGACGCCGACCATGCGCCGGCCCGCGACAGGCACGGACCCGATCTACCGGCGCGTCGACGTGGGATCGCTCTTCACGCTCATGCTCTTGGAGACCCGCACGAACCGCTCCTCACCCGACGAGAGCGATCCCGACCACCGCACCGAGTTCGGAGCCGATCAACTCGATTGGATGCGCGACGTCGCGTCGACGACCGCGAACCCGTGGCTCTTCGTCGGAGTGCCATCCACGCTGGTGCCGCTGTGGGACCCGGCCCTCGACGAGGACGCGTCCTTCGCGCTCCGGAAGCTGAAGCTGGTCGAGCCGAAGGAAGGGACGCCGTTCCACGACCTGTGGGACTCGTTCCCCGGAGAGCGTCACGCGCTCGTGAGCCTGCTGCGGTCGACGCACGCGGTGCCGGTCGTCCTGAGCGGCGACGTCCACGTCGGCCTCGAATCGGAGCTGCGCGAGGAGGGCGAGCTGATCGCGCACGAATGGACCACGCCGTCGATCACGTCGCAGAACCTCGACGACAAGATGGGATGGCCGCCACGCGAGCGCTCGCCGCACTACGAGGAGCGTGTGCAGGCGGGGCTCCCGCACATCCGCTGGTGCGACTTCGACAGCCACGGCTACATGCTCGTCACGGTCGACCGCACACAAGCGAGCTGCGAATGGTGGGCGGTCGACACCGTCCTGTCACCATCGGACACGCAGGCGTCGATGCACACCACCTCGGTGCGCCACACCCCCCGCGGCTGACCGGGGAGCGCCGCCTTGACGCTCAGCCGTTGAGGGCGGCCCGCATCGCCGGCGTGTCGATGTACACCTGGTACCGGACGACCTTGCCGCCGCGGAGCTCCCAGACGTGCACCTCCGGGACGTCGAACGTGGCCCCGTTGGCCAGGACCGTGCCGCGGGTGCGGCCCGTCTGGACGACGTGGTCGCCCGCCGCGAACAGCGATTCCGTCGTCACCTGTGACTCGATGTGCTCGATGAGCTTCACCATGAACGTGAACGCCTCGTCGCGACCTTGGTACTCGCCACCCCACGGCACCTCCGCGCTCTGCGAGATCTCGACATTGTCCGCGAGGAGCTCGGCAATGACCGCGATGTCGCGACTCGCGAACGCGTCGTACATGCGGCGGACGGTGGCGATGTTGTCGTCGGGGGACGGCACTGCGTTCTGCGAAGCGCGCGCGGTGCGTTACGAAGCCGGCGGCGGCGCTTGGGTCGGCTCGCCCGGCGGCGGGATCGGCTCCGGTGACGTCGGCGGCTGGGGGCTCGGCTGGATGGGTGTCGTCGAGGTGATGTGGGCGGGCGCGCCCCCGAACACGTACACAGGGTCACCGTTGTTCACGAGCGTATGGAAGTACTCCGAGATGTGCATCGGGATGCGCACGCAGCCGTGCGATGCGGGCGTCGTCGGGACCGACTCGTACCCGTGCACCGCGATGCCCTTGTTGAAGTAGTACGGGTTGTACAGCTGGCCGAGCGGTGACTTGTCCCACCCGGACCGAAAGTCGGTGTACGCGAACCGCCCCGACGGCGTGTTGGCGTCCTCGCACACGTGCGTCGTCGGGTTCTCCCGCGGCGTGTTGTAGCAGTAGTTCTCGCCCGAGCCCGAGGACACCGTGGTGATCAGCCGTGGCTGGTAGTTCTCGTACAGCGTCAGCGTCTGCGACGTGATGTCGACCTCGGTGCGGTTCGGCTCGGGCGGGTCCGCGAGGGGTTGCTTGTACTGGAAGAAGTTGAGCGCGAAGACGTCCCCGTCGGTGATGCGTCCGTTGGGAACGACGCCCCCGAGCTTCTGGAGCGTCTGTGCCGCGTAGGCGGTCTTCTGGTCGTACACGCCGTCGACCGGTCCCGGGTCGAAGCGGACGTCCACCATGCGCTGCTCGTACGCCTGCACCTCGGGCCCGGTCGAGCCGATTCCGACGCTCCCGCCCGGAGGCGGAGGCAGGTTCGCCCACGGCGGTTGGATGATCGTGGTGGGCGGGATGGTGGTGGTCGTCGGCGCCGGCGCAGTGGTGGTCGTCGGGGCGACGGTGGTCGTGGTCGGCGCCTGGGCCTTCGAGTCGGGCTTGGTGTCGCGCAACGCGGAGCCGGCGACGGCGATGCCTGAAACAGCGAGCGCCGCGATCACGAGCGAGACGAGAACGGGGGGACGGAATACCTGCCTCAGGGGAGTTCTCCTTGCGACGCTCGGAGCGGCAATCGTACGGGCTGGATGCGCCGTCCGGTATGCATCTCCGGCGACCCGCCCGCCGGTAGTTCACCCCAAACTTGACCGGATGGTCAAGGTATAGGGTGCCGGCAGATCACGGACCGGGGGTGCGCCGTGCGGTTCTTCTCGTTCCACCTGATGCCCTACACGAAGCTGTCGCCCGACTACGACGGCCCAGCCTGGGTGACGTGCCCCAACGACCTGTACGACCCGCAGGTCGGAAACGAGCTCTACAACACCTACCTCGACGAGCTCCTCTACGCCGAGGAGGTCGGCTTCGACGGCGTGTGCGTGAACGAGCACCACCAGAACGCCTACGGCAACATGCCGTCGCCGAACCTGATCGCCTCGATCCTCGCCCGCCTGACGAGCCGCATCCGGGTGGCCGTCGTCGGGAACGCGCTCCCGCTCTACGACCCGCCTACCCGGGTCGCCGAGGAGTTCGCAATGATCGACGTGATCAGCGGCGGGCGCCTCATCGCCGGCATGGTCGTCGGCGGCGGGCCCGAGTACTACTCGTTCTCGGTGAACCCCGCCCACGCCCGCGAGCGGTTCCAGGAGGCCCACGACCTCATCAAGAAGGCGTGGACGACGCCCGGTCCGTTCGAGTGGGTGAGCAAGCACTACCGGATCCGGTACGTCAACCCGTGGCCCCGCCCGCT
>WNFU01004288.1_pt1 | contig 18612 bp, 20 predicted proteins | sample 5400121 | NCBI WGS metagenome assembly WNFU01 (sample SAMN13153360, study PRJNA577476) | soil metagenome | isolation source: 100 cm soil or saprolite under grassland replicate 1 | place: USA:California | collected 2016-06-15 | reverse complement strand
ATGGTACTTACTGGATTGTTTACCATGCTTACGATGCAAAACAGATTGGTATCCCCAAGTTGCGGATCGAATCAATTTCATGGGACGCGGACGGTTGGCCCTCCTTGTCCAGCCAGGCACAGAAACCATAGCCCAGTTTAAACAGGACCAAGTCCATCTCACCATATAGGCTACATCGCTTATGATAAAAAACCTCCCCGAGGTATTGGAGCTCGGGGAGGTTTTTACGATTACAGTAAATGAGCTATTTATCGCTGATATCGAGGGCGTAGTTTACATAGGTGCGCGGCTTTTTTGATTCGACGGTTGGATTGAAGTTCTGCCATTTAAATTGGAAACCTGTATCCGTACGCTGAACATCGAGGAGTGTAACCACGTTTTCACTGAGCGCAGGAATGCTAACTCCAGCCTCTTGTATCAAACCGTCAACTGGAGCAGCGACTGGATATGTCAGATCTGTGGCAACTTCGTCAAGATTTAATTCCAGATCCCTTCGGCGCCGTTTGCATCCGGGGCATAGTCGTCTAGAATACCACTATAGCTTACATAATTGAGTGAAAGGCTGGAACCAGCAGTAGTGGTTACGCCCTTGCATTGCATGTAAAGAAAACCTTGTACGATATATTTTCCTCCGCAGGCTTACTTAAACATTTTCTCTACACAAGTATCCATAGTGAAAATAGGGGCTTTCTCTCGAGATGATGAATGTTCATGACATATATCCTTGACTTTGCCTAGGATTGCCAGTAGAATGTTATCGTTCCCGTTATCGATAACGGGAACGATAACATTCTATTATGCGCCCCAAGAATATGCGTGCAACAATCAAGGAAGTTGCTTCTGTAGCTGGAGTATCCACACAGACAGTTTCTCGCGTTATTAATGAAAGACCAGATGTATCTCCTGAAACTCGAAAACGAGTTCAAGAAGTAATTAATGAATTAAGGTATCAGCCCAGCGCTTTAGCCCGTAGCCTGATTCGCCAGCGTAGTCATACTTTGGGCGTGGTGACCGCTGGTTTATGTTACATTGGTCCTTCTCGAATTCTAAGTGGAATTGCCGCTTCAGCTGAAGAAGCCGGGTACTCCCTCCTATTAAAAGAACTTCCCCATTTTGATGAAAATAATATCAAGCCGATCTTCCGGGCATTAATTTCCCATCACGTGGATGGCATCATTTGGGCTGTACCAGAAGTTGGTGAAAACCATGCCTGGGTCAATGAGTCAGCACTGGATACGGAAGTCCCACTTGTTTATCTCACAATGGAGCCGCGAAAAAATATCTCCGCTGTCTCCATTGATAACTATCTTGGCGGTCGAATGGCAATGGCTCACTTGCTCGACCAGGGATATCGCGAGATCGGGCATATTTCAGGTCCGTTGGATTGGTGGGAAGCACGTCAGCGCATGGCGGCCTGGAAAGATGCTCTGCAGGAATCAGGAAGTGAAATCAGGGATAGTCATTATGTAGAGGGGAATTGGTCATCTGCCAGTGGTGCACAGATCATTGGAAAACTATTGGATCAATATCCAAACATGGATTCGATTTTTATTGCGAATGATCAAATGGCATTAGGAGCTATCCAATTTGCTGTCCAAAAGGGTTTGCGAATCCCGGAAGATATCGGGATTGTTGGGTTTGATAACATTGCCGAATCTGCGTATTTCTGTCCAGCTTTGACAACCGTTCAGCAAGATCAATATGAAATAGCCAAGTTAGCTGTAGCAGAAATTATCAAGATTATTGAAGCGGGCCGGCAAGAGTTAGAACAAGTTAAGCCTAAATCCATTATATTGTCGCCGACATTGGTTGTACGCCAAAGTTCCTTACGCAAAAAAGAATAGGAGGTGAATATACTATTAATCAAGTTAAGAAGAAGTACCTGGCCAGTGATTGGCGTCTCCAAGCAGGCACTTCCAGACGAGAGTATGACCCCACGAATGGGTTCGTCCCTCTCATGTCCTGATTATATCCTGTCAAAATCTCTTGCAAGAGAAAATCGACCATCTAAACATAAGGAGAGAAGAACATGATTAAGAAAATTGCTTTTCTGATCGTATTGGCTGCCATGGCTCTAGCCGCATGCGCACCAGCGGCTCCTGCAGCAACAGCAGCTCCTGCTTCTGGAAATGCAGTGCCGGCGGCTGGAAGCAACTGGTGCTCCGGCACGAAGATAGTTTTCTTCCCTGGCGGAACCGCAGGTGGTGGCTTCGAGCAGGTAGTTTATAACGGTGCTGTCCAAGCGGCAAAAGATACGGGGGCGGATGTGCAGTACGTGTGGTCTGACTGGGATCCTGCAAAGATGACCTCCCAGTTCACGCAAGCCGTCGCAACTAAGCCCGACGGTATTGCCATCATGGGCCATCCCGGTGATACTGCTTTTGATCCCCTCATCGATGATGCTGAGTCAAAAGGCATTATCGTGACCAGCATGAACACGCAATTGCCGCAAGCGCAAGCCAAATACAGCTCCAGCGGTTTCGGCTACACTGGTGCCATCCTCTACGACGCTGGATACGCTCTGGGCCAGGAAGCCGTGAAACGATCAGGCGCGAAAGCGGGCGACAAGGCCTTCCTGTGGGGTCTGTTGTCACAAGCTGGGCGTGGTGAGCGTACCAAGGGCGTAAAGGATGCTCTTGAAAAAGCGGGATTAACTGTGATCTACCAGGAAATCGACGACGCCACCAACAAGAGTGCAGCCGCCGGCGTGCCGGTCTTCACCGGCATCATGTCCGCCAATCCGGATATTAAAATAGTCGTAACCGATCACGGCAATCTGACGGGCACCGTTCAGACCTTCCTGGAAGCTGCTGGCAAGAAACCAGGTGATGTCTATGCCGCCGGTTTCGATATGTCCGGCAATGCCGTCAAAGCGATCCAGGATGGCTGGCTCCAGCTAGTGATCGACCAGCAGCAATTCCTGCAAGGCTACTTCGGTGTTCTCCAGATTTGTCTCACGAAAAACTACGGTTTCTCCGGTCTGCAGATCGACACGGGCGCGGGTTTTGCTGACAAAAGCTCTATCGACAAACTTGCGCCACTGGTGGAGAAGCAGATTCGCTAAAGCGGGACCGATTCCACCTTTTTGACCTGTTGATGTCTCTGTCAGGTCAACAATAAAAAACAGGCAAGGGCTAAATGGCTCATGATGAATTACTTACTATTTAGCCCTTGCCATTCTCATAAAAATATGTAGTTGTAAGGCATACGGGTACTCCAATACCGGAACGGAGTGAGCATATGGAAGAATACCGTCTCGAACTTAAGAACGTGTCCAAATTCTTCGGAGAGGTTCAGGCGCTGGAGAATATCAACTTTCAGCTGGGCCGGAATGAAGTTGTCGGTCTGCTGGGCGATAATGGCGCAGGAAAATCAACATTGATTAAGATCATGACCGGTTATCATCAACCCACATCTGGTGAGATTTATTTCAACGGGCAGAAAGTGGATCACCTCACGGTCCCCAAAGCCAGAGAATTAGGTGTGGAAACCGTATATCAGGAACGTGCGCTGGCTGAATTACAGACCTTGTGGCGCAATATCTTTCTGGGACGAGAACTCTGCAATTCCTTGGGATTCCTCGATATTCAACGGATGAGGGACGAAACACACCGGCTGATGTCTCAATCCATGGGCTTCACCTCACAGGCTGTCAGTCCTGATTCGCGGGTCGGCATGTATTCCGGCGGTGAAAAGCAAGGAGTGGCCATCGTACGCGCGCTTTTCTTTGACGCTGAAATCATCATACTTGACGAGCCTACCATGGGTCTCTCGCTCAAAGAGACGGCCAAACTGGTCAACTTCGTCAATGGTATCAAGCAAGCAGGCAAATCTGCCATTTTTATTGACCACAACATCCTGCATGTCTACAATGTCGCCGATCGCGTGGTAGTGATCGACCGTGGAAAAGTTGCCGGTGAATTCGTAACAAAAGATATCGGCCTACCCGAGTTAATGGAAAAGATGGTCCGTGTTGCAGAAACTGGCAGCCTCGACTAACGAATAGAAAGGGCTGAAATCAATGAAATCTCAAACCGACGGTATTGCACCCGAAGTCAGCCAGCACTATAAAGTGGCCTTCAGTCTTCGGCGATTTGCGCGCATGAATAGCGCCCAACTTGGAATTCTAGGTGTCTTCCTGGCCTTGTGGCTAATATTTATCATTTCAGCCCCCAAGACCTTCTTATCATCACAAATATATTATGCAATTATGTCCACCATCCCTTTCTTTGCCATCATGGCCATTCCCCTGACCATCGTGGTGATCGCTGGGGAGATCGATCTCTCATTCCCATCGATCATGGCCATGGGTATGGTGGCGTTCTATTTTACTTATAAAAGTACAGGCTTTATCGGCAATGCGACCCTTCAGGTATTCCTGGCGATTATCGCCGCCCTGTTGACTGGAACCATTATTGGCTGGATAAACGGCTTTATTATCGTAAAGTTTGGTATTCCATCGCTGGTTGTCACCATCGGTACGCAATTCTTTTGGCGGGGTGCGGTGTTGGTGCTTCTTTCTGGTGGGAATTTCACCTTGGATTTCATAATGCGGACACCTTTTTACCCACTGCTGGTCGGCAAGATCGGTGGGTACTTACCAATGCAGATGGTTTGGTTGATCGTGATCACGATCCTTGGTTGGGTGCTGCTGAACCGCCATAGGTTTGGCGCACACATTTACCTGATTGGCGACAATGTTAACAGCGCCGAATTGATGGGTGTCAATACCGGGCGTACCCGCATCCAGGCCTTCATGCTGATAGGTCTGGTCTCAGCCTTCGCCGGCGTGCTCGCCAGTTTTTATGTTGCTTATTTTTGGCCCAGCCTGGGCGATGGATATTTATTAAGCACACTGGCCTCCGTCTTCCTGGGTGGTACATCCGTCTTCGGCGGCGTCGGTACGATCCTGGGGACTTTTCTCGGGGCCTTTATCATCGGTTCCATAGAAGCTGCGACGGTGGCGGTGGGCTTGACGGGATTCTATACCCAGTTGATCTACGGTCTTATCATCGTGCTATCAGTGATTATGCACACTTATCTGCGCAAGCGAGGTGAATAATTGATTGGAATGGACTGCTTCTTCGCGAACGAAGCGATTGATATCACAGATAAATAGTTTATGGAATCAAATATCGTCGTCATGGACTGGAACCTGACATCAAACGGGAACGCCTTATATGGATGTAAATCCGGTAATTTCCATCTTGGAGCGCAGGCTTCGCCTGGCCGTTATCGGGGGTGGACCGGCCTCTTTTATCGGTGCCATGCATTGGCAGGCGGCGGTATCGGCAAGGTAATCGGTGCTGTGGTTGGCGCGTTTCTGATCGGTGTCATGAATAACGGCATGTCTATCCTGGGTATTGGGATCGACTGGCAGCAGACCATCAAAGATCTGGTGTTGTTGCTCACGGTTTTCTTTGATGTCTATAACAAGAACAAGAACGTGTAACAATTAACGATAGCCAAGCGAATAACGTCTTCCTAGGGAAGAACCTTTCGACACGTTATAGGATATGCACATGGTTAATATATTGAACCAATTACTTCAGGAAGAGCAAGAACTTCAGTTCACAAGCTTTAATGAAGCCACTGCGTGGCAGATTGGATGTGATCTTGTTGAACGAGCTGTGAAAGAAGACCTTCTTGTAACAATCGACATCACAAGGGGCAACCATCAGCTTTTCCATGCCAGCTTGAGGGGCACATCTGTTGATAATGATGAATGGATCAAACGCAAGGTCCGTCTGGTCTATAGGTTCGGGCACAGTTCGTTTTATATTGGACAGCTGCTCAAGAGCAAAGGCAAGCGAATAGAAGAAGCCTATTTAATATCTGAAAGCGACTATGCTCCGCATGGCGGTTGCTTCCCTGTCATTGTTAGAGATACCGGGATGATCGGTATGATTACGGTCTCCGGCCTGGCTCAGGAAGAAGACCATAAATTGGTTGTTAGAGCAATCACGGATTATCTGGCACAAGAGAAATGAGATGGAGTTAAATCTTGCAATATTGGGCATGCGTTTTGTGAACAGCTTCATCGAATCAAGCAACACTAACGGCAAATGGGTAAAATGTTAATAGCTGTTGTTACTTTTGAGTGAGGAATATCGATGTCAAAATCTAGGATCGTTTTAGTTACAGGCGCAACTGGCAAGGTGGGGCGGGTATTTATTAAGCGTCTGTTAGAAGATCCAAAATTCGATGCGTTTACAGTTCGAGCATTATGCCATCACCGCGAACTGGAACCACACGAACGAATACAAAATGTTCATGGTTCCATCCAGCATCGCGAAGTTGTAGAAAAAGCGATGGACGGCGTGACTCATGTTCTTCATCTGGCGACTTGCAAGGAAACTCCTGATCAGATCATGGATGTGGCTGTGAAGGGTATGTTCTGGTTGCTCGAAGCCTGTCGCACAAGTCCCACATTCCAGCAATTTCTTTTAGTAGGCGGTGATGCCGCCATTGGACACTTCGTTTACCCGCGTTCCGCTCCAGTCACTGAGGCACAAAAACATTCGGCATACCCCGGATGTTATGCCCTTTCCAAAGTTCTCGAAGAAGTGATGCTGGAGCAATATTACATTCAATATGATCTCAACGGCTGCTGCCTGCGTGCGCCATGGATCATGGAGAAGGATGATTTCAAGCATCAGCTTTCCTTCGGCGAAGATGTCTTCGGTGGACCGCGTTGGCGGGATCTGGTCGGTGCACAACTCGCGGATGAATATGTGCGGATGCAAACCATCCCGATCATGCTAGATCTGGACGGGAATCCCGTCAAACGCAATTTTATTCACGTGGAAGATCTGGTCAGCGCGTTATTGCTCGCGATCGATCATCCCAAAGCTCGCCAGCAGTTATTCAATATCAGTATGGATGAACCTGTAGATTACGCCGAAGTCGGCAACTATCTGAACGCAAGCCGTGGCTACCCTTCTGTCGGCATCAAGACTCAGTATCACTCCACGTGGTTGGACAATACCAAAGCAAAACTGCTTCTGGGTTGGCGCCCTGAATATGATTTGAAGAAGATAATTGATTCCGCCTGGGATTATGAACGCGCAAAAGATGATCCGCGAAAGATTTGGTATCCGGGCTGAAATCTGGAGTCCATCAGCTTGCTGATGGATATGTTCGGCAGCAGGCTGCCTGACTTCAAAGTTACTAAAAAGGAATTTTTTGATGAAATCAGTTCGTTTGCATGGGACAGGAGATCTGCAAATCCATGATGAAGAAGTTCCTGTGGCTGGCGTCGGGGAGAAATTGATCCGCGTGAAATCTGTGGGTGTGTGCGGCTCTGATTTGCATTGGTTCTCTGAAGGTTCGATCGGTGACGCAAAACTGGAACACCCACTTGTGCTGGGACATGAGTTCGCAGGTGTCACAGAGGATGGCCAGCGCGTGGCGATTGATCCCGCTATCTCCTGCGGGCATTGTGAATTTTGCGAGCATGGACATCCCAATCTCTGCGCGAACCTGATCTTTGCCGGGCATGGCAAGCATGATGGTGCCTTGCGCGAATGGATGGTGTGGAGCGAAAAGAATCTATTTCCCATTCCTGATTCGATCTCAGATGACGATGGCGCGCTGCTCGAACCGTTGGGCGTCGCGATCCATGCGGTTGATTTGGGAAAACTCAAAGCCGGGATGACAGTCGGTGTGTTTGGTTGTGGACCTATTGGTTTACTAATCCTTCAAATCGCAAAGCTTTCAGGCGCAGCAACTATTATTGCAACCGATAAATTTGCGCATCGAGTGGAAGCGGCAAAAGCTCTTGGGGCGAGTCAGGCATTTTTAGTGGATGAAAATCCGCGGCTGAGTGAGATCGGGGCGGCGACCCGGGGACGCGGAGTGGATGTGGCGTTTGAAGCGGCTGGGACTCAGGACGCTGTCGATGCTGCGTTCGCCGCTGTTTCCACGGGTGGGAAAGTCGCGCTGGCAGGAATTCCAGATGACGACAAAACCTCGTTCACTGCCTCCCTGGCGCGCAGAAAAGGATTGACCATCAAACTCGTGCGACGAATGAAGCATACCTATCCGCGCGCCATCGAGTTGGTGTCAAAAGGTTTGGTGGATGTCCGTTCGATTGTGACGCATCGCTTTCCGCTGGAGCAGGTTGCTGAAGCGTTCCAAGTGGCGCAGCGACGTGAAGGCTTGAAAATCATCATTGATATGTGAAATAACGACTTCAAATCATGGGAGATGAACATGAATCGAAAAGATACCCAAAAGGCAATTGAGAGCGAAAAGACCGTTCTTGGTGTCGAGTTCGGGTCGACTCGCATCAAGGCAGTGCTGATTGGCGAGGACCATCTGCCAATTGCATCGGGAAGCCATGAATGGGAAAACCGATACGAACACGGCGTCTGGACATATAGTCTTGAGGATGTTTGGACCGGCTTGCAGGAAAGCTTCCGGAATCTCAGCAAAGAAGTTCTTGAGAAATATGACATGCCGCTCAAGACCATTGGCGCCATCGGTTTCAGCGCCATGATGCACGGTTATATGGCCTTCGATAAGGACGGAAATCTACTCGTCCCGTTCCGTACATGGCGAAACACCATCACCGGGCAGGCATCGGAGCAGCTCACGGAACTGTTCGGATTCAACATTCCCCAGCGTTGGAGCATTGCCCATCTCTATCAGGCGATATTGAACAAGGAAACGCATATCAGGGACATCAATCATCTGACCACGCTGGCAGGCTATGTCCATTGGAAGCTGACGGGACAAAAGGTGTTGGGTGTGGGCGAAGCCTCAGGCATGTTCCCTATTGATAGCAAGACCAATAATTACGACGAAGGCATGATCGAGCAGTTCAATGAACGACTCAAGGCGGAAAATATTTCGTTGAGGCTCCAGCAAATCCTGCCCAAGGTCCTAGTTGCTGGAGATGCTGCTGGTGTGCTTCTCGAAGAAGGCGCAAGGCTACTCGATCCCACGGGACAATTACAAGCGGGCGTCCCACTCTGCCCGCCCGAGGGTGACGCGGGCACAGGCATGGTCGCGACCAATAGCGTCGCGGCGCGAACCGGCAATGTCTCAGCAGGAACATCTGTTTTTGCCATGATCGTGTTGGAGAAGGCTCTATCGAAGTTGTATCCCGAAATTGACATGGTGACGACGCCGACAGGCAAGCCCGTTGCCATGGTCCATAGCAACAACTGCACATCCGATCTGAATGCATGGGTTGATCTGTTCCAGGAATTCACCAACGCGCTTGGGGTAGAGATGAGCGAGTCTAAACTATATGAAACGCTGTATCAAAAGGCGCTCACAGGCGATGCCGATGGCGGCGGGCTCCTTGCCTTCAATTATGTTTCGGGTGAGCACATCACGCACCTTGAAGAGGGGCGTCCGATGTTCGTCCGTACACCCGAGAGCCGCTTCACGCTTTCGAACTTTATGCGCGTGCATATGTTCTCGGCGGTCGGTGCATTGAAGATCGGCATGGACATTCTTTTTGAGCAGGAACAGGTGAAGATCGACCAACTCCTCGGTCATGGTGGTTTCTTCAAAACAAAAGAAGTGGGTCAACGGATCATGGCGGCGGCGATGAATGTCCCCGTTTCCGTGATGGAGACCGCAGGGGAGGGTGGCGCGTGGGGAATCGCATTGCTTGCCTCCTACATGCTTCACAAATCAGCGAATGAACCGTTGGAAGCGTATCTCTCCAATAAGGTCTTTGCAGGGGAAAATGGCACGACGATCGCTCCCGATCAACGGGATGTCGATGGCTTTACGGCGTTCATGGAACGCTACAAAAAGGGACTTGTCATCGAAAGAGCCGCCGTGGATGGGCTGAGGTAAAAAAACATGTTAGAACGATTGAAAGAACAGGTATTTCGGGCGAATCTGTTGCTCCCCAAGCATGGTCTTATTACCTTCACCTGGGGGAATGTATCGGGTATCGACAGGGAGCAGGGGCTTATGGTTATAAAACCCTCGGGTGTTTCCTATGAGGAAATGAAGGCAGAGGAAATGGTGGTCGTGAAAGTAGACACGGGAAAGACTGAGGAGGGAAGTTTAAAACCTTCTTCCGATACGCCGACACACCTCGAGCTCTATAAAGCGTTTCCCAACATCGGCGGCATTGTTCACACTCACAGCCGTTGGGCAACAACCTTTGCACAGGCAGGTCGCGGCATCATGGCTCTCGGCACAACGCAAGGCGATTATTTCTATGGGGAGATCCCCTGCACCCGAAAAATGACAAAAGTCGAGATCGAAAGCGAATATGAAAAGGAAACCGGGTTGGTAATCAAGGAAACCTTCCAGGGGAAAGATCCGGATGCCATCCCAGCGGTTCTTGTACACAGCCACGGCCCATTTTCATGGGGCATCGATCCCATGGACGCTGTCCACAATGCCGTGGTGTTGGAGGAGGTCGCGTTCATGAACTTCCACGCCATGATGCTTGAGCCGGGCCTTCCGCCCATGCAGCAGGAATTGTTGAATAAGCACTATCTGAGAAAGCACGGTGCAAACGCCTATTATGGGCAGGCAGACAAAAAGTCGTAAAAAGGAGATGCAATCATGATTGATCTAAAACAATATGAAGTCTGGTTTGTAACAGGGAGCCAACATTTGTATGGTCCGAAGACCTTAGAGCAGGTCGCAGAGCATTCGCGCGAAATCGCAGCAGCTTTGGGCGCCTCCGCGCAGGTGCCGGTGAAGGTTGTCTTCAAGCCTGTGCTCACCACGCCCGAGGCGATCCGTGAATTGTGTTTGGAAGCGAACACCACGAAGAATTGCATCGGTCTGATCACCTGGATGCACACCTTTTCTCCTGCCAAAATGTGGATCGCGGGTCTGAGCCTCCTGAAGAAACCCTTCCTGCATCTCCATACTCAATATGGTCGTGAAATCCCTTGGTCAACGATTGACATGGATTTCATGAACCTGAACCAGTCTGCGCATGGTGACCGGGAATTTGGGTTCATCGGAAGCCGCATGAGACTCAACCGCAAGGTGGTGGTGGGGCATTGGGGCGATGAAGAGGTCCAAGCTGAGATCGGTACCTGGGTGCGGGCGGCATGTGCCTGGGTCGATTGGCAGGGTGCCAAGATTGCTCGCTTCGGGGATAACATGCGGGATGTGGCGGTGACGGAAGGCGATAAAGTTCAGGCACAAATCCAGTTTGGATATGATGTGTATGGCTATGGGGTGGGAGATCTAGTCAAGGCGGTGAACGACGTCTCAGATACGGAAGTTGACCAGTTGGTGCAAGCCTATTTGGATGAGTACGAAGTTCCTGAGGCTTTGATGCCTGGCGGTGAAAAGCATGCTGCGGTGTGCGAAGGGGCACGGATTGAAGTGGGCATGCGCAACTTCCTCGGCGCAGGCAACTTCAAAGCCTTCACAACAACATTTGAAGACCTGCATGGACTGGCACAATTGCCTGGACTAGCCGTCCAGCGTTTGATGCGGGATGGCTACGGCTTCGGCGCAGAAGGGGACTGGAAGACTTCCGCCTTGGTGCGCGCCATGAAGGTGATGAGTGAAGGGCTGAAGGGTGGTGTTAGCTTCATGGAAGATTACACTTATCACTTCAGTGCCAGCGGCGACAAAGTGTTGGGTGCGCACATGCTCGAAATTTGTGAATCGATCGCTTCCCCCGCCGGGAAACCGAAATTGGAAATCCTTCCGCTCTCGATTGGTGGCAAGGCAGATCCGGTCCGCTTGATCTTTGATGCCAACACCGGTCCTGCAATTGGCGCGTCCATCATGGATATGGGACAGCGCTTCCGGCTGGTGGCCAACCTGGTGGATGTTGTCCCGACCGATGAACCCTTGCCCAATCTGCCGGTGGCGCGGGCGTTATGGGTACCGCGTCCCAATCTCAAAGTTGCGGCTGCGGCGTGGATCTATGCGGGGGGCGCGCATCACACCAGTTTCAGTTATGCTGTCACGGCAGAGCATTTGCGTGACTTCGCCGAGATGGCTGGCATTGAATTCCTGTTGATCGATGAACAGACAAGTCTCGAAGAGTTCAAGAAAGAACTCCGCTGGAACGATCTGTATTATCTCCTCGCCAAGGGAGTTGTAAATTAACACGGATTTAATCGTTACGAGCTTTAGTGGTTGATTCTTCCAATTTGGAAGAACCTATTTTCTTATGACTAGTTCAGCAGACGACTGAAACGAGGCGGCCAGTCATCAGATTCAAATTAAGGTTGCAGAGTGAACCTGTCGTTTCTGTGCTTGCATGCCTGACATGAACCACAATTGTGTTTAAGAGAGGCTAAGATGGTCGACGATCACCGTGAAGCAACTCGTGTGCTTGAAAATCAATTCATTGAATTGGAATATCTTGCCAATTCTCCGCGCATCCTGCGTTTTTCCCCGAAAGGCAAAACCAATCTGTTCGCAGATTTGGAGAAGACTCCTGTCCAAACTCCATACGGTAACTTCTACTTTCGCGGGGGTCATCGTTTGTGGCATTCGCCCGAGGCTATGCCGCGCACATATATTCCTGATAATAATGGCGCGACCGTCCGCGAAATTGAGAATGGCATTGTCATTGATCAGCCTTCTGAAGCATGGACACATATTGCAAAATCCATCGAAATCTGCCTCGATCCCAATCAACCGCGCGTTTTCATTCGACACGAATTACGCAATGAAGGGGCATGGGCAGTGGAGTTTGCCCCCTGGGCATTGACCATGCTCCGCTTGGGTGGAGTCGGGATTTTCCCACAGCCTGCCGGTAATATGGATGCCGCCGGACTTTTGCCGAACCGACAGTTGACACTTTGGCCCTATGCACAATTGAATGATCCACGCGTGATGTTGCGTGACGACTTTGTACTCGTTCACGCTGACCCAAAGCTACCTCCGTTTAAGTTTGGTTACCTTAACCGGCAAGGCTGGATTGGCTATTGGCTGGATGATGTTTTCTTTGTCAAAAAATTTGAACTCCCGACCGAAACCAAACCATACCCTGACGGTGGATGCAATGTGGAAAGTTATTTCAATGACCAATTCATCGAGCTTGAGACGCTGGGTCCGCTAACGAAACTGGAACCTGGCGAGTCTGTTTTTCATGCAGAAACCTGGGAGGTTTATCGAACGCTGGAGGCAGATTTAATTCCACTTGAAATTCAAAAAATCATCGCCACGATCTAACCGGAGGTCTGGAGTGTAACGTTTCCAGACCTTGGAAATAAAGAGTGAGCAAACTCTGCGTAAGCGGAAATTCTTGTGCGCCTACTGTCGATGACCGCCGGGCGCACATCACCGTAGGTGCATGGGCTCTTGTGGCAATCGGATTGTTGAATGGATTATTTTCCTCGCCGCACAATTCCCTCCTGCCAGGCATAGACGGCGGCCTGTGTACGGTCTGCGAGATGAAGTTTTCTGAGAAGGTTGCCGATGTGGGTTTTAACAGTGCTTTCACCGATCACGAGCGTTTCTGCGATCTCGGCATTGGATTTGCCAGCTGCGATTAAGCGCAAGACATCGAATTCGCGTTCGGAGAGTTCTGTAAACGGATTAACGTCATCCTTGCGCAGCCCTTGGAGTTCCTGGACGATACGCGAGGCTACGCGAGAATCCAACACCGCTTCACCCTGCGCGGCTTTACGGATGGCGCTAGCAAGCTCATCCGGTTCGACATCCTTAAGCAGATAGGAGATCGCTCCCGCGCGTACCGAGGGGAAGATGTACTCATCCTGGTGATGTGAAGTGACGACAATGACTTGTGTCTGTGGTCGCGTTTTTCGAATCTGGCGCGTCGCTGCAATCCCGTCAAGTTCACCTGGCATTTCCAAATCCATCAAGACAACGTCAGGCTGGTACTGCTCCACGGCGGTGACTGCTGCAGTCCCTGATTCGGCTTCCGCAATGACCTGAATATCGGAAAGTGTATGTAGGTAGGCGCGCACGCCCTGACGCACGATTTTGTGATCATCGACAAGGAGGACTTTGATTGGCATTCAGAACCTTTCCACTACTCGGTGTTCAATTTTACTCTGGCCGTGACAATTGTCCCAACTGCTAAAGTGGACTTGACGTTGAGCGTGCCACCCACCTCATTGAGTCTTTGTTTCATGCCTGCCAACCCAAGGGAATTCGGATGGATAGTGTTCGCTTCGAAGCCGCGTCCATTATCAGCTACGATAAGAGTTACCTCCTCTGCAGCCATGTTGAGGCTGAGTCCGACCACGTCTGCTTCGGCGTGGCGTGCTATATTGGAGAGGGATTCCTGCAAAACACGGTACAGTGTCTGTTCCACATCCAGAGGCAGGGAGCGTTCACCACTGATGGTTGTTGTCACCTGAATGCCTGTATGTTGCTGCCAGCGGTCAGCATATTCCTTGAGGGCCTGCGCCAACCCTTTCCCTTCCAGGGCCGCCGGGCGCAGTTCATCGATAATGAGCTTGAGTTCCTGTTGGGTTTCACGATTGAGTTGCAATGCGGATTCAAGATGGCTGGCAGCGGTTTTCGGGTCGGTCTCCATCAGGTTTTTTGCGGCAGAGAGTTGCATGCGCGCCGCATAGGTCTGCTGCTTGACTGTGTCGTGCAAGTCACGGGCGAGGCGATTGCGCTCCTCCACACGCGCAAGTTCGTCGCGTGTATGCAGAAGAGTTTGTAATTGTTCCGCCATGTTGTTCAGATTACGGGTCAGTTCGCCGATCTCATCTGCAGAGCTGTCACGTGGTGTAGACGAAAAATCACCTGTGCTCCAGGCTTTTGCAGAAGTAGAAAGATTTTCGAGACGTTTACGTAACCCGCGCGAAGCGAGCCAGCCAAAGATCGCACCAATAGGTAGGGCAACGATGAGCATGATGATCGAAATGATCACAAAGAATGTGGTGTAGAGTGAAAGATTCGTCGGCGTAGCAAAGGCCACAGGTCTAAGTGTGTAAACCACAATTGCTACAACAGGATCGTTATCGGTTTTGCGGAGAGGGAAGGCGACAATATGGTTCCCGTTAGGCTGCGTGAAACTTTGGGCGTAATAATTTTTGTCACCCACCAAGGCTGCTTCGAGGATGGATTCCACGCCGAAGCCATTGACACGGGATTTGAATGGTTTGCCAATGGCTGAGGGATCGTCAAGTGGGGCGGCAGTGATCAGGTTCAAATCAGGGTCGAGAATATAGATTGGCTCGCTTCCTTCTACGAGGGTGTTGGCGTAATCCAATGATTCACTATCTGTGTAGGATTGAAAATCGTTCCAGGTGAAGCCTTTCGCTTGTACCTTTTCGAGCCAGCTTTGCAACGTTTTCGGATCATCCAGCAAAAAGGGGATATTGTCTTGAAAAGCAGTCTTGGACCAGTAAAAACTGTTGAAGACACGAGTGTTGGCTTGGCCCTCGGTATACAGAGCGATACCAACAATTAATGCCGCAAGCACAATCACCGTACCAACCGTAACAACGGCATAAGATAAGGTCAATTTCCATTGAAGGCGTTGAAAGAATTTAGACATGGTTGTATCTCGTTATCCACCTACATCCTGGCGGCGATAGAACCAGATGGCGAGGAGGAAAAGTATCAACGTGTAAACTATCGAAGTAACGAGAGCAGGCACAGGGGCGAGGATAAGGGCGGGAATTTCAGCGACACGATTACCAATGTTATTCAGCAGGAAACTTGCGCTGAAATGCAGATTCGTGAACAACCACTTTGTCCAGCTCGCGCCATGGAAAATCCCGGCCAGCAAAAATTCGAGGATTTGAGTATACCCGAGCCCCAACACAATGCTGACAAATGTGGAGCGCAGCGCAACTGCAAAAATCAGTGTGAGGGCAATGTAAGGCAAGTTGACGACGGTCATATAAAATGGCGCGGCAAGGGTCGCCATCCAGTTGACATTGAGCATATCGGAAACTTGATAGACGCAGGTTTTGTAATAGAAGCCAACTGTCCAACCCGTGATGAGTGTGAGAACCTGAATGACAATCGTGAGCAAGATCAGGAGGATGAACTTGGTAAGCAGGCTGGAATGACGTGGGGCGCGCATCAGCGAATATTGATTGGTGCGTTGAGAATAGTCGTTGCCCATCATGTTGCCGGCGATGATGATCAGGAATGGGATGGCAAGGAGCAGTTGATCCAGTGAGTTGGCAAGATCAAAGGGAATGCCCGGCATTTTGAGTGAACCATTGAGCGGTTCGGTTCGGTTGGTGTTATAAAAATTGGAAAGACTCAGTCCAATGTAAAGACAGCAAATCAAGAGTGTGATCCATAGCAGCGGGCGCCGGGAAAGGCGAGTCCATTCGATGGAGAGGGGTTTGAGGAGTATGAAAACCTTTTTAGTGGAAAGTGATGATTGGATGATGAAGCGAGGGCATTAGATGGTCCATGGTCTATTGTCTGATGATGTCACATCCATAAACAGCGATTCGAGATCACCTTTTTGGGCAGTGATCTTGGTGGGGATAATGTGATTCTGGAGTAGATGATTCATGACTGTCTGCGTTGTAACGCCCATCACAATGAGCGTATCCCCACTAGCTTGGACATTCTCTAAGCCTGACAACGATTCAAGTGCCCGGACAGCACCATCCGTATCATAGACCGTCAAACGGACGGCTGGCTTCGGCGCGTTGAGCAGATCGTCTACGCGTCCCTGGGCAACCACCCGACCTTTGTTCAGCACGGCGATTCGGTCACAGACCTGCTGGACTTCGTTGAGCAGATGACTCGATAACAAAACCGTTGTGCCATTTTCCGTAAGCGAGCGCAACAGTTGCCGGATCTCACGCATGCCCGCGGGATCAAGTCCATTGGTCGGCTCATCCAAGATCACAAAACGTGGATGATGCAGGAGTACCATTGCAATGCCGATACGCTGCTTCATGCCTGTTGAAAAATTGCTGACTTTGCGCCGTGCAGAGTCCGTCATACCGACCAATTCGAGTACTTCGGCAATCCGCTTTTTGTCTACGTTGGGAGAGAGGAGCGCTAACAGGTCAAGATTATCCCAGGCGGAGAGATAGGGCACAAAGGCAGGCGCGCCCAAGAGAGCCCCAACTTCCTTAAGTGCATGAACGTGATTCGGTGTCACGCGCTGACCGAGCACGTGTACCTCACCTGCCGTCGGGTGGACAAGCCCCAGCGTCATACCGAGCGTGGTGGTCTTGCCCGCGCCGTTCGGACCGAGGAAGCCGAACACTTCGCCTTCGTAGGCAGTGATATTGACCGCGTCCACGGCTTTGTGAGTGCCGAAAGTTTTAGTCAGGTCTTTCGTTTCGAGAACGATGTTGGTCATAAATATTCCTTTGTATCGGTAGGGGCGATCCTTCAATGTCATACAGTGTTGTGCAATTAATGTTTTTGTCGGGTCGCCCTATGTTTTATCCGCCTAAATCCTGGCGGGAGAAGATGACAAATGAGAACGCGCACAAGATCGTAAAAATGATTCCAATGGCAAGAATGGCTTGCGGCTCAACCATCAAGGGCGGATGAAAAATGGGCCGTGAGGCTGTGCGATCGATTGTGTAATAATTGATTTGCAGGGCCATTGATAAATTTCCGGGCAAAAAACGAGTGAGCAACGGATAGCGGTCGCTGACTGACATAAGCAATCTCTCAAACACGTTTGCGTAGACGATCATGCCCCCGCCGGCAAAAATGGGTGAGTGGCTAACAATTGCCAACAATACGGTTAGCGCAAGATAGGGCAAGGAAATCCAAAATGTGCGTAGAAATATAGGTAGAAGCGCGGCTGTACTGAGGCGTGAAATATCCACTGCTCCGAAGAACAAGCTACGGGATAAAGCAGAAAGAGCCAGGGTTGCGACGACCATAAAGAGGATGATCAATCCACTGATGAGCAGAATCACTGTTAAGCGCGCGAGCAGCAGGGTGGGACGCGGCAGGCCGCGGGTCAGTCAGAGACGTAGCTTCGAATAGTCGTACGCGGCAATCACGGCGGCGGTCACCGCGTAGACGAATCCACTGATCCAGTTGAAGAAGGAAAGTCCTTCCAGCAAATCCTGTTCGAGTCCGCCATCCGATGGACTAAAACCAGACTTGATTTGCGAGTGATGCACAACGATGAACAATGCCAGCAAGAGTAGGAGTGCAGTTAACCCGATCCAAAGCGCAGGGTGTTTGACCGTCTTGCGGATTTCTATGGAAACCTGGCGCAGGAACATGCTTACTGTCCAAGCGCGACGATGTCTTGCACATCTTCTGTGACAAGCAATGAACTGATGCTTCCGAGTGCAAATACGATTGTAAGAATAATGATAGTAATGGCGATCATGGGTGTCTCCTTGTGAACGCCCCGAAGTATAGAAGATAGGTTCATTTTGCGGCTCAGCCGCGAGGATGATTATAGGTCAGACTGGAGATGGATTGATTGAGTTCGTTTGCGATCAAGAAAATTATCCTATCCTGGTAAGAGGCGTTAGGCAGGTGGCTATTCTATCGGTCCCGCATATAGATCATTTTCGGTTACAGAATTACACAAGCGTCTGGAACGAAATCACAACGTTGGACGTTATGGTCAATGACAGAGAAAAAATCGTGAACCAAGTCTCATCTTAACAATTGATCTTCCAACCCTGAAGGGAGGTAAGAATGACCACCTTGCAGAGAAAGTCATTTCGTCTTTTGAACGTCTTCGCAGCTTTCTCGCTGCTCCTGGCG
>WNFU01006832.1_pt1 | contig 18616 bp, 16 predicted proteins | sample 5400121 | NCBI WGS metagenome assembly WNFU01 (sample SAMN13153360, study PRJNA577476) | soil metagenome | isolation source: 100 cm soil or saprolite under grassland replicate 1 | place: USA:California | collected 2016-06-15 | reverse complement strand
GCAGGCGCTGCAAGTGCAGGTGCGCGAACAGCAGGTGCGAAGTCGAGGAGCCGACGTCGACGCCGACCGTGGTGAGATCGACGTTGTCCAGCGCCCAGGTGAAGGGCACACCGGCGTCGTTGTCGTGTTCGTGCGACGGGTTCGGAAAATCATCGTGATCGTGGCCTTCGTGGAAGAACGCGCCGCGCAGCATCTACCGAGTCGCTGCCCGCAGAAACTGGTCCATGCGCGGCTCCAGCCCGTAGCGAGCCAGCTCCTCCGCGTACAGACGATGGATGCGCGGGTCCTGGTCTTCGTACTCGAGCTGGCGACCGCCATCCTTCACGCTCACATCCATGCCGAGAAACGTTTTCTTCTTGTCTTCGGCAAAGGGATACCGCAAGCCACCAAACGCGATCGCCAGATAGCGTGCGGGTTCGCGACTGGTATTGAAGTGCTGATGGAACATCCGATCGGCCGGTGCGAATACCGCTCCGTGCTGCCAATCGAATCTACGAAAATCACCGTCATCTTCGTACCAGTAGAGGCTGTAGCCATGGCCGGTCACGGCAAAAATGTGGAAGTCGGGGCCGTGGCGGTGCGCTTTCTTGTACGTGCCGACTGGCATCTCGGACATATGCGCGTGCATCGTGCCATCTGCCAGCACGAACATGATGTTGCTGCTGCCTGCTCCGCGCGCATCCCATTGGTACAACTTGAACGAGCTCAGATCGGGGACGAAATTCGTTTTCCACATGTGCCGACCTGGTTTGACCGGGATGAACGTGCCATCGCCTGAGTAATCTGCCTCACGTTCGCGAAATGCGAAGTCGTTGTCGAACACGAAGGCTTCGTTGTGGAACGCGTTCAGCACAAGTGGCAGGTTGGTGACGGCCGCGAGGCGGGCAGGGCGCGCGCCGCTGGCGTTGAAGTGCTGGTAGCGCGCATTCAGCGGCAGCGCAAACAGGCTTTTGGGTCCCCATTCGAAACTATGCCGGGCGCCGTCAGCTGCCTCGACGGTCGTGCTGCCGCGGCCATCGAGCACGTAGATGACCTCTTCGAACAGGTGCTTCTGCGGTTCGCATTTGCCCGCGGGTGGCAGCTCCAGCACGTACATGTCGAGGAAATCGCCGCGGCCAGCGGTCAGCGTGTAGGCGCCGCGGACGTGGCCGAGCCGCGGCCACGGCTGGACATCGACGTGCAGCAAATCGATGCCGAAGCTCTCGACGATAGGGATGCCGTCGCGGTCGATGAATTCGCGGTGGGTGTCGATGAGATAGCGTGGCTCAGGCACTGTGCGGGCCAGGGAATGGTAGCTGAATATCTTGATTAAACCTTTACGCGGTACACGGCGAGGTCGCTTTCGATCTCCTCGAGATCAGCAATCTGCGTTACGAGCGCCTCAATGCGCTGCCGCTGATCGGCGGTGAGCATGGCGCGGTGCACCACGATGTAGCGCGCATCAGTCCATGCGAGCACCGCGCGCAAATCCTCTGCCGTGGCGTCGATGGGTTCGCCGCTCAGCAGCAGCAACGCGGGATGCGCACGGTACTCGGTGAAGACTGAGCTTGGCAGGCGGGCAATCATGCCATTGAGCAGTGGCTTGCCGTGGACGTGCTGGTAGAACTCCAGCACCTCGCCGCCGTTGCCAATGCGCTCGAGGCCAGAGCGCACGCCGAACGGCACTTCCAACAGCGTGAACCTGTCGGGTTCGGCGGCCAGGCGCTGGTACAGCGCGTAGCTCGGGTAGCTCTGCGTCGGTAACGGGTCCAGGAGCAGCGCCACCGCCATGCGCGCGGCGACGAGCGCGAGCGCAACCCACATGCGATGCGAAACACGCCAGCGGGCGAGCACCATGCCGAGCACCACCGCGAGCCCCAGCACGGCTGGCATGGCCAATCGGTAGGGTGTCCTGAACTGCCCGAGTGGCGGCCACAGGCTGAGGGCCGCGAAGGGCAAGGGCACCTCCGTCGGCTGCAGGTAGGGGCCCAGCGCCAACACCTCGCACACGAGCGCGCCGAGCAGCCAGACGGATGGACGGCGCCAGATGACGATCGCCGCGACTGCCGTCACGCCGAGCTCCAGGCCGTACGCGTGCTGCAAGACGGTGGGATCCACGAAGTCCCACACGCGGAACGAGTACTCCTGCATGTCGGCCAGGGCAGGCCGCGGGACGTCATCGGAGCGCAAGGCGGGGTACAACACGACGCCGAAGACCACGGCTGAGAGCCACGCGCCCAGCGCCAGCGACGGCGCGTGCTGCCAGCGCAGACGCCACACGGCGTACATGGCGAGCCACAGAGCGGCGTATAGCGCGATCTGAAAGTCGGTGAACATCGCCCCAAGCAGGAGGGCAGCGAGCGCGACGCCATGCCACAGGTGCGGCCGCCGCAAGAGCGCTCGCATCACGAGCAGTGACGCAGCGACCAGCCATAACGAAGCGAACGTCGGACGGCCGACTGTCAACTGGTCGAGCAGCGGCGTCGCCAGCATGAAGCACGTGGCGGCGACGAGCGACGCGGGGGCGCTGCTCGTTTCCTGATAGAGCAGCGCGTAGCACACCACGCCGTTCAGCACGAGCGTGCCGATCAGCATGAGGTTGAACGCACCGACCACGCCCGCGAGCGGCACCAGTGGCGAAACCAGGAGGCCGGGGAAAAGACCGTAGGTGTGCAGCCGCAAGTCGGCGCCGAACGGCACCAGCACGTCGTCTGTGCGCAGCAGCGGGCCACCGGCCGCAAGCGCGTGCGAGACCCAGCCGACGTTCCAGACCATCGTGGCCACGTCCAGGTCCGTCGGCCCGCCGGGGATCGCCACCGTGAGCCGCGAGAGGAGCGGCCAGGTGTAGGTAATGGCGACGGCAGCCAGGACCGCGACTGCCGCCAGGTGCTGCCCTGTGCGCCCTACTTGAGAATCCAGCCCCGACGCTCGCGGGTGATGCGTTGTTCTTCCGGTGTCGGGCCGATCGCGAGTAGTCAAGCCGGTTAGCTGCGCGCGATGCCGTTCGGGTCGAGAATGACCTTGCCGATGACCTGGCTGCCGGCCACCAGCTCGTGGCCGTGCGCGGCTTGCTCGAGCGGCAGAACGGCGCCAATCACCGCCTTGTACCGCCCCGCGACGGCGTCATCGATGGCCTGCTGCACCTGCTCGGGCGTGAAGTCGTCGCCCGCGCCAGGCTCAGGCGTGGGGACATCCTCGAGCCGCAGTACGCCCGGCTCGCCGAAGCGCCGCATCACGACCGCGCGCACGCGACCAGTATGACAGCGCTACGCGGCGGCGGCAGGTGCTTCGCGGCTCTGCAACGTGGCGAATTCGTCAGCCGGCGCCGGCCGCCCCAGGAAGTACCCCTGCGCAGAGTCCGTGACATAGTTCAGCGTCTGGTCAGCCGCGAGCTCGGCCGAAGCCAGGCTGCTGGTCAAAATGTCCTCGCGCAGCGCGGCCCGAGCCTGCAGGACCGCAACGCTGCCGACCACGCTGCCCGCCAGCAGCGCGGTTCCCGCGACGGCTGCTACGAGGCGTGTTCCGAGTCGGCTGCGAAGGCGCGGCATGACCCTTCAAGAATCGGCAGCCGGGCGCGGGCGCTGAATTACTGACGCGCCAAATTACGGCAAAGTCGCGAGGAAATCGGAGATGCCGTTGGCGACGCCACGCGCCAGCCGATCGGGACTGCCGAGCAGCCACTGGCGGTCGGTCGCGCTCGTCAGGTAGCCCATCTCGACGATCGCTTGCGGCACACCCGTCGCCACCGAGTGGCAGTAGCGACGTGCGTTGAACGCGTAGTAGTAGCGCATCCGCAAGCTGATGTGTTCATCGTCGCGCGGCAAGCCGGTGACCGACTCGTACGCAACGTTCATAACGGAGACCAGCCGATCGTCGATAGCGGGCATCGCGCTGAAGCCGGGCCGGGCGATCTTGAACCCGCGCGCCTGACCGGCCGGGTCGCCGTCGGAGTGCAGGGCGACGAACAGGTTGGCCTGGTAGTGGGGCGGGACCGTTGCCGGAAGGACGTCGACCTCGACGCCAGTTGCCTCGAGGAGCGCGGCCGCGCGGCGCGCCACGTCGAGATTGACTTCCCACTCCTGCTTGCCACCGCCGCTAGCGCCGCCCTGCAGCCGCCCCAGCTCGGGTGGCACTTCTTCGTTCTTCCAATGGCCAGCCTGCAGTGCGACCCGTTTGTCGCCCGGCGGGTTGTACAGGGCCGCGGGCGGGAAGGGATCGCGGAACCCACGGAAGAAGTCCTGCGAGCCGGCTGAGCCCGGCGCGGGCAGGGGCGCGCGCGGCGGCTCGCTGCACGCGTCGGGCATGGCTTGCGGGACCGCGGTCAGCACCGCGACGGCCTGTTGCGCGGCCGCCTGCGGCGCCACTGGCGCTTGCAGTGCGACGACCTGCGGCGCGGGCTGCGCGGTTGGCTCCAGCGCGATGTCCGGCGCGGGCTGCGCGGTGGGCTCCACGTCTGGCTCGGTCGCGACCGCTGGCGCGGCGGTCGGCACTGGCTGCGCCTCGGCGATCACCGGCACCTGGCGTGAGACCGCGACAGGCGCAGCGGTGCAGCCGGACAGCAGCAGGGCCAGGGCAAGCGCACTTCGACGCAGGGCGTCCTCCATTGCACGCGATTAGACGGAGGCGAGGCCCGTCTCAGCAAGTATTTGGCGCGCTCCAAGCTGGCTCCAAGCTTGCCGCGGTAGAGTCGCATCAACACTCCCATGCAAGTCCTTCTTGTTGAAGACGATCTCCGCATCTCGCGCGTAGTCCAACGGGCGCTGTCGGAAGTCGGTCACGATGTCGATGTTGCCCACGATGGCGCCGAGGGTCTGGAGCGCGCCGAAGACAAGCCGTACGACCTGCTCGTACTGGACGTGATGCTGCCCCGTATGGACGGAGTCAGCATTGCCCGAGAGCTGCGTCGGCAGCGCCAACGCACCCTGACGGCGCGAGACGCGATCGCCGATCGTGTGCGCGGCCTCGACGCGGGCGCCGACGACTACCTCACCAAGCCCTTCGCCCTCGAAGAGTTCCTGGCCCGTGTGCGTGCCCTGGGCCGACGGTCCCAGGACGGTGCGTCGGAAGTACTGGAGGTCGGCGAGCTCACGCTCGACCCCGACCGTCACGAGGTCACCCGCGCGGGGCAGTCCCTCGAGCTGACCGCGAAAGAGTTCGACCTGCTCGCGTACCTGATGCGCAATTCCGGTCGTGTGCTCAGCAAATCACAGATCACCGAGCATGTCTGGGGGTACGATTCGGAGGCGACCTCGAACGTGGTCGAGATTTACATCCACTACTTGCGCGACAAGATCGATCGGGGGTTCAGTCGGCCGCTGATCCGCACGGTGCGCGGCGTGGGGTACACGATCAAGGCATGAACCGGCTGTTCACAGGCATCCGCTGGCGCCTCGTCGCGTGGAGCATGCTCATCCTGGGCACCATCCTTGTGCTGCTCGGCACGACGATCTACGTCGCGGTCGCGCGTAGCCTGGTCGACGAGGTCGATCGCAATCTGTACAGCCGCAGCGAGCAAGCCGGCCCGTTGCTCTTTCCCTCGCCAGGGCGTGGTCGCGGACCCGATGAGTACCGCGAGGGCTACCGCGGCGGTGTGTTCTACGTTGGTCTGCGCGGGACTGGCGAGGTGCTCAACCCGCAAGGGGTGGATTACGCGAACACGACGTGGCCGGTGCCCGACGCACGCCAGACCGTCATCGCCACCATCATGGTCGACGGCGATCCCACACGGGTGGTCGCGCGGCGCATGCCCGACGGCGGCACGCTGTACGTTGGCCAGAGCCTCGAGCCCGAAGAAGCCGCGCTGCGGTCGCTTTTGCTGGTCCTGTTTGGCGGCGGCGGTTTAGGGCTGCTGCTGTCGTTCGCCGGCGCGTGGATCCTCTCCGGTCGCGCGTTGATACCGATCCAGTACGCATTCCGTCGGCAGCAGGAATTCGTGGCCGATGCGTCGCACGAGCTGCGCACGCCGCTCACGGTGCTGCGGTCGTCGACCGATCTGTTGAACCAGCACCGCGGCGAAGCGCTCGAGAAGAACGGCGAGTTGTGGGATGACCTGCGCGCCGAGATCGCGCGTATGGCGCGACTCGCGGCCGATCTGCTCACCCTGGCGCGCTCGGATCGGGGCGAGCTGGAGCTGATGGTGGCGCCGCTCGAGTTGGGCGAGCTCGCGGGCGACGTCGTGCGACGTACGGTTCCGCTTGCGGCGGCCGCCGAGGTGCAGCTCGCGCTGCAGTCCTCCGATCATTCGGCGGTCGTTGAAGCGGATCCCGATCGCATCCAGCAGGTGCTGCTGATCCTGCTCGACAACGCTATCAAGCACACGCCGCCCGGCGGCCGTGTCGACGTACGGGTCGAGCGCGATGGCTCGCACGGTCTGTTGCGGGTGAGCGACACGGGCGCGGGCATTGCCGCCGAGCACCTGCCGCGCATCTTCGACCGCTTCTATCGGATTGATGGGGCGCGCTCGCGCGCGGCGGGTGGCACGGGCCTCGGGCTCGCAATTGCCAAGATGCTGATCGATGCCCACGGTGGGGAGCTTTCGCTGGCGAGCACGCAGGGCGTGGGCACCAATGTCACAGTGCGGCTGCCGCTGGCCGATCACCACGCCGGTTTTGGCGAGCGGCTCGGCGATCTGAAGGCACAGCTAACCGCCCGTTAACGGTCTTCTCATACTGCTCTAAGGTTCGCTTCGTACCTTGTGAGCATGGATCAAAGTCATAAGAACTATTCCGCGCCGACCCGCCTACTTGGCGGGGTCCTGGCGCTGGTGGTGCTGGCGCTGGTCGCCGTCACCGTGATCGGACAAGGCGCCGCGCCGAAAGCAACCGCCCAGGCGGTCCAGCCGCAGGTGCAGGTGGCGCTGGCGGCGCCCGCGGGTACCGTCGCCGCCGTAGCTCAGTCCGTTGGGCCAGCGGTGGTGAGCGTGCGCACCAACCAGGGCCTCGGCTCTGGTGTGATCTACGACTCGAACGGCTACATCCTCACCAACGGCCACGTGGTCGAGGGCGCCCAGAGCATCACCATCGGGCTGGTCGATGGTCGGCACTTCAGCGGCAAAGTCGTCGGCAGCGATGGTGGGTTCGACGTCGCCGTGATCAAGATTGATGGCTCCAACCTGCCATCCGCCCCGCTGGGCAACTCCAGCGCGCTGCAGGTCGGCCAGGATGTCGTCGCGATCGGCAATCCGTTCGGCTTCGACCACACGTTGACCACGGGTGTCGTGTCAGCGTTGAACCGGCCGGTGTCCGAGGGCCAGGGCAGCTACAACCAGCCGATGGTCCAGACCGATGCGGCCATCAACCCTGGCAACTCGGGCGGTCCGCTGCTCGATCTCAACGGCCAGGTCGTTGGCATCACTACGCTCGTGGCCGCTCCGCAGGGCTTTCCCGCGCAGGGCCTCGGATTCGCGGTACCTGTCGATACTGCCAAGCGCATCGCCGATCAGCTCGTGCAGTCAGGCAAAGTGACCAGCAGCGGGCAACCCTTCCTTGGCGTGGCCCTGAGCGACATCAATCGCCCTGACGCGGTGCCCGGCCAGCCGAACACGCCATTCCCGGGCGTGCCGGGCAACGGCCGCCGCGGTGGCGGTGGTGCCGCACCGCGCCCGACCCCGCCGTCGGGTGTTGACCACGGTGCGCTCGTCGGTGACGTCAGCGCTGGCAGCGCCGCCGCCACTGCCGGGGTGCAAACGGGCGATGTGGTCGTCAGCTTCGACGGCTTCGACATCTACAACCCCGACGAGCTGCTGCAGCGGCTGGTCGTGCACAAGCCAGGCGATCAGGTCAATGCGACAGTGGTCCGCAATGGCCAGAACATGAACCTGAGCATCACGATTGGCGAGGCGCCCGTCCAGGGCTGATCGCCCTCGCCCTGTAGAGAGAGGGTGGCGCCGTTACCCTCTCCCTCTGGGAGAGGGTGGCGCGGAGCGCCGGGTGAGGGCGAGGCCTGGATTTGAACGCACCTTCACCCCCGGATAAAGCCTCTCCCAGAGGGCGAGGCCTGGATTTGAACGCACCTTCACCCCTGGATAAAGCCTCTCCCAGAGGGAGAGGGAGCAAGCCCTCACCCCTTAGCGCACGCCTAATTGGAGCGGCGGCGTTTCGGTCTCCACCACGTATTCGAATTGCTTGCGGAACTCCTCGGGCGACAGCTTCGCCGCCGTCGCCAGGCGCGCCACTACGGCTGGGTCGTCGAAGTCTTCGCGTCGCAGGCGCACCATGTAGCGTCGCGCGATCTTGTAGTGCTCGGAGGCCACATCGACCAGCCGCACGCGGGTGCGGCCAGTGCTCGGGTCGAGCATGTCGCGGAACGGCAGCGATTTGAAGTGGCCATCAACCAGTGCGACCATCGCGTTCCGACCACCGCCCAGCAGATAGCTGGCCGCGCAGTAGCCGAGGTCGCGCGTGTACTCCATGTCGAGCGGAATCGGATCGGCGCAGCGCAGCTCGTACCCGATGTCCTTGGCTACTACCGTGGTCGTCGAGATACCTAACGCGTTCAGCCGCTGCCGCAGCCGATCCTTCACGACCTCGCCGAGGTTGATCTCCGCCAGGCGTACGTGCCCGTGCTCATCGTGTTCGATCTGGCCGAACGACGCCAGCTCTGCCTCCGACAGATGCTCCACGAGGCCTTCAGCCAGCACGGCCGTGCCATCCTCGCGACCGTCCATGCGGCGTTTGATGATCGCGCCGGCCAGGATGTCGACCACGCAATCAAGGGTCACCGTCTGGCTGCCGAACTCCTCGGGGATGATGCACAGCGTCGCCCCCGCGGCCTTGGCGATGCCAAGCGCCAGGTGACCCGCCTTGCGGCCCATGGTCACCACCACGTACCAGCGCGAGGTGGTGCGCGCGTCGACCATGAGGTTCTTGACGATGTCGACGCCGAGGTGGCGGGCGGTCTGGTAGCCGAACGTCGCGATGCCTTCGGGCAGGTCGAGATCGTTGTCGATGGTCTTCGGCACGTGGACCACCTGCAGCTGACCCCGCGAGTGCTCGGCCACGATCATCGCCGAGTACGCCGTGTCATCGCCGCCGATGGTGATCAGGTGGGTGATGCCGATCTGCTCCAGTGAGCGCAGCGTGTTCTCGAGATCGCTCTCGCTGCGCGTGGGATTGGCGCGCGCGGTACCGAGGTATGAGCCACCGTTGAAGTGAATGCGGCTGACCTGCTCGATAGTCAGCGGCACGATGCGCTCGGTGTCGCCGCGCATCAGCCACTTGAATCCATCACGGATGCCGATGACCTGCGCACCCGCGAGCGCCGCGCAGATCGTTGCCGCGCCGATCACGCTGTTGATGCCCGGCGCGGGCCCGCCGCCACACAAGATGCCCAACCGTGGGACGTCCTTCGGCCCCGTCCGCCCGTTCGTCTTCGAGTCGCTCATCCGCCCGATCCTCGACTGTTACGCAGTTGCTGGGTACTTCATAACAGGTACGAGCCTGCGCGTAGCAGGGGCGAGCTTGATTACACCGGGAGCGTCGTGGGCGGAGCGATTGGCGCGACTACAGCCGCGACACTCCGCGAGCGGCGCAGCGTGATCATCGCCACCAGCATCAGCAGACCCGATGCGAGCATGGCCGAGACGCCGATGGCCCAGAAGGCTGAGGCGCCGCCGTAGGCCGAGCCAAGCGTGCCCGCGGCAGGCGCGCCAAGCGCGCGGCCTCCGAGCACCGTCGTTTCGCCGAGAGCGGCCGCGACGGCGGTGCGGTCGCGTCCGACCCAGCCAATCAACGCCAATTCAGCGCCGAGTCGAGCACCGCTGGCGCCCATCCCCAGGATTGCTGTGGCGAGGACAAAGCCGGGTGCCCAACCGGTCGCCAGAGCGGAGGCGAAGCTGCCCACCACCAGGACCATGACACCGATGCCGATGACGCGGCGGGTGGAGTACTTGTCGGCCATTCGACCGAACGCCAGGAAGCCGACGCCTGCGATTGCGCAGCCGACGGTCAGCAGCATGCCGACGTCGCCCAGCGGTTCACCCTGTCGGACAAGCTCGGAGGGCACGAGGGCGGCGCGACCGGCATCCGCCGCGCTGGCCAGGCCGAGCGCAGCCAGCGCTTCCCAGGGCAGACCGCGACCGGCCAGCACGGCCCAGCCGGGCCAGGCGGTGCGCGGCGGCAGTTGGCCGAATGTGGCGACGGGGAATAGCAGCGCGGCCGAGAACGCGAAGAGCAGCAGGACGGGCAGCACGCCGAAGCTGTCGGCCATCGCGCCGCCAACCCACGGTCCAAGCGCGCCGCCGGCGCCGCCTGCCAGACCGAGCCAGGCGAGCGCCCAGCCGTCCTTGCCTGGCTCGGACGCGCCGATTGCCAGCGCCGGCAGGCCAACGTAGACGGCCATGGCCGGTAGCGCACTGAGCACGAAGATCAGCATGAGCTGCGGCGTATCGAGGCCAGTAAGGGCGATAAGCGGCAGCAGCAGGAGCAGGATGAGTCCAACCTGGGTAACGCGTCGGGCACCGTGGCGCAGCGTCACGGTGGGCAGCAACAGCGCCGCGGGCAGTCGGCTGATCTCACACACCGCGTACAGCACGCCCAGCAAGCTGGTGCTCGCGCCGTCCTGGGTCAGTCGGCCCGCAACAACCGCCGACCACGCGCCGCTGCCGAGCGCGAATGCGAAGACGCCCGACAGCACGACCAGCAGGTCCAGGCTGATCAGCGCAGTACTCCGAGTCGCGCGGTGCGGGCGCATCGTGGTGGGCCTTTATGCCACGTTCGCGTGCAGAAGAAAAGAATGCCGCCCGGCGTCTCGCGTTGCAGTTGTGTTGAAATCTATTGATGACGGCGGCGGAGCGGTTTCCCGAGGGGTTCTTGTGGGGTGCGGCCACGGCGGCGCACCAGATCGAAGGCAACAACGTCCACAGTGACTGGTGGGCGGCGGAGCAGGCGGGGCGCCTGCCGTACAGGTCGGGGCTGGCGTGCGACTCGTGGCACCGCTGGCCCGAGGACATTGCGCTGCTCAAGGACATCGGGCTGAACGCGTACCGGTTTTCCATCGAGTGGGCGCGGATCCAGCCAGAACCGAACCGGTTCGACCAGGTAGCGCTGGATACCTATCGCAAGCAGCTCGAAGCGATGCGGGCTGCCGGAATCGAGCCGATGGTCACCCTGCACCACTTCACGGGGCCGCTGTGGCTCGAGCGCGAGGGCGGCTGGCGCAATCGACAGATCGTGCAGCGGATGGCCGCGTACGCGGATCGAGTGGCCCGCGAGCTGGGCGACCTGGTGCGATGGTGGATCACGATCAACGAGCCGAGCATTCTGGCGATGAAGACGTACCTGGAGGGCGCCTGGCCGCCGCAGCGACCCAGTGACTTGCGCGGATACGTGCGCATGCTGCGCTATGCCGCCTTCGCGCACGGCGCGGCGCGGCAGGTGCTGCGCAGCCACAACCGCGATGCCCGAGTGAGCATGGCCTTCGCGATCTGGCCGCTGGAGCCAGTACGCCGCTGGAACCCCATCGACCAGACAATGGCGCGGCTCGGCGACTGGCTGTGGCAAGGCCGCGTACTACGGCGTACCGCGCACCTGATCGACTGGGTGGGGGTCAACTACTACACCCGAGTCCGCGTCGGCTGGCCCCCTGAGCGGTCCGATGCCGCCCTCGACCCGCACGCCGGCGCAGGCGATCGCACCGACTTCGGCTGGGAGATCTATCCGCGCGGTCTGTACGACGTCCTGCAGCGCGCCGGCCGCTACAACAAGCCCGTAGTGATCACCGAGAACGGCATCTCAGACGACGATGACGATCAGCGAGCCGACTACATCGTGTCCCACGTCCAACAGATCCTGCGCGCGATCCGCGACGGCGTCGATGTCCGCGGCTATATGCACTGGAGCCTGATGGACAACTACGAGTGGGCCGACGGGTTCACCCAGCGGTTCGGCCTGGCACACGTCAATTTCACGACGTTCGAGCGCACGTTGCGGCCAAGCGCTCGGGTGTATGGCGAAATCGCGCGCGCAAACGCGCTGCCCGCGACAACCCTGGCAACAGCGCGCTAGACCGCGTCGCGGGCGTAGGACGAGGACAGCCTGGCGCGGCGGCGGTTGACGACTTCGCTTGCTGCAGTGTGCTGGGAAGCCGGTTGTTTCTCAGTGACCTGATACGCCAGGGAGCGGCCGAACAGCAGGCGCGTGTGGGCATCGAGCGCGGGCAGGGCGACCATCGCCAGGCCAGTCAGCGGCAGCAGCAGGAAGCCGGCGATGCCGTACACGGCGTCGAGCAGTCCCGAGCCACCTGGCGAGCGGCGCTTCAACAGGGCGTCGGCGATGATCCCGAACATCAGCGACGGCAGGCACAGCGTGAGCAGCGTGGAAACAGCGCTGCTCTGCCAAACAGCCTGGGCAGTCGCAGCGTAGGTCGGGTTCAGCACAGGGAGGACCACACCGCCGAGCGTGAGCAGGAACCAGTGCGCGGGCCACACCAGGTGCTCCTCGATGTACCAGCCCAGCCGCGCTGTTCGGACGTGCCATGGGATGTGTCGCGCGCGCGAAGCCCGCAGCACGACGTACGGGATGTCGGAGACGCCCCACGCCCAGCGGCGGATTTGCTGGTAGGTGGTGCGCATCGTTCCCCAGGCGGTCACGCCTTCGGCGGCGTCGGCGTAGACCGGCAGATGAATCGCGCGCGTCTTGACCCGCCGACCGAAGTGCAGCCACACCTTGAAGAACATGTGCGAGTCTTCGGGCACCACGTCGACGTCCCAGAAGCCGACCTGGCGCGCGGCCCACCACGCAAGCGAGTACGTGGACTGCGGCACGAGTCGATGGCTCGCGGCCAAGCGCGAGAGCGAGTACAGCGAGAAGACACTGCTCACGGCGCGAAGCAACAATGGCAGACGTGCGTGGTTGGCATAGAACAGGATCGCCGGCTGGTACACGTGCAGCCGACCATCGGGATGCGCCAGGACGCCGCAGCCCAGGCCAGCCAGGTACTGCGAGTCGAGCCGCGAGTCCGCGTCGATCACCGTCACCAGCAGGTTGCGGGGGTCGAGGCGGCCCGACTCGATCAATTCCGCCTCGACGCGGCGCGCGCACCACGCGAGGTTTGATGACTTGCCCTTGACTTCGCCGGGCAACTCAGGGTGCAGGGTGACCAGCCATTCACCGAAGAGGCTCGCGAAGCGCTGGGTCAGGTGCGCCGCGCGTGCCAGGGCATCGGTGTCACGCTCTTCGAAGGCCAGGGCAATGGCGATGCGCTCGTTCGGCAGCGTCTGAGCCACGAGGCACGCGAGCGTTTCGGCAAGGATCTCTTCACTTTCCCGGTACGTCGGCACCAGCACCAGGTGGTGCAGTCGGTGGTACCCGCGCAGGGACTGCCCGATGGCCAGCCAATCGCGCGCGCGTGCCACCTGCAGGCGCCGCATACCCAGAAGGAGGCCAGCGGTGAACTCGAGCGAGCGCCACCACCAGTAGGCGGCAAAGCCGACCAGGAAGATGCCCAGTGCTTGCGGAACGACGACCGCGCCCCAGATCGGAAAGCTGAGCGCAAGCCAGACCACAGCCGGCGGCGCGATCTCCAGAACTCGGCGCCCCAGCGGGTGCAAACCATGCGCGGCCCGACAACCCTGATAGCCAGCGTCGACTTCTGCGTGACTCACCGCCTTCGGGTAGAGCACCATGCATGCCGCTCGGTGCGGCACTCATGTTTCGATTCCATTGCGCGTGTGTAACGATCCGTAGCCGCCGTGGTTGAGCAGCCCTCACCCTGCCCTCTCCCAGAGGGAGAGGGAGGACACGCGCGGTAGACTGCGGCTTGGGGTACACGGATGACGACCACGACTACGACCACACGCGCAGAGGAACTTACACGCGCAGCTATTGCATCGTTCGATGGCTGTCCAGATGCGCGGCTCAAGGAGGTCTTGCAGAGCCTCGTCCGCCACCTGCATGCCTTCGCGACCGATGTGCGGCTGACGCAAGACGAATGGACGGCAGCCATCGACATCCTCAAGACCACCGGCGACATCACCGACGAGAAGCGCAGCGAGTTCATCCTGTGGTCGGACGCGCTGGGCATCTCGAGCCTGGTTGACTCGCTGGCCAATCCGTTCCCGCCACAGGCGATGGAGTCGACCGTGCTCGGTCCGTTCTGGACGCCGAACGCACCGCAGCGCGACTTCGCCGAGAGCATGATCGAGCGACCGCTCGGCATCCCCGCGCTCGTACACGGCTACGTCCGCGATCTGCAGGGCGGGCCGATCGCCGGCGCCGAGCTGGACGTGTGGCAGAACGACGCCAATGGCCTGTACACGGTCCAGGAGCCCGAGAGCGACCAGGACCACCTGCGCGGGCGTTTCTTTTCCCGCGCGGATGGAGCGTATGCCTTTGTGGGCGTGCGGCCGATCCCCTACACCATTCCGCACGATGGCCCGGTTGGCGCGATGCTCGAAGCCGCGCAGCGCCACCCGTGGCGGCCGGCGCACATCCACATGATTGTCACCGCGCCAGGCTTCCAACGCCTGCAAACCCACATCTTTGACTCGACCAGCCAGTACCTGGACTCTGACGCCGTGTTCGCGGTCAAACGCTCTTTGATCCGCACGTTCGTGCCACGCTCCGCGGACGATCCCAAGCGGCCCGCAAGCATCGAACAGGGTGAGTGGTGCTCCGTCGAAAACAACATCGTGCTGGCGCCGGTCGAGAACGGCCGTGCCTGATCCGTATACCGCGGTCGGCCTGATCCCGACCGTACGCGGGGTGCGCAAGCGGGCCGAGATCCAGCGCAACCTGGAGCACATCAGCCACCTGATCGCCGCGGCATCGTGGCTCTCGAGCCTGGACCTACCGGTGCGACTCGTGCTGCTGCCCGAGGGCGCGTTGCAAGGCTTCACGGACGAAGTCTTCGACCTCGATCACGCCACCTATGCTCGGGAATCCGCGATCGACGTCCCCGGCGCTGAAACCGACTATCTCGGCCAGTTGGCACGCCACTGGAACGTGTTCATCATGGGCCAGGCCAAGGCGCGCCACGAGGCGTTCCCCGATCGCTTCTTCAATGTCGGCTTCGTCATCGACCCGCGTGGCGAAGTCATCCTGAAGCACCACAAGCTGGCAACGCTCTACCCGGTCGAGCACTCGATGACGCCGCACGACGTCTGGGACCGCTGGGTCGAGTTGTACGGTCGCACGCTCGACGCCTTCTTCCCCGTTGCCGACACCGAGATTGGCCGACTCGCGGTGCTGATGGCCAACGAGGGCTCGTATCCCGAAAACGCGCGCGGCCTGGCGATGAACGGCGCCGAGGTGGTGTACCGCGCTTCGTACCCGCACCCACACACGGGCAACGAGTTCTTCGAGATTCAGAATCGTGCGCGGGCGCTGGACAACAACTTCTATATCGTCGCGCCCAACCTGGCGACCTACTACCTCGAGCAAGACTCCGATCTGCCGATCGATACTTTTGGTGGGCAGTCGATGATCGTTGACTACAAGGGCCGTATCGTGGGCCAGCACCGCTACGGCGCCGGATCTTCGTACATGGCGGGCACGATCGACATCGATGCGCTGCGCAAATTCCGGGCGCAGGCACAGTGGGACAACTGGATGAAGGACCTGCGCACCGAGCTGTTCCAGCTCGTGTACGAGCGTCCGATCTACCCGCGCAACCTGTACCTCAATCGACCGCCATACCGGCACGCCGAGTTCCGCACCGAGGTCATCGACAAGCAGATCGCGTTGATGCACGAGCGGGACATCTGGCGACGTCCAGACGTCACCGTTCCGGCCGAGCCGGCCGTTACGCAGCGGCGCTGAGTCAGCGCGGCGTGCTGGCGGTCGCGGCGCGGGTCCTTGTCGCCGCCAGCCGGCCGGCGACCAGCCTGCGGACGTCGGGCCAGTAGCCGGTAACCAGGTTGTCGGCGTACGGATCGCCCGCGTACGGGACTTCCAGCGCGGTTTCGCCGTAGTGGCCGCGATCCAGGTCGCGTCTGGTGACGGGGTTGGTCCTGGCGTTGGCTTTGACCCACTGGACGCCGCCGTCGCCGCTGATCGGATCTACCACATAGAGCGTGCGGGCGATCGAGGGCACGCTGGTATCGGTGGCCGGTGCGGCGTCGCGATCGGCGATCAACTGCCCCAGGTTCTCTAGCAGCAGACTGCGCAGGTCGAAGTCATAGGTGATGGCGCTGCTGACCACCTCGCCGCCGAAGAAGACCGCGCCGCGAGCCAGGAACGCAACGTCACCCACCTGCTGCTGCAGGGAATCCATCAGCGCCTTGAAGACGAGGTGTTTTCGCGAATTGTGTTCGAGCCGAGCGTCGTAGTGCTCTTCGACCGGGACCGTCTTGATGAACTGGATGACCTGCAGACCAGTCAGGCGCTGCTTGCCGCCAGCGAAGCTGCCGGTCGGGTGCTTGTGCCCTTCGAAGTAGAACGCGTTGACGTCGAAGGCGAGTGGCACGTCGACGTCGAGGCCGCCGAAGACACGATCGGTCGCGCCAGCGATCGCGTCCTCGTTGAAGGCCAATTGGAAATCGATGGCCAGCCCGGTAGCGTCCTCGAGCGTGCGACCCATCAGCGGAAAGCCACCCAGGTCATAGGCGCGGTCGAGTTTGATCGGGCCCACAGTTGCCTGGCCGGTACGCGAAACCAGGTAGCGTTCGAGCTCCGGCGCGCGGATGTCGTGGGTCAGCGAGACCAGGTCGACGCTGCGCGACCGGTAGTCGTATGAGAACAAGGTGATGGAACCGATGAACGCGCGCTCAGTGAGCGGCGGCTCATGGGTCTCGCCGTAGCCGAAGAGCAGGAAGTTCAGGCGCGTGTCGTTGAGCTCCTTGTCGACGCGATTCCAGTACGTCGGGTCGGCGTCGGCCTGGACCTGGCGGCGCCGTTTTGCTTCATCGAGGAATGGCTTGATCAAGCGCTCGAAGCGGGAGGCTGCCTGGGGCTTGACGGTGGGCAGCGGGGTGGCGATTTCGAGCGGTTCGAAGTGTTGCTCGGTATCGTCGTGGAAGGCTGGCGCGGTCGAGAGCGCGGTGGCGGCGACGATGCCGAGGGCGGTAAATGTGGCAAGCAGCAGCGGACGGATGCGCCTTCCCAACTCCACCGGCGGGCCATTGTAGATGGTCGCCCTGTTCGCCCGGCGGCAGGCCGGCATACGCTCCGCCGGACCAGAGGGCTCAACGAAAACTCAACCGGCCCCAAAAATGCAGATGCGGCTCGCACAACCTGGCCACTCTAGACTCGCTTGGGTATGGCCGTGCGCTCGCTCGAGATCGATCAGCAAACGCTGGAGGCATTGCCGGCCATAGAGCAGCGCGTCGAGGTCACGTTCCGCTATCGCGTCCTCTTCACCGAGGATGTCTTTGCGCTGGACAACCCACTCCTGGCCCACACCATCGCCGCGCCCGAGCAGGAGACGCAGGCGCGCTTTCTGTGCATCGTCGAGGAGGGCGTGGTGCGCCATCGCGCCGGACTCGTGCAAGCGGTGGTGTCGTACGCCCGACGCTTCCGCGAATTCATCGAGCTGGTCGAAGCGCCACTCCTGGTGCCGGGTGGCGAAAGGGTCAAGAACGATCCGCGGCTGGTGGAGCAAGTCCACAACGCGATTCATCGCGCCGGCATCGACCGACATTCCTACGTTGTCGCGGTTGGTGGCGGGGCGCTGTTGGACATGGTCGGCTACGCGGCGGCGACCGCGCACCGCGGCGTGCGCCTGGTGCGGCTGCCAACGACCGTGCTCGCGCAAGCGGACTCGGGCGTCGGCATCAAGAACAGCATCAACGCCTTCGGCAAGAAGAACTTCCTTGGCACGTTCGCCCCTCCGGCGGCGGTGATCAACGACACGCGCTTCCTCGAGACGCTGTCCGATCGCGAATGGCGCAGCGGCATTGCGGAAGCAATCAAAGTCGCCCTGCTCAAGGACCGCGAGGCCTTCGAGGAGCTGGAGCTCCTCGCGCCAGCGCTCGCGCGGCGCGACATGGCCGCGATGCGCAAGGTGGTCTACCGCAGCGCTCAATTGCATCTGCAGCACATCGCCACGTCGGGCGACGCCTTCGAGTTCGGCTCGTCGCGACCGCTGGACATGGGCCACTGGTCAGCTCACAAACTCGAGTCTCTCTCGGGTTATCGACTGCTCCACGGCGAGGCCGTGGCGATCGGCCTGGCGCTGGATGCGACGTACGCTCGCGAGATCGATCTGCTGGACGACGTGACCTGGCGACGCATTATCCGCGTCCTCGAAGCGGTTGGCCTGCCAACGTACGCACCCGAGCTTGGCCAGCACGTGGATGAGCCGGACCACCCCGATAGCGTGCTGCGCGGGCTGAGCGAGTTCCGCGAGCACCTCGGTGGGCAGCTGACGGTGATGATGCCGCGGCAGGTTGGCGAAGGTGTCGAGATCCACAAGATGGATCCCGAGCTCATCCGTCAGTGCATCTCAATGTTGCGGGTCGGGCTGCACGCCTAGTACACCCACTACGTGTGTCATTCCGAGGCACGAGGAATCTCACGGCAGAGATCCCTCGCTCCGATCGGGATGACAACGACAGAGGGAGGCGTCATCAATGGTCTCCGATCCGCCCGGTGGCACGTGCCCACTGACGCAACAGCAGCTCATCGACGAGTACTTTATCGAGCATCGGACCAAGATTCTCGATATCGCGGCGTTTCTCGATCGGTTCGATCGTGCCGCGGCG
>WNFU01004170.1_pt1 | contig 18622 bp, 17 predicted proteins | sample 5400121 | NCBI WGS metagenome assembly WNFU01 (sample SAMN13153360, study PRJNA577476) | soil metagenome | isolation source: 100 cm soil or saprolite under grassland replicate 1 | place: USA:California | collected 2016-06-15 | reverse complement strand
CGGTGCGTTGGCGCTGATTCCCGAAGGGCTTTCAGCGGTGGAGGCAGGACCGCTCATGTGCGCAGGAGTCACCACCTTCAACCCGCTGAGGAACAGCGGCGCACGCCCGGGCGATCTGGTCGCTATTCTCGGCATCGGCGGTCTCGGCCACTTGGGCATTCAGTTCGCCGCGAAGATGGGCTTCAGGACCGTTGCTATCGCGCGCGGGATGGACAAAGAAGCGCTCAGCAGGCAGCTTGGCGCCTCGCATTACATTGACAGTCGGACGCAGGATCCTGCCGCGGAACTCCTCAAGTTGGGTGGCGCCAAGGTGATCCTGGCAACGGTGACAAGCGGCAAGGCGATGAGCGTGGTCTTGGGCGGTCTCAGTGTCAACGGGAAATTAATCGTAGTGGGTGCTGCCGATGAGCCGCTCGAAGTCAATGGAGGTCTCATGCTCATGGGGCGCCGGTCGATCATGGGATGGCCCTCCGGCAGCTCCATCGATTCGCAGGATACGCTTTCTTTCAGCAGGCTCACCGGTGTGCGGTCTATGAACGAGTTCTTTCCATTGGAGCGCGCGGCCGAAGCGTACGAACACATGATGAGCGGCAAGGCAAGATTTCGCTCCGTTCTTACTACCGGGCACTAATTGAAAGACAGGATCGAATCGAGAAAGACGAATCGCCCATGACTGATACAGCTTTTCCGATTGCGCTGACGCTTCCCTCAGGTGTTGAGCGCATGTTTCCAACGCTGACGCGGGCGCAGCTTGAAAGGGTTGCCGCCCAAGGACGCGTGCGTCCAATTCAAGCCGGCGAAGTGCTCGTCGAACCAGGGCAGCAGATTGTGCCGTTCTTTGTGGTCAGGGCAGGGGCGATTGAGATAATTCGGCCGTCCGGAACTGCCGAGACGCTCGTCGTGGTTTACGGACCGGGTCAGTTTACCGGCGAGGTCAATATGCTTTCCGGTCGCCCCGCAATGCTGCGTGTACGCGTCGGCGAGTCGGGGGAAGCATTAGAAGTGGATCGGGAACGTTTGTTGGCGCTCGTGCAGACCGACAGTGAACTGGGCGAGCTAATCATGCGGGCCTTTATCCTGCGCCGCGTGGAGTTGATTGCGCACGGGCTAGGCGATGTCGTGCTCGTCGGGTCGAATCATTGCGCCGGAACACTGCGGGTCAAAGAGTTCCTGACGCGCAACGGCCATCCATATTCCTACATCGATCTCGACCGCGATACGGATGTTCAGGATTTACTGGATCGGTTTCAGGTCACCGCTGCGGATGTGCCGGTGCTCATCTGTCGCGGTGAGGTGGTTCTGCGGAATCCTACGAACCAAGAGATCGCCGAATGCCTGGGATTCAACGAAGTTATCGACCAGACTCAAATACACGACGTGGTCATTGTGGGCGCGGGGCCTGCTGGTCTTGCGGCGGCGGTCTATGCTGCTTCGGAAGGTTTGGACGTCTTAGTGCTGGAGACGAACGCGCCGGGAGGACAAGCTGGCTCCAGTTCAAAGATCGAAAACTATCTTGGGTTTCCTACAGGCATTTCAGGTCAAGCTCTGGCGGGACGGGCCTACACCCAGGCGCAGAAGTTCGGCGCGCAGGTGATCATCGCGACAGGCGCCAAACGCCTCGTGTGCGACCGCAAGCCATACGCCATTGAGATGGACGACAATACGCGCGTGCCAGCGCGCTCGATCGTTATCGCGACCGGCGCCGAGTACCGAGTGCCGACGATCGAAAATTTATCGGAGTTCAAAGGCGTTGGGGTGTACTACGGCGCGACATTTATGGAAGCGCAGTTATGTCGTGGTGAAGAGGTTGTTGTGATGGGCGGAGGTAACTCGGCCGGCCAAGCCGCGGTGTTTCTGGCCCAGACCGCGAAACGCGTGCACATGCTCGTGCGCGGGAGCGGGTTGGCCGAAAGCATGTCGCGCTATCTGATTCGTCGCATCGAACAGAATCCGGCCATTGTCCTCAGAACCAACACCGAAATCGTCGCCCTCGAAGGGAGCAATCATCTCGAACGCGTGCGCTGGCGCGACGGTCAGGCCGGGAGCATCGAGCACCACGACATCCGACACGTTTTCGTCATGACGGGTGCGGTTCCTAGCACAGACTGGCTCCGTGGCTGTGTCGCACTCGATGCGAAAGGTTTCATCAAGACAGGACCGGATCTGTCACAGGACGATTTGGCCGCCGCGCACTGGCCGCTCGTTAGGGCTCCCCACCTTCTCGAAACGAGTCTGCCCGGAGTGTTCGCCGTCGGCGATGTCCGGGGTGGCAATATCAAGCGTGTCGCGTCGGCAGTAGGCGAGGGTTCGATCGCGATCTCCTTCGTTCATCAGGTGCTGTCCGAGTAGGAGAACGATGACAATGGCAGACGGAACTTGCTCGCATATCGGCGCTATCACGACCGTCAAACACGCAAAGCGCCGGGAGTGCGATAAGTGCGTGAAAATGGGCGCGCGATGGGTTCATTTGAGGACGTGTCAAGAGTGCGGCACAACGCATTGCTGCGATGACTCGCCGAATCGCCACGCGACCGAGCACGCGCGGACGAGCAACCATCCTGTGATCGCTTCGGCCGAGTCTGGAGAGCGTTGGCTCTATTGCTATCCCGATGACGCCTTCATGGAGTATTGAATGCGATGAATTCATTTAACGGAATTTCCGGATCGACGTTGTCGCCCCAGTGTCTGGCGGACGGTATTCCATTCAGCGGCCCCGCAGGGTGGTTCTGGTGGCTCCGCGGCGTGCGGCGCAGCGCTTCGAATCCGAATCTCTGCAACCGGTGAGAGTTGCACTGGGAGACGGGCCGTCTCTCCGAAGTCACAGTGCTCTTCGCCGACTGCCGCGGCTATACTCGCCTCACTCATGAACTGGGGATCGAAAAGGTGGCGCCCATCACAGAAGAATTTTTCAAGACGAGCGCGCAGATCATCAGAGAGCATCACGGGATCGTCGACCAGTTACTCGGCGATGCGATCATGGCGCTGTTCAATGTTCCGATTAAGCACGACGACCATGTGCTTCGCGCGGCCGGCGCGGCATTCCGGATACAAGAGGCCGTGGATCACATCAACGCCAAACTCGACGGTAGGGTCGTTCTGGGGGTGGGCATCGGCATCGCGACGGGGACGGCGCTCGCGACCAACATGGGATCGACCAACTGCAATGATTACACGATGGTCGGCGACAGCATCAACATCGCCTCACGGCTGCAGGGAAAAGCCGCCAGCGGCGAGATATTGGTCACGGCCGAGGCTTATAAACCGATCAGTGCGGTGTTTCCCGACGCGATCCGTGTCGAATACTTGCTGAAGGGGATTTCGCATCCGGTTGCCGCGCATCGATTGTTTCGCGGCCCGAGCGCGATGACGTGATCGCATCGACTGGGCCGGGGAGCGCTATGCACACGAAGCTTGTGGGGAATGTTGAAAGTTGTCTCGGGATCGGACTCAAGCAGAGACGTGACACCGCGGGACTGGCATGAAGTTGGAGAGAACGAGGAGAAGACAATGGCCGATGAAGAAGAAAATGAGAAACTCGTGCGCGCTTTCTACGAAGCTACCGTGCCAGGACATCGCGAGTCACTGCGAGGTCTCCAAGCGCCGCACGTCATATACGATTTGCCGGAGGGGATGCCGATAGGATGCGGCCATTTCGAGGGACTCCAGGACGTGCTCGAGCGCTTTCTCACGAGCTTCTATGGAGCTTTTGACGTTCGCTTCGTCGCCGAAGAGTTCATTGCCGCAGGTGACGAAGTCGTCGCGCTCGGTCGTATCGAAGGAAAAACTCGAAAAACAGCCGTGCCCGTCGATGTGCCTTTCGCCCACGTCTGGACAGTCCGGGAAGGGTATCTCCAACGACTGCGTGCTTTCACCGACACAGCAGTGCTAGCTCAGGCGCTGGCAAAACAGTGAATTGTTTCAGATGAACTTCAATTGTTAACGGTGCGCAGAATCAAGGTCTCATTATTAACCCATAACCTGAAAGGAGAACAAAACAATGGCTACGAACGATACAGCAACCAGAACCGATCTGAGCGGAGATGCGGTCGAGGAGATATCGAGCAACTTGCGTCGGTTGCTTGCCGACGTGTTCGCGCTTTACGTGAAGACGAAGAACTTTCACTGGCATATGAGCGGGCGGCACTTTCGCGATTATCACTTGCTGCTCGACGAGCAGGCGACGCAGATCTTCGCCATAACGGATACGATCGCCGAGCGGGCGCGCAAGATCGGCGGAACGACGATCCGTTCGATCAGCGACATCGCAAAAAATCAACGGCTGAAAGACAACAACAAAGAAGGAGTGAGTCCGCAGGAAATGATCGGCGAACTTTGCGATGACAACCAGCAGCTGACGCGATCTCTACGCGCAACACACGAGGTTTGTGACCGGCACAATGATGTCGCCACCGCCAGCCTGATCGAGGTTTGGATCGACGAGAGTGAACGGCGGACGTGGTTCTTGGCGGAGATAATGCAAGATGCTTAGCGTCCGTCGTAAAAGCCATGAAATAGCTGGTCGGGCAGCAACGACTTTGAAAGGATATGCAAATGGCTACGGATTCATCGACAGCACTTATTACAGGAGGAACGAGCGGGATTGGTCGGGCGACAGCCAATAAACTGGCCCAGCTTGGCATCCATGTCATCGTCGTAGGCCGCGATTCTAAGCGCGGCGAGAAGACAGTTATGGAAATCCATGCAGCAGGAGGCAAGGCGGATTTTATTTCCTCTGACCTTCGAGACGCGTCGAGCGCGCGCGAAGTAGCCAGAAGAGCGGTCGAGATCGGAAACGGCAATATGGATATTTTGATCAACAATGCGGGGATCTACCCGTTCGGGCCGACGCATGAAACGACGGAAGAAATGTTTGATCGCGTGTATTCGTTCAACGTCAAGGTGCCGTACTTCCTCGTCGCAGAACTTGCTCCGCTGATGGCGAAGAGAGGCAAAGGGGCAATCGTCAATCTATCGACGATGGCTGCCGATTACGGGGCGCCCGGGATGAGTCTCTATGGCTCAAGCAAGGCCGCGATCAATCTGCTGACCAAAGTGTGGGCAGCCGAATATGGCCCGAGCGGTGTTCGCGTTAATGCAGTGAGCCCTGGACCCACGCGCACGGAAGGCACCGACGCAATGGGGGAGGGGCTCGAGCAACTGGCCGCCCAGGCGCCGGCGGGCCGGCCGGCTACAGCCGACGAGATTGCTGAGGCCATTGTCTTTTTAGCGACGGATCGTGCCAGTTTCATACACGGCGCAAAACTCGCCGTTGACGGCGGGCGTACTGCCGTTTGAGTAGGTGTCAATTATTTCACCTCTCGGTATGCATTGCGATTAGCACGAATTTGGAATTGGTTTAGCCAAGGGAGAAAAAAGTGGCAGCTGAACAAACTTATGATGCGATTGTCATCGGCGCCGGACAGGGAGGAAAACCGCTCTCGATGGTTTTAGCGAAAGCGGGGCTTAAGACTGCTGTCGTCGAAGAGAGGTATGTGGGAGGAAGCTGCGTCAATTACGGTTGAACGCCGACTAAAACCATGGCGGCAAGCGCGCGTGTCGCCTATCTTGCCCGGCGGGCAAGCGACTATGGCGTGCATACTGGTCCCGTCAAAGTGAATCTGGCTCAGGTGAGGGAGCGCAAACAGAAGGTCGTCGAGCGCTTTCGGAATGGCGCAGAGCAGGTTTTAGAAGCTACCGCGAATTTGGATGTCATCCGCGGAGAAGCGAGTTTCATCGATGCGAGGACTGTAAAAGTTGAAGGCTCCGGTAATGAGACCCTGCGCCTTAGTAGTGAAAAGATCTTCATCAACACGGGCGCCAAGCCGGTCATCCCTCCGATCGACGGACTAAATCGGGTGCGGTCTTTGGATTCGACCTCGATCATGGAGCTGGACGCGCTGCCGAAACATCTCCTAATCGTGGGCGGCGGCTACATCGCCATTGAGTTTGGCCAAATGTTTCGCCGATATGGCAGCCAGGTCACCATCATTGAGCGGGGGGAGCAGCTCTTAGCGCGTGAGGACAGCGACGTGGCCGAAGAGGTGTGTAGAATTCTGAGAGAAGACGGAATCGATGTGAGACTTAAAGCCAGGGCGAGCCAGGCTGAGACAAACGAACAGGGCGAGATTCAACTTACAGTCACCGGTGATGGCGGCGAAGCCACGGTCAAGGGTTCTCATCTGCTGATCGCCACGGGTCGGCGGCCCAACGCGGATCATCTCAATCTTGATGCCGCCGGCGTAGAGATGGATGAAAAGGGCTATGTAAAAGTTAACGACCGGCTTGAAACGAACGTGCCGGGCATTTATGCAATCGGCGATATCAAGCCCGGTCCGGCCTTCACTCACATCTCGTACGATGATTTTCGCATCATCCAAGCCAATCTTTTACAAAACGGCAACGCAAGGATCGACGGCCGGCCGGTGCCGTACACGATTTTTATGGATCCACAGCTTGGCCGTGTGGGGCTGACGGAAAAAGAGGCGCGTGCGCAGGGCCGTTCGATTCGTGTCGCCAAACTGTCGATGGCCAATGTGGCGCGAGGCATCGAGTTTGGAGAAACCCGCGGCCTCATGAAGGCGATCGTCGATGCAGACACGAATCAGATTTTAGGTTGCGCGATCCTTGGCATGGAAGGCGGGGAAGTGATGACGGTATTGCAGGTCGCCATGATGGGAAAGTTGCCCTATACAGTTATTCGCGACGGCATCTTTGCCCATCCGACGTTGGCTGAGTCTTTGAATAACCTCTTCATGGCGATGGATGGCCAGGGATTGCATGAAAAGAAGTAAGCAAGTGTGCCATTGGGGCAAATGGAAAGTGTCAGGCTTTGCTTATTTGATGAAACAGGAGATGAAGCGATGGCCAGAGTTCTATCGATCAACGTTGGACGGGCGCGCGAGTTTGATTATAACGGTCGGCCGGCCAAAAGCGCGATTTGGAAATCGCCGGTTGCCGGCCGTATCGCGGCCCGTGGAGTAAATCTCGAAGGAGACGATCAGGCGGATCGCAAAGCGCACGGGGGTCCCGACAAAGTGGTGTACGCGTACGCCATAGAAGACCTGCGTTGGTGGGAAGAGAAACTCGGCCAATCGGTTCAATACGGCGAGTTTGGCGAAAATCTCACGACGGAAGGAATTGCGGTGAACGACGCGCTTGTTGGCGAGCGTTGGGAGATCGGCACAGCCGTATTCGAAGTATCCGAACCCCGTATCCCCTGCTGGCGGCTTGGAGTTCGGATGAACGATCAGCTATTTCCGCGCCGTTTTACCGAGGCGTTGCGACCCGGGACATACCTGCGATTAGTCGACGAGGGTGATGTAGGTGCCGGAGATGAGATTCAAGTCGTCGGCAGACCGGATCATGACGTAACGATTCGAGATATATTTCGCATCTACACTCGAGATCGAGGAGAGGTCGAGCGTTTACTGGCCGTCCCCCGCATCTCGGAAAGCTGGCGGGAGTGGGCGGAAAACTGGCTTAGGAGAGCCAAGGGGCGCGCAGACTCGGTTGCTCCTGGATGCTGCTGAGCCGCTGTCGCAGAAATCTCAGAAATCACGACCGAGCTGGGCAGCGATGCCGCTTTGGCGCTGTTCATTCTTCGCTTGTTCGTCGGGATTGCTTTCATTCAACATGGCAGCGGCAAATTGACGCATCCGTCGGAGTTCGCCGCCGAGTTGGGTATTCTCATTTGGTTAGCACTGATCACGATGCTGACTCAACTCATCGGCGGCATCCTGTTGATCATTGGCGCACTCACGCCATTCGCTGCTTTCGGCATTGCAGGGACGATGATTACAGCGACGATTTTTTTTTTGATTAACCGCGGCGAGCCCTTCATCAATCCCGCGGGGCACAGTTGGGAGAATTCAGCTTTCTATTTGATGGCCGGCATCTGCCTCGCTCTGAGCGGCGCGGGTTCGTGGTCGTTGGATGCATGGCTATTCGGCCGCAATGAGAACAGTTTACATACTGCCCGCTTCGCCGGCCGATCACCGGCGGCGATTATCGGAGATGAGCATGTTTCGAAATAACGACAACGATCGAAAACGCTCTAACACCTTCGTGAGCTCCAGGGAAAAGTAACTTGCCATGGAAACCAAGAAGGAATCTGAAGAGGTACACTGATGTCTTATCAGCCGATCGAAAACTACGGAATCATAGGCAACATGCGCACCGTTGCCCTGGTGGGCATGAACGGTTCGATCGACTGGTATTGTTACCCCTACTTCGACTCGCCCAGCATCTTCGGGGCAATTCTCGATGACAACAAAGGAGGCCGGTTCCAGATTTGCCCCGTCGGCGATCAGGTGCGGCACAAACAGTTTTATTGGCCTTCCACGAACATCCTTGTGACGCGATTCTCGCTTCCAGATGGAATCGCTGAACTGGAAGATTTCATGCCTGTAGGGCTTGCTGCCGATTCACCCTGGTATCACCATCTCTATCGCCGTATTCGCTGCGTGAGGGGTGCAGTGCGCATTTCGCTCATTTGCCGCCCCGCTTTTGACTATGGGCGTAAGGGTCACGAGACACTGCCAGAAGCCAACGGCGTGATCTTCAAATCAGGCAGCTTGACCATCGCCCTTAGTGGCGCTGTGCCACTAAAGCAGGACGGACAGGGAGGAGTGGCTGCCGAGTTCACACTCGAGGAGGGGAAGTCGCAAGTCTTCATTCTGAGAGCTCAGGGCACCGAAGGCAGTGTTCCTTACCCGCCCTCCGAAAAGGAAGCCGAAGAGCTGTTTCAGAACACAGTGAAATTCTGGCACAACTGGCTCTCTGGCTGCACTTACCACGGACGCTGGCGGGAGCAGGTGCAGAGATCGGCATTGGCGTTGAAGCTTCTTACCTTCGATCCCACAGGGGCGATCATTGCCGCTTCCACGACCGGCTTGCCTGAAGTGATTGGAGGCACTCGGAACTGGGACTACCGTTACACCTGGTTACGGGACGCGGCCTTCACGGTTTACGCGTTTCTCCGCATCGGCTTTAGAGACGAAGCTGCGGCGTTCATGAATTGGATTGAGAATTACCCATCCAAGCACTTCGACCCGAAAGCGCCGCTGCCGGTACTCTTCACGATCCAGGGCGACAGTCCGATTCCCGAGCAGACTTTGGAACACTGGGAAGGATACCTGGGGTCCGGCCCTGTGCGCATCGGTAATGCTGCCGCTTCGCAGTTCCAGCTCGATGTTTATGGCGAATTAATGGACGCGCTTTATCTGTACAACAAGTACGTGAGCCCTATCTCATACGATATGTGGGTAAAGATCCGCGCTCGGATGGAGTGGCTCTGCGAGAACGGTCCGCGCCCTGACGCAGGCATTTGGGAGATGCGCAATCGGCAAGAGCATTTCGTTTACTCGAAGGTCATGAATTGGGTTGCGCTGGATCGCGCCGTCCGGCTCGCGGACAAACGCGCGTTGCCGGCAGATCGCGCGAAGTGGATCCACGAGCGGGATCGCATCTACGAGGAAGTTATGACCCGCGGCTGGAACGAGAAGCAGCACGCCTTTACCCAGTTCTACGGGAGCGAGGATCTGGATGCCTCCCTTCTGATCATGCCGCTGGTTTTTTTCATGGCTCCGAACGATCCGCGGATGCTCAGCACGATAGCTGCTATCCTTGAGAATCCACGCCACGGCGGTCTGGTCAGCGATAGCCTTGTGTACCGCTACCCGCCGCAACCGCGGATTGACGGACTTCCGGGCGAGGAGGGCACCTTCAACATGTGCTCCTTCTGGCTCGTGGAGGCGCTGACGCGGGCGGGTCAGAGAATCCCGGAAAAGCTCGATCAAGCCAGGCTACTGTTCGAACGTATGCTGGGTTATGCCAATCATCTCGGACTCTACGCAGAGCAGACCGGGCCGCAAGGCGAGGCGCTGGGCAATTTTCCGCAGGCCTTCACTCATCTTGCCTTGATTAGCGCCGCATTCAATCTGGATCGGATACTGGGCACTCAGAATTAAGTGGGGCTGAAGAAGAACCCAGTCGTTCAAGGGCCGACAAACACCTCGCTCGATGGGCCGGCCAAAGCATGCCCTTGACGAAGGCTCGAAATGAAGAAGACCAAAGTAATCATTTTAGGCGGCGGCTTCGGCGGCGTGTACACGGCGCTTCGACTCGACACGACGCTTGCTCGCCGCGCCGACGTCGAAGTGACGTTGGTTAGCAGCGACAACTTTCTGCTGTTTACGCCCTTGCTGCACGAAGTCGCGTCCGGCGATCTAAACCCGAGCGACATCGTGAACCCGATTCGCCGGATGCTCAAGCGAGTGCAGTTTGTCCAGGCCGACGTGCGGTCGATTGACCTGACCGCGAAGCGGGTGCACTGCACCCGCGGCCTCCGCCCGGTCCCGCTGGATCTTGACTATGATCACCTCGTGCTCGCCTTGGGCTCGGAGACTAACTTTTTCGGAATGCAAGGCGTGGCCGAGACCGCCGTGACACTGAAGACTCTTGGTGACGCCGCCGAATGAAATGTATTAGGAGTTTGGAATATGTCGAGAAGAACGGTAGTGAAGCTTGCCTGGTCAATAGGGCGGACATCCGCCCGGCGTCCGCGGACCTTTTTGCAAGAGCGAGCCGCCGCGAGCCCGGCAGCGGTGGCGCGTAGCTGAGGCCGCTATGGATTCCGCTATTCAATCTGCTGCGATCACCGCGCTCGCTGCTATCGCGGGCTCGGTAGTGGGTGGACTTGCTTCGTTCTTGACAACCTTCTTCACCCAGCGCAATCAGGCGCACCGCGACTTGCTGTCACGAGATGTGGCGCATCGCGAAGAGCTGTATTCGCAGTTCATCAAAGAGGCGGCGAACCTGTACGCCGATTCGTTGGATAAAAGCCTGGAAAACCCCGCCTCGCTTATCGGAATGTATTCGCTGATCGGTCGCATGAGACTGAACGCCGGAGATAAGGTGCTGTTAGCTGCGGAAAAGGTCGCGGACAGCATTGTCGATTCCTATAGTCTTCCCCCGAGAACATTTGACGACTTATACAAGGTGGTTCGCGAAGGTCACGTTGATCCGCTCAAGGAGTTCACCGAGGCATGCCGAGAAGAGCTAAAGGTTATGCTCAAGCGTCTATAGCGGTGGCGACACATTTGAGCACAGTATGCCGTGACAGGAAGTTAGTCGATGCCGATAAAATATAAAAAGGTTCATCGCCGCTGGGAAAAATAAGTCGCAACACTCGGGTGATTGATGAAAGCTAGCGAGGATTCGCATGCGCATGAAACGCAATGATGAGTGGTTCGTTTTTAAATTTCCTCAAATAGATACATCCGTGAAACGCCGTCCACGTTTCTGGCAGGTCATTGCGACTGTGATTCTGCTGGCGTCAGTCGGCTGCGGGAAATCCGAGCAGCAGCAGGCGCGTCCGCCAGAAGTCGAGGTGGTTCAGGTCGAGCAAAAGGATGTTCCTATCTGGAACGAGTGGGTCGGCACGTTGGAGGGGTTCGTCAATGCGCAGATCAAGCCGCAGGTATTGGGCTATCTACTCCGCCAGACCTATAAAGAAGGCTCTTTTGTGAGAAAGGGCGAGTTGCTGTTTGAGATCGATCCGAGAACTTTTCAGGCGGCCCTGGATCAGGCCAAAGCACAGCGCGCCAATGCTGAAGGTCAGCTCGCGCAGGCTGAGGCGAATCAAGTCAAGACGCAGCTCGACGTGAATCGCTACACGCCGCTGGCCAAAGAGCAGGCGGTTACGCAGCAAGATCTCGACAACGCCATTCAAGCCAATGTCGCCGCGCAAGCGCAAGTCAGGGCGGCCAAAGCGCAGATCGACGCGGCGAGGGCGCAGGTCGATGCAGCTCAGCTAAATCTCGGTTTTACCAGGATCGTCTCGCAGATCGACGGCATTGCCGGTATCGCCCAAGCACAGATTGGGGATCTCGTGGGGCCGACCAGTCTGCTAACGACTGTGTCCACGCTTGACCCGATCAAGGTCTACTTTCCCGTAAGCGAAAAGGGATACCTCAATTATATTAAGGAAAATCCGGATGCGGCGAAACGCGCCGAGCAAGAGAGACAGTTGGGGCTAGAAATGATTTTGGCTGACGGATCGCGTTACCCGCACGAAGGCAGTTTTTCTTTCGCAGACCGCCAGGTGGATGTGAAGACCGGAACGCTACGGCTGCAGGGACTGTTTCCCAATCCGGGGAATATCCTTCGCCCCGGCCAGTTCGCCCGTGTACGGGCGATCACTACGACAAAAAAAGGCGCCCTCCTTGTTCCCCAGCGCGCGGTGACAGAGCTGCAAGGTAGTTACCAGGTGGCCGTAGTGGGCAAGGATAACAAGGTTAGTATCAGGCCGGTTAAGGTCGGTGAGCGCGTGGACTCACTTTGGATCGTTCAGGAGGGGTTGAAGCCGGGAGAGAGAGTCGTCGCCGAGGGGATCCAGAGGGTGCATGCGGACATGACGGTCAACCCTAAGCCGCTCAAAGCGATGCCCGAAGCCAAACCCGCGCCCACGGCAAAATCTGAACCGAGGTAAATCGCTATGTCCAAGTTCTTCATCAACCGTCCTATCGTTGCCATGGTCATTGCGATCATTACGGTGATCATCGGCATTGTCGCCATGGTGCAACTGCCGATCGCGCAGTTCCCCGAACTCGCCCCGCCGGAGATCCTACTTAATGCCACCTATGTCGGCGCCGACGCGCTGACCCTCGAGCAATCGGTCGCGACACCCATCGAACAGCAGCTACAGGGTGTCGATAATATGATCTACATGAACTCGATCAACTCGAGCAGCGGGCTGATGCGACTCAGGGTGGACTTCGACGTCGGCACAGACGCAAACACTGACCAGATCCTCACGCAGATGCGCTACCTCCAGGCCGAGTCGCAGCTGCCGATCGACGTCCGCAACCAAGGTGTCACCATCCTCAAATCAGCCACTAGCCCGCTGGCGCTGTTCTCTCTTTACTCGCCCAAGGGAACCTACGACGGCACTTTCCTCGCGAACTACGCGTATATCAACATCAACGATCCGATGAGCCGTGTGCCTGGTATCGGCCAGGTAGCAATCTTCGGCGCGGACAAGTACGCGATGCGTTTTTGGGTGCGGCCCGACACCTTGGCGAGCCTGGGCATTACCGTCAGCGATATTACAGCGGCGCTCAACAATCAGAACACGGTGAACCCCGCCGGTCAAATTGGCGCCGAGCCCGTGCCGCGCGGCCAGGAGTTCACCTACACGGTTCGCGCGCAGGGCCGTCTGCTGAACGCAGAGGACTTTGGCAAAATCGTTGTGCGCGCCAATCCGGACGGCTCGATCGTCCGGATGACGGATGTAGCTCGGGTGGAGCTGGGCGCTCAGAAGTACAACCAGATTGGACGGCTTAACGGGAATCCCGCCGCGATCATCGCCATCTACCAGCTACCCGGCTCCAATGCGATCGACACCATGAACCGTGCCAAGCAGTTAATGGAGGATTTGAAAAAAAGATTCCCGCAAGATCTCGACTACACGGTCTCGCTCGACACAACCCTGGCGGTGACCGCGGGCATCGACGAGATCGTTAAGACACTTTTCGAAGCGCTCGCCCTGGTCATAATTGTCGTCTTTATCTTCCTGCAGAACTGGCGGGCGACCCTGATTCCTCTGCTGGCGGTGCCGGTCTCACTGGTTGGCACGTTCGCAATCTTCCCGCTACTGGGTTTCTCAATTAACACGCTCTCGCTCTTCGGCCTCGTGCTGGCCATCGGTCTCGTCGTGGACGATGCCATTGTCGTGGTCGAAGCGGTCGAGCAGCACATCGAGCAGGGGCTGTCGCCACGCGATGCCACGCTCAAAGCGATGGAAGAAGTCTCTGGGCCGGTGGTGGCAATCGCGCTGGTCCTCTCGTCGGTCTTCTTGCCCGTCGCATTTGTCGGCGGCATTCAAGGGCGGCTGAACAATCAGTTCGCCGTGACGATAGCGATCTCGACTCTCATTTCGGCCTTCAACGCCCTCACACTTTCGCCGGCGCTGTCGGCGCTGCTACTGAGACCGCGCAAGGAATCGCACGGGATCCTCGGGCGATTTTTTGACGGCTTCAATCGCGGGTTTGGAAAAGTAATGCACGGTTACCTCACCGGGAGCGATGCCCTGCTCCACAAGGCGGGCTTCTCGATGGTGCTGCTCCTGGTTATCGCTGCGTCCGCCGGCCTGTTTGGCTCTCGGTTACCCAGGGCTTTCCTCCCGGAGGAAGACCAGGGTTACTTCTACATGAACATACAACTCCCGACAGCCGCATCGCTGCAGCGGAGCGACGACGTCGCCAAGAAAATCGAAGGCATTCTGAAAGAGACGCCGGGTGTTCAGACCTATAACACCGTCGTCGGGTTCAGTCTTCTCAGCTTTGTAAATACGACGTACAACGCTTTCTACTTTGTCACGTTGAAGCCTTGGGACGAGCGTGATCCCCAGGGATTAACCGCCGACGTCATCATCCGTCGCCTCAATCAACGCCTCGCCGGGCTTCCCGAAGCGCAGGCGTTTGCCTTCGCGCCGCCCGCCATTCCCGGCATTGGCACGTCCGGTGGCGTAACCTTGATGCTTGAGGACCGCTCCGGCCAGGATATTGAATTTCTTGCACAGAACACCGACCGGTTTCTTCAGGCCGCCCGAAAGCGGCCCGAGTTCGCTTCGCTCACCACAACGTTTATCCCCACTGCCCCGCAGGTCTTTGCCGACGTGGACCGCGACAAGGTGCTCAAGCAGGGGGTGGATCTGACTTCGGTGTACCAGACCTTGCAGGCTTTCATGGGCGGAGTGTTTGTCAATTACTTCAACCGCTTCGGACGCGTGTGGCAGGTATACGTCCAGGCGGAGGGCGAGTTTCGCACCGAGGCGGATAATGTCGGCCAATTTCGAGTGCGCAACAGCGACGGACAACCAGTGCCGCTCTCGACATTTGTGAAGATGCAAACCACTTACGGGCCGGAGTTTACGAATCGTTTCAACGGTTACAGAGCTGCACAAATCAACGGCATCTTGGCGCCGGGCTATAGCTCGGGCCAGGCAATGGAGGCGTTGCAGGAGGTATTTGCCCAGACCATGCCGCGAGAAATGGGTTACGACTACGCAGGCATGTCGTTTCAAGAGAAGGTGGCTGCGGAGGGTGTTCCCGCCAGCGCCATTTTCGGGTTCTCGCTGCTCTTCGTCTTCCTGATCCTGGCGGCGCTCTATGAGAGCTGGTCGCTGCCGTTCTCGATACTGCTGACGGTGCCGATCGCGGTCTTTGGCGCTTTCACTGGCCTGTGGATGCGCGCTTACGCCTTGGACGTGTATGCCCAAATCGGTCTCATCGTGCTCATCGGTCTCGCCGCGAAGAACGCCATCCTGATCGTCGAGTTCGCCAAGCTCGAGTTCGAGAAAGGACGTAGCCTGATGGAGGCGGCACTGGAAGGAATGAGACTACGCCGGCGCGCACTCTTTATGACCTCGTTAGCGTTTATCTTCGGCCTCGCACCGTTATGGATCGCTGTGGGTTCCGGGAGCGCGGCGCGACGAACGCTGGGTACGGTGGTGATCGTGGGTATGCTGGCCGACACACTCATAGCCAGCTTCCTCATCCCGGTCTCGTTTTACGTGGTCGAGCGTCTCTCGCGGCGCCGGCAGGAGCGTGAGGCGGCAGCCGAGCAGCCGGCACCGGAAGTGGGATGAGGGGGCAATGATGATTCGAAATCCGGAGATGAAAAAGCGCGCGAGCGTCGCAGCCGCATTGATCCTGCTGCTGAGCGGCTGCATGATTGGCCCGGATTATCGGCGGCCTGCCGTGACAACGCCGGATGTATTTCGCGGCGCCTCTGCTGCGATACCTCCCGACAAGCAATCCATTGCCGAGCTTAAATGGTTCGAAGTTTTCCAAGACGAGCAGTTGCAGGAATTGATCCGCACGGCGCTGCAGCAGAATTACGATCTCCGCGATGCCGTTGCGCGGGTCGACGCGGCACGCGCGAATCTTGGCATCACACAAGCGGATCAGTACCCAAACTTCGGCATCGGGGCCGACGTTAGCAGTGTCGAGCAATCACGCCAGGGACAATTTACCATCCCCAGAGGAACCAGCCGCCAGCGCACCTTCGGCTCGGTCTTCCTCAATCTTTTCACCTTTGAGATCGACATATGGGGCCGATTGCGTCGAGCGACGGAAGCGTCGCGCGCCGATTTATTGAGCGCGGACTGGACCCGAAAAGCCGTTCTCACGACTCTGATCAGCGACGTGGCCACCGCCTATTTCAGCCTCCTCGAGTTCGACATGGAATTGGAGATCGCAAAAAACACTTTGGCTACGCGAGCGGAATCGCTCCGTTTGATCCGGCTTCAACTGCAAGGCGGGGTGGGCACGCTTTTGGACGTGCGACAGGGCGAGCAACTGGTTTACGGCGCTGCGCAGTCGATACCGGACACCGAGCGTCAAATCGAGCAAACCGAAAATCAAATCAGTTTTCTGCTCGGGCGCAATCCAGGCTCCATATCGCGCACTCGTCTGTTAACAGATCAGCAGACGCCGCCCGAAGTGCCGGCCGGTTTGCCGTCGAAGCTGTTGGAAAGACGTCCGGATATCCAGGCAGCGGAGCAAAACTTGGTCGCGGCCAACGCCATCATCGGTGTCGCGAAGGCGGCCTATTTCCCACAGATCACGCTGACAGGTGAGTTCGGTTATCAAAGCACGGCGCTGTCGAATCTATTCTCGGGTTCACGAAGAATATGGAGTTTCATCCCTCAGATTACCCAGCCGATCTTCGCCGGCGGACGGATCACCTCCGGCGTCGACTTGGCTGAAGCGCAGCAGCGTAGCGCGTTGGCGCAATACGAAGGGGCCGTTCAATCAGGATTTCGCGACGTCTCGGATGCACTGGTCCAGTTCCAACGCATTAAAGAGATCCGCGCGCAGCGGGAGTTGCTGGTCACCGCGTTGCAAGACCGAAAGCGCTTGGCTTACCTGAGATATCGCGGTGGAGTGGATACGATGCTCAATGCTCTCCAAGCGGATCAGGATCTGTTCGTGGCTGAAGTGAGCCTGGCTCAAACCAGGCGTGACGAGTTATTGTCACTAGTTCAGCTCTACAAAGCTCTCGGGGGAGGATGGCAGGAATGAGATCTGCAGCAGGCAATTGCCGAAAGAACGATTGAACGATGCTGCCAGAATCAAAATCGAAGGACGAAGTTACGTTTATACAAAGTAACAACAAAATCTGAGAAAGCGAAAGTAAAAGCAATCTGAAAAAGCCGGCACCGGCCGTTGAGAAAAGTGAAATGGCGGAGCAAGGAACCCTCTCATTCAAGCAAACGGACGATGCCACGCTTGAGGTGCATCTCGCGGGAGCCTGGCGGTTGCGCGGCGGACTTCCATCCGCGGCATTAATCAAGCGCGAACTTGAATCAGCCCCGACTATGCGACACATCGGTTTCGAAGCCCGCGCGTTGACTTCGTGGGACAGCAGCGTTCTGGCTTTTCTCGTTGAAGTCTCCGAGTTGTGCCGCATCCGCGGCATCGATATGGATCGCACAGGCTTGCCTTCCGGCTTGCGCAGGCTACTCGATCTGGCCGAAGCGGTGCCGGAAAAAAAAGGCGCGCGCAAAGAGACGGTTCAGATGCCCTTTCTTGAACGCATCGGCAACACTGCCATTGGTGCCGGCACGTCCCTCGGAGAGATGCTGGCGTTTCTCGGAGACATGACGCTTACCTTTGTCCGGCTCTTCCGTATGAAGGTGCGATTCCGCGCCGTGGATCTCTTTCTCTTGATCCAACAGTCCGGCGCTCAAGCGCTCCCGATCGTCACATTGATCAGTTTTCTAGTGGGCGTGATTCTCGCGTTCGTCGGCGCGGTGCAACTCAAGCAATTCGGAGCGCAAATTTATGTGGCAGATCTGGTCGGTATCGCCATGATTCGCGAAATGGGCGCCATGATGACGGGTATCATCATGGCGGGCCGTACCGGCGCTGCATTTGCCGCTCAGCTTGGCACCATGAAGGTGACTCAGGAGATCGATGCCTTCACAACCATGGGTTTTTCGCCGCTGGAATTTCTTGTGCTGCCACGGGTGATCGCGCTCGTGCTGATGATGCCTTTGCTTTGTCTTTATGCGGATTTCGTCGGCGTCCTTGGCGGCGCCGCTATCGGCGTGGGGATGCTGGATCTTTCCTGGACCACCTATTTTCGCGAGACCTCTAACGCTATCGACCTGACGGACGTTTTTGGAGGGGTATTCAAAAGTTCAGTGTACGGTGTGCTGATCGCTCTTGCGGGTTGCTTGCGTGGCATTCAATGCGGCAACAGCTCCTCCGCCGTCGGCGACGCGGCGACTTCCGCCGTGGTGACGGGAATTGTTGCCATCGTGGTTGCCTGCGGCATTTTTGCCGTCGTGTTCTATGTGCTGGGGATTTAAAGAGATGAAATTCGGAACAGATAATTCCCCTCTTTGGAAAAGAGGGGCTAGGGGAGATTTCCGCAGTCACCCACCGTTTCACATCTTCGAAAAAATCCCCCTTAATCCCCCTGAAGGTGTGAAAAATTCGGGTAAGCATAGGGGTTGATTTTGCCGAGTTGAGATTTTTTGCGATGCACTACGTTACTCTATCACTCATGAAGGTTTTAGTCCGTCGATGAAAACCGCATGGCCCCTCTGTTG
>WNFU01008645.1_pt1 | contig 18623 bp, 20 predicted proteins | sample 5400121 | NCBI WGS metagenome assembly WNFU01 (sample SAMN13153360, study PRJNA577476) | soil metagenome | isolation source: 100 cm soil or saprolite under grassland replicate 1 | place: USA:California | collected 2016-06-15 | reverse complement strand
ATCGGCACGAACACCTGGAAGGCGTGGCCGTCCCTGGCCGGGATCGGGCCCACGACCCGGCCGTTGACCGACTTGACACCGGCGAAGCGCCTGGCGTCGGCGGCGACCTTGGCCCGGTCGGCCGCGGTGACAGCGCCGGCACGCTCGTAGACCACCACCGCCGGGAAGGTGTCGCTCGGCGTGAACCGCTTGGCCAGGTCCACGACCTGGGTGGACTCGGCGTTCTTCGGCAGCCAGGCGGACGCGTCGTTCTTCTGCGCGCTGTTGAGCTTGCCCGCAAGCGGCCCAGCGACGGCGAAGGCCACCACCCAGAAGGCCAGAACGACCCACTTGCTCCAGCGCCTACATGGAAGGGCCGCAAGCTTTTGCGTTGCGCCCGTCCTGCCCCCGGGGTCCAGTCCATATTCGCCGCCGGCAACCGAGCGCCTGGCGGTCTTCCGGAAAATAGCCAATATGCTCATTGTTGGTTTCTCCCACTTGTGCCTTGTCGTCCACCTTCCCGAACTGCACCTCTTTCTGCGCCGCATGGGCTGCGGAGCCAGCCGCTCGAGCGGCGAACGATCTGTCGAGCACTGAACGGTTTAAGGCGTCGGCGCCCTCCTCATGCGTGGCCGGTCATGCGCGGGCCCCAGTCGTTCGGGTCAGCCTGCGGCGCTGTCGGCGGTGGCGGCGGGCGACCCGTGTGCGTCGGTCGGCCTCGTCCTCTTCGAGCAACCAGGCGACTGGCTGCCTAGCGCGCCCCCGAGCCAAGTCAGGATCTAGGAGATATACGGATCTGCCCTTGTGGGGCGTGGTGGTCATGACGCCTCCTTGTTGGTCAGATAACGATCCAGCCAGGCGGTGACCGCGGCGTCGACCCATGCGGCGTCGGGGGTCTGTGGTGCCGGGTCCACACCAGGCTCCTCGGGCAGCGCGTATCCCATTTCCGGCGCGACCAGCAGTCCCACCCGACCGGGGTCGTGGTAGTGGTCAGCGAGCGTGTGCCACAGTTCCTCGACCGGTTCGCGGACGCTGGCGTCGTCATGGATACCGGTCTGCAGCAAGACCGCCGGCTGCGGGTTCCGCCCGGCGATCTGGTGGGCCCGAGCGACGAAGTCCAGCCGCTCGCGACCATTGGGCCGACCAGCTTCAGCACGAAGTCGTCGGCGCCGAGGCGCGCGGGCTGCTGCAGGCCAGCGGCGGGCGTGCGGGTGCCCGCCATTGGCAGGCCCAGGTACACCCGCCAGGCCGGCAGTCGCGCCAGTGGCAGCGCCGCGGCCATCGCCTGCTGGGTACGCGGCGGGTCCAGCCCGGGCCAGGCCACCACCAGCGGTGCTCGCCGCCGCCTACGGGTGGGCGGCAGCGCCGCGTACGGCACACCGGCCGCAACCCCGACCAGCGGGACGGGTGCGGAGATGCCGGTGTGGTGCGTGCGTTCCATGCGCCAAGGACACCGCCACCGCCGCCCGGGTGTCCAACAGCTGTTCGGGCCGGGTTGACAACCGGTGGTTGTCGGCCAAGCTCAGCGCATGGAGCTGGACCTGACCCAGGTACGGGCGTTCGTCGAGGTCGCCGAGCAGCGGCACTTTGGCCGCGCGGCCGCGCGGCTGTTCCTCACCCAGCAGGCGCTGTCCAAGCGCATCCAGCGGCTGGAGCACACCCTGGGTGAGCGGCTGTTGGTACGCGGCAGTGGTGGGGTGGAGCTGACCGAGGCCGGCCAGCGCTTGCTGCCGCATGCCAGAGCGCTGCTGGTCGCCGCCGACGCCACCGCAAAGGTGGCCCGGACCGGATCCTGGCCGCTGCGCCTGGACGTCTGGGGGCAGGTGCAGGCCCCGCTGCGCATCGTCGGCCGCCTGCTGGACCAGGATCCCGAATTGGCCGTCGAGCTGAGCATGCGCCGCAGCCTCGGCGCCGCCCTGGAGGCGCTCGGGCGCGACGAGCTGGACGCCTGCTTTGGCCGCGTCCACGACCTCGACCACCCATGGCCCGGCGGGCTGGCCCACCGACCGGTGGTGCTGGAGCGCCTAGCGGTGGCCGTCAGCGCCGACCATCCGCTGGCAGACGCCTCTCTGCTGCGCCCGGCCGATCTCCGCGGGACTGGCTTGTGGTTCCCCGCCAGCGGCAGCCCGTCCGAGCTACTGGGCGCGTACCGGCGGGTCGCCGACCACCTCCGCATTCCCCTGGACACGGGCGGCCACAACCTGGGGCTGGAGCACACCATCGACCAGCTCCGCCGTCCCCCGCACCGGTTCATTCTCTTCGGCGCCGACTGGGCCATCCCTGATCGTGCGGGCATCCGGCTGATCTCCCTGGATCCGACACCATGCTATCTGTGGTCGCTGGTCTGGCGCGAGGGGGACCGGCATCCGCTCCTCGGGCGGCTGCGCCAGCGCGCGATCGAGACCGGCCGCACGGAGGGGTGGCTCGCCTACCACGCCGAGCGCGACTGGTTGCCAGAACCCGACCTCGCCGGACTGCGCCGCCACCAGTAGGAAGGCCGCCTCGGCGATAAGGGGGATGTCCATGCCTTGACAGCCCTGAGCACCCTGGCTGCCTTGGCGCCGATCCGTCGCCCGGAGCACCCACGGTGAGGCCGGGACGCTGGCAAGCTCACTCGGCCGCCCAGCGGCTCGCGAAGGCGTACAGGTTGCCGTCCGGTGCGCGGGCATGCATCCACGACCAGGCGCTGTCAGCCTCTGTCGGCCCGACCAGCTCGATCCCGGCGGCCTCCAGCTCGGCCCTGGCGTCCTCCACGTCATCCACCTCGAACAGCACGACCGGCCGAACGGCATGCTCGGCGTAGAACTCGTAGTACCGGGCATGACCAGCTCTGTGGACTGACTCCTGCCCGGCGCTGTCGGCCTGCGTCGCGCCGCATCACGCGTGCGAGGGTAGACCCTGGAGCCAGGTTCGAATGGAGAAGGCGGGTCTTGAGGCAGCGGCTGTGGTGAGTCCTGGTACGCGGTTCTACTGGCGATTGCGCCGGTTCTTTGGCGGCAGCGTGACCTTGGCCGCCAGACGCACGAAGTGGGCGGTTGTACCTCTGGTCTGCTTCGTGCCGCCGGAGCAGCTGCCAGAGCAGCATGTCAGGGGCACTCAAGCGAACCGAGCGATGCCGTGCCTCTGTTGTGCCGCAGACGGCCGTGTTGCGGCCGTGTCCCGTCGCCCTCCATGGGGATGTCGCGTGGCCTCCCTTTCTTCTTCCTTGGCGGATATACTCCCCGCGGCTAGAGAGGGATGGGATGTCCTGGAATGTATGCCGGGCCAGGCGGTGGGTTGTGATGGCCGTGACGTTGCTCGGCGCGCTCGGGCTGGCCGCAGCCGGCGTCGTCACAACCCATGGGCCTGGCGCAGGCAGAGCGCTGGGTAGGGCGGCGAGTGGGCAGCGCGCGGCGGCCGCCCGTCCCGGCGGCGTGCGGGTCGGCACGGCGGGTTGGATCGCCGGCGAGAACCGCCGGGCGGGCACGACTGCCTGGCATATCGGCAGGTCGGGCTCGCGGCATGCGATCGAGGGCTACGCCGACCGGGTGAGCGCCGAGGCCGGCGTGACCGTGCGGCTGTACGTGTCCACCCGGGCGCGCTGGTTCCGGGTCGAGGCGTACCGCATGGGCTGGTACGGTGGGCGGCGCGGCCGGCTGGTGTGGCGCTCCGGCCACCTCCCCGGCCGGCGCCAGGCCAGTCCGGTGACGGACCCTACCACCAACATGATCGAGGCCCGCTGGCAGCCGTCGTTGCGGATCCGCGTCGGCTCTGGCTGGCCGCCCGGCGCGTACCTGCTGAAGCTGGTCGCGGCCTCTGGCGCCGAGCGCTACGTGCCGCTCACCGTGACCGATCGCTCCTCCAGCGCGGCGCTGGTGCTGATGAACGCCGTCACCACCTGGCAGGCCTACAACGACTGGGGTGGCCGCAACCTCTACTGGGGCCGGGGTGGACCCGCCGACGACGCCCGCCGCTCGCGGGTGGTCTCCTTTGACCGGCCCTATGCCACCGGCATGGGCGCCGCCGACTTCTTCGGCAACGAGTTGCCGCTGATCAGCCTGGCCGAGCGGGAAGGGCTCGACGTCACCTACTGGACCGACGTGGACCTGCACCGCCACCCGCAGTGGCTGTTACGCCACCGCGGGCTGGTCTCGCTCGGGCACGACGAGTACTGGTCGACGGCGATGCGCGGCGGCGCCGAGCGGGCCCGCGACCACGGGGTCAATCTGGCCTTCCTCGGCGCGAACGCGGTCTTCCGGCACATCCGCCTGGAGCCGTCGCGGCTTGGCCCCGACCGTCACGAGGTCAACTACAAGTCTCCTGCCCGCGCCGACCCTGTCTACGACACCGACCGGAGCGAGGTCACCACCGACTGGCGCGAGCCGCCGCTGCGCCGGCCCGAGAGCATGCTGCTGGGCGAGCAGTACGAATGCAACCCGGCCAGGGCGGACGGGGTGGTTGTCGAGCCCGGGTCCTGGCTGCTCGCCGGCACTGGGCTACGGGCCGGCTCGGTGCTCCCGGGCCTGGTCGGCCCGGAGTATGACCGGGTCATGGCCGGGGTGGCGACCCCGCGCGGTGTCGAGCTGCTGCTGCACTCGCCGCTGCGCTGCCGCTTCCACGCAAGCTTCTCGGATGTTACCTGGTACACCACGGCAAGCGGCGCCGGTGTGCTCGACACTGGCACCTCGAGCTGGATCTGTCAGCTCGACCGGGTCTGCGCGGCCGGGCGGAGCCACCCGAGGACTGCCGCCGCGGTGCGCCGAATCACTCTGAACCTGCTCCGCGCCATGGCCGCCGGCCCGGCGGGTCTGGCCCACCGGCCGGTGTCCAACCTGCATCGTTTTCACCTGCGCCCGAGCGGGCTGTAGCTGCCCGCCGCGGCACGACCCCTGCGCGAGCGCGTAGCGGAACAGGAGGCGCTGTTGGGGCTGCCGATGGGATGCGCGGAGCGAGAGGGGCGCGGCGAGGACTGGGAGAACGGTCCAGCAGGCGCCGCAGGGTGGCAGGAGCGGCGCCAAGCTCGCTCACCACCTCCGCGAGGGTGCACGCGTGGGTGACCAGCCGGTCCTCCAGGGAGGCCCGCATGCTGGGGAGGCCGAGTCCGGTCACCCGGGCGGCGTCTGGCCTGCTGGTTGAGATTGCGGTAGCGGGCATTGTCGATGGTGAAGCCGCCGTTGATGGTCAGGCGGTGAGGCGAACGCTCTGCTGATGGTGTTTCCCATGCGCTGGCCGCAGCGATCTTCAAGGTGGTCGTGGCGCCCCGGCGGTCGCGACGGGTGGGAGGGTGCCTGGATGCGACCGGTGCGCCCTGCCACCGGCGCCGGCCTACTGGCTGGGCTCCCATCTAAAGAACCGCACCGCCAGCAACAAGCCCGCCAGCCCCCACCCGGCGACCACCAGCACATCGCTCCAGCGAAATGCCGTTCCGAGGAAGCCGGCCTGCATCCCGTCCGCGAAGTGCATCACCGGGAAGACCCGACCGATCCATCTGATCCATGCTGGCGCGTTGTCCCCCAGCGGGATGAAGATGCCAGACAGGAACAGCAGTGGCAGGATCGAGGCGTTCACCAGCGCCGGCGACGCGTCCGCGTTCGGAATGATCGCGGTGATCGCGAGTCCAAGGGCGCAGAAGCTGGCCGATCCCACCACGAGCATCACGATAGACCTGAGAAGAGTGACTCCGGTTGGGACTGCCGCGCTGTAGAACGCCTTCCCGAACGCCGTGGTGATGATGACCAGCAGGATCGCGATCAGCATGGCGTGGATCACCCGCGCGCTCAGGTAGCCACCTCCGGACAGCGGGGTGCCCTGGATTCTCTTCAGAACCCCCGCGTCGCGCTGAAAGGTCACGCTGATGGCGATGTTGGTGTAGCAGGCCGTGATCACCGCGAACGCCGTCATGGCAGCCACGTAGTACGTCGCCTGGGAGATCTGCCTGCCCCCTATCAGGACCTGGCCGTCGCCGAGGAGGGCCGTGAAGATCACCAGGAACATCAGCGGGAACGCGAAGGTGAAGAACGCCGAGGCCGGATTCCGCCAGAACGCCTTGTTGGTGTAGCCGACCTGGCGCAGGGTCAACTCGGGCGTGCTCACGGCTGCCTCCTTCCTCCACGCCCGACCGGCTGTGGCGCTGCCGGCTCCCCACCGCTCTGCCCTCCGGTCAGCTGGAGATAGACGTCCTCCAGCGACGGCCGAGTGACCTCGAGTCCGTCCAACTCGACTCCGTTGTCGATCGCCCACCCGAAGAGGCGGTGGAGCATGCGGATCGGATCCTCGGTCGCGAACTCGGTGAATCCACCTGGCATGGTCTGCCCCGCGAGCACATCGGCGGGCGGCGAGACCCCGTCCGGCAGGTGGAACCGGACACGCGTCTTCGCCACGTCGCGTCCCGCCAGCGTGTCGGGCGTGCCCTCGGCGACGATCTGGCCGGCGGCGATGATCGCGACCCGGTCGGCCAGGTGTTGGGCCTCGTCCATGTAGTGGGTCGTGAGCAGGATGGTCTTGCCGAGGGCGGCGAGGTTCTTCAGCACCTCCCACGCTCCCCGGCGAGCGGCGGGGTCGAACCCCGTGGTGGGCTCGTCGAGGAACAGCAACTCCGGATCCCCGGCCAAGGCGATCGCCACGTCGAGGCGACGCTGCTGGCCGCCGGAGAGCTTTAGTACCCGCGCGGCACGCTTGGCCGACAGCCCGACGAGTTCGATCACCTCGTCGACCGGCCGTGGCTGGGGGTAGTAGCCGCTGAACATCGCGATCGTCTCTGACACCGTGAGGTACGGATCGATGCCGGTCGACTGCAACACGATCCCGATGCGCTTCTTCAGCTCCCGCTCGCCCTTCCCGGGGTCGTGGCCGAGCACCAAGACGTCGCCCCCGTCACGCTTGCGGTATCCCTCAAGGATCTCGACGGTAGTGGTCTTCCCGGCGCCGTTCGGCCCGAGCAGGGCGAAGACCTCACCCCGAGGGATGTCAAAGTCGATTCCGCTGACGGCCCGCACGTCTCCGTAGGACTTGGTGAGTCCCTCGACGTGCACGGCGACGGTCTCGGTCACGCCGACACCGCTCGTCGCGGTCACCTCCCGCTGAGTCCAGCATGATCCGGATGTCAGTGTCTCACGCCCGATCGCGAGCGTCACTGTGCCCTTTGACAACCATCTATAGCAGGGAATTGCACAAATTCCTGGTGGGATCAGGCGATGCGCAGCTCGACTCGCGATGGCGATCTCGACCGGCTGGACGGTGCAGTCTCCGTCCGCCGGCCTGGATGCCACCGAGCGGCTGATCGGCAAGTACGCCGCCGAGTGCGGTTTCCGCACCGATGCGGTCGCCGGCTGGCGCACCAGCACAGCGCGCCGCGGGCGGCGACCAACCCGGTGGTGGGGGAGGACTTGCCGCCAGCGGCGTGGCATCGAACCGATCGGTACGCCAGCAACCGGGCGGAGACCGACCATTGGCTCAAGGCATGGTTGCACCGATGCGAGGGCTCAAGCAGGACCGCAGCGCCAGGGTGCTCATCGCTGGGCATGCCTGCAGTGCCCCGCTGCCGCCCCTGGCTTGCCCTGCTGTGCCCCTGCCCGAGCCTGGGGATCATCGGTGGAGGTCCAGGCGTGCCAGCTCTCGGACCAGCCAGCTGCGACCGACCCGGAGTTCGGCCCGGATCCGCCTGATCGGCCAGCCCTGCCCCACATAGCGGGCCTGCAGATAGCCGGTCAGGTTCCCGAAGCCGAGCTCGCCCAGCCGTTCGGTCCGATGGGCCATACTTGACCGTTCGTTCTGGATAGATGTAGTGTCGGCGCATGGCGAGAACCAAGGAGTTCGACCCGGACACGGCGCTGCAGGGGGCGCTGGAGCTGTTCTGGCGGCGCGGGTACGAGGCGACCTCCATGGCCGACCTCGTCCAGCACCTGGGCATCGGTCGGGCGAGCATCTACGCGACCTTCGGCAGCAAGCATGAGCTGTACCTCAAGGCGCTCGACCGCTACCTGCAGCTGCGCAACCCCAACCCGATCGAGCTGCTGTCACAGCCTGGCCCGGCGCTGCCGGCCGTACGGGCGCTGGTGCAACAGTACGCCGAGGAGTCCGCGTGCGACGAGCAGCGCCGTGGCTGCCTGGTCGTCAACGCCGCGGTGGAGCGGCTGCCCGGCGACTCGGCCGTGGCGCGGCGCGTCGAGTCGAGCTGGGACACCCTCGAGGTCGCGCTCGCCTCGGCGCTGACCCGGGCGCGCGCGCAGGGCGAGCTGGCCGACGACTGCGACCCGCGGGCGCTCGCCCGGTTCCTGCTCGTCGTGCTGCAAGGCCTGCGCGTGCTCGGCAAGGGACACCCCGATCCAGAGCGCCTGCGCGACGCGGCCGCGCAGGCGCTCACCGCCCTGAAGTAGCCCCGGTCCTCATCTGCCACGGAGCTGTCTCACTCCCGATAACAGAACGATCAGTCTAGAATGGAGAGTCCCGTTCAATCCGCCTCGACGCTGACCACCGACATGGGCGTGACCCGGCCGCGCCCACAGCCGCCGCGGCGGCGCGCCCGTCGCCAGGCCGGCGCGTTCGCGCTACTGGCCGCCGTCCAGGTCATCGTGATCGTGGCGATCACGGTCATCGTGCTGGCAGTGCCGGCGGTCCAGCGTGACCTCGGGCTCAGCCGCGCGGACCTGCTCGGCCCACGCCGGGTGCTCGTGCTCGGCGTGGCCGTGTTCGGGCTCGCCGTCCTTGCGCTGCGGCCGCGTCGCCCCACACCCCGGACCCGGTGATCCCATCAGGCATCCCGGCCCGGCATCCAAGACCACGATCGACCACGGACAGGAGGCACACCATGGCCGCACGGTTCACCGGCAAGGTCGCCCTGGTCACCGGCGGCGGCTCCTCCGGCATCGGCCGGGCCACCGCCTTGGCCTTCGCCCGGGAAGGCGCCACCGTGCTCGTCGCCGGGCGCAACCCCGAAGCCCTCGCACACACCGTCAAGCTGATCCAGGCTGACGGGGGGCACGCCAGCGCCGCCACCGGTGACGTCTCCCACGCCGACGACGTCGCCCGCTTGGTCGAAATGGCCGTGGCCAGCCACGGCGGCCTGCACGCCGCGTTCAACAACGCCGGCATCCTCGGCACACCCGGCCTAGTCGCCGACCTCGACCAAGCCACATGGGCGGGCGTGCTGGCAACCAACCTGACCGGGGTGTGGCTGTCGATGAAGCACGAGATCATCCACATGCGCGCCAACGGCGGCGGGGTCATCGTCAACATGGCCTCCAGCATCGGCGTGCACATGACACTGCCCGGGCTGGGCGCCTACGCCGCCGCCAAGGCCGGCGTGAGCACCCTGACACGCACCGCAGCGCGGGAGTACATCCGCGACGGCATCCGCATCAACGCAGTCAGCCCGGACCGGTCGACACGCCGATGTCGCGCCTGCCCGGCGAGACCGACGCCGACCGCGACGCCCGCATGCAGACCGCGCTGCCCATTGGCCGCGTCGCCACCACCGACGAGGTCGCCGCCGCCGTGCTGTGGCTGGCCTCCCCCGAATCCAGCTTCGCCGTCGGCCACGACTTCCTCATCGACGGAGGCGCCAACGCATAGCACGACGCCGCGACACCGCCGACCAGTGCCCACGGCCGATTCGAGGTCGATGAAGGTTGCGGCCGGGGCGCCACTCAAGCGCACCGCCTACACCCCCACCTATGGTTGTGGAGCCATCCGCAGCATCAACGGGTACGTCGATCAAGAAGCCAACCCGCGATGGCGGTGAGGGTGGTGCCCGCCGCGCCGAGTAGGCTGGTCGGCACGCCCGCGACTCTGGGAACCGGATGCGGCGGGTCATCCACACCGGTGCCCCGTACCAGCGGCGCCAGGAAGAATCGTACGCCGGTCGGTTGAATCAGCCCACAACGACCACAGGTTGAGGGTCGTTGGGCTGGTGGCACGACCTGCGATGCCGTGGTGCCGGATCGATGCCACCAGCCTATCGTCGAGCCGGCAGAGTGGTCGGTATCGGCGGCCCGGCGAACAGGGCAGCAGCCAGGCACAGAGCAAGGGCTCGCTGGGTCTGGGCTGAGCCGCGGGCCGCCAGTGGCGCTGACCCTCGAACCGGGGGGAGGATTGGCGGCCGAGCGGGAGGAGTCTGATGGCGGCGCGGGCCGAGGTGGGAGAAGCCGAGCGAGCAGCCCGGGAGGGCCTGCCGCCGTTCGCGCTGCGGCCGGTGGCCGCGGTCGCCGGCGCCGTTGTCGCTGTGCTGGTTGTGATGTCGTGGCGGTACGGCTACCACCGCGACGAGCTGTACTACCTGCAGCAGTCGGCCCACCTGGCGTGGGGCTCGGTGGACAGCGGCCCGCTGGTGGTCGCGATCGCCCGGGCGGCGGACGCCTGCTGCCAGGGTGCGCTGCCGGCGCTGCGGCTGCTGCCGGCCCTGGCGGCCGGCGGGACGGTGGCGCTAACCGCGCTGATGGCCCGGGAGCTGAGCGGGGGGCGGTTCGCGCAGTGGTTCGCGGGCCTGTGCATCGCGGCCGCCGGGGTGCTGTTCGGGGCAGGCCATCTGCTCAGCACGACACCGTTCGACATCCTGGCGTGGGCCGGCATCCTGCTGCTGGTCCTGCGCATCCTCCGCACGGGCAATGCGTACCTGTGGCTGCCGGTGGGCGTGCTGGTCGGGGCCGCGCTGCTGGACAAGAACACGGTCTTCTTCCTGCTGTTCGGGCTCGGCGTCGGATTGCTCGCCACGCCGCAGCGACGGCTGCTGTGGAGCCCATGGGTCGCGGTGGGGGCCGTCGTGGCGGTGGCCATATGGGCACCGTCGCTCGCCTGGCACGCCGATCACGACTGGGCGATGTTCGAGATGAGCCGCAACCTCCGCCGGGAGCACTCCGGCGTCGGCGTGGGCATCGCGTTCTTCCCGCTGCAGGTCCTGCTCATGAACCCAGTGACCGCGCCGGTATGGCTGTCCGGGCTGGTCCGGCTGTGGCGCGACCCCGAGCGCAGGCCGTACCGGCCGGTCGTGATCGCGCTCGCGGTGGTGGCGCTGACGATCGCGGTGGTGATCGGCGACCGGCCGTACTTCACGGCCCCGATGTACACGGCGCTGCTCGCGTCGGGAGCGGTGGCGTTCGAACGGCGGCTGACCGCGGGTCGAGCTCGGTGGTCGCGGCGGGCGGCCGTCAGCGTCATCGTGGCCGGTGGCCTGCTGGCGGCGCCGGTCGCCCTGCCGGTGCTGCCGGCCTCGGTGCTCCATACGGTGCCCCTGCAGGCCGTGAACTACGACCTCGGCGAGCAGGTCGGCTGGCCCGAATTCAACCGGACGGTCGTCGCGGCGTACCGCTCGCTCGGGCGGTCGGACGCGGTGGTGGTGGGGTCGAACTACGGCGAGGCCGGTGCGGTGCGCCGCTTCGGCCCGCCAGACATTGCCGAGCGGGCCTTCAGTCGCCAGAACACCGACTGGTGGTACGGGCCCCCGCCCAATGACGCGCGGGCCGCGGTGCTGATCGGAGTGTCGTGGAAGCGATCCACGCGTGGATCCAGGAGGCAGAGGATGGCCGGCGACCGCGACTTCGCTGCGTTCTACGAGGCCAACTACGAGCGTCTGGTAGTGCAGCTATTCGCGGTCACCGGCAACCTCCAAGACGCCCAGGACGTCGTGCAGGAGGCGTTCGCGCGTGCCCTGGTGCGCTGGCAGCGGCTCCACGCCTACGACCTGCCCGCGGCATGGGTACGGCGGGTCGCGTTCCACCTGGCGCTGCAGGGTTTGCGGCGGGCCCGCCGCAGGCTTGGCCTCAGCGGCCGGCCGGGCCTGCCCAGCCAGCCGCCGCGGCTGGCCGCCGACCAGCTGGAGCTGGTCGACGCGCTGGGCCGGCTGCCGCTGCGCTACCGGCAGGTGCTGGCTTTGCACTACCTGGCCGACCTGCCCGTGGAGGAGATCGCCCGCGACCTGGCGCTGCCCGTGGGCACCATCAAGTCCCGCCTGGCGCGTGCCCGCCAACACCTTGCCGCCCAGATTGCGGATGGGAGGGAGATCGACCGTGACCACGTTGGATGATGAGCTGCGCCTTCGCCCAGCACGGCGTGGTCGGGCCGGTGTCCCCGAGCGTGCCGTCGACGGCTCCGCCGCTGCCGCGGGGACCGCAGCGGGTGTCGCTCACCGACCGGGGCCTTGCGGGCATCGCCGCCTTCGGCGACCCCATGGACCGTGCGCTCGCCACCTTGCGCAAGCGACTCAGGCCCCCCGACCAGGAGGTCACCAACGAAAACAATCCCGAAGGGAACGTCTTCGGGGTGTGCCCCGGCGGGCGCAACCGCTATGTCCGCTGGGGTCGCCTGTGGGTGCTGTTCACCGAGCAGAGCCGCTACGGGCGGGGCCGTTGGCACCTGTTCGCCTACTACGTCAAGGGCGAGCAGGTCAGGGGGCGACCGGACCCAACGACCCAGCGCGGCATCCACATCGGCTCGACCGTGGCCGAGCTGCGTGCTGAAGACCTGGACAGCCGAGCACCGGCAAGGCAATGGCACCACGGCGCAGTTCATCGCGCTCTCCGAACGGATCTCGGGCCAGAACCTGAGCAACTTCTTCCAGGTCTGGCTCTACACGCCGTCGAAGCCGACGAGCTGGTAGCGGACCGGCGGGGGCGCGCCGCGGCGCGCCCCGAGGCCTCCGGCCGGGTCGACCTCCAGCACCGCCAGCCTGTGCGGGCCGCTCGCCGCCGGGCTGCACGCGCTGGTCCACTGGGCCCGCAAGCAGCATCCGGATCATGCCGGCCACCTGCTCGGGGTCGTTGATCACCCCGAGCTCGGTCGTGCCGTCAGCGCGGCTGTTGATGCTGATCCGGCAGACCTCGCCGTCCAGGTCGAGCAGATCCCGACCGACCCGCGCCCGCAGGTTGGTGTCAGCCTCGAAGATCACCAGCTGGCCATCCTGCCGGGCTACCGGCCAGCCGGAAGGCCGGCCGGTAGCCCGGCACCTGGTACAGCAGGCTTCCAGCGACGACCTCGCCAGCGAGCAGTTCACCAGCTACTCGTCGCACAACCCGACGCTGACGCGGAACCTCGCCTTCGAGCGGATCGACAAGAGCGCGGGACCGTAGCCGGAGACGCAGGGAAGGCCAGCGGCCTGCGCGGCCGCCGGCCTCCCTGCCGCAGCCTGCTGCGTTGCTAGCCTCCCGGCAGCAACGAGCGGTACTAGCTGTCGGTGCTCCCGTCGTCCGGCGAGTTCTTCGGTCTCCCGGAGGAAGCGTTCCACGTCTCGGCCAAGGGCATACCTGCGCTGAGTGGCCGCACCGAACCGGCGGCCACGTTGTGAGTCGGCCGGGTGTAGCGCGTTCGGTGGATCGGCATGTCAGGATCTGGTCATCATGATGTATCATTATGCGCATGCGAACGACGATCACCTTGGACGACGATGTTGCGGCGGCGCTGGAACAGCTCCGCCGGGACCGCTCCATCGGGCTGAGCCAGGCGATCAACGAGCTCATCCGCGCCGGCCTGACCGTCAAGCGACATCGCGCGCCGTTCCGGCAGCCGTCCCAGCCCATCGGTCTACGGATCGACGTCACCAACGTCGCCGAGGCGTTGGAGCTGCTCGAGGGCCCTGCGGCGCGCTGATGCTGGTCGACGCCAACCTGCTGCTGTTCGCCGTCGACCAGGCCAGCCCGTTCCACGATGCTGCCGCCGCGTGGCTGACCGGCGTGCTCAACGGCGCCCGCCGGGTCGCGGTCCCCTGGCCGGTCCTTGGCGCGTTCGTACGCATCAGCACGCACCCGCGTGCCGCCGAGCACCCCCTGTCCCCGCAGGACGCCTGGCAGCACGTCGAGCGCTGGCTTGCATGCGACCTGGTGTGGATCCCTAACCCCACACAGCGGCACGCCGAGATCCTTGGCCGGCTGATCGTCGCCTACCAGCTACGTGGCAACCTGGTCAGCGACGCACACCTGGCGGCACTGGCCGTGGAGCACGGCCTGGAGGTGTGCTCTGCCGACACCGACTTCGCCCGCTTCCGCGAGGTCCGCTGGAGCAATCCACTCGCGCGCTCCTGACCCTGGAGGGCCTGTGGGGCGCGGAACCCGGATTCGCGTCGTGAGCAGGCGTTCCGTACCATCCGTCGATACTCTTCATGCTCTGGCTGACCGTCCGCCTACTGACTCGCCAACTGGTCCTCTCGGACGCCGATGATGGCGCCAAGGACCTGGAGATCCTCGTCCTGCGGCATCAGCTTCGGGTACTGCGCCGCAAGAGCGGCCGGCCCAAGTTCACCGCACGCGACCGGGTCCTGCTCGCCGCCGCCAGCCGGGTGCTCCCCCGACAGCGGTGGGCATCGTTGCTCGTCACGCCCAGACGCTGCTGCGCTGGCACCGCACGCTCGTCCGACGGAAGTGGACCTACGGCAGGGAGCGTACGCCTGGCAGGCCACCGATCGACCCGCGGATCGTGGATCTCATCGTGCGGATCGCCAGGGACAACGCCCGGTTGGGTTGCATGCGGATCTGTGGGGAGCTGCGCAAGCTCGGCATCCGGGTGGGCGCCACGACCATCAGGACGCTGCTGCGACGACACGGCCTGGGCCCGGCGCCGCGACGCGCCGCGACGCACCGGGCCGAGCTGGGCGCAGTTTCTTCGAGCGCAGGCCGAGGGGATCGTGGCCTGCGACTTGTTCACGGTGGAGACGGTCTGGCTCAAGACACTCCACCGAGATGTCAGGCGCCGCGATGTGCTCGGCGGCCTCATCCATGAGTATCACGAGGTCGCAGCCTGATGAATCACGATTTCCGCGTCCCACAGATCCGGCCTGAAGTTTGCTCTTCTCGAGCGGTAGTTTTCTCTTGAATTCGCCTATGGCCTGTGGAAGCTTGTACCTGTCGTGACGACGGTCCCGCTACGCCGCTGATGGGTCCCACACCAGCCTGGGGGTGCTTCCATGCAGGACGACAAGCACGTCGAGATAAGGCTCAAGGGGGAAGGGCTCAGGGAGGTCGTCCTGGCGATCGACCCCGAGACGCCCTTCGAGGTCATTGTCAAGCGGTTGGAGAAGACGCTCACCCTCGATCCCGATGTCTTTGGGCCGAGAGGCTGCGACCCGTGCTTCTCCGGCGTCGACCGGATCGTGCTCATGGACCCGGCGTTCGGGAGAATCCGCTGAGCACCGAGCCGGGCGCTGCTCCTCCTGACGCCGCGGCAACGCTTCCCGATCATAGTCCTATCGAGACGTGCGTCCCCAACCTTGGGATTGGGGTGTCGTTCCAGGACACGCTGCGGCCATTTCTTGAGCGCGAGCCTGACGCCTACGACTACCTCGAGGTCGTCCCGGACACCCTTTGGACTGACCGGGGGCCCGGCGCCATGCCTCGCTACCTGGAAGATCAGGATGCGCTTGCCTTCGTGCGCACGGTCCGAAGCGTCAAGCCCGTGATCCCGCATAGCATCGGCCTGTCGATCGGGAGTGCGCACCGCTTCGATCAGGAGCATGTCGACCAGATCGCGTCGTGGTGGTCCTGGCTGCGGTTCCCATGGCACAGCGACCACTTGGCGTTCTCGAGCGCCGAGGGCGCGACTGGGGCTGGCGAGGTCAGCGTGGGCCTGATGCTGCCGGTCGCCTATACCGAGGAGACCCTGCAACTCCTGGCTGGCCGGGTCGCGACGGTGCGCCGCCGGGTACCCGCCCCGTTCCTGCTAGAAAACAATGTCGACTACGTCCAACTGCAGGAGGCCGACTATGACGAGGCCGGCTTCCTCAACGAGCTGTGCGCCCGGACTGGCTGCTACCTCCTGCTCGACCTGCACAACCTCTACGCCAACAGCCGCAACCACCGCTTCGACCCGTTCGGGTTTCTGGAGCGGCTGGACCTCGGGCGGGTGGTGGAGTTGCACGTCGCCGGAGGGATGGAGTACGAGGGCATCTATCTGGACGCGCATTCGGGGGTTATCCCGGAGGCGGTCTGGGCGCTGCTCCAATGGGTCCTTCCGCACTGCCCAAACGCCGGCGGGGTCACGTTCGAGGTCGTCGGCTCCTGGGTGCCGGTGATAGGGTTGGATCGCCTGCGCACGGAACTCGCCCGCCTGCGGTCGTGCTGGCTGCGGCAGCAGCCCGACCGTGCCCCATCCGGAACCGGGGGTGGGATGTGACCAAGCGGTGAGTATGGCGGCCTTCCAGTCGGCGCTGGCACGGCTGGTAATGGACCCGGCCTTCCGAGACCAGGTACGTGCCGAGGGTCCAAGGGCAGCCGGGGGGACACTGACACCCGTGGAGCGTCGGCGTCTGGCCGCTGCAGCCGCCGACCCCGGCATGGACGCTGTCCGCATCGTGCACAAGGGATTTCGCCTCGCCAAATTGCTCAGCATGCTGCCGGCCACTTGCGCGGTGCTGGGCGAGGAGGGTATGGCTCGCGAGGTGCCGGCCTTCTGGCTGTTGCGCCCGTCTCGGGGCCGCCACTACGCGGAGGAGGCCGAGGCCTTCTGCGCCTACCTGGAGATGCGCCTGCGGGCGGGCCTGACCGTGCCAGGCCTCGCGGCCGTGATCGTGGTCGAGCGGGCGCGGCTACGGCAACGCGAGCGGGCCCGAACAACCGTCCGGGATTAGCTCGGATTCTCGAACAGCGAATCGCACCCTGGTTGGTTGCCGGTCGCCACGCCCACCTCACCCGTATCCGGTTGCTGGCAACGGTTCGGGCACTTGTGGGTACCGGAAACTCGATCGTGGGTCCTGAGCTGCGAGTTCGCCTCTGTGTCGGTCCTGGCCAGGATGATCGGCTGGCCGGCCTGGCATGGCTGCTACCCCGCGGCAGGTGGGGTGTGGTGCTGGGCCGGCCGCCCGCGGTGCTTGGCTGGCATCGGGGATCTGGTCCGGCGCCGCTGGACCTCCCCGAGCCCGGGATCTGCTCGTGGAGCTCGGCGAGCGGGTCGGCCGATACCGGTCCTGCCCCGGAGCTGGCCGCGTCGGCAAGCCCGAGCCTGCCGCGCCGCCTTCGGCGGCTTGCCAACGAGGCAGGTGGTCGTCAAGCCCGAGCCTCGCCTTTCGACAACCCAGCCGGAAGGAATTGCCCCTTAGCTTGGATTCTCGAACAGTGAATTGAGCCCTACTTCTTGCCGACGGCGATCTCGAAGCGCAGCCGGCGCCCACCCCACCAGGGGACCTCGACCTCGGGCAGGTCGGCCGAGCGCAGCACCGGGCTGTAGGTGCGCTCGGCGATGCGGACCACGACCTCGGTGGGGCTGAGGGTGACCTGGCCGCTGGTGGACACAAAGCGGCGCCAGATGGTGTCGGGGGTGGCGGTGGCGTAGCCGGGCAGGCGGCGGCGCAGGGCGTCGTAGGCGGCCTGCGCCCAGACGGTCACCGAGGAGAGCGCGTCGAGGTGGAAGGAGCGGATCTGCTCGGCCAGGCGCTGTTCGATGGTCATGCGCTGGGCGTAGCGGCCGACCAGCTTGGCGGGCTTGGCGGTGTGGTTGTTGGTGAGGATCAAGGTGGGCTGGTCATGGCCCAGGCCGCGGACGGCGAGCTGGCGCAGCCAGACCGGGCAGCCCCGCACCCGCACCAGGTCGTCGTGGACTTGGGGGTGACGGTAGGGCCGGTGCGTCTCACGCGTGCTCGAGAAGCTCGAGTTCAACAACCGCGTCCAGATCGCCCTGCTCGCCCACGACGCCGGGGAGGCTTGACCTACAGAGAGCGGGTCGAAGCTTGCCCGGAGACCGACAACGCGTCGGAATCCCGCTCCACAGCAGAATCGCACCCGCCGACATGGAGCACTTATGGAGCCAAGCGGTCGATCGGAGGGCATGGTCACGAACTACGGCTGGAGGATTAGGCCGTCGGCCGCACCTGCAGCTGGTCGACCAGCTGGTCGATATTGGTGGCCGGGTAGCGGCGGTGGCCACCGAGCGTCTTCAGGAACGGTAGCTTGCCCTCCTTGGCCCACCGGGACACGGTCTTGGGTGATACCTGCAAAATGTCGGCCACCTCGGCGGTTCGGAGATAGCGGCCAGTGTCGGTTGCGGTGTTGCCGCTGCGTCGGGCTGCCACGGCGCATCCCTTTCGTGCGGGCGAACCCCGACGCGGTGCCGGGGCCAGAAACTGGACCGGGTGTTCGTGCGGCGACCACAGGGGGCGTGCGGCAGCGACGATGCTGACGACCACCCGGCTGGGTGCAGTACGAACAAGAGCATTATGTGGACCGGCTTAACTGCCCGCCATAGTCTGATTGGGTAGTTCCGTGTGCCTGCGAGCTGATGCCGTATCGCTGATTTGCGTTACAGCAGGACCGCTCCCGCTCGGCAGCACCTTCCGCGCTGGTGACGTCCCCTCGCATGGTAGAGAGGCTGCGAGCGTTGGCACATGCCACGCCATGGTCAGCTTCGGTCGCTGGCGGCCGTGATCGCCGCGCGCACCCGCGTCCCGAGGAGCGCGAGCCTGTCGACGGGCTCGTTGCTGAACACGAAGCGGACGTGATGATCGGCGATCTCGCCGCCCCAGCCACGCATTGGAGTGGCGGCAACCTTCTGCTCCAGCAGGCGATCGGAGACCTCCACACAGTCCAGCCCGAGCGCGGCGACGTCGAGCAGCAGCGACCAGGCGCCCGCCGGTCGCACCACCGGCAAGCCGCTGAGCTGGCGGAGCGTCTCGTCGCGCCGCCGCTGATACTCGGCGTTCGCGGCCTCTTGGTGGTCGTCGGGCACGCCGAGATTGGCGCACGTTCCGATCTGGGCGA
>WNFU01004168.1_pt1 | contig 18626 bp, 13 predicted proteins | sample 5400121 | NCBI WGS metagenome assembly WNFU01 (sample SAMN13153360, study PRJNA577476) | soil metagenome | isolation source: 100 cm soil or saprolite under grassland replicate 1 | place: USA:California | collected 2016-06-15 | reverse complement strand
ACGCCCTCGCCGGGTCGCCGCGGCCGTCCGACAGCCGGGTGTGGTTGTGGAGGTCGGCGTGGACCAGGAACGGGCCGGGGAACAGCCGCGAGCGCCGGCTGGTGCCCCAGGCGTCAGCCTGATCCACCGGGGCACCCCCCTGGGCCCTGACCCACCGGGGCACCCCCCCGGGGTCCCCCGGGCCCCCCCGGCCGGACCCCGCCGGCGGTGGCGGCGGCTCAGGCATCCGCCGTCCGCGACGGGGTCGGCTGCCGGGCGGCCGCGGCGGCCGCCCGCGCCCTGGTCGCGCCGGGCAGGTTGCCTTTGGCCAGGTGCAGCTCGAGGGCGGTGGCCGCGGCCGCGGCGGCGTCGTCGTGCCTGCCGGCCGCCAGCGCCACCGCGGCGAGGTCCAGCAAAGCGTCGCCCCGCATCGCCAGCATGTCGGTGGGGCCGGCGATCGCCACCGCCTCGCCGGCCAGCATCGCCGTGGCGGCGGCGAACTGGCGCGCCAGGGCGGCCAGCCGGTTGGCTCCCAGGTCGTCGGCGAGGGCGACGGCGCGGCCGGCGGTCGCCAGCGCCGCCTCCGCCTCGCCGGCCATGGCCTGCAACCCAGCCAGCGCCTCCAGCGCCGCCAGCTCGGCGCGGCGGTTGCCGTCCGCCTGCGCCAGCAGCGCCCGGCAGCGGCGGATGCCGTCGGCGGCCGGGACCAGCCCCCAGAACGCCGCCTGGGCGAGCAGGCCGCGGCCCCACCCCTCGGTCGGGTCGTCGCCGGCGAGGCGGGCATGGCCGATCGCCTCGGCCGCCGCCGTCTCGGCCTCGGCGATCCGGCAGCGCAGGAACGCCAGCTGGGCCAGCAGCCCGTACGTCTTGGCCAGGCCCCGCTCGTCGGCGACGGCAGCGAAGGTGGCGATCGCCCGGCGGGCCTCGGCCTGCAGCGCGTCGGCGTCCAGGTCGGTCGCGAACGCGACCTGCATGCGCAGGCGTACGAAGCTGGCGTAGGCAGCCAGGCGGGCGTCGCCGCCGGCCAGTGCCGTGACCGCGGCCACCGCGCCGTCCGCGCGCGCGAACTCGCCGGTGGAGACCAGCACGTCGGCCAGCTCGACCATCAGCTCGGGCCGCGCCGGGTCGCCGTCGTCCAGCAGCCCGATCGCGCGCTCCAGCAGGTTGGCTGCCGCCGGCAGGTCGCCGCGGGCCAGGGCGCGGCGGCCCGCCGCGCCGAGCCGCCCGGCCGCCGCCTCGGCCAGGCGCCGGTCGCGCTCCTCCGCGGTGCCCAGCTCCACCCGGTAGCGCCAGGCCCGCTCCAGGTGGTAGCCGAGGATCTCCTCGACCTCGCGCAGCCGCGGCCCGGAGGTGCGCTCCAGCCAGCTCGCGAAGCGCTCGTGCAGCTCGGCCCGTGCCTGCTTGGGGATCGAGTCGTAGGCGGCGTCGCGCAGGAGCTGGTGGCGGAACTGGAAGCCCTCGTCGCCGGCCAGCCGCGAGGGGACCTGCCGCAGCAGCTCCCGTCGGGCGAGGGCCCCCAGCCGGCCGGGATGTCCTGGCGGCGGTCGGGCGGTGACAGCTCCAGCACCGCGCTCAGCTCGAAGGCCTGCCCGACCACCGAGGCGCGCTCCAGGGTCGCGCGGTCGGCGTCGTCCAGGCGGTCCATCCGGGCGGTGAGCAGCGCCTGGATGCTCGGGGGGATGCCGAGCGCGGCCAGGTCGGTGGCGACCCAGCGGCCGTCCTCGCGCCGCAGGCGGCCCTCCTCGACCAGGGCGGCCAGCAGCTCCTCCAGGAACAGCGGGTTGCCCTCGGCCGCCCGGGTGATGCCACGGCGCGCCCCCTCCGGCAGCGCCGCCGGCCCGGCCAGGCTGGCCAGCAGCTCGGCCGACTCCACCTCCCCGAGCGGCTCCAGCAGCACCGTGGTCGCGTTCAGCTTGCCGCCCGCCCAGCCCGGCCGCTGCTCCAGCAGCTCCGGCCGGGCGATCGCCACCAGCAGGATCGGCGCCGCGCGGACGTAGTCGGCGACGTGCTCCACCAGGTCCAGCAGGGTCGGCTCCGCCCAGTGCAGGTCGTCCAGGACGACCACCAGCGTCCCCGGACCGGCCAGGACCTCCAGCAGCCGTCGGAACGCCCACGCCGCCTCCTCCACCGGGACCGGGGTCGCCTCCAGCCCGATGAGCTGCGCCACCCGACCGGCGACGTGGTCGGCGTCGTCGGCGTCGCCGAGCCGGCGCCGCAGCTTGGCGGTCGCCTCGGCCGGCGAGTCGGTGTCGATGGTGCCGGCGGCCTGGTGGACCACCTCGGCGACCGGCCAGAAGGTGATGCCCTCCCCGTAGGACAGGCAGCGGCCGCGCAGCACGGTGGCGTCCAGCCCACGCACGACCTCGGCCACCAGGCGCGTCTTGCCGACCCCCGCCTGGCCGAGCACCGTCAGCAGGTGGCAGGCGGCGGTCGCCGACACCCGCTCGGACACCCAGTCGAACAGGCGCAGCTCCGGCTCGCGCCCGACGATCGGCGCGTCCTGGCGGCGGGCGTGACCGGGGGCGCCGGGCGCCACGCCGAGCAGGCGCCAGGCGGCCACCGGCGCCTGCTTGCCCTTCAGGTGCAACGGCGGCACCGGTTCGACCTGGACCGCGTCGCGCACCAGCCGGAAGGTCGGCTGCCCGAGCAGCACCTCCCCCGGCGGCGCCGCCTGCTCCAGCCGCGCGGCGACGTTGACCGCGTCGCCGAGGACCAGCGCGTCGCCGATGGCCGGGTCGCCGGTGACGACCTCGCCGGTGTTGACACCGCTGCGGGCGTGCAGCCGCACCCCGACGGTCTTGCGGGCCGGCCGGACGGTCAGGTCCGGCGACGGCAGGGGCGTCCCGCAGGCCAGGCAGAAGCTGGCCCTCGCCGGGTTGGGCTCGCCGCACTTCGGGCAGACGGTCATGGCGCAACGCTACCGGCTGCGCCGAGCGCCGCCCAGGTTCTTCAGCGCCTCCCTGCGGCTGAGCGCCGACAGCCGCGGCTCGTTGGCGCGGACGTAGCCGGCCACCTCGTCCGGGTCGGTCCAGGCGTAGGCACGCAGCGCCCAGCCGATCGCCTTGCGGATGAAGAAGTCCCGCTCGGCGAGGTTCGGCTCGATGCAGCCGTACAGCAGCTCCAGGTCGGTGCCGGCCTTGGCGTTGACCTGGCAGATGATCGCGGCGCGGCGCAGCCAGCGGTCCGGTGCGCGGCTCCAGGCGAGCAGCGCCGCCGTCATCGGCGCCCGCTGCCGGGCGAGCAGCTCGGCGACCGGGTGGGTGGCGACGCTGTCGACAAGGTCCCACCAGGCGCCGGTGACGATCAGCTCCTGGTACAGCGGCAGGGCCGGAAGCGAGGTCCGGTGGGCGCGGTAGCGGCGGTCGGAGGCGAGCGCGACGGCGGCGTAGCGTTCCTCGCGGTGGCTGGCCTCCCGCCACAGCGCCAGGACGGTGGCCCGCCAGGCGGCGAACGAGCCGACGGGGTGGTCGGCGAAGACCGCCCGGAAGATGCGCCGCTGGGCGGGCGCCTGCACGCCGTGGTAGGGCATCGCGGACTTCATGTAGGCCTGCATGCCGGGGGCCTTGGCGGGGTCGGCGGCCGCGCGCAGCTCCCGGCGGACGGCGTCCACCAGCGCGCGGTCGGCTGCGGTGGGGGCGTGGTCGCGGTCGGCTATGGCTGGCGGCCGCCGCGGCGCAGGACCGTCCGCCACCAGGACAGGACCAGCCGGGCACCGGAGGGGGGCGGTTCGGGGGGCCGGTCTTCGGGGGGGAGCTCGCGCCTGGGCCGGGCGGCGCGCGGCGCTCCCTGACCGCCGCCGTGCTCGACGAGGATGCGGCCGTCCTGCTCGCCCTGCGCCGTGATCGCCTCGCGTGGCTGGGCGTGGAAGACCGAGACGTGGACGTCGATGGCGAGCCGGGCCATCTCCGGGCTCTCCACCAGGTCGGACGCCTCGCAGTACGTGCAGACCCACCGGTACGTCGGCTCTACCACGGGATCCTCACACCCTCGTGTGCCACCTGGCCGTGTTCGCCGCACCGTCTACGCACCCCACTCTAGCGCATCGCCGGATACTGGGTTGGCCTACGCAACTTTCCGTATGCGGGTTTGGTAAAGACGGCACTAAAGAAACCTACGAACCCTGCCCCAACATCCTCTGTGGGACATGCATGTCTTTGTCCCAACATGTAGATGACAACGGGATGAGAATTCGAGGAACTCTCGGCCCCGTTCCAGCCGCCTAAGGGGGGGTGACTACCCTGAGCATTGGAAGGCCTACTAACCGTGGTGGCCTCGTGACCAGATGGTTCTCGCTGCGTCATACCGGCCGCGGCCACGGAGGGTCGGCCTCCATGGTCCCGCCGCTCGTGGAGGACAAGGTTCCAAGGGACGGCCCTGTGCTGGTCGCCACCTACGATGGGCCGCCGCGGAGTTCGCGGGCCGGCGCCGCGGGGAAGCTGCTGACCGTCGGTCGCTTCGGTCTGGTCGGCCTCTCGGGCCTGGTGGTCAACCAGCTCCTGCTGTGGCTGTGGGTCACCCGCGTGGGCGGGCATTACCTGGTCGGCGCGGTGGTCGCGACCCAGGGCTCCACGCTCTGGAACTTCCTGCTGATCGAGAAGCTGGTGTTCCTGCACGCCAAGGCGCGCCGGCCGGCCGTGCGCCTGATCTCCTTCATGACGGTCAACAACTCGACGCTGCTGCTGCGGGTCCCGATGCTCGCGCTGCTGACTGGCACCTTCGGCATCCACTACCTGGTCTCCAACCCGATCACGCTGCTGGTGCTGTTCGTGCTGCGGTACGTGCTCAGCGACCGCTTCATCTGGAAGGAGAGCGACCTGCCGACCACCGCCAGCGTGGCCAAGGCCACTCTGCAGGACGGCGAGGCGGAGGCCGCACCGCCCGAGGCCCCCGGCGGGCGGGTCCTGGACCTGGCGGCCCTCGAGCGCGAGCAGGCGCCCGTCACGCCCGCCGGCCACAACGGCGCCGGTGTCGGCCACCACCACTACGACGTCCTCGGGCTGGTCGCCATCGTCTCGGCGGTGCGCATCCGCGAGCTCGAGTACTTCCGCGTCCCGTCGCTGCAGCGGTCCGCCGACGTCGACATCCGCGTCCGAGCGGTCGGCAGCCCCGGGCCGCGGATGCGGTCGCAGGTCACCCACGGGCCGACGTTCGTCGCCTACGACGAGCATCTCGGGCGGCTGGGCGCGAACTTCCGGTTGGACTTCCGCGACCGGATCGAGGTGACCTTGGGTCCGCTGCTGGCGCGCTCGCCCCACGTCGTCTACACCAACGTCGTGGAGGCGCTGCTGCGGTTCATGCTGGCCTCGCGCGACCGGGTCCTGCTGCACTCCGCGACCCTGGAGCTGGACGGCCAGGGCCTGATGCTCACCGCCGCCACCGACACCGGCAAGACCGGCACGGTCCTGCGGCTGCTGCGCGAGCAGGGCGCCTCGTTCCTGTCCGACGACATGACGATCGTGGAGCCCGGCGGCCGGGCGTGGTGTTACCCCAAGCCGCTGACCATCAGCTCCCACACCCTGCGGGCCGTCAACCAGCGCAGCCTCGGGCTCCAGGAGCAGCTCAAGCTGGCCGTGCAGAGCCGCATCCACTCCAGGGGCGGGCGCTCGTTCGGCAGCAGGCTGGCGGACATGAACCTGCCGATCATGGCGCTCAACGCCGTCACCCAGGCGATCGTCCCGCCCCCGAAGTACATGGCCGACCGGCTGGTGCCGTGCAGCTTCGCGCGCTCGACCACGGTGCGGAACCTGTTCGTGATCGAGCGTGGGCCCTACGAGCTGGAGAACGTCGAGCCGGGCCGGGCGCTGGACATCCTGGTCGCCAACACCGACGACGCCTACGGGTTCCCGCCGTTCCGCTACTTCGCGCCGGCGATCACCATCGGCGGGGAGGACTACCCCACGCTGCGCGCGCGGGAGCAGGCGCTGCTGGCGCGGTTCCTGGACGGCATCACGGTGCGCCGGATCGTCCGGGACGACTTCTCGTGGGCGCAGGCCATCCCGGAGCTCCTCGGCAACGGCAGGCGCCGCGACAGCGGCGGCAACGGCAACGGCTCCCGGCTGCAGCGGCCGCCAGGGTCGTCGTCGTCGGCATGATCAACTTCAAGTCGAGAGCGGCGGTCGCGGGGCGCGGCGCCGTCGACCAGGCGGCGGCGGTCGAGACCCGCAACCCGGCCGAGCTGTCGGGCCGGGTGCTGGCGTTCGCCACCGTGGTGATCGCCGTCGCCGCCGTGTTCCTGCGCGTGTGGCAGCTCGGCCTGCTCGGCTTCAACAGCGACGAGGCCGTCTACGCCGGGCAGGCGGCCTCGATCGTCGGGCACCCGGACTACCGGACGATCTTCCCGATCTTCCGCGCCCACCCGCTGCTCTACCAGTTCAGCCTCGCGCTGGTCTACCAGTTCGTGCTGACCGACCTGGCGGGCAGGATCCTGGCGGTGGGCTTCGGGCTGGTCGGGCTGTGGTTCGTCTACCGCGCCGGCAACCTGCTGTACGGCCGGCGGGTCGGGGTGGTCGCCGCGCTGCTGCTGGCGGTGATGCCCTACCACGTGGTGGTGACCAGGCAGGCGCTGCTGGACGGTCCGATGACCACCTTCGCGGCGCTCACGCTGTACCTGGTGGCGAGGTACGCCGTCACCGAGCAGCCGCGCTGGCTCCACGCCGCCGGCGCCGGCCTGGGGCTCACGTTCCTCGCCAAGGAGACGGCCGTCGTCTTCCTCCCGGCCGTGTACGCCTTCCTGGCGCTGTCGCCGTCCATCAGGGTGAAACTGCGCGACCTGGCGATCTCGGGCGCATGCTTCGCCGCCGTGATCGCGCCGTTCCCGCTGTCGCTGCTGCTCGGCGGAGGCACCAAGGCCGGCAAGGGGTTCCTGGCGTGGCAGCTCTTCCGCCCGCCCAACCACAGCGGCGGGTTCTACCTGCAGTACGTGCCGGCCGCCGTCGGGTTCCTGGTGGTCCTCGCCGCCGCGCTGGCACTGTTCCTGCTGCGCCGCGAGTGGACGTGGCGCGAGAACCTCCTGGTGGTCTGGATCGCGATGCCGATCCTGTTCTTCCAGACCTGGCCGGTGAAGGGCTTCCAGTACCTGCTGCCAGTGATCCCCGCGATCGTGATCCTGGCGGCGCGGGCCCTGGCCGGTTGGCCGACGACCACCCCCCTGCGCGTCGGCAGCCGCCGCGTCCCGGCCGCGGCGCTCCAGGTCGTGGTCGTGACCCTGGTCGTCGCCACGCTGGTGGCATCGAGCTGGAGCCGCGTCAACGTGACGAACTCGACCAGCTTCCTCGCCGGCTCGGGCGGTGTGCCCGGCGGCCGCGCGGCGGGGCTGTGGCTCCGCGAGAACGTGCCGGCCGGCGCGCAGATGCTCGCGCTGGGGCCGTCGATGGCCAACATCTTGCAGTTCTACTCCCACCAGCGGGTCTACGGGCTGTCGGTCAGCCCCAACCCGCTGCACCGCAATCCGGCCTACGACCCGGTGCCCAACCCGGACCGGCTGCTGCGCGACGGCCGCCTCCAGTACCTGATCTGGGACTCGTACTCCGCGGGGCGGTCGAAGTTCTTCGCCGACAACCTCCTACGGTACGTGCGCCGCTACCGGGCCAACGAGGTCCATCGCGAGACGGTCCCCATCCGCAACGCCGCCGGCGAGACCGTCCAGGAGCCCGTCATCATCATCTACCGGGTGCGCCAGCAGTGAGCCGGCTCCGCCTCCTCGCCGTCGCCGCCCTCCTCGGCCTGGGCGCGGTCCTCGCTGTCCCGCCGGCGCACGCCGGCCAGGAGCCCCCGAGCCTCGGCAGCGGCAAGCACGCGCCGCGGACGCCGATCAAGCACTTCATCACGCTGATGCAGGAGAACCACTCCTTCGACAACTACTTCGGGTCCTACCCGGGGGCCGATGGCACCCCTCCCGGGGTCTGCATGCCGTTTGACGCGGACGACCCCAAGGCCGGCTGCGTCAGGCCGTTCCATCTCGGCAACCGCTCGGTCACCGACCTCGGCCACACCCGCACCGTGTTCAACGCTCAGTACGACGGCGGCCGCATGGACGGCTTCATCAGCTCCTACCGGCGCCAGGGGCAGAGCGGCCTGCACTCGATGGGCTACTACGACGACCGCGACATCCCCTACTACTGGAACATCGCCGACAACTACGTGCTGTTCGACCGGTTCTTCACGTCGTCGGGTGCCGGCAGCGTGTGGAACCACATGTTCTGGGTCACCGGCACGCCGGGGAACCCGAAGGACGACTCGATCCCTCCAGGCGGGTTCGGCGACCTGCCGACGATCTTCGACCGCCTGGAGCAGGCGGGGGTGTCGTGGAAGTTCTATGTGCAGAACTACGACCCCACCATCAACTTCCGCACCATCAGGACGGCAGAGAAAGGCGAGCGCGCCTCGCAGGTCGTCTGGGTGCCGCCGCTCAGCTACGCGCGCTACGTCGACGACCCGAGGCTGCGCAGCCACATCGTCGACCTCAGCGAGTACTACCAGGACGTGGCGCGCGGCACGCTGCCGGCCGTCTCCTACATCGTCCCGTCCGGGGCCAGCGAGCACCCGCCAGGCCGCATCCAGGCCGGCGAGCGCTTCGTCCGCAGCCTCCTGAACGCCCTGGCCTCCAGCGACTCCTGGAAGGACTCGGCGTTCACCTGGACCTACGACGACTGGGGCGGCTGGTACGACCACGTGAAGCCGCCGCGGGTCGACAAGTACGGCTACGGGTTCCGGGCGCCGTCCCTGGTGGTCAGCGCCTACGCCCGCCGCGGCCACGTCGACCACACCCAGCTCGACTTCACCTCGATCCTCAAGTTCATCGAGGAGAACTGGAACCTGCGCCCGCTGGCGAAGCGGGACGCGGCCGCCAACAGCATCTTGGTCGCCTTCGACTTCCGCGCCGGCCCGCGGCCCCCCGAGTACATCTCGACCGTCCGCGTACCGGCGGCGCCGCCGGAGGGCCGCCGGCCCGTCATCTATACCGCCTACGGGCTGGCGCTGGCGCTCTCGGTGGCCATCTTCGCCGGCGCGCGGGTCTCGCCGCTGGGTGCGACGCCGGTCCCCGCCGCCGCCACCGGGCCGGCGCCGGCGCGGCCGGCACGGCCGCGCCAGCCACTGCCGCGCCCCGCGCCCAGCCCCGCCGGCGGCAACGGCACCAAGCCCGCGACGCCGCCGTGGCGGCCGCTGCCGGCAGGCGCCGGGGTGCACCAGCGGATCTGGGCGCACCGGCCCAAGCGGCCGCGCCCGCTGCCCATCGGCAGGCGGTCGAGGACCAACGGCTTCCCCGTCCCCGAGCGGCTCGGCGAGCCGCTCGAGGAGCTGATCCGGCTGCTGCCCCAGCAGCTCCCCGCGCGGACGGCGCGGCGGCTCCCGGAGACCGCCGCCGCGCGCGCCGCCAAGCGGGCCCGCGCCAACGCGGCCATGGTCATGCTCGACGACGGCACGGGTGTGCTGAAGGTCTCCGGGTCGATCGGCCTCCCCCCGGGCAGATCGGCCCTGGAGGCCGGGGACGGTGTGGAGCTGCTGCTCCAGCAGCTCCACACCGACCCGGTCACGGTGCCCTTGAGCATCCTCACCCCCCTGCCGGGAGGCCGGCGGCAACCGCTGCTGGCCGTCCCCCTGGTCCATGGCGACCACGCGTTCGGCCTCATCGTGGTGGTCCGCCATCCGCGGCCCGACAATGGTCATGTCCCCCTCTTCACCGGCCGGGACGTGCAGGCCGTGACCGGCCTGGCCGACGAGCTCGCCGAGCCGCTGCGGGCCCTGTTCCTGCTGCGCTGCCTGAAGCGTGGACTTGAGGGAGGCCGATGAGGCGGGCGGCGCGGCGGTTGGCGGGCGCTGCGCTGCTGGCGGCCGCGCTCACGACCGCGGTTCCCGCCGCCGCGGCGGCCCAGTCGGCGCCAGGACGGCCGACGCTCGTGATCCGGACCAGCCCCGAGCTCCCCGGCGCGACGTTCGTCCTCGGCGGCCAGTCCGCCACGGCGGGACCCGACGGCACGGCCCGGATGGCGCCCGGGTCCTGGGTGGACCTGCGCGCCAAGATCAAGGTGGTCCCCCCGCCGGTGGCGGCGCGGCAACGGGCCCGGTTCTCGCGCTGGTTCGGACAGCTGGAGTTCAGCCACACCCCCAGGCGGGACGTCGTCGTGACCGCGGGCTTCGACATCGACTACCGGAGCAGCATGTCGTTCATCGACCTCGAGAACGACCCCGTCGACCACGCGAAGGTCTCCAGCGTGGAGATGAAGGACGCCACCGGCGTCTTCCACCGGTTCACCGGCGAGCAGCTCAGGCGGCCCGTGTGGCTGTGGGGCACCAGGGTGGTGACGCTGCAATCGGGGCCCTACGCCAAACCCATCTACTACACCGTGCAGCGCGTCACGGTCGGCGGCGCCAACGTCGTCAACGAGGCGCAGCAGCGCTACGAGCCGGAGAAGGCCGCCGCCCTCAAGGTGCAGCTGCTCTTCTACCGCGCAACGTTCGAGGCGCGTGACGCCGTCTTCGGGTTCCGGGTCGGCTCGGCCGTCCGGCTGCGGTACCCCGACGGGCAGCACGGTCGTTTCCCGCTCGACGCCCGCCACGAGGTGGTCGTCGACTCGCTGCCGCGGGGGGAGTACGACGCGACCATCGAAGGGCCGGGAATCCCGGTGTCGGCGCCGGTGTCGATCACGCGGCCGCAGCGGCTCACGCTGAAGCTCGTCACCTGGCTGGACCTCGCGCTGGTCCTGGCCGTCGGGGCCGCGTTCCTGGCCGGGCTGCCACTGCTCCGGCGGCGGCTGCGGCGGCGAGCCACGGCGGAGGAGCGGGAATGAGGCGGCGGGCCGTCCGGACGGCGCTCGTCGCCGGCGTCGGGCTCTGCCTGGCGCTCGGACCCGCCGCCGCCGAGCGGCCCGCGGCGGCGGCGGACAGCCCGGTGCCGGTGCTCGCCTACTACTACATCTGGTTCAACCCGACGTCGTGGAACCGGGCGAAGACGGACTATCCCCAGCTCGGTCGCTATTCGAGCGACGACGAGACGGTCATGCGGACCCACGTACGGTGGGCCAAGGCGGCCGGCATCGACGGCTTCATCGTGAGCTGGAAGAGCACCGACCCCCTCAACCGGCGGCTCGAGCAGCTCATGCGGGTGGCCAAGGAGGAGGACTTCAAGCTCGCGATCATCTACCAGGGGCTCGACTTCACGCGGCGGCCGCAGCCCGCGGCCAGGGTCGCCGCCGACCTTGGCCGCTTCGCCAAGCGGTACGCCGGCGACCCGGTCTTCGAGCTGTTCGACCGGCCGCTGGTGATCTGGTCCGGCACCTGGGAGTACTCCGCCGCGGACATCGGCGCGGTGACCCGGCAGCTCCGCCCTGGCCTGCTCGTGCTCGGCTCGGAGAAGTCCGCGGAGGGCTACGAGCGCATCGCCGGGCTGGTCGACGGCGACGCGTACTACTGGTCGTCGGTGAACCCCGACACCAACCGGAACCACACTCCCAAGCTCAACGAGATGGGCGACCTCGTCCACGCCAACCGGGGCCTGTGGATCGCTCCCGCCGCGCCCGGGTTCGACGCCCGCCTGATCGGCGGCAGCACCGTCGTGGAGCGGAAGGATGGGGACACGCTCCGCACGCAGTTCCAGGTCGCGCTCGACTCCTCGCCGGACGCGGTCGGCCTGATCAGCTGGAATGAGTTCAGCGAGAACTCGCACATCGAGCCAAGCCGGCAGTTCGGCTCGCGGTATCTGCAGGTGCTGGCCGACATGCAGGAGACCGCGGTCCCCGGCCTGCCCGACTTCGACTCCTCCGACCCTACCGGCCGGAGCCGGCACCCCACGGCGCTGTGGTTGGTGGGGGTCGGGTTCGTCGGGGTGATCGCATCCACGCTCGTGGTGATCGGCCGGCGCAACCCGGGGCGTGGCACGCAATGAGGTGACAGCCAGGTGATCGACGGCAGGTACGACGGGGCGGTGATCCCCCGCAAGGGGCGGTTCCGCCTGCCCCGCCCGTCGCCCGGACGGCTCGCCGCCCTGCTCCTTCCCGTCGTCGTGCTCGTGGGCGTGGCGGTCGTGCGGGAAGGGCGGTCCGAGACGGTCGAGCGCCACTACGTCTTCGCGCCGAGCGCCGATGCCTACGTCAGCTCCGCGCTGCCGGACGAGAGCTTCGGGCTGCAGCCGGTGGTCCGCGTGGTGGACGCCGACGACAAGACGCTTCGCGCCTTCCTGCGATTCGACCTCCGGGGCGTCTCCGGGCAGGTGCTGCGGGCGACCCTGTCGCTGTATCCGCTCTCCTCCAGCGAGAACGGCGTGGTGGTCAGCGAGGTGGCGCCGCACTCGTGGGACGAGCGGACGCTCACGTTCGCGCGGTCGCCGAGGGTCGGTGCGCTCGTCGGGAACTCGGGGCCGGTGGTCGCCGAGCAGTGGACCAAGGTTGACGTCACCAGGGCGGTGAAGGGCGACGGGCCGCTCACGCTCGCGCTGACCGCCCTGCATCCACCGTCGACGGCGTACGCAAGCCGCGAGTCGGCCCTGGCACCGGTCCTGAACGTGCGCGTCCGCGTGCCCTCGAGCAACCCCCCGGTCGGCGGTGACGCCTCCACCCAGCCGGCGCCGGCGGACTCGCCGGCCTCGGGCGACCCGGTGGTCGTCGCCGCCGGCAACATCGCCTGCGACCCGGCCGAGAAGCCCATGGACGAGGAGCTCCGCGAGTCGTCCGGGCCGGTCTGCCAGGCGAACGCCACCGCGGACCTGGCGGCCTCGTTGCGACCCGCCGCCGTGCTCGCGCTCGGGGACCTGCAGTACGACGACGGCACCCTGGAGAAGTTCCAGAGCTCCTACGGCCTCACCTGGGGGCGGCTGCGGCGTATCACCCACCCGGTCCCCGGCCACAAGGAGTACCTGGACGCCATGAGCGGCCGACCCGCCGGCGGCTACTTCGCCTACTTCAAGTCGGCTGCCGGCGAGCCGGGCCGTGGCTGGTACAGCTTCAACGTCGGCCGCTGGCACGTGATCGCGCTCAACAGCGAGTGCGACGAGATCGGCGGCTGCACCGAGTACTCACCCCAGCTCCGCTGGCTGCGGGCCGACCTGGAGGCCAACCGGCAGCGCTGCAAGCTGGCCTACTGGAACCGGCCGCGCTTCAGCTCCGGCCAGCACGGCGGCCAGACCACCCTGGCCGCGTTCTGGCACGAGCTGTACGCCGGCGGCGTCGACGTCGTGCTCAACGGCCGTGCCTACGACTACGAGCGGTTCGCCCCCCAGAACCCCGTCGGCCAGCGGGACCTGGTCCGTGGCATCCGCCAGTTCGTGGTCGGCACCGGCGGCAGGCATCTCGAGGGGTTCGAGAAGATCCAGCGGAACAGCGAAAAGCGCACCGCGGCCGCCTACGGCGTGCTCCAGCTCACCCTCCGCCCGGACCGCTACGAATGGCGCTTCGTGCCGACCACCCCGGAGGGCTTCACCGACGCCGGGGCGGCCAAGTGCCACTGAGCAGGCCGAAGCGGCGGACCTGGGTGGCGCTGGCGACCACCGGGCTGGTGGTGGTCCCCCTCGTCGCGTTCACCGTCGCACGTGCCGGCACGATCGGAACCGGCCGGCCGGCGGGGGCGGCGTGGGGGACGTTCCCGCCCGTCGCCGACGGCTACGTCAACTCCGAGCACGCCACGAGGAGCTACGGCGGCGCGCTCGTACTCCGCACCGACGCCGCCCCGGGCACTGTCCGCAGCTACCTGCGCTTCCGGGTCGGCGGCCTGGCGGGCCCCGTGCGGGCCGCGACCCTGCGGCTGTTCGCCGAGTCCGGCAGCCGCAACGGGCTGGAGGTCCGCGGGGTCGCCGACACCGGCTGGGAGGAGCGCACGCTGCAGTTCGTCACCGCCCCGCCGGTGCAGTCCGCGGTGGCGTCCACCGGTCCGATCCGGGCCCGCACCTGGGTCACCGCAGACGTGACGGCGTTGGTGAAGGGCAACGGCGACGTCGGCATGGCGCTGGTGGCGCTCGGCGTCTCCGCGGTCCGGTACGCGAGCCGGGAGGCGGGCTTGCTGGCGCCGCAGCTCGTCGTGGAGGCCGGCAGCCAGCGGCCGTTGGCGACCCCGGCGAGGCCCGCCGGCGCGGCGGAGGGCGGCGAGGTGGTGGTCGCGGCCGCCGGCGACATCGCCTGCCATCCCGACGAGATCGCGGCGGGAGAGCGGCCCTGCCGGCAAGGCGCCACCGCCGACCTGCTCGCCGGCCTGCGGCTGGACGCCGTCCTGCCCCTGGGCGACCTGCAGTACCAGGACGGCGACCTGGCCTCGTTCCAGGCCGTCTACCACCCGACCTGGGGCCGGTTCAAGGCGATCAGCCGGCCGACGGTCGGCAACCACGAGTACGGCACCCCGGACGCGGCCGGCTACTTCTCCTACTTCGGCGCCGTCGCCGGCGACCCGGCCAACGGCTGGTACAGCTACGACCTCGGGAGCTGGCACCTGATCGCGCTGAACAGCGAGTGTTCCCACATCGGCGGGTGCGGCCCCGGGTCACCCCAGGAGCAGTGGCTGCGGGCCGACCTGGCGGCCCACCCTGCTGCCTGCACGCTCGCCTACTGGCACGAGCCCCGGTTCAGCTCCGGCCACCACGGCGACAAGCCGGTGCTGGACGGCCTCTGGCGCGCCCTGCACGAGGCCGGCGCCGAGGTCGTGCTGAGCGGGCACGACCACGACTACGAGCGGTTCGCCCCCCAGGACCCTCAGGGCATCCTCGACGACACCCGTGGCATCCGCCAGTTCGTGGTCGGCACCGGCGGCGCCAACCACTACCGGTTCGAGACGGTCAAGCCCAACAGCGAGGTCCGCAACGGCGACACCTTCGGCGTGCTCGTGCTGACGCTCGGGACCGAACGCTACGAATGGCGGTTCGTTCCCGAGCCCGGAAAGGAGTTCACCGACGCAGGCACAGGGGAGTGCCATTGACCAGCTTGCTTCCTAGTGGAGAACGAGGCCGCCGGCGCGGCGCCGGCGCGGATCGGGGGTATCCATGTTGCGAAGAGTGGCGATCAGCCTTGCCGCGGCACTGTTGGGGGGCATGCTCTTGGCGACGGTGGGGGCCGCTACCGCCGGCGCGGTGACCCTCAACCCGGTCGCCGACACCTACGTCGATTCGTCGACCCCAAGCAGCAACTTCGGGACAAGGATCTACGTGCGCACCGACAACTCGCCGACGCTGCGCGCCTACCTCCGCTTCGACGTGCAGGGTGCCGGCCCCACCGCGGTCCTGCGGTTCTTCGCCGAGACCGGCAACAGCATCGGCGTCGACGTCCGCACGGTGAGCGACAACTCCTGGGGCGAGACGTCGACGAACTTCAGCAACGCGCCGGCGGTCGGCCCGGTCATCGCCTCGACCGGCCCGATCACCGCCGGGACGTGGCAGCAGGTCAACGTGTCGTCGGCGGTCACCGGTGACGGGCTGGTGAGCTTCGCGCTCACCTCCACCAGCAACACCGCGACCAGGTTCACCAGCCGGGAGGGCGTGGACAAGCCGCAGCTCGTCACGCCGGCGCCGGGCTCGCCGTCGCCCTACGTCGTGAGCCACGTCAGCGGCAACACCTACCAGGCGGTGGGGTCCAACGGCAACACCATCACAGGCACGCTCAAGTCCGTGGTGCAGAACGCCGCGGTCGACCTGGAGGGCTTCGGCGGCGGGACGGTCCAGTTCACCGCCGGGACCTTCGACCTCGGCTCGGACTTCTTCAAGTTCAACGAGCTCCACGACATCGTCTTCGACGGGGCGGGGATGAACTCGACGATCATCCAGAACGACAACAGCACCGCCGCCGACACCGAGCCGTTCAACTTCACCGGCGCCTTCAACGTCACCGTCAGCGACCTGACCGTCTCGGCCAGCGGGACGCCTCGCAGCACCAGCGACGCCCTGGACTTCGACAAGGGCAACGACGTGGTGGTCGAGCGGGTCAAGATCACGGCGTCGCGCGGCCGCGGCATTGTGTTCGACGGCAAGAACGCCAACTGGACGTCGCTGAGCAACGAGGTGCACGACTGCGTGATCGACGGGGTGCCCGGCGACGGCATTGAGTTCCTCGCCTCCAGCGACAACCTGGTCGAGGGCTGCACGATCACCAACACCGGCTTGCACGGCATCCAGCTCGTCAAGTCGTCGACCACCGCCGACCAGCCCAACAAGAAGTCGAACAACAACGTCATCACCGGCAACGTGATCGACGAGGCCGGCCAGGACGGCGTCAACGTCGGCAGCAGCGACGACAACCAGATCACCGGCAACACGATCACCAACAGCGCCGACGTCACCTCGGGCCGCGACGGCATCCGCATCTCGTCGAGCAACTCGATCACCTGCGACGACAACGTCGTGTCCAACAACACCGCCACCGACAACCAGACACCCAAGACGCAGAAATACGGGCTCAACATCAGCAGCTCGCTCTGCAACCGCACCGTCGTCGGCCCGGGCAACAACTTCGCCGGCAACCTCACGGGAGACATCCGCAATCTCGGGACGGGCACGATCTTCGTCTAGCCCGTCTCGGGCGGGCCACCGGTGGGCGAGGGCCCACCGGTGGCCACTCCTGCGCACCGCCGCCACGGTCGTGGCGGTCTCGGCGCTGCTGGCCGCCTGCGAGCCAGCGTCGGCGCCGATCCCGCCGGCGGTGACCCGCCCCGCGGCGTTCACGCGCTGCCCCGACATCGCGCTGACCATCATGCCGCCAGGGCTCACCAAGACGGACTCGGTGGTGGAGGCGCTGTACGGCAACCACATGGGCTACGTCATCACCTACGCGACCGCGGATGGGCGCCGGCAGCTCAAGACCTACTCCGGCGTCGACCTCCTGGACGCGCTCGACGACCTCGACTTCAGCGCCCGCGCCGTCCGGGTCGGCGCGCGGGACTTCGTCCTCCACCGGACCGCGGCCATCCCCGACATGCTGGTCGCCGAGGTCGAGGCCACACCGTACGAGCCGCCGTGCGACAACCTGTTCGTGCAGAGCCGCCACGTGTCGCGCGGCCAGGTGCTTGAGGTCCTCCGCGGGCTGGAGCTACGCCCAGGCGGAATGACCGGATGACCGGTCCCACACGCCAGCCGATCTGTGGTGATTGCCTTGCGGCCGCGCTCGCAAGCCGTCGCAGGTCTGTCCGCCAGTGTGTCGCGACTACGGCCTTTGCCCGAGAGAGAACTGGTACAGCATTGGCTTGCCCTGCCCAAGCGCTCCGCGTAACAGAGGCTGAGCACCGACGAATGGACCAACGCCCGTTCGGGAGGCGGGCCGTGAAGACGATCGTCGCCCTCGTCACGGCGCTCCTGGTAGTCCCCAGCTAGACCGGCACGCCGGAGATGGCGTAGCAAGGAGACGAGATGAGAGTTCCGCGGGTGAGGCTGCGCATCGCACGCACGCTTGCGCTGGCTGCGGCATTGATGGTCGCCTCGGCCGTCGCGGCGGCTGCGGCACCAGGTCAACTCGACCCATCCTTTGGCGCGGGCGGTACGGTGGTGACCGAGTTCCCGTCCAGCTATTCGGGTGCTCGCGCCGTGGCCGTCCAGGCCGATGGTCGCATCGTCGCGGCCGGGTTCGCGCACACCAACAACTCGATCATCTCGGACTTTGCGCTGACACGGTACGACGCCAGCGGAGCGCTCGACCCGACGTTCGGCACCGGCGGCAGGGTGCGCACCGATTTCGGCGGCCGCTTTGATGAGGCGTTGGCGGTCGCCGTACAGCCGGACGGCAGGGTCGTGGTGGCGGGCAACAGCTCGGACGCCAATGGCTCCGACATGGCGGTTGCGCGCTACAACAGCGACGGCCTCCTCGACACGAGCTTCGATGGTGACGGCATGGCGCTGGTCGACTTCGGCAGTGAGGCGTCCGCCCGAGCGGTTGCACTGCAGCCGGACGGCGGGATCGTGCTGGCGGGAGGGGTCTTGCAGCCGGTCGGCGGCGGCTGCTGCGTCTCCGATTTCGCACTGGTGCGGTTGACGAGTGTGGGCGCCCTGGACAGCTCGTTCGATGGCGACGGGCGGGTCGTGACCGACTTCCTGGCAGGCGCCGACAACGGCCACGACGTCGCGCAAGCGGTACGGGTGCAGGCGGATGGCCGGATTGTGGCCGCGGGCGCCGGCGTCGCCGGTGTCGTCAGTGTCGACTTCGCCGTCGCTCGCTACCTCGCTGACGGCTCCCTGGACGCGACGTTCAGCGACGACGGCCTGGTAACCACCGATTTCGTCGGCTACTTCGACGAGATCCGCGATCTGGCCGTCGACACCGGCGGCCGCATCGTGACCGGCGGCCAGAGTTGTGAGTTCCCCGGCAATTCCGATGAGGTCTGCGACTTCGGCCTGGCGCGCTACACCTCCAATGGCATCTTGGACCGGCGGTTCGGCCGCAAGGGCAGGGTCCGTACCGACCTGGGTGCCGATCTCAGCGAAGGCATCCGCGGCGTCGTGGTGCAGGCCGACGGTCGCATCGTCGCCGCGGGCGACACATCCGGCCCGGGAGCTTCGGACGTCGGTCTGACACGGTATCGCTCGGACGGCCGGCTTGATCGCGGCTTCGGCGTCAACGGGGTTGTGATCACCCCGGTCTCACCGTCGACCGACGAAGTCGGTGGGCTGGAGCTTCAGGCCGATGGCCGGCTGGTGGTGGCCGGTACGACCGCGATCTCGCAGAGCTTCGGGTTCTTCGTGTCGCGCTATCTCG
>WNFU01004861.1_pt1 | contig 18634 bp, 9 predicted proteins | sample 5400121 | NCBI WGS metagenome assembly WNFU01 (sample SAMN13153360, study PRJNA577476) | soil metagenome | isolation source: 100 cm soil or saprolite under grassland replicate 1 | place: USA:California | collected 2016-06-15 | reverse complement strand
CAGACACATAGCGCCCTCTCTCGAAATGTAAACATGAAAAACGAACTCAGGTAAACCCTTTCTCATGACTAAATCTTGATACAATGACAATCTATCAACCGATCTAATCGGTCACGGAATCACACCATAATCACGCCCATAATTATAACGCACAATGGTTATAACATACGGCTATGCCTACCCAATAATCAATCATAGTACATATTCTAGATCGATCTTATCTAACCAGCCAGATAGAATCAAATCAAAATTTTATCGAAATTTTACAAAGGACAAAAAATTCTAGCTTTGATAGAATAATTTTTAATAATAAAACGATTGAAAGAACTCTTATTAATTCATTCGATTCCTCTTAGATATTCGCAAGATTTCCCAGTCTAAAAAAGACAAGAAGAAAAAAAAGACAAAAAGAGACGGAAAGGAATCTAAAACTGTCTAAATGGCACGCCTGGCAGGACTCGAACCCACAATCTTTTGATCCGTAGTCAAACGCTTTATCCAATTTAGCTACAGGCGCTCAAAAAATAAAAAACCTCTCTTTTTTTTTTGGCTACCCTCTCGTCTCCCTAGTTTTAAACAATATTTGCCTTTAAACAATATTTGCTCTAAAAAAGAAGCCAAAAAATAGAAGGAAGATTAAAAAGGTTCAATCATATACTTGTTATTTTTAAATCATCAGCCCGGATTAAATTCTAACACAAAAATAGCAAAAATTAACTCAAGCACAGAACTAAAGATAGACAGAACAAGTTACTTTTAAAAACGGAAAGTCTCGCTCTTAAAAAAGAACAGTTAATCTCCAATCATATTTTACCTATCCCTATTCCCAATCTTGAATGAGATTTAATCTTTTTATCCCTAGGACAAAGAAAAATTAACCATTTGGTTTTTTCTACACCGGATACCAACAGCTAAAATACCTTAGTCTAAAACGTAATCCCGGATCTAAACTAAATAGAGAAGGATCAATAGTCTTCTGCGGAAAACTTTTCTGGCACAACAAGATAGTGGAACAAAATATTATCTAACAAGAATCCTAAAAAGTTTCCAACACACATCAATGAAGTTTGAACGATTAGCAATTTACTCAATGAATCTAAACGCGCTTCCATCCCTGTCGCAAAAACTTCTAAGAACCTTTTCACATTAGCGATCTTCGCAATTACAAACTCTGAAATATCTCGGGAAATAGTTTCTCTCAATCGAAAAGAAGCGGAATTAAAAATAGTCCTATTCAAAGGAGAATAGATCACTCTAGTTACCCCTTGGACAACAGAACGCAATAAAACTCTGAGAGCAGGATTAGAAGTCAGAACTGATTCGGGGGCTCCTCTTAACAAAGTTCGCTGGTTAAGCAATTCCCTAGTAGCATCAATAACTCCATTCTCTGTAAGCATTCTTAAAGATAAAGTTTCAGTAGAAGGAATAGCTGACTGAGCTATTTCGTTAAGAATAACATTAACTTGATCGGTGAATCTATGAGTTTGAGCGCGAATTCGCTCAAAAGAATTACGAACTTCATCATTTACAAATTCTCTTCTGCTTCCGCTAGGGAGTTCATCCAGAATTGCACGAGCAGTATTGCTGGGTGTTCTTGCCATACCTGATGGCACGGAAAGCCCTTCTTCAATCGCCCTTCAAACAACCGCCTGGTCAATAGACGCTTGCATTAATATGTCTAATTGAAAACGGAATAGTAAACAAAAGAAGGCTATTAGAAAGATGCGAAGAAACCATCGGGATTTTACGAGAAGTGAAGCTTAAATAATGAGTAGAATAATTAGAGGAGTGAAAAAAAAGATCATCTAACCGCCGCGAAACGGACAAATTTAACTTGATTGTTTGTTTAGCTTCAAGTAAAGGAGAGCGGAAAAGATCAAAAGAAAATGAAAACTCAAAATTTTTCTGCTCCTTCCCTCCGCCAGAAACAAAACCTTTTCAACCTTTGACAAAAAGAGATCTTGCCCTGGTAGAAATGACTAATTTTTTCTTAAGAACCTCAGCAACTGCCTTCAAAGTACGTTCGTTAAACTTTCCTGACGTAGAAGTATCATTAATAATGAAATTTGATAAGTTAGTCTTCATTAAACGTAATAAGTGAAAAAAGAAAAATCCACTTTCATTTCCCTGCTTAAAACTATTTGTTTCTAGCTCTCTTCTATCCTTTTTTGCTCATTTATCCAAAAGAGAATCGCTAATCTCCAGCTGAGGAAGTGGTAAAAAAAAAGAGCCATTCTTAGATATTCAATCCGTCACTCAATAACGAGGATTTCAAGAAGAACTCAGATTTATTTCACAAGAAAGTAAATATTTGGATTCTCCAAATCCAAATACGGAAAAACTTACTTGGTATCTTCCAAAATTCTCCTCTAATTCCACTACTTTTACCTTACTTATTGTTACTTCTGTAGCTGGAAAGTATTCTCATCCACTATCAAAAGCAAGATTAGAAATGTAATTACCAATCATATTTTCAATCTTATTCCAAAGCGTAGAATCTTGTTCGGAAGAAGGAAGAAGTTGAACGTAATCTCCGACAAGACTTATAGTCTCTGAGGAAAATTTTCTTTCTAAGAAATTGAAATAATATTGCTTAGCAGTAGGAAGAAAAAGGCAGAAATCGACAAAGAATCCAGACTGCGATTTCACTAAATAATACAATCTATCATAAGAGCCAGAAAGGTTAGGATATTCCAGAAAAAACTCGAATTCAATATTCGCAAAGGCAGTAAAAACTAACAATCCAGAATTAGATTTTTTTTTTATCGCGACTTTTTGTAACTTAAATATTTCTTCAGAACTTTTTGGAAGGCTTAATGTGTAAAACCCATTGCTTTTATTAAATAAGCTATCAGCAATAAATTTAAAATTATCCAAAAGGTGAGAAGAAGTAAGAAAATGACTATCGAAATAGGCAAAGAATTCATCTTTATTAATATCTTCAATTTCTAATCTTTCTCCAATTTCAAGAAAACTTTTTTTCTTTTCACAAAAAGAATCAAAAACAAACTGCTTTTTTGAAATAAAATTTCTCAACACTTCACTCGCCTGAGAATTAAAAACAGAAGCAACCTCTGATCCGATTCAGCTAGGAGAAGGATTAAAAGTTGGTGTGGGTTTTTTTTCTTCTTGGGAAGGGGGAATCAACGGAAAAGGGTGGTTTTCTGAAGAAGAAAGAAGAATTGAACTAGTTAAAAATGAAAGAAAAAAAACGACCGAAAGTAAAAAGGTAAGAAAGATGGAAAAAAATCGTTTCACATTTGTTGCCCGCTGAAAAACTCTTCTCAGTAAAAAACAAGCCGAGTTTCCGCAGTAGAATACGTTATTCTCATCAGGTTCAAAAAGTTCATGGTGTTGCTGAAAATCATCCTTTTCTCCTTTTTTTACCATTATTTCCTCCTTGTCAGGATTTCTTCTTTTACTCATTTCCATCATCTTTAGTTTTAACTAATACATTGTTGTAATAGTCAGCTCCACTCCTTATTTTTAATACTCTGTTCTAGCAATCAACAAATTGCTATTTTGTTCTATCGACATATCAAAATATTTTCTTTCTTCAAATAAAAACTTTTCCAGTGAAAAAGTCAAAAAAACAGAAATTAAATTAATTAATTACAAACCCATCTCTTTTTTTTGAACTAGACAAAAACATTCAGAAAAACACACAAAACTTGCGCAGTTCCAAGAAGAAAATTACCAACTTCCAGCATACTATTAGGAATCAAAAAGGTTTTACCAGCAATAATTTCTTTTCTTCCGCTTACAGTTAAGCTGCCACTTAAGACTGTAAGTTGCAATCAATAAGCTGAAGAAAAAAATTCCAGACTAAAAGGCTTGCTAGAAGTAAGATTCAATATTTCGAAAGAAAATTTCCTTTTGTCTGTCTGAAACTGTATTCGTTTTCTCTTTTTAGTTCAATCTGAGTCAACCATATCCAAAGGCTTGAAGGAAACAACATCAATAGATTGAGAAAGATGTAAATCTCGCGGATTTCCATCTTTATCTAGTCTATCATAGTCATAAAGCCTAAAAGTAGTATCAGAATTCTGTTGAACTTCAATCACCACACTCCCCTTGGTAAGTCCATGAACTGTTCCCGCTGAAATATAAACATAATTACCTTTTTTTACGTTTAGCCACACGAATAAATCTTTCCAATTTCTTCTCAAAACACAATTAGCAAACTCTTTTTTGTCAGCAGCACGATGACCTAAAATAACTTGGCGTTCATCCGGAGCTTTTAAGAAAAGCCAACATTCATCTTTTCCAAAAGGTTCTCCCAAAACCAAATTGGCATAGTCATCATCCGGGTGCACCTGAACACTTAAATCTTTCCCAGCAAGTAAAATTTTTGTAACGAAGGGATAAGCCGCTGTTGGGCAGTTGCCGAAAAAATCGGGAAAATTCCTTCAAAAATTAGATAACAATCATCTAGATCCTTCACTTCCTACTAGTACCGAATCACCATTCTTATGAGCGCTAGCCAACCAAATTTCACCGATATCTTTTGGCACCTTCACATTTGAAGAAATTGGAAAAATCCCTTCAATAAGAGAAGTACGCCCTCAAATAACTTCTTTAAACCGAGGTATAACTTCCACCGGTTGTTCAATAATTCTATTCCTCATTTTCTCCATGATGTTCTTATGTTCTACTTAGACGAATTCAAATAAATCCTTTCAATTCTCCCTTTTTTATTTCGTTTATATCTCTCGCTACATCCCTTATCGTGCAAAAGTCTCACAGAAAAGTCTGTTGAAAAAAAAGAGAATATGAAAAAATAAAAAATATATATTGGACCTACCAAGAAGAGAAGAAAAAAACCATCGTGAAAACTAAAAATAGAAATGGAGGAGCCGACCGGATTCGAACCGGTGAATGAAAGTTTTGCAGACTTCCGCCTTAAACCGACTTGGCTACAGCTCCCTACAAAAATGTTTAGTCCACCTCAACAAAAGCCAACAACTTCCCTCCTTCTATTTCAACCTTCTTAAAAGCCTCTACATCCTTCAAACTTATCAGTGTTTTTGAATCCTTCTTGTCGTAACGAAGGAAACTTCCTACATCCTCTTTTTTATTTCCAACACGGAAAAAAGATCATTCCCGCCCCATCCTCCTTCTTCGAGAAGAGATTTTAAAAGAGCGGAAAAAGAGAGAAACAGATCTCATCAACTCAACTTCGTTCTCAACCTCCAGTCCAGACACATCAATTCCAGCTATCTCTCCGAGAAGGTGGAGATCAACCAAATCATTCGCGCTAGAAAAAGATTTTTTTACCGCCATATCCTGCACACTATCTATAATTCATATAAATCCACGCAACTCCCCCAAACCTGCAAATTATAGAGTTAACTTAAATCTAAGTACGCAAATTAAAATCTACGAATTTCAAAAAGTCCTAAAACCTATCGGAATAAGAAATAAAATTCTTAAATTTTTTATTTGTCAAACTTCCTCTCGAAAGATTAATCAAATCAAAGATCAAGAAACCAAACCGAAGAAGAAACACCAAGAAGATTTCGCTTTACCTCCAACAACTCAACCCTCCTCCAGCCCATCAAAAAAAATTTCTCCTAACTGAGACTAATTAATCCTGTTCTCACAGAGGCAAGTTACAGAACTAATTATAGCATAGGAAGTCTTTGCAACAGCAACACAAATAATTAGCCAAATAATTAGCCAAAGAAATATCGGAACTGTCAAAACAACAAAGACGAATACAGAAGGAATAAATTTTCAATAAAAAAATCTCTGACTCGAAAAAGTTAAGAACAGTATAAAATTTACGCGTATTTCTAAGTTAAAAAGCGGCAAACAGGAGTTTAAAACATTTGCCTTAAAAATCTAGTAGATAATAATATCCTTTCCAGATTAAATTAGAAAAAATACAAAATGTACGAACAACAAGGTTTAAACTCCTGCTATTTTTTGGCTCCGCGCGCAGAAGCAGCGACCAGAAAGTTCTTTCAAAAGAAAATCATTATTCCAAGAAGCCATTGTTCCAAAAATGATAGTTAAAACTAATTTAGAGCATTAATTCCTTGTTTCTTTAAACTAGAAATTAAAAGCTGGCCCTCCTGCGAATTAAAAAAATGTTTTAAAACAATCAAGGATTTTGATAGCGAAAGAGGAATATTTTCAATATCTCTAGAACCAGAATGGTCGATAATCTTTTTCAGTTGGTCGAGAAATCTTAGAGGCTTTTTTTGTAGTTTACTGGACCACTTAATCAATTCATTAATTTTCTTTTCTCCTAAACCAGGGATAGAAAAAGACTTAAGCCAGTAAGAAAGACTTTTAGATTTTGATCGTTCAACTTCCGAAAAAAGAATGTCGAACTTTTTTTTTCCCATTCCAGGGATATTCAAAATCCTTTCTTTTTGATCTTCTAAACCAAAAATGTCGAAGCGATTACCAATTATTCCAAGATCAAACAAAGTCCTTACCGTTCTTTTTCTGAAATAACGAATTTTAAGCGAAGAAAGAAAATGAGAAATTTCACTAATCACTCTTTCCTTACAGTTCCTATTTACACAATACTGTTCTCTCATTTTCACTTGCAACCGTCAACCACAAAAAAGACAAGTTGAAAAAAAATTGTGTTGTGCTACTAATTTTTTATATCTTCCTTCTTCCCTTTCTCTGAAAACTTGACTAATAAAAGGGATCACTCCTCCGCTCTTGACAATTTTTAGTTTGTCTCCAACTAAAAGCGAAAGTTGAATCAGTCGTGAATAACTCGAAATAGAAACGCTCTTTATTCTGCTGCCAAGAATGAATATCGGAACAATCTTGGCTAAATAAGAAATTTTTCCGGTCCTTCCGACCGTCTGCTCAATGGAAAGTAGACGAGAAATAGCCGAATCGGATTCTTTTTTAAAGGCGGTTGCTCATTTGGGTTTTTCAGAGTCAAGATCATTCAATCTTGCTCTTAAAAATGAAGAATTCAATTTGATTACAACACCATCCATCTGAAAATCAACTTCATTTAAGAGATTGGAATATAAATCAAGAATGAATTTTTCAGCTAGATACAATTTAAATAAATCAAGCACAAAAAAATTTTGAACAGGAAACTCGAATAGAGATTTTTTTAAAATTTCAGCTAACGCAGTTTGAGAAATTAACAAAGGCAAAGCTTTTGAAGAATACAATATTACAACATCATAGGCAATAAAAGACAAAATGTTCTTTAATTCCTGAGGATACCTCGTTTCTTCCCGTCGTAATAATCCTGCCGCTGAATTTCTGAGACTCACATTTTTTTTGAAAAATTTTTTCACACGTTCAAAATCCTCAAAACTAACATAAACTTCGCCCCGGACTTCAGACATAAAATATTTCTTGAATGTTTTCACGAAACTCGGAATACCATTAATCCGATCTCTTCTTTTTAAAGGAATGATCTCGCCCTTTCAACCATCCCCCCTAGTTGTTAGCCTAACCAGTTTTCCATACCGAAAACGAGCAACCAGAGTTAATCCGTCGATTTTTGGCTGCACAACAATTCCGAACAAACAATTACTAAACAAGCGAAGCTTACTCTTCAAAAAATTCAGCGCCTCTAAAACAGAGGCAAAGCTAGATAAACTTTGGACACGAAGCAGGTGCTTCCCTTTACTTTTCGAATCTCATCTTTTAGAAAAAATAATTTGCAGCATATCAGCCGGAACTCTATCTCGTAAGGAGGAAAATTCCATCGCTAGCTCACGAACAAGAGCGAGGCGACTATCATAATATTGGTCAGAAACAACAGGATGCCCCGAATAATAACTTCTCGCTCAGAAAACTATATCACTGATTAACTTATCTAGCTGAAATCGCATTTTCTCTTCTAACTTTCACTCGGTCAGATTTTTGTCTGCAATCATTTATTTACTCTCAACTTTCCACATTTTTCAGCATTATTGCGTTCAGAACTGTATCTAAAATTAAAACAAAAAAAGAATGAGCAGACCTCGAACAAATGGTTTTGGAGGAACTTATGAGGCATTAGATAAAGCTAAGCGAAAAAGCTTTACTTTAAAGAAAACGACTTTGGAAGAGAAGGTATTTCGCTCCCGTTTCTCCTATTTTTATTCCGAGCTTATTTAATTTTTGCCAGATTACTAAAATAAAAAATACTTTCAAGCTGTTTAAGCAGTGTTTTTTGCTGACAAATTTTTTTCGCCACCAACAACTCCGCTTCAAAGAAATCAAAACTCTTGACCCACAAGGAATGGAAAATATCGAGACCGTCCAAATCGGCGAAATAGACATCTCCCTCAAAATCACCTTTAATCCAACTAACTGAAATCGCATCCAAAAACGGAAAAAATTGGCTAAACACATTCTTGCCGCCAATTACAAAAGCGTGCCGGTCTGAGTGGCCACGATATTGAGAAACCAAAGCCTGATAATCGGAAAAAAAAAAGAGATTACTACCGGATGACCAAGAAGAGGGAGACTTGAAAATATTTGTGAGTGAATTATCTAAACGGGATAGTACAATGTTTGTTCTCTCCGGCAGAGGTTTAAAACGGAAACTTGCAAAGGTATTCCAGCCAAGAATAACTGTTTTTCCAAGGGTAATTTTCCTAAAATAATTCATCTCTTCTCTAATCTTTCAAGGGAGATCCAACCCCTTCCCAATTAGACCTGAGCGGGTCATAGCCACTATTCCAATTAACATTTTTATCAAGAAATCTTTTTCTGAGACTTAATCTTCTTATGATATTTACAAGCACAGCTAGCCGAATTATCCGGATAACAAACCTCCCCTTCAGAGTCCACCGTAGACTGATCAAGCCGGATAGCCATTTGCAAGGGAGACGCTTTTATCAATTTTCAGAGCTTTTTTAATTTGTTTGCTTTAGAATTTTCCGATTGGTTTTTGAAAGAAGATTCTTTGACTCTTTCGTCTTTTTTTTCGTCCATCATTTTTATCGAATTTTTGTTTTGTTCATTTTAACGAAATAAACTCTTTTTTGACTATTTATCAAATTATCAATAGTCCTCAATACAATAAGTCCTTATTATTTCTCACACTTTCTCACAACTTTTTTTTTACACCTAATTTTCCCATTCGGCTTATTCTTCGGCTTGTCTTCTTTAGTCCAATTTTCTTCAGTCAATGTTTAGTACATTCTATCAGCAATTTTCTCAGGCTAAAAAGGATATTATTAAAAAGGGATATTCTTTTCTTAATTGGTTAAATTGATTAATTGGTTGGTTGAAATAATCATAATCCTCACCTCTTTCTAATCCACAGCGACAAGGTTCTAATTTCTAGGACAAGGTTCTAATTTCTAGAATAGAAGAATCTTTAATACCTACCCCCAAAAACGAAATCGTATATCGTACTAATTTTTCTTGGAAAAAGACAAGTAAAAAATCTTCAAAATTAATGTAGTCTAAAACACATGGAAAAAAATGGGGAAGGTACGGAAGGACGAGAGGTGAAAAACAAAAAAATATCAAAAATTCGTCTTTACATCTTTGCTTATTAAATTCTTCTTCTGCTTTTAAAAGATAAATCGTCTTCCCCTAATTTTTCCTTTCAATAGAAAAAAGATTCCAAAAATTATCAAATTAGATAATGCATGAAAAAAATCAAAAATAAGCCCTTGTCTTCATTCGTTGAAAACGGAAAAAAAAGGGAAGAAAATTGCAGCAGATATAGCATACAAAATTCCAAAAACAAATGGAAAAAGGAAAGAAGCAAAAACTAAAAGTAGTCGACTTAAATAAGATCTTTGGATTGAATAGCGAAAAAATCTTCGCACAAATGCAGCTCAAAAAAACCAAATAAAAAAACAAAACACCATCCAATCATAACTAAAATAACGAAAAAAGACAACCGAAAAAGTTATATCTTGCGTTACAAAAATCGCCACCGAAGAGTAAAGTAATCATTTCGAAAACGAAAGAGAAAGGAGGGCCACAAGTAATGAGACAATTTCGACATAGGGAACCTGAGAGAAGGTAAGTTTTGCCACAAATAAAACCGTCCCGAGGAAAAGCGGTCTGTAAATACCAATTAGACTAGTAAAAAAGACTTTTGAAAAAATAATCCGGCGAGTTGATCAAAAATAATCAACTATTGGTTTTCTCCCCGGCTTACTACTCTTGTTAACCCTTTTAGGAAAACAACTTTTATTAAAGAATCTCATTTTTTTTTCTTACCATTAAATTAATAATTAAAAACCCAGACTTGGAGCCCGAATTTAAAATCCTAGAAAAGAACCTGAAGAAAATAAAAAAATTCCTTTTTTAAAAAAACTTCTTCTTCGAAAGGTACCCGAACTGCCTTCTTATAAAAAGTAAAAAAAAATATCCACCGGATTTAGACAAGGATCCTTTCTAAACCTAAATAATTAAAAAATTATCCAACTTCAGAGTTATTCTCACACTATTTTATGCTTTTGAATCATTATGATCACTCTTAGTAAGATTCGAAGAACGTCCTTTAGTACCCGTTTTTTGTTCAATAAAACTGACTATCTTTTTAAACGAACTCCTACGAGGCAATTGCTTAGTCACAAGTCCGACAAAAATTCAGAATTCTACAAGTAAACTGAAGTGAATCTCTTTAGTTTTCGGAAGAAAAAAAGCTCTTATCCGAGGCCAGACAAAAAACAAAAAAACCATTAAGATCCCGGCAAAGAAAAAAAATACTCCCAAACTCAGAAAAATAATTTCTATTATCCACATTTTTTTTCTATCTTTCTAGTTATTAAAAAGACCAACCTTTTTTCTTAACAAACCGTCTTCTTTCTTTATCTTAGTTACAAAAAGCGTAAAAAATAATCAAAAGTACAAAAGCTTTATTAAAGTTTAATTTTTTCAAATTACCAGTCTTCGAATTGCCTTTTTCAAATATATTTTATACTCACCCGATCGGCAATTTCGCAAATCATTCTGAAAAAGAATATATCATTCAACTCTTCCACTCATTAATTCATAAACTTTGACACAAAAAAACGAAAATTTTCAATGAACAAATCAAACCATATAAATGAAGACAAAGAAAAATAAATGGAGCGAGTGAAGGGAGTCGAACCCTCATAGTCAGCTTGGAAGGCTGAAGTTTTGCCGTTAAACTACACCCGCTTAATGGCGGAGCAAGAGGGACTCGAACCCTCAAAACAGAAATTAATCCGTCAACTTTCTTAGCAGGAAAGCCCCTTAACCACTTCGGGCATTGCTCCAAAAGGCCGCTATATCTTTTTTAGTACTTCCGCCCGAAAAAACTAACTTTTGCTGGAGACGAACCACAAAAAAAACAAAATAAAGACTTAAAACTTTTCCCACTAGTTAAAACGCTTGCCAAACCAAAAGCATCCCTGATGCTCCGCTCGCAGGTTATTTTACCACAGAAAACCCCTTTAAAAAACCCCACCTTATTTTCATCTAAGAGTTTTTTTAAATCATCCACTGAAGAAAAATTATGGGTATTTAATTTTGTCACATTTTCTTGTTTAATTTTTAATCTCTGCTGGATTTGTAGAATTGTTTTTCTTATTAAAAGGGATGTTAGTTGAGAAGGAAGAATACTTTTTTTGAGACCAGATGAAGATATAGTAATATAAGACTCGAAACATTCATTTTTTGTCTCCCGACATTCAAAAATAACCGGTACCCCTTCAGCCAATCCCCTTTTTTTCAAGATTAGAAGGTGCTCAAGATTTTTCACATGATTAATTTGCACTCGAAACAATTCTTTTAAAGAAAAAAATTTTCGAGATAGAAAATAGCACTTACCTTTTTCATTTTCTTTCTCTTTTGTGTCACAATCCGTTGATATTACAAGAATTAGTAATTGCGTAGGCGAAACAAAAGGGGGGGTAACCAGTCTATCTTTTTGTGTAAAATGAATCTTAGCCATGGCTCCAAGTAATCTCGTGGATAATCCTCAAGATATCTGAGCAGGAATCCTGAGATTATTGTGCCTATCCCTAAAAACAGTCTTGTAAACGCTGGTGAACTTTGAACTTAAAAAGTGAATAGTTGCTAACTGCAGGGTTTGCCCGTCTGGCAACAAAGACTCAAAAGTATAAGTCTTTTTTGCTCCAGAAAAGGTCTCTAGCTTTGTTTTCCACCCCTCTTTAACCGAAAGGGCAAAGGAATCGCTCAGTATTTTCCGATACATGCTAGCAATCTTCGCAAATAATTCTCTTTCTTCTTTTTTTTTCTGATCATCGTAAACACCATGTCCTTCTTGTCATCAAAACTCGTTTGCCCGGAGCAAAACTTTATTAGATTTTTCTCATCTCACAACATTACACCACTGATTCAATAGACAAGGAAGATCCCGATAACTATGAATTAACTTAGAAAAAACAAAGCTGAAAAGAACTTCAGAGGTAGGACGGATAACCAAAAAATCAGAAAGCTTTTTTCTTCTCGGTAATTCCTTGATGACCACAAATTCTTTATTAAAATCCCGCCTTGTGAAAACCTTCTTGCTCACAGACATCGGTATAAACAAAGGAAGCATTACATTTTTTACTCCTATTCGTTTGTGTTCTGTATCAATTTTCTCTTTCACTTCTTCCCAGAACTGCGTCCCCAAAGGAGTCATTACTGAACATCCTTTAACAGGAGAAGCAATGGCGAGCAAGCTAATAGGATCATAACTACTTCTTTTTTCTGAATATTTTTTTTTCGTCTTGATTTGATTTTTTGTTTCTAAACCCATAACTCAAGTTTTGATCTCCAAATTTAAATTTTAAATTAACATCTCAATCTCAAATAAGAGTAGAGAACGAACCATAAACTCCAATCTAATTTCATTAGTTTAAGGAAATTATTATATCAAACTCCGGAGAGAACCAACCGAGAAAGATACATAAGAAAGATAAACTACAATTATGATATAATTTTTTCTTATGATGGGACAAGATTTAGAACTAGGGCGTCAGATAAATCGCGGAGTGGAGCAGAGGTTAGCTCGTCGGGCTCATAACCCGAAGGTCGTTGGTTCAATTCCAACCTCCGCACCCAATAATCCGAACGCGTGGTCCTATGGTGTAGTCTGGTTAACACGCCTCCCTGTCACGGAGGAGAGCACGGGTTCGAGTCCCGTTGGGACCGCCATTAATATTCTCTCAGAGATTCTAGGGGGCTTTACTAATTATTTTCCTTTTCTATTCTCTATCAATTTAGCTTTTCTGCCACTTAGTCCTTTAAACTGGTACTTAGTCGAATAATATTTAGTCCTTTCAAGCCTTTCAAAATCATCTAATATCAAGAACTTAAGACAAAAATAAATTCTATGCTGATAATTAATAATTCCACGGCCAATTTACCCTTTACCTACGGTCAATTCGTAATAATTTATTCAGCCGTACTCTTGCTAACGATGATCGCAAGTTTCAGTATAATCACCTTTTTTAGTTGACAAAAAAAAAAAAAGAAAAAATACTACACATTATACGAATTGTCGGCGTCACCTCAAAAAAAAGGTATCGTTTTGACGGTAGTGATTTTGGGACTTTTCTTTCTCTGTATAGGAATTGGTTACATTTTCGTCTACAAATACATCGTGGATCCAGACTATTGCAGTTTACTTCACTTTATTTGATCATCTGCTGTTTCCTCTTAAATTCCTCTTAAATTATTTTCTTTTATTTTTTCAGCCCAAATTTCATAATTTAAAAAATTAAAGGATATGCAAAATCTTCTTAACTACATAAACATAAAAAAATACAGAAATATTCTTGCCTTTTTTATCATTACCGGTCTCATTCTTCATGCTGCTCATCCATTTTTTATTTATTTATTTGCTTTTCAACACTATGGTTATATCCCTCCTCATCCAACCGCCTCATGGAGTATATTTCTTGAATTCACCACCGAAACTGGTCTTCTATTATTCTTCACCCTGCTGTTCTTTCCTAAGCACAGATGACTAGTTATGGCAGGCGCTACTTACACTACTGTTGTGATGATTATCTATTACGTCTTGATGGTTCCCGATTGATTTTCACCAAGATTATGAAAAGATAACTTTGTCTATCGGGACACTGCAATGCCGTTAGCCTTAGTGTTACTTCCGGTTTTCTACAACACAATTCTTCATGTTGTAGTACCAACAGGCTTTATTTTCTTCTACGCCTTGACTCATTTGGGACGAGAAAAAATTAATTTTAGAAAGATGCCAAAGGTATATGGATTGTTAACTATCTATCCTATCCTTTACTTTCTACTTAACTTTTTCCTTTCTCGCCATGTAAAGCACTTTGAGGTTAATTGCAAATGAGTATATTCATTTCAATTTTGATCGTTAAGATATGGGCCAAAATGACCAGAAGCTACCTACATAAATATGGAAGTAGTGAGATTTTTTCTTTTCATGTACGCTTTTTTTTCATTCATAATCGTGGTTCATATACTAGTGAACAACCTTGTGTATCATTTCTCGTTCAAAAAGCAGGAAACAAATTGGATGAAGTATATTGTCAAAAAGACAAAAGACAAGCTATCCGAATGAACCAAACAAAAGTAAGGGGAATAGAAAATCGATATACTAGAAATAAAAAATATGAGTTAATGGCCCGAATTATGCGCGGGAGGTAGTTCAGCTCGGAAGAACGCTTGGTTTGGGACCAAGAGGTCGCAAGTTCAAATCTTGTCCTCCCGACCAAAACAAATAAGTAATAGACTACCAAAAAAGTAAATGAAATTAGGAGAAATAAAAAAATGTGAATTCTTTCAGTCTTTGAAAGAAAAACAAACAAAAAACCAATACCTGACAATTAATGTCAGAACAAACTTTTTCGTCAGCGAGAAATAACTTTATTGACTTTTATTAAAAGAGATGAGATTCTAAGAATGAGTAAAACAAAGCAAAAATAAACAAAAAAATAGAAAGGAAGAAAAAAAAATGAAATCAACAGTATTCATAAAAGCGAAACAGTATAGAAGGAGATTTTTATTTTTTCTGGTGGCATTGTTAGCAATTACCGGATTAGTAAGCGGCACGATCATAGCATTCCTTTCAACTTATGACTACAATAAGGGTTACAGAACTAACTGAAAAAGTAAACAGATAGTATACCAAATATACCCCCGAAGTTTCTTTAACGTTAATCCAAAACATCAGGAAAGAAAATATGGAACAGTTGGAGATATAGAAGGTATAAAAACGAAACTCCAACATATCAAATCGCTTCACGCTACCTATATTTGAATTTCTCCCTTTTTTAGCTCTCCAATGATTGATGGAGGATACGATGTTTCAGACTATCGAAAGGTAGATCCGATGTTCGGGACTAATAAAGACATCATAGAACTAGTAAAAGAAGCTGAAAAACTCGATATTGGTATTATGGTAGATTTAGTAATGAATCACACCTCTGACGAACATCCTTGATTCCAGTGGGCTTTGGGAAACGCCGTTCAATACGATGAATCAGACAAAGATCATTTTGGAAAAAATATTCCCCGGTCCAAAGCTCTACCGACTGAAAAACAACAAAAATTCTTTATGGACTATTACTTTATAAGATCAAAAAAAAACTGAAACGGATTTCCTCCATTCGACTGAAATTCTCCTAGTCGAGCCAGAACAGGAGGTAATCCGAAACCATGAGTCAAGATTCCTAAAAAAAAAAGAAGAGGAGTAATTGGAGGAGATGAAGATTACTACTTCTTTACTTCTTACTCAGATAGACAGCCCGATCTTAATTGAGATAATGAATTGGTTAGAGAAGAATTTCAATCAATAGCCAATTTTTGAATCGAAAAAGGAATAAGGGGATTCAGGTTAGACGCGGTAAATAGAATTAGCAAAGTGTGAGATCTGCCTATCAATACAATTGATCCGGAAGGAGTATTATTCTATGCTGGAAAAAATTTCCATTCCTACATCAGAGAATTTGCCCAAAAAACCTACAAAAGATGGGAAAGAAAAACCAAAAAGAAATTCTTTGTGATAAGTGAGATTTCTGGAACCCAAAATGAAAAAAAGCTGGTGGCCGAGACTTTAAAGATGACTTCCAGAGGGGACGAATTTGATAGTGTATTTAATTTTCAAATAATGCGTTGCATAATAGGGCAAAACGGAACTGGTGATTTTTACCATCCTCATCCTGCACCTCTTAAAAAGTATATTGGCTGCATAAGAGAATCAGTCAACCACCTCCAAACTGATATGGAAGCACAAGGAGGATCTTTAATGTTGTCCGAAGGAGGCCACGACTGACAACGGCCCGCTCAGGTGCTTTTTCGAGATGGTGAGGACAAAAAATTATTCTTAAAGGCCAATAATTGGGCATACATGCGAAAAAGAGCAATGCTTGTATCAACCATAATGTATTTCATGAAAGGTACTCTTCACATCTACCAAGGAGAAGAGATTGGAATGACAAGCAATAAATTTGATAAAATTGAAAACTTCCGTGATTATCGAACGTTAAGATTTTATAATATCTACAAAAAAAGAGGAATAGATGAAGCGACAATAATAAAAATGCTAAACAGAAGCACAAGAGATAATCCTCGAATTCTTATGCAATGAGATAATTCAAAAAATGCAGGCTTCTGTGATGATTGTACTCCTTGGATAATGAAAAATGAAGAAAACTACGCCGAAATTAACGTAGCCGACCAAGAGAAAAATCCAAAAAAAAGCGGATTAGTTTTTGACCCTCAACCTTATTCTGTCCTAAATTACTTTAGGGAATTGACGAGAATCAGAAGCAGCGAAGAAACCCTAATAAAAGGAAGATTTAGAACGATTGTGTCTTCGCAATTACTAAAAAAGAAAGTAATCGCCTATGAACGAGAATACAAGGGGAAAAATATAACCGTTATCGCTAATCTTTCCAGTAAGACAACAGAAGTACTTCCAAATGAATACAAAATTAAAAATCTTCCCGAAATAGCTTACCAACATTCAATCTATAAAAATAAGCATCGTGTTCTACTATCTAATTACTATCTAACCCTAATGGTTACCCGAAGAAACTCGTTGCAATTAAGACCATTTCAGGTTATAGCTTTTACAAATTAGTAGAAGGGCCGAGTGCTTTCCAAAAGAACTCTTCAGCTTAGAAATCACTAAAAATTTTGATCTTCAAGCATTCAATTTTCCTGAAATTTAAGAAAACTCTAATAATTACTAATAGAAAATCAACTATTTTTTCCCTGATTATAATTCTTGCAAAAATGCCTTTCGCCTAGATAGATAGTCTTAAGTCAGTAATTTTGAGCCTGGCTTTAGCAAAAAGAAGGACAAATTGCAGTCAGAAAACTTATTTTTGTTGACTAGAACCCGTTGGATAAAGAAATTTATTATTAATCTAAAAACTTAAACAAGTCTATACTTAATCTGCACTAAAATTAATCTAACTGTAATACCATTTCCTCCTTTCTCAAAGACAGAATTAACTCTTCGAAAGACAAATTTTTAGCAAAGGTAAAAAGATGTAATCTGGGATATAATCACAATTCAGCCAATCTATTCACCATCAATATCCTAAATAGTTACTTTACATTGGATTTTCTGAACCATTAATACTCTTCGCCCTTCATCTGCACAGTAAAAGAACACAAAACTATACCCATTTTTCAGTCAGCTAAAAAGGGCATTAATCGGTTTAAATGAAAGAATACCACTATTTTAAATAGAGGGATATCACTATTTATTGATAAAAAGTTTATAGAAAAAGTTAATCCTTCCACCAAAAAAATTCTTCCGAAAAAGCTAAAACATTTTAAGTTTTCCCCCGCTGTGGCGAGAAAAGATTTTCTTCTTATTAGAAAATTTCATTATTTTGGCACAATCTCGAATGACGCTGAATTCAATAACACAAAATCAATGTTCTTACCATTCAGATTTAACCTAATTGTTATTAATTATTTTTTTTACCAAAGAGGATTGATATAAATCTAAAAGTTTAAAGACACAGAATACATATTAAGAACAACTTATTCCCACTTTTTTAAATTAATAAAATACTGAAATCACCGTTGATCAAAAATCAGATTAGAGAGATATTAATCCGCATACAAACAGCTTTGTAACGAATTTGCTCAAATACAGCAGCTATTTTGTTAGGCCACTCACAAGTATTATCAAAACACAATAATTTACAAGCTATCTAATACCGAAAGATAATTTAAGCTAATGAATACCCATCTGAAATTATCCAATGAGAAATCATCATTAAACCGAAATGAACATCTCCATGATCAACATAGAAAACCAGAATTTTTGAAGAGCGGATTATTAACCAAACAAATTAATCCCCCAGGAACACATAAAAGCAACCTTATTGATACGACATCTCTAATTCACGGAATGATAATCTCGCAACCCCGGAATCTTTATCCTACTTCCATCATTTTCTCATCCAGTGCCAAAGGTTAATAATCATCCCTAAGCTAGTAAAGAAAATAAGGAATCGAAGAAAATAGGAGATCGATAAACTTAACGATAGCAACACCTTCTTCACAAAAACTCCTTCAAAGTCAACCTAGATAAAGAAAATACTTAAAATAAAAAGATATTTTTTTTTTTTAAAACATATCAATAACTGAGTGGGCGAAAAATTGGCGGAGGCGGGGAGATTCGAACTCCCACAAGTTTCCTTGGCTTCAGCTCTCCAAGCCGACCTCTTAACCATTCGAGCACACCTCCGAAACATTA
>WNFU01006869.1_pt1 | contig 18637 bp, 17 predicted proteins | sample 5400121 | NCBI WGS metagenome assembly WNFU01 (sample SAMN13153360, study PRJNA577476) | soil metagenome | isolation source: 100 cm soil or saprolite under grassland replicate 1 | place: USA:California | collected 2016-06-15 | reverse complement strand
AGGCGCTCACGAGCATCAGCAGCGTGGAGCGGGGAAGATGAAAGTTCGTGAGCAGCCGGTCCACTACCTTGAACCTGTATGGCGGGTAGATGAAGAGATTCGTCTCTCCGGGGCCCGCTCGCACCCGCCCCCGTTCGTCGGACGCCGCCTCCAATGCCCGAACGACCGTGGTTCCCACGCCCCACACCCCACGCCCCGAGCCCTTCGCGGCGTTGATGAGGTCGGCCGTCTCATCCGGAATCTCGTATGGCTCCGGCTGCATCGCATGGGCCGCGAGGTCGTCCGTCTCCACCGGCTTGAACGTCCCGGGCCCCACGTGCAAATCGAGCGACCCGACCGTCACGCCCTTGCCGCGCACGCGATCGAGCAGGTCCGGTGTGAAATGCAGCCCCGCGGTCGGCGCCGCCACACTGCCGTCGTGCTCGGCGTACACCGTTTGGTAGCGCTCGCGGTCGGCGGGCGTGGGGGGGCGGCGGATGTACGGCGGGAGCGGGACCTCGCCGTACTTCCCCAGCGTCGCGTGCGCGTCGAGCGCGCCCAGGAACCGGACGCGCCGCAGGCCTCCGCCCAGCACCTCGACGATCTCGACGGCACTGTCGGGGCCGAACGTGACCCGCCGCCCCGCCTTGAGCTTGCCGCCGGGATGCCCCAGCGCGAGCCACGTCCCGTCGGACCCGGCGCGCACGAGCAGCAGCTCGGCGGGCGCGCCGGTCTCGCGGGTTCCGTGGAGCCGTGCGGGCACCACGCGGGAGACGTTGACGACGAGCACGTCCTCCGGCGTGGCGAGGTCGACGATGTCCGGAAATTGGGCGTGGCGGGCCGCGCCGCTGGCGCGCTCGAGCACGAGCAGGCGACTCGCCGCGCGGTCGGGGAGGGGATGCTGGGCGATGAGCGAGGGGGGGAGCGAGTAATCGAAGTCGGAGGCGCGCATTGGGAATTGCGGATTGCGGATTGCGGATTCGCCGTCCCACCTTCCAATCCGCAATCCGCAATCCGCAATGATACTAGCCGTCGAACATCGTCGGCTGCTCGGCGGCCCGGGGCGGGGTGAAGCCGAAGTGGCGATACGCACCGGCGGTCGCGCAGCGGCCCCTTGACGTTCGCGCGAGAAACCCCTGCTGCATGAGGAACGGCTCGTACACCTCTTCGAGCGTCCCGGGGTCCTCTCCGACCGCGGCCGCGATGGTCGTGAGGCCGACCGGTCCGCCCTCGAACTGCTCGATGATGGTCTTGAGGATCCGGGCATCCATGTCGTCCAGCCCGAACTCGTCCACGTCGAGCCGCTTGAGCGCCTCGACGGCGACCGGCGCGGTGATCTCGCCGCCGGCGCGCACCTGCGCGTAGTCGCGCACCCGCTTGAGCAGCCGGTTCGCCACGCGGGGCGTGCCCCGGCTGCGCCGCGCGACCTCGGCGATGCCCGCGGGGTCGGCGGGAACGCCGAGGATTCCGGCGGAACGGGCGATGATCTGCGCGAGATCGTCCGGGGGATAATAGGAGAGCCGCTCCACGAGCCCGAACCGCGCGCGCATCGGCGGCGTGAGCAGGCCGAACCGGGTCGTCGCGCCGATCAGCGTGAAGCGCTCGACCGCCATCGGGATCGTCTGTGCGTGCGGGCCGTCGGCGATGCGCAGGTCCACGCGGTACTCCTCCATGGCGGGATACAGGAACTCCTCCAGCACGGGCCGCAGGCGGTGGATCTCGTCGATGAACAGGATGTCGCCCGCGTCGAGCGACGTGAGCAGGCCGACCAGGTCGCCCGGGCGCTCGAGCACCGGCCCTGAGGTCGTCCGGATGTTCGCGCCGAGCTCGCGCGCCATGAGCAGGGCGAGCGTGGTCTTTCCCAGGCCCGGCGGCCCGAAGAACAGGGCATGGTCGAGGGGCTCCCGGCGCTGCTTCGCGGCGTCGATCGCGATCTGCAGCGACTCTTTCACCTTCGCCTGGCCGACGAACTCGTCGAGGCGCGAAGGACGCAGCGCCGCGTCCGTGAGGCGCTCGTCGGGGAGCGCCTCGGGCGTCGTGATCTCCGGGCGGCGCGTCATGCGGATGGAGTCCTCACGCCGCCCTCGTTCTACTGAACGGCCGCGCTCGCCAGCGCACCGGACGCGCATCGACCTCGATCTGATGCTTCACGTGGCAGGTGACGCACTCGTCCACGGCGCGGGTCGCGCCGTCCGGGACGAGCCTGCGGTTCGTCGAGCCGCAGCGGGTGCAGATCCACTCGGCGGTCGTCGCCATGGTCATCCGTGCGTGAGCAGGTGCAAGGCCCGGCGCACCAGGGTCTCCGTGTCGCCCTCCCGGCCGCCGTCCGCGGCGAGCACTTGCCTGAGCGCCCGGTCGGCCTCGGCGGTGGCGTACCCCAGCCGCTCGAGCGCCTTGAGGGCCGCTTCGCCCGCGCCGCTCGGGGGGGCGGCGGCGCTCGCGGCCTCCTCAAGCTCGCCGAGCTTGTCGGCCAGTTCAAGCGCCAGGCGCTCGGCGGTCTTCTTCCCGATGCCGCTCACCGACGAGAGCAGCCCGATATTGCGCTCCCGCACGGCCCGGACGCCGCGCTCGACACCGAGTGCGGACATGAGCGCGATGGCGATCTTCGGCCCCACGCCCGATACGGCGATGAGGCGTTGGAAGAACCGCCGCTCGGCGCCGTCCCGGAACCCGTACAGCGCCCAGCCGTCCTCGCGCACCACGAGCTCGGTCGCGAGGCTCACCGGCTCGCCCACGGCAGGGAGCCGCTCCAGCACGCCGAGCGGGACGACGATCTCGTAGCCGACGCCCCCTCCCGTCTGGATGACCACCCGGTCCGCCTGTCGGGCGGCGAGGCGGCCGCTGACCTGGGCGATCATGGCGTCACGAGCGGATGACGTGGGTCAGCGCCACCGCGACCCCGTCCGCGGCATCGGACGGGGTCGGGGGGTGCCGCAGGTTCAGGAGCCGCGCCACGACGGCGCCGACCTGGCGCTTCGCCGCTCCGCCGGCGCCCGCGACCGTCTTCTTCACCGTCGCCGGCGGATACTGCGCGATCGCGACCCCGGCCTGCTGGGCCGCGAGCAGGATCACGCCGCGCGCGTGGCCGAGCACGAGCGTGGTGCGGACGTTCTTGTGGTAGAATGCGTTCTCCAGCGCCAGGGCGCTCGGCTGGTGGCGGGCGATGAGACCGGCGATGTGTTCGTGCAGCTCGGCGAGGCGCTGGGGGAGGGGGCTGCGGCGGTCGAACCGGATGGCGCCGCACTCGATCAGCCGACCCATCCCCGGCGCCCCGTTCCCGGCCTCGATCACGCCGTAGCCGGTGATCGAGGTGCCCGGGTCGACGCCCAGGACCTTCACGTCACGCCGTGGCCGCCGCCATCGCCTCGGCGTCGATATCGAAGTTCGAGGACACCCTCGCGACGTCGTCCATCTCTTCCAGCGCTTCGATCAGCTCGAGCAGCCGCTTCGCATCCTTCCCATCCACCTTCACCGTGCTCTTCGGGATCATCGTGGTCTCGGCGGCCTGCACCGGAATCTTGCGTTGCTTCAGCCGCTCGGTGATCGCATGCAGCTGGTTCACCGGCCCGGTGATGAGGAACACGTCGCCTTCGCGCACCATGTCGTCCGCCCCGGTCTCGAGCGCCGCTTCCATCGTGGCGTCTTCGTCCGCCTTGGTCGCGTCCACGGCGATCTCGGCCCTGCGGTCGAACATCCAGGCGACGGAATTGGCGGCGCCGAGGTTGCCGCCGTGGCGCGTGAAGACGTGTCGGATCTCGGCGACCGTGCGGTTCACGTTGTCGGTCGTCGCTTCGACGAAGATGGCCGCCCCGCCCGGGCCGTAGCCCTCGTAGGTGACCTCTTCGAACATCACGCCCCCGAGCTCGCCGGTGCCCTTCTGGATGGCGCGCTCGATGTTGTCGAGCGGCATGTTCTCCGCCTTCGCCGCGTCGATCGCGGTGCGGAGCCGGGGGTTCCCCGCGGGATCGCCGCCGCCCTGCTTGGCGGCGATGGTGATTTCACGGATCAGCTTGGTGAAGCGGGCCCCGCGCCGGGCGTCGGCGACGGCCTTCTTGCGCTTGATCTGCTTCCACTTGCTGTGGCCGGCCATGCGGCACCTCAAGTCGTTCGTGCACCGCAGTCGCCAGTGAACTTACAACTTGACGATCCCGATGCGCCACCGCTACGATACCGCCCCATGGCGCGACCGTTGGCCTCGCTCGTCACGCTCGTCCTGCTGGCGTCGTGTGAGCGTGCCGGTGAAGGGGCCTCGGATCGCGAGCTGGCCGCCGAGGCGCTGAAGGGCGTGCTCGTGTACCCCGGCTCCGCGGCCGTGAGCGTGGCTGCGGGCCAGGACGCGGCCCAGGCGACGTTCACCACACCGCGCGCGCTGCAGGTCGTGGCGGCCTGGTATCGCGAGACGCTGACGCTGAACGGCTGGCACGTGAAAGGCGACCAGCTCATGCCCGACGGATCGCTCGCCATCTACGCCGAGCGCGGCGGCCGGCCGCTGTGGATCACGCTGCAGCGCAGCGGCGGCGGTCCGGGGACGACCTACACGCTCGTCGGCGCGATCCCGCTCCCCGACAGCTCGAAGGCTCAGCGGTCGGGGTCGAGCATGTCCTCGAACCGCATCCAGCGCCGGTAGAAGTAGAGGTCGACGAACCCCGTCGGCCCGTTGCGGTTCTTGAGTACGAGCAGCTCCGTCGCGCCATCCACGCCGAACCCCGGGTTGTACATGTCTTCGCGATAGATCCCGAGCACCACGTCGGCGTGCTGCTTGATCGCCCCCAGGTGGCCGAAGTCGTCGAGGTTGGGGCGGGGGTTCTGGCGCTTGCCCTCGAACCTGGGGAGCTGGGCCACGACGAGCAGCGCCACCCGTCGCTCGAGCGCCAGCGCCTTGAGCCGTTGCAGCACGAGGGCGAGGTCCTCGTCCTGCGTCGAGCGCGCGGTGCCGGCGGGCGAGGGTACCAGCTGGAGGTAGTCCACCACCACGAGTCCGAGCCCGCGCAGCGGGTCGAGCCGCTGTGCCATGGTCTCGAAGTCCGGTGCGGCGAGTGGCAGGGTGGTGAGGGGAAGCCCGCGCAGCCGCACGGCCGCCCCGCCGAGGCTGGCGCGCGACTGGTCGGAGAGCTTGGCGGAGCGCAGCTCGTCCACTGCCACGCGGCCCTCGATCGCAAGCGCGCGCTCCGTCAGCCGCTCCTCGTCCATCTCTCCGGAGAAGAACGCGACGCCGGCCTCCCCGGCCGCCCGGGCCTCCCCCGCCTCCCTAGCCCCTCCGGCCCCTGCGGCCTCGCCGGCCCCCTGCCGCGCTACCCGCAGCGCCAGCCCGAGCGCCAGAGCGGACTTGCCCGAACCGATGTCCCCGCCGAGCACCACCAGGTCCCGCCGCCTAAGACCGCCGCCCAGGAGCCGGTCGACCGACGGAAAACCCGTGGGCACGGTGTCTCCCGAGATCTCGCCGGGGCGCTGTTGATCGACGCGCTCGACGAGCGATTCGGGAGAAGGGTGGTGTTCCGGGCGGCGCGGGGTCACGAACTTAGCCTCTTAGCCACTTAGCCTCTTAGCCCCTGTGCCTCTAGCCTTATAGATGTATGCGCGCCGCCCGTGCGGCAACCGCGACGGCATCGCCCGAGCCTGGACCGAGCACGTCCCGCGCGGGTGCGACGAGTTGGGAGAGGACCAGCGCCGCGGCCCGTGGGCTGGCGGGATCGAGGTGGTGCCGCGCCGCGACCAGCGCCCGCCTGAGCGGCGCGGGGAGAGCGAGCGTCGCGAGCCGGCGCTCGAGCGCCGCGAGCCGACGCCGGTGATTCCTGGCCGACACCGGGCGCGGCGGCAGGAGTCCCTCCGCGGCGCGGACCACGAGCCAGAGCGCGAACAGGCCGTCTCGTTTGGGGCCGCGGGCCGCTCCGGCGAGCAGCGCGACGAGCCGCTCCTCGGTGGGCGTGGTGGTCGGGATCACGCGACGAGGCGCTCGACCGCGGCCGCCACCGTGGCCGGCGCGATGTCACCGAGGCAACGGTGGTGGCCGAGCGGGCACTGCGCCGTCCCGGTCGCCGAGCAGGGTCGGCAGTCGAGGGCGCGCTGCAGCACGAGAGCCCGCGCCCGGTAGGGGAAGAACCCGAACTGCTCCACGGTCGGCCCGAACAGGGCGACCACCGGGGTGCCGACGCCGGTCGCCATGTGCATGACGCCCGTGTCGCCCGATACCACCACCCGCGCGCGGGCGAGCAGCGCCCCCGTCTCCTGGAGCGAGAGCTCTCCGGCGGCGCTGGCGGCGGCCTCTCCGGCGAGCTGCTGCGCGAGGCCCCGGTCCTCCGGACCGCCCACGACGACCGCTCGGTAGCCGGCGCCGCGCAGCAGCTCGGCCAAAGCGCTCCAGTGGGCGATCGGCCAGCGCTTCGTGGCGTGCGCCGCGCCGGGGGCGAGCGCCGCGAGCCCGGAGTCCGCGAGGCCGCGCTCCGCCAGCCAGCGGGCGACCGCTTCCGTCGCGCCGCGGCCGATGCCGAACTCGGGCGGGCCGCCATCGGGCTGCGCCTGGAGCCCGCGCGCCGCCTCGAAATAGCGCTCCGCGACCGGGACGGGGGTGCGCGGGGACGGGCGGGGGACGCCGGGGGCGCGGGCGGCGCGGGCGCGGTACAGGTCGAGCTTCGTGGAGATCAGCAGCGTGCGGGCGAGCTTCCGCTTGCGGTATCCCGACCAGCGGCAGCGGACGAGGAGCTGCAGCAAGGCGCTGCGCAGGCTGCCGTGCAGGTCCAGGCCGTGGCTGGGCCGGAGGGCGGACAGCCGCCGCGCCAGGTGGCGGATCGGCTCGTCGGGATCGAGCGCCACGACCTCGGCGACGTGGGGGTTGTCCGCGACGAGCGGCGCCATGGCGCGCTTGGTCACGTAGACGAGCTTCGCCTCCGGGTGGCGGTGGGCGAGCGCGCGCACCAGCGGCGTGGTGAGCAGAATGTCGCCGATGGAGCTGAAACGCACGACCAGGACGCACAGCACGGGCAGGAAACTAGACTCGCGTTGCCGCGGTTCGCCAGTCGCCATTAGGTTTGGCGTATGCCGCGGCCGAAGAGCATTCTCTGGGTCGACGACGAGGTCGAGAGTCTCGCCGCGCACCGCCGCTTCCTCGAAGCCCAGGGGTTCACCGTCGCCGCGGCCGCCCACGGCGACGACGCCCTCGCGCTGCTCCGGGGGCAACACTACAGCGTCGTCCTGCTGGACGAGCAGATGCCCGGGCGGCGGGGATTGGAGCTCCTTCCCGAGATCCGCGCGATCGATGCGGGCGTGCCGGTCGTGATGGTGACGCAGAGCGAGGACGAAGCCACGCTGCGCGACGCGATCGGCGTCGCGGTGGATGATTACCTCGTCAAGCCGGTCCACCCGCGCCAGGTCCTGTCGGTGGTCACGCGCCTGCTCGAGGGCGACCGTATCCGCCAGCAGCGCCTGGCCCGCGACTTCGTGACGCGGTTCCGGGAGCTCGAGGGCCGGCGCGGCTCGTCGCTGGCCTGGCGCGAGTGGATCGAGTTCGTGGTGGAGCTGTCCCGCTGGGAAGTGCGTCTCGCGGCGTCCAACGAGCCCGGCCTCTCCGAGGCTCTCTCGGCGCTGCAACGCAGCCTCCGCAAGGACTTCGCCGAGTACGTCGGCCGCCACTACCCGCGCTGGCTCGCGAGCCCCGAGGGAGACCGGCCGCCGCTGTCGGTGGACGTGGGCGCCGAGTTCCTCGTGCCGCTGCTGCGCAACCACGGTCGCGCCCTGTTCATCGTGATCGACTGCCTCCGGCTCGACCAGTGGGAGGTGCTGCGCGACCTCGTCACCCCGCTGTTCCAGGTCGAGGAGTCGCATTACTACAGCATCCTTCCGACCGCCACGCCGTTCGCGCGCAACGCGATCTTCTCGGGGCTTTTCCCGATGGAGATCGCGGCGCGCCACGCCGAGTGGTGGGGCAAGGCCTCGGACGACGAGAGCCTCAACGCCCATGAGGCGGAGCTCCTGACCGAGCAGCTCCGCGAGCTCATCGGGCAGCCGGTGCCCGTCCGCTACGAAAAGCTGTTCAGCGCGGCCGACGGCGGGGACCTGCTGCGCCGGCTCCCCGCGCACCTCGCCCAGGAGGGCGTGACGGCGCTGGTGTTCAACTTCATCGACCAGCTCACCCACGGCCGCTCGGAGAGCGCGATCCTGTACGAGGTGGCCCGCGACGACGCGGCCCTGCGGGGCCTCACCCGCACGTGGTTCGAGCGCTCGCCGGTGCTCGCCGCCCTGCAGGAAGCCGAGCGGCGGGGCGTCACGGTGCTGCTCACCACCGACCACGGCGCGATCCACTGCGACACGCCGGCGACCGTGTACGCCAAGCGCGACGCCAGCTCCAATCTGCGCTACAAGTTCGGCGAGGATCTGCGCGCCGAGGATCCGGAGGCCGCCATCACGGTCGCGGACCTGAAGGCGTTCGGCCTGCCGGCGATGGGGCTCGGGGTGCGGATGCTCGTCGCCACGGGGGACCGGTTCTTCGTCTATCCCACCAAGCTGCGGGAGTACCAGGCCCGCTACCGCGGCTCGTTCCTGCACGGGGGCGTGAGCCCCGAGGAGATGATCCTTCCCGTGGCGCTGCTCACGCCGCGGAATCGCGCCGGGCCCCCGGGTCCCCCGGGGGGGCCGGGGGGATTGGGGGGGCCGCGCTGAATGGGTCGCAGCGCCCGCGTCCTCGGCCTGCTCCGTCCCTACACCCCCCTCTTCGTCGCCAACCTCGTCGCCACCCTGGTGTCGTCGCTGATGGACGGGGCGACGTTCGTGCTGCTGATCCCGTTCCTGCGCGCGCTGTTCGGCCAGCGGGCGCTGCCCGAGGCGGGCGGCTCCGGCGTGGAGGCGCTGCTCGCGAAGTTCGCGGGGCCGCTCCTCACGGCGGGCGCGCCGGAGGCTGCCCTCCGGAACGTGGTGCTGGTGCTGCTCGGTACGCTCGTGCTCAAGAACGCTGCGGCCTACGGCGCGGCGATGAGCAGCGTCGCCATCGAGGAGGGCGTGGTGCGCGACCTGCGCGTGCGCCTGTTCCGGCACCTCCAGACCCTGCCCCTCGGCTTCTTCCAGCGCACCAAGGGCGGCCAGCTCCTCGCCCGCATCATCAGCGATACTGATCAGGTCAAGACGGCGGTGACCGCGGCGCTCGCCTCGTTCCTCAAGAACGTCAGCCTGATCCTCGTGTACCTGGCGATCCTGCTCGGGCTGTCCTGGCGGCTCACGGCGATCGCCCTGGTGCTCGCCCCGGCGCTCGTCGTCATCATCCGCCCGATCGTGGGACGCGTGCGGCGTCGCTCGCGCGAGCAGGCGGAGGATCGCGGCGAGCTGACCAGCCTCGTCAGCGAGATGGTCGCGTCGGTGAAGCTGGTGCGCGCCTACGTGGCCGAAGCGTTCGAAGTGGAGCGCTTCCAGCAGCTGGCGAACCGCTACCGCCGGCGGGTGCTGCGCGCGCAGAGCGCGTCGACGCTGACCAGCCCGGTGAGCGAGGTCTTCGCCGGGATCGTGGTCGTCATGATCTTCCTGGCCGGCGCCCGCCTCGCGCTCGGCGCGTCCGCGTCGCTCCGTCCCGAGGTCTTCATCGCGTTCATGGCGGTGGCCCTGCGGTTGATGTCGCCGGTGAAGTCGGTCTCGCAGTATCCCACGACCATGGCGGGCGCCGTCGCGGCCGCGGACCGCTGCTTCGAGGTGCTCGACCTGCCGGCCGACGAGGGCGACCGCCCCGGGGAGACCGCGGCCCGGTTCCACGATCGCATCGAGTACCGCGGCGTGTCGTTCTCCTACAACGGCGAGGCGCCGGTCTTGCGGGACGTCGACCTCGAGGTCCGGCGCGGGCAGGTCGTGGCGATCGTGGGACCGTCGGGGGCGGGGAAGACGACCCTGGTGGACCTGCTGCCGCGCTTTTACGAGCCGACGGGCGGCGCGATCCTGCTGGACGGCGTGCCGATCACGCGCTTCACCCGCCGCAGCCTGCGGGCGGTGATGGGGATCGTGTCGCAGGAGACGGTGCTCTTGAACGACACCGTGGCCGCGAACATCGCCTACGGCCGGGCCGACTTCACGCCGGAGCAGGTGCGGGCGGCGGCGCAGGCCGCGAATGCGGACGAGTTCATCTCGCGGCTGCCCGACGGGTACGCCACCCTGCTCGGCGAGCGGGGGACGAGGCTCTCGGGCGGCCAGCGGCAGCGCATCGCGATCGCGCGGGCGCTGCTGCGGGATCCGCCGATCCTGATCCTCGACGAGGCGACGAGCGCGCTCGACACGGAGTCGGAGCGCCTGGTGCAGGAGGCGATCGAGCGGCTGATGGCGCACCGCACCGTGCTCGTCATCGCGCACCGGCTGGCAACCGTGCGGCACGCGGACTCGATCGTGGTGCTCGCCGACGGCCGGACCGTGGAGCGCGGCACCCACGACGCGCTGTTCGCGGCGGGGGGGCTGTACCGCCGGCTCTACGACATGCAGTTCCAGACCTGACATGCTCTCGGGCTTCACGATCGTCCGCAACGCCGTCACGCTCGATTACCCCATCATCCCCGCCATCCGCTCGATCCTCGACGTCTGCGACGAGGTGGTGGTGAACGTCGGGCGGTCGGAGGACGACACTCGCGACCTGGTCGCAGGGGTGGGAGATCCCCGGATCCGCATCCTCGACGCGGTCTGGGATTTCTCGCGGGGGAGCGGCGCGCTCGCGCTCGAGACGAACCGCGCGATGCGCGCGTGCCGCGGCTCCTGGGGGGTGTACATCCAGGCGGACGAAGTGCTGCACGAGACGGGCGCCGCGATCCTGCGGGATCACGTGCGGGCGGCGGACGCGGACGAACGGGTGGAGGGGCTGCTGGTCGACTACCTGCATTTCTACGGCGACTTCGACACCGTCGCGACGAACCGCCACTGGTACCGGCGGGAGGTGCGCTGCGTGCGCCTCGGCCGGCATGTCCGCTCCCACGGCGACGCGCAGGGGTTCCGTGTGGGCCCGGAGCTGCGGCGCGTCCGCGCCCGCGTGACCGGCGCGCGGATGTTCCACTACGGCTGGGCGGGGGCGCCGCACCTGCTGCGGCAGAAGTTCGAGGCGTCGAAGGAGATCTTCCCCCACCGCGTCGAGCGGGCCGAAGCGCGGCGGCAGCGGGGGCGGCTCGAGTGGACGCCGCTGTTGCGGCGGTTCACGGGCACGCACCCCCTCGCCGCGGCCGAATGGGTCGCCGCCCGGCGCGGAGTCCGGGAAGACGCGGTCGTGCCGCGCCGGCTCAAGCTCGACGACCTGCGCTACTACCTCTCCGACTGGATCGAGCGGCTGACGGGGGCGCGGGTGTTCGAGTACCGGAACTACGTGCGGGTATGAGCGGCGCCCGCCCCCGCGAGCTGACCTCCAAGAACACCCACGCCATGGTAGCCCGGCTGCTGCGGGCGGAGACGCACTGCCGCACGGTGCTCGACATTCCCTGCGGGGAAGGCGCGTTTCTCGAGCGCCTGCACGCGATGGGGCTGGACGGACACGGCGCGGACATCGTGAACCGGCTCGCGCGGGGCGGCACCCGGTTCACGGCCGCGGACATGAACGCGTCGCTGCCGTTCGGGGACGGGGCGTTCGATGCGCTCGTCTGTATCGACGGGATCGAGCATCTCGAGCGGCCGTTCGACTTCGTGCGGGAGTGCCGGCGGGTCGTGCGCCCCGGCGGCGTGCTGATCGTCTCGACGCCGAACATCGGCGCGCTGCGCTCGCGCTGGCGGTGGCTGCTCACCGGGTTCCACAACAAGGGGAAAGTCCCGCTCAACGAGCGGGACCCGAACCCCTGGCACCACGTCAACCTCCTCTCCTTTCCCGAGCTGCGATACCTGCTGCACCGCCACGACTTCCGGATCACCGCCGTCGCCGCGAACCGGATCAAGGGCGTCAGCTGGATGTATCTGCCGCTGTGGCCGCTGGCGGCGCTGGTCACCGCGTTCGCGTTGCGCCGGTGGGAGAAGGATCCTGGACAACGGCGGCGCAACGCCGAGATCTGGCGGCAGATGCTCGCGCCGGCGGTCGCGTTCGGCGAGACCATGATCGTGAAGGCGGTGCGCGCGTGAGCGGGGCCGGGCCGTTCGCCGGGCTGCGCGTGATCCTGGTCGCGGCATTCAATCGTCGCTATCACCGCAGCGGGCTCGCGCTCGCCGCCGCGCTCGCTGCCCTGGGCTGCGACGTGCGGCGCTGCGAGGAGCGGCTGCGGGGACTGAACGCGCTGCTCCGGCGCCCGCTCGCCGCGCGGCTCGCCGCGCTGCTCCGGAGCGCTCGGCCGGACCTCGTCCTCGTGTTCAAGGGGACGAAGCTGGCACCTCGGGAGATCGCGGAGCTGAAACGACGCTCGCGCGCCCGCTGGGCGAACTGGTTTCCCGACGATCCGCACCAGCTCGAGGTGTCCGCCGCCCTCTCACCCGCGTACGACGTCTTCTTCACCCACGACAGCTCGAGCCTCGAGCGCCACCGGCGCGCGGGGGCGCGGGCCTACTACCTCGCGTTCGGGTGCGACCCGGCCTACCACCGTCCGCTCGACGGCGGCTCCCGCTGGCAGGCGCCGCTCGTGTTCGTGGGATCGCGCGATCCGGTTCGGGAGCGGATCGTTCAGGCCGTCCGAGATCTCGGGCTCGCCGTCTGGGGCCCGGGGTGGCCGAAGCGGCCGGTGTACGGGGACGACTTCGTCCGGGCGCTCTCGGGCGCGACGATCGGGCTCAACATCCACCAACACTTCGGCGAGGCGGGCGATCCCACGCGCTACGGCACCGGGGCGAACATGCGAGTGTTCGAGCTCGCCTGCATCGGGACACCGCAGCTCTCGGACGCGAAGGCCGACATCGCGCGGCACTTCACGCCGGACCGCGAGATCGTGCTGTACGGGAGCGTGGGAGAGCTGCGCGAGCGGGCCCGGCTGCTGCTGGAAGACGCGGCGCGGCGGCAGTCGCTCGCCGCCGCGGCGCGCGAGCGTGCGCTGCGGGAGCACACGTGGGCGCATCGCCTGCGGGAGCTGCTCAGCGTGGCGCTCAAGTAGGCGCGCACGGCGTCACCCGCCCCGGCGGCAGCGTCCCCGTCTCGAGCAGGTGCCGATACATGCGCAGGTACTCCTCGGCCATCACGACGTGCGTGAAATAGCGCTCGGCGCGGTGTGCAGACGCCCCAGGAACAGATCGTAGTCGCTCTTGGCTGCGCGGAAGAGGTAGTCTGCGGGGTCGAGCCCGTTGTAGACAAAGGCACCGGCTCCGTGTCGGGTGGCGTGGTGCTTCGAGAGGACTACAGAATGCGGCGAGACTGCTTCGCCCGGCACGACAGGTTGCCGTGGATCTGCAGGAAAGGAAGGCCGCCTGGGAGCCGCCGCACGGGAAATGCACGGGGGTGATATAGGCGGCGTGAGGGACAAGTGGAGCCAAGTCGAGCGCGGAACCAGGCAGTCGCGACGCGGGGACTTCCCCACGACCCTTGCCTCGGGATCTTCGTTCCGGGCTGGGCCGCGACCTGACGCGATGTCCCAACTCGGCAAGCGCACGCACGAGCGCCACTACGATCCGCTCGGTGCCGCGTACCCCTTGACGGGGAGGTGATGGTGCCCGCAGCGACCTCATGACCGAAACGCGCCGCGAGCGGGCACGCCTGCTGCTCGGAAGCGCCGCGGGGCGGCAATGGCTCGCCGCCGCACGGCAAGCAGAGCCTGGTCGAGGTCTAGCGGTGCTCAGCGGGGCCGAGCGGCATCCTCATCCCTGCTCCCCGTGCCGTGACCTTGACCGGTTAGGGGCATTCGGAATTTTCGCTGTTCTTCTCCGCAGGCGGAACGCCAAAGGCGACGCCGCTGATTGAGGCCGATGCGTCGGCTCGTACCCCCGCCCATTGCGCGGATTATGGATCCGGCAGCTGGCCGCCCCAGATCCAGTTGCCGCTGGTGGTCTGGTAGATCAGATACGGGAGCCCGTCGTTCGCGCCGAGAAAGATCACCTGCAGGGACCCGCCATTGCCCGAACCGGTCGCGACGGCGCTGAACGGAACGCTCGGACCCGGCAGGAGCCCGTGCCAGTACCAGTTCGCGAATGGTTGGGTCTGATAGATCAGGTAGGGCAACCGGTCGGTCGCGCCGAGGCCGATCACCTGCGGTTGGTCAGAATTGCCGATGCCGGCTGCCAGGGAGCTGAATTGAACGCCGTTTGGAACGGGAAGCTGGCCTCTCCAAAGCCACCCTGAACAGTAAGCGGGCAGCTCGGGGGTGCCGCATTGGGAGATAAAGTCCAGCGAGGAGAAGTAGGGGAGCCTATCGCTCGGGCCGAGGCCGAGCAGGTAATAGTAGCTAGTATTTCCGTTGTCGGGATTGCGAATCCCGGAGGGGATTATGAGACTTGTGATCGAGCTGAATGCCACAGCACCTGGCAGTCTGGCGAACGACCCCCAGGAACCGTCCGACGCCTGTACGGCGGCATAGGTGAACCCGTTCGTGGCGCCGAGGGCGGGCATGAACACTGCCTCCTGACAGCAGTGCGCCGAGCCCCCGCCGGCGAGAGCGCTGAACTGAACACCGTTTGAACTCGGCTTTTGGCCCGCCCAGTACCAGTTCCCGCTGGAATTCACCTGATAGATCAGATAGGGGAGCCCGTCGGTAGCCCCGACGCCGATTACCTGTAGGTTCTCGTCATTGCCCTTGCCGGTTGCAATGGCACGGAACCGAACACCATTGGGATTCGGCAGCTGACCGCGCCAGTTCCAGCCCCCGCCTCCATCCTGCCAGATCAAATATGCGAGGCTGTCCTTGGCGCCGATGAGGATCACCTGCAGGTACCCGCTATTGCCGGTACCGGTCGCCACAGCGCTGAATTGAACGCCGTTGGGATCCGGTAGCGTACCCGGCCTCTTGTACCAGGTCCCGCTGGTAGTCTGGTAGATCAGATAAGGGAGGCTGTCCTTGGCGCCGATGAGGATCACCTGCAGGGACCCGCCGTTGCCCTTACCGGTCGCAAGAGCGCTGAAGGGAACGGGGGGTGGCGGTGGCGGCGGTGGCGGTGGTGGCGGTGGCGGGCAGTCTGGAGTGCATGCTTGGAAGTTGGGCCTGTATTTCACGGCGGAGGGGTTGTCCGTTTGGCACGCGACGAGCGCCGCAGCGCTCAGACAGATGATGAAGCGCATAAGACCCCCTAAGCTCGGGTGTGGGGAACTAGAGCCCCGGTGGCACACCTAGTGTTGTCTTGAGCCCACGCTGGGTGCTAGGGCGTTTTTGCGACACCGAGGGGCGCAAATGCGACAGGGCCGTGCGGCACGGCTCCGCCCTACGCCAGACGTACTCATACGCCCAGCCACCGGCACGCCACGTCGCGGGCGAACCGCGCGAGCGCCTGATCCCCGTCCCCCGAGGTTATTGCCGCGGCGTCCACGCGGTTCACCCCATTGCTGGCGACCCGTCGAGTCGTCCCCGGTCCCTCGTGCGGATTATGGTTCGGCAGCTGGCCGCCCCGATACGAGATCCCGGCTCCATCCTGCCAGATCACAAGGGAGTCCGCCGCTCGCACCGATGTTGATCACCTGCAGGTTGTTGCTATCGGCACGATCGGTCGCGACCGCCTGAATGGGACGCCCGGGTGCGGGAGTCGGTCCACACGGGCCTGCCAACCGAACGATCAACGGTGCACAACCGATACCAATATTCAGAATCGCCGCGAGAGAAGTCAACTCAGCCTCCAGCTCGCAGCCGAGATTGGCACTCCTGCCTGTCAGCCGCATTGCACGTCTCCGAGTTCCCGTCGGACCCCAAGAGTTTCCTCACTCGGACCCTGCTGAGACGCTGCACAGCGCGGTCGGGCTCGATCCGACCTGATTAGGTAGCGGCGTGTAACCTCGAGGATCCAACGTGCGTGTCGAGCCAAGCGTGTTTGCGCCGCCGGTCATTGGTGAACAGATTTGCCAACCTCTGACGAGCTTTGTCCCCGTGGGACGTGTGGCAACGCCCCTACGGCGTTCACCTCTACAGCCAGCCTGCGGTAGGTTGAGGGAGACGTCGCTTAGCCCGTGGGACGTCCGGCCGGGAGGCTCCCCGTTGCGATCAGAGCGCGGTACATCCGCAGATATTCTTCCGCCATCACGAGGTGGGTGAAGCCCCGCTCCGCACGGGCACGGCACGCCTGCGGATCCCACTCGGCCAGGCGGCCCCGAAGGGCGACGAGGTCGTCCAGAGTTTCGGCCAGTCCCCCCGTGTCGGGGGAGACCAGCTCCGGCAGCGAGCCGCGGGGCGACCCGATGACCGGCGTGCCACTGGCGAGGGCCTCGAGGATGTTCACCGGGCAGGGATCGTCCCACTGCACCGGCATCCAGAGGCAGCGCGCTCCGGCGAGCAGCTCCCGCTTCTTCACACCCCCCACTTCACCCACGAACTTCACGAATCGCGACAAACTGGGACGCCAGCCGCCGGCCAGCACCAGGCGCACGCGGCAGCGCTTCGCGGCCGCCATCGCCACCCGCCAGCCCTTGACGCTGTGCAACCGAGCGAGAAACAGGTCGTAGTCCCCCTTCGCGGCCCGGAATTGGTACTCGTCGAGCCGCACGCCGTTGCGCACGAAAGCGTGGGTGCCGTGGCGGCGCGCGTGGTCCTGGCTCACGCAGATCGTGCGGGCGTCGGCGCGCCGGGCGCCCATGTTCCCGTGCAGCGTCCACACATACGGGATTCCGGGAGGACGCCGCACCGGGGCATGATAGTGCATGATATCCACCGGCTCGCTGACGTAGCGGCGCGGATCGAACGCCGGAGACCAGACCTCGTCGGGCCGCACTTCAACAACCCGCACGCCCGCCACGCGAGTCCCTTTCGGCGCGAGCAGGGTGACCTGCTGGCCCAGCTGGACCAGACCCTGGCTCAGCCAGACCACGATGCGCTCGGCGCCGCCGTACTTGGGGACGGGGAGCCGCACGTGGTGGAATTGCACGACGTGCATGCCGTCAGGCCGCCGTGCGGGGGGTGGGCTCGCCGGGTGGGAGCGCGCCGGTCTCGACCAGGCAGCGGTACATGCGCAGGTACCGCTCCGCCATCGTGAGATGCGTGAAATACCGCTCGGCATGGGCGCGGCACGCCGCCGGGTCCCGCGTGTGAATCCCAGCGGCGGCGGCGAGCATCTCCTCCATCGTGTCGCACAACGCGCCCACGGCCGGCGTGATCAGCTCGGGGAGCGCCCCCCGGCGGGTGCCCAGAACCGGCGTGCCCGAGAGCAGCGCTTCGACGGTCACGAGCCCGAAGGGCTCGTCCCACTGCGCCGGGTTCCACACGCAGCGCGCCCGCGCCAGCAAGGCGGCCTTGGCCCCCCCGTCCACCTCGCCCATGTACCTGATCGCCCCCGTGAAGCTCGGCCGCCAGCCGCCCGCGACGATCAGCGGGTGACCGGTGTGCTTTGCCGCCTCGACGGCCCAGTGGTACCCCTTCGCGCTGTGCAGCCTGCCAAGGAACAGGTCGTACTGGCCCGGCCGCTTGGGGAACCGGCGGAAGACGTACTCGGCGGGATCGAGCCCGTTGTAGACGAACACCTCGCTCCCGTGGCGGCGGGCGTGGTCGCGTGACAAGAAGATGGTGTTGGGGAAGGGCGGGGAGCCGGGCTTGAGGTTGCGGTGGATGGTCTGGACGAAGGGCACGGCGCTCGGAGCGCGCTTGAGGGTGAAGTGCGCGTGCAGGATCTCGGTGTCGCGCGGGACGTAGGTCGCGAGACCTGCCGGGTCGTCGAGCTTGCGCGGCGGCACGTCGACCACCTGCGCCTCCGGCACCCGCGTCCCGGGCGGCGCGAGCAGGGTGACGCGGTGCCCGAGCGCCGCGAGCCCGCGGACCAGGGCCGCGACCACGCGCTGGGGGCCGCCGTATCCCTTCGCCGGCAGCTGCTGGTGGGAGGCCACCACGACGTGCATGGGACGGGATAGTATAACTAGTGCCGTTCCAACTGCTCGCCCCGGGGTCCTCGACCTTCCGGAGTCCGCCGTGACGGGGTGTTGGAACGGCACTAGCTTCGGGCCATGCCGGACCGGCCGCTCACCATTCTCCAGCTCACCCACCAGGGCGGCCCGGCCGGCTCCACGCAATCCATCGTCGACCTGAGCGAGCATCTGGCCCGCCGCGGGCACCGGGTGCTCGTGGGCTGCCGCGGGGACGTGCTGCTCGCCCGGCTGGCGCGGGCGGCGGGGCTCGAGGTCGTGCCGCTCGACTTCACCCGGCTCGGGGCCCTCGCCGCCACGCTCGCGGAGGTCACGGGCCGCGCGCGGGTGGACGTCGTGAACGCCCATGCCACGCGTGACCGCCGGGCGCTCACCTGGCTGCGCTGGCGCGGGAAGCTGCCGCAGGCGTTCGTGGTCACCCGGCGCACGATGCCGCTCACGTCCCCCGTCGAGCTGCTCGCGGTCGGCCTGGCCGCGGATCGCACGATCGCCGTGAGCGGGGCGGTGGCCCGGGCCCTGCGGCGGCGCCTGCATCCCGGCGGCCGGCTGCGCGTCGTGCCGAACGGCATCGCGCTCGAGCGGATCGACGCCGCCGTGTCGCCGCACGATCTCGCCGCGGCGCGCGCCGCGCTGGGCGCCACGAACGGGCGGCCCGTCGTCGCGGTCGTCGCGCGCCGCAAGGACCAGCACGTCCTCCTCGGCGCGCTGCCGCGGGTCGAGCGCCCGGTCGTCCTCGCGCTGGTCGGCATCGAGGCGGACGAGCGCCTG
>WNFU01006680.1_pt1 | contig 18641 bp, 27 predicted proteins | sample 5400121 | NCBI WGS metagenome assembly WNFU01 (sample SAMN13153360, study PRJNA577476) | soil metagenome | isolation source: 100 cm soil or saprolite under grassland replicate 1 | place: USA:California | collected 2016-06-15 | reverse complement strand
CCACTCGGCGAGGATGGCGAAGAAGCCGCTGACATTCTCGGCGATCTGCCTTGCGTCCTCGCGGCTGAGATCACGCCCAAGGCGCGGTTGCCAGACCTGGCGCGTCCGGTCGATCAGGTTGTCGTTTGCTGAGTGCGATGGTTTCACCGAAGACCTCACGGCCGGCTTCTCGCCGCTCCGTGCCTCTGGCCTCCAGCTTCGGCATCCGACCGATAACCTTGGACCTCTTTGTCATTTGCATCGTTGGCGTCCCCATTCGAGGGATCGCCGCTAAGTCGTCAGTCACTGCGGGACATCGGTCCCCTCGATTGTGAACTTATGGCTCTTCCCCGCCCTCACGATCAGCAGGCGGCGACCGTTGGTGCCCATCTCGCAGGTCAGCGAATAGTCGAAGTGTCCGTGCCTGATGCCTTCGATAAGAAGGCCCTCGATAAAATCGAGCGCTGACCGCACCGGCTCGGAGTAGCTGCGTAGTGCTTTGAGGGGGAGGTTGCGTTCAGGCATTGTGCAAAAGCGCCTTCATATCCTTGATGGTGGACGAGAACGCGAGCGGGGGAACGGCGGCGCCGTCGCCGTAGAACGCCAGCACGTCGTCGCGCCGCGTTGGACGGTCGCGGAATACGAAAACCTTGCGCCGCCCTTCAGTCCTCAGGTCGAGGAGGTCGTAGCCGGTGCAGCGCAGAAAGCAGGCCAGATAGAAGTCGCGTGTCTCGAACACAATCTCGCCCGCCGCCGTCCTAATGCTGTTCTGTCCAGTTGACACTTGACGCTCTCCTCAAAAAAAGGGGGGTTAGGGGTCAACCGTCAGCGACGCCTGCTGTGGCGCCTGTCGGAGCAGCAGCCCCAGCTTTTCGAGCCGAATGCGCATTGCCGGCGCCGACACGCCGAAACGTCGGGCGATTGGTTTGGCAACCTCCTCGAAAAGCGCATCGTCGACCGCTCCGGTTTCGTTTCTGCCCTGCTCATAGATCATGGTTTGTGCGCGCATCATCACCTTGCCGTTTGGACGCAGGTCCAACAGCAGCAATGGGCCCGTGCGGCCCAAGCACTCCTTCCACTCGTCGTGCACGCGGCGGCAGGGCATCAGCAAGCAGGACGCGAAGAAATTGGCCTGCCATTCGATCGGCTCATTTTCCTGGCTGGAGCGACAGATCACGGTCGGTTCGGATGGCGCGTCGAACAGAGAAATCTGATTGGGATCCTTCGCAACGTATGACCGATGAAGCCGCCAATGGCCAATCTCATGGGCGACGCTAAAGCGATAGCGCCCCAACATTGATGGGTTGTTTTTCGGATCGAGGTGACTGTCGATCAGCACAAGTTCCTTCTCGACCCAGATCGCACCGAGAATGTCAGGCTGGCCGCGCACCATCGGCCTATTCAAGGTCTGGTGCAGGTTGTCAAAACCAAGCCGCAGTGCGAGATGATAGGTGGTGATATCAGTGACCGGCACCGGCAGCTTGATCGGCTCGCCGGTCGTATCCTCGTATTCGGAAAGCAGCAATTCCGCGTCCTTCTCAATCTCATCTTCAGACAAATATTTGACCTTGATCGTCATCTGTTTGCATCCTCATCTGCATCCTCGATGCCTGTCACACCTACTTGCTTTGTTACTTCTCCTTGATCCTCTGCGCTTGACGAACGAGTTTTTCCATCTCTTCAGCGGTAAATCCCTTGGCCGTGCGCAACAGCGCCGTCATATGATGACGATGCGGACTTTGCTTGATGATCTCGGACAGTTCGGTCGGAACCCGACCAGCCCGCGCCAAGAGATCATCAGGGTCGCAGCCGATGACCTCAGCAATTTTCCGCAGCTTCTCCTCTCCCGGCTTCCAATCCTCGGTCTCGACCTTTGACAAAAAAGTGGGACTCACTTTGATCTTCTTGGCCATGTCACGCAGGCTGAGGCCCTTTGCCTCGCGCTCCCGGCGAATGAATGCGCCGAACTTTTCCCTCCCGCTGGTCATAACTCCTCGCTCTCGTCGCCTGTTTAGGTAGTTCTTTACACGCGATTCGGCCTCGCGTCAACCATCTACTAAACACTGGGATAGAGCCACCGAGGACAGAGCACCGAATGCTTGCGCCCCAACGTGGAGCGTTTACCGAGGCCGTCGGCTGAGGCGGCCGTTTATTTTTAGCCTAAATTAGCGGGTGCTTCCGCTTCGCCCCGAAAGCGACGGCCGGCCGTCAAGATGCGATCCGTCGCTGTGTGCCAGGAGCAGTCATTCGGGCGTCGAAACCCCGCAAACGGGCCCATTGAATAGCTCCAGCAGCGCAATCCAACAAAATTCGGTGAGTATCACAATCACACACGCGCGTTAGGAGCTGTGGGTGAGCCCCGAGACGGCGATGAGCAGGATCGTTCCCAGTGCCAGACCAACGACGCCGAGGGCAGAGAATACGAAGACTTGCCAGCCTTTTAGGCGCGCACGCTCGGGATCATCGAAGAACGCGGTGAGTTCCTTGTTGATCGGGATCACGGGCAACAGCTGCGCCAAACTGGCGCAAGAGCACCAGATTGCTCCCTTGTGTTTCGCCGCCGGGACGGTCCACCACAGGAGCGCCGCGCCGGCCAGCCAGAACCCAAGCACCCAGGGAAGAACGATGAACGTATAGGAGCCGATGCCGTAACCTGCCACCGCGCCGAGCGCGGTCTGTAGAAGGCAAGATCCCCGCAGCCATGTCTCCTCGCACGCTACCTGGCGTTGGCGCGCCCGATCGAGATAGCGGATATCGTTGGCGGCATCTCGGTTGCCCGAGTTCGTGAAGGCAGCGGCGAGCTGGGCGTAGGGAGTAGGGCTATAGTCGGGATCGAGCCTTGCCCAATCGTCCCACCACCTTGTTGAACGGCGGCGCCGCTGCCACTCCGTGTCCCCTTCAAATCCTCCTACACGGCCGAAGGAGAACCCGTCCAAGCGGAGCCGCTGCGGGGCCGTCAACGCATCGCTCGCAACCATCAGACTGCCGACCTTGGCATTGCGCAGGTTCAAGACGTCGGCCGGCGTGCCGCTGCTCGTGCGACAATGGGGGAACTTTTGCCCACCGAGCCGCAATTCTCCGGCAACCGAGGCGCCGGAGAGATCAGCATCGGCGAGGCTGGCGCTTCGTAGATCAAGATTGCCGCCGACGTTCGCGAACGCCATGACGCCCTTGTCGGCATGACAGGCGTAACGCATGAACAAATCCCCACCGACCTTCAGGGACCCGGCGTTGACCTTGCCCTCGAAGCTGGCGCCCTCCGCGTCAAGCGTTCCCGTGATCTTCGCGCCGTTCAGATTCACATCCTTCTTGAAGATGGTCGGCATGTTCGGTGGCATGGACGCCATTTGCAGGTTGCCCCCAATCTGCAGCAAACCGGTTTGCAACACGTCGTCGAAACTGGCGCCGTTCATGTAGACATGTCCGGCAACCTTCGCGTTGGTCAGATCGACATTCTTGAATCTGGCCTTGTTCTGTCCGTGGGAATTCATGAACAGAGAGCCGCCGACCTGCAGGAGGCCGGCGGAGAGCGCGCCGTCGAAATTGTTGCCGATCAAGCTGACATTTCCCGCGACCTCCGCGCTCTGCAGAGATACCTTCTGAAATCTGGTCTTGTACTGACCGGTGGATGGCGCAAACAGATTGCCGCCAACTTTCAACAAGTCGGCGTTCAACGGACCATTGAAGCTGGCCCCGAGCATGTTGATTTGTCCCCCGACCTTTGCGTCGATGAGACTCACTTCGTTGAAACTGGCCTTGTACTCGTCATCGGAGTTCATGGACAGATAGCCGCCGATACGCACCTGGCCCGCATCCAGCTTGCCGTCGAATCTGGCGCCGGTGAGCTCGACGCGTCCATCGATCTTGGCGCTGTTGAGGTTCACCTCACTTCTGAAAACGCTGCCATTGCGCAACCACAGATCGCTCTCGGAATGCAAACTGGAGGCATCGAAGACGCCGTTCATCAGCGAGCCTTCCAGCCAGATCAAACTGTCCGTGCGCGCGCGGACCAGGTTGATCGCGCCTTCGATCCGGCTGGCGAAGATCGAGATCGATCGAATGAGCTTCACGCTTTCGAGATCGAAATCCCCGACGATGCGGGCACCTTTGACCTGAACTCCCGCGGAGGGGATCGCCTCCCGCCAAGGCGATCGCGTGAGCAGATCTTGCAGAAAGCGTGCGGAGAGAGTGCGGCAGTCGTCGCGCCAGCGCGCATCCTTCTCGTCATTGGGGTCGAGCGCCGGCGTGTTGCAGCGCTCGTTGAAATCGGCCATTTCGCTCCGCTCGATCTGGGGCAACGCCCAGCCTTCGGCGGTGTTTGGGTCGCGGTAGGGCTCCTGCGCCAGGGCCGAGCCGAGTCCCAGCCAAATCGCCAACACGCCAGAAATCGCCGTCGAATTTGGATGAATTAACAAGGCACACCCTAGTTGCCCAACGTCCTATCAAGAAGGCGTGCGCGCCCAGTCGAAGCCACGTTAAGCATCCTAACTTGTGGCCAGGCCCATTCGACAATGTGTGAGGTAGCTTACACTGATTGCGATTTTTCTGACGACGGCCTCCGGTGAGGGGGCTGAAAAGCCCGTCGTTGGTCGTGGACCTACTGCCGCGTCGATCATGGTCCGGAACCGTACGTAGCGGTAGCGCGCGAGTTTGACGAGGGCGGGTGACAGTGCGATCAGTTCCGCCGCGATCGCTGCTCGCGGACGCGCCGCTGCTGTTCCTGGGAAGCAACTCAGCGCCCCGGTAAGTGGAGGGGTCCATCGCGTGGTGTTACCGGGCCAAGCTTCGCCAGCTACGAGGCGCCTTCCAGTCTTTCTCAGTCGTGCGGAGATTTGAGCAACGACAGCTGGGCCATGGCGCAGCGCCCGGCTTGACGCTATTGTCGTCGCAAGCGCTTGCAAAACCGCCGCTCGCGTAGGTAGCCATGGCCGATCGTCGAAGAGCCCGCCGAACCTTAGCGATGCTTGCTGTTGGCCTGGCGTCGTGTTTTTTTGCTGCACCGAGCTTAGCCCAGGAGTCGGGCCTCAAGGTCTATTCCAAGAAAGCCAGTTTTGAGGACGTCAGGTTCGAGCTAGAGAACGCCATCGTCGGCCGCGGTCTGGTGGTTGATTTCAACGGCAATGTCGGCCGCATGCTGGAGCGTACCGGCGCCGACGTCGGCAGCACGTCGCCGATCTACAAGCACGCGGAGTATTTCACGTTCTGCTCCGCCAAGCTTTCGCGGGCGACGGTGGAAGCGGAGGCCGCCAATGTCGGATATTGCCCTTACGTGGTGTTCATCTACGAGACCGTGGTGGCGCCGGGCACCGTCCACGTCGGCTACCGATGGCCGCCGCTGACTGGCTCGGATGCCTCGAAGGCGGCTCTGGGCGAGTTGCAACGGCTACTCGACGCCATCGCCAAGGATGCGGTGAAGTAGCGGATCAGGCGGGATCGCGCCTCCGATGCAGGGGGCGCTACAGCCAGCGCCGTACGCGCGAGCGGTAGCCGCGGTAGACATCACCGAACTTGCGTTCGAGATAGGCTTCCTCGCGGGCTACTACGCCGTAGCGGATGACGAGCGCGAAGGGCACCAGCATCACCAGCAGCCAAAGATCGTCGAACGCGATAGCCAGGCCGATCAGACCCAGGAACATGCCGAGGTAAATGGGATTGCGCGTGAAGCGGTACGCTCCGCTCTCGGGTGGTCGGCTGGTGGGGACGTTCGAACCGACCCTGGTGACAGTAACGATGGCCCAGGCGAACAGCGCCAGCGCAAGGGCAAACACCATCGCGCCAAGCCAGCCTGCAGGCAGGTCGGCCGGCAGGAACGGCAAGGGGGCGAGCCAGTCGAGCGCAAGCTCGGCAATGACGGCAAGCCCCCATGCAAGCGGCGGCCGAACAATGACTTGAGCGGTATCTGCCGTGTCATCCATGGCGGGCAGACTTGGTCCTGGCTGACTCTCCTCGGAGACGGGACATCTCGGCGCCAAACCGCTCATGAAGCTGCTTATTGTCGCGACTCGCATGCCTTGCCATCATCGCAGCTCGCGGCTGACATCATAACCGTAGAGCCAGGCGGTCTGAAACACGGTCTTGTCGCGACCGAAATGCTCACGCAGCGCGAATTTCACGTCGCGTTTGAACCGCGCCCAGGGCGAGGCGAGATGATTCTCGCGGGCCCGCTCGCGCGATCCCAGCACGGCTGCCCGCGCACGCGGCACCCGGACCCGCTCGTAGGCGAGCAACGCCTTGTCGAGATCGTCGGCATGGCGCGCGATCGCGGCCGAGAGCACGCAGGCGTCCTCGATCGCCATCGCTGCGCCCTGCGCAAGATAGGGCAGCATGGCGTGCGCGGAATCACCAAGCAGCGTTACCCGTCCTTTGCTCCATCGCTCGAGCGGATCGCGATCGTAGAGCGCCCATTTGTACCAGCGCGCGCTGCAAGGGAAGAGGCGTAGCAGGTCGGGATGCCAGCCGGCGTAAGTCGTCGTCAGCTCCGACAGGTCGCATTCCCGCGTCCACGACTCCTCGGTCCATGAATCGCTGTCGAAATGCGCGACGATGTTGATGCGCGATCGGTTCACCCGCCTTAAGGTCGTGGAGGATAGACGGATCGCGCTGGACCTACCGATCACGCTGGACGGGGCGCATCTGGTTCAGCCCTGGTCGGCGCTGGATTTGCTGTTCCGCAAGCCCTCCGTTTCGCTGCTGATCGCTGGGCCGGGCGGTTCCGGCAAAACAACCCTTGCCTGTCGGATCGGTTGCCGTGCGTTGGGCGAGGAAGGCACACCACTAGGCGGCATCTTTTGCCTACCTCTCTTGATCGATCGCGATCTCGAAATTTCAGAGACGGGTGACGGTTTTCTGCCATTTCTCACCGGCGCTCTTCGAGCGATGGTCGGCATTCCGCGATTGAGTTCTAGGCTGGCAGAGATGCTTTTGCGCTCCGGCCGCGTCCTCGTGATCGTAGACGGACTATCGGAGCGCAATGAAGCCACCCGGCGCGCTTTCGACCCCACTCGGCCGGGGTTTCCCATTATGCGACTGATTGTAACTAGTCGCGATACGGAGCACGAGAGAATGAGTGCGGTAATCGAAACGCTCGCGATCCCGCGGGATGCGCTCTACAGCTTCATTTCTCGCTACATTGAGGAGGCAACTGCAAGAAAAGAGATCGAAACGCCGCTCGCTTCCGAGAAAGAGTCCCCTAGCGTGGCTGACATTTACGACGCATGCGCCCAGCTCAAACGCTTACTGCGCGACAAACCGACAACACCCTTGTTCGCCGCAATGTGGGTGGAGGAGGTTATGCGCAGTGGTGGGGCGGCGGCAGAACGTATCTGGAATGTCGCCGAGCTCATCGACTCCTACGTCGAGAGGCTTCTTACGCCCGCCGCAGGCGGAAACGCCGTTCATCTTGATAACCTGCGTCTCGATCTGGTGGCTATTGCGTCTCGGGAGTTGGGAGATGGCCTGAGCCCCAGTTGGCTCACTCGAACGCATGTCCTCGATGCCCTCCGTGAACGGTTGGCGGACGGCCCTGAGAAGCGGATCGACATTCTGCTAGATAGCCGGTTAATTGAATCTGATTCACGCAATTCAGAGCTGATCCGGGTCGCTCTTGATCCGATTGCGGAACACTTGGTTGCCCGGAGCCGAGTGGAATCCATTGCAGGCGATGCAAGGAAGTGGCGGTCTTTTCTGGATCTCCTGAAGCGTCGTGGATCGCCGACTGGTGTCGTTGAAGCAGTGCGCGCATGTCTGGAGGCTCGCGGCTATGGTCACAAAGCGCATCCCGTACCCGACGCGGTGCTGCAGAGATTGTTCGATGCGAGTCATTACGATCAAGCCGCAAGTAAATTGTCCTCGGGACCTTGACGAAGGACCAAGCGTCTAATCCTTGAATGCCGGCTAACGGGCACGGTCGTCGTCCTTCGCTTAAAGATCGCCCAGCCCCCGGCTCGCCCAACTGCTCGGCCGCGCTCTGGAAGGCTCATGGACTACACCGATCAAATGAAAGGCCATTGCTGCTCGCGTCAATGACCAAAAAACGCCGCGACCCCATGAGCCGACCGCCTGCGGCGCCCTGTCGCTGTCCTGCCGCGCAGACTTATCCAAAAGGCGCGAATTAGCTGCAGAGGCGTGTCGTAAGGGCAAATGAGAGGTCTTGACCGCTGTCTCACTTGAGACTATATGTGGTCTCGAATGGAACGAGGTGCTTTATGACGGAATTGCTTAGTGCAGCCCGTTTCCTCGGCTTGGAAACGGCCGCACGTCCCCTTGCTTCGGAGCTCGACTACTTGGACCTGGTTGATCATGGTCTACCAGTCAGGAGTTTGGACCGCATTGTTGCGGTCATAGCCCCAACTGACACAAGCTTCAAATATCGCATTGTGCCTAAGGCGAGCCTTGCCCGGCGCAAGCCCGGCAGGCGCTTAAGTGCAGCGCAAAGCGTCATCGTTGCGCGCCTCGCTTCCGTGTGGGCTCAAGCCGCACGCATTTGGAAATCCGAAGGTGCAGCGCGCGATTTTCTCTATCGCAAGCATCCCCTGCTCGGCGAAAGGCGTCCGATCGATCTCGTGTTGGAAAACGAGATCGGCGCTGAGCTTGTACGAGGCGTTCTCGGCCGACTGGAACATGGGTCAGCTGTGTGACGGCGCAAAAGCTTGATCGGGTCCTGACTTGCTATCGCATCGGTGACCCTGACGGCGCCTATCCGATCTTTGATGCGACAGGCTCCACGCTCTATCCCGGCCGCTGGAACACGCCGGCGAGCCCAATGATCTACGCAAGTGAGCACTACTCAACAGCCATGCTGGAAAAGCTCGTGCATGGCAGCGGTCAGCTTCCGCCAAACCAGCATTTCATTGAAATCACTATTCCCAACGGCGCGGGCTACGAAATGCTCAATACCGCTTCCTTGCCGGATTGGTATGCGGAAGCTGCCACTCCGAGCAAGGCTTACGGCGAAGGCTGGCAGCAAGGGAAGCTGTCATTGATCCTGATCGTCCCGAGTGTCGTTGCTCGCATTGAAAAGAATATCCTAATCAATCCTGAGCATCCGGAATTTCCAAGAATCGCGACGAGTCTTCATCAGCCAGTCTGGTGGGACAAACGCCTCTTCGCCGCTTGACCGTGTCGGCGGGAGGACCGCTCGCCACCCCTTTACTGAGGCGGTCGAGAATATCCGCGCGGAGTGGCGGGCCGGAACGCCTCGCATCAGTCCAGCCACGCTACCATCGACGCGTTGCATGCAGCAGCAAGGACGTTGGCGGTTGGATGGATTGCCAAGCTTTCAGAACGGCCGCCTCACTCACATCCTCCTTCATGGTTAGTTCCAGCCGATGCATTCAGGGCCAAACACGGATTTCCTCCAGAACACGCTGAAACGGAGGCTCGGGGGCAAGGCACATGGTTCGATACGTATCCAGGAAGGGCAGCCAGCCAGTCCGGTCTCTGTGCGTCATGTCCGGGTTGCCGAATTACGCGCCAGATTCCCGAGAGTTAGGGGGGCGTTGCGCAGTCTCTGAGGCGTAATTTTCTGAATTGTTGGCGGCAACTGGCCAATTTTGTGTGTCAGTCTCTGGTCGGCAATTTTCAATATCCAAGTTGCGACGGCAGAGACTCGGTTCGACATCGCAAGAGACCGGTTGGTGTGATCTTGAGGTGCCGGTACTCGCGCATATCCAAGTTGCGGCGTCAGATAGTTCGACCTCGGCTGAGACCGGTTGGCGGGCCGGGGGCGCCCGACTTCGCCGTGGGGCCACCACCCACTGACGGGTCAGGACTTGCCATGGCCGCCCACGAGTGAGGGGCGGGGTCACGACCAACTGACCAACGCGGCGGCTTGCGCGTGGTTCGGTGCATTTGAGGGACCGGGTCGTCTTTCCAGGTGTTCGCCCTGGATGTCGTTGCGTGCGGATATGTATCGACAGAGAGCGGCCCAGGCCAAACAAAGCGCGCCGCGAGCAAAGGAATCGGTGGATAAAGAGCGCATTCGAAGAAGCGGCGGCTAGCTGGCTCGTACTTGCCGAGCAAATGGAGTGGATTGACAGGGAACGAGAGAGGAAGGCTGGGGCGCGCTTGAGAAGTGAAGTCGCGGTGGTCGAAGCGCAGTGCTTAAATCTACACAATATGGGTGGAACCGAATTTGATAAGATATGTGAAGTGATTCGTTAGTGGCGTTGAGCGTAGCTGACGCGAAGCCCACGCCGAGCGACCATGATAGCCGCCGATCTGCGCCCGATGTCTTCGGCTCCGCTCGATGGAACGCCGGTGCGATTGTTTGCCTCTATTGGTTCCGCCATTGCCTCCTTTTGGACCGAGGAGCCGCTCCCAGAAAGAATTCGGAGCAGGGGACTATCGTGTGGGCTGGTATTTGCTCGACGATGACGCAATCGAGTTTGATGATCCGATGGGATGGCAGCCACTAATTCACGAATTGATTTGAAAATGAGACTGCGCCAGCGAATGCCTGTCCTGGTTCATCAATTCACAATCGACCGCAATGGCATCACGCACACGCCGACCGGCTGGAGGCGTGATGCTTCCGGAACCATCACAAAGGCAACAGACCGCGATTTTGATCTCGACCAAGTCGCAGAGATGGGCCGCAGGCTTTGGCTAAAACATTTGCGACAAAAGAAAGAGCAGGTGAGCCGAAAAAGGTAGATGAGAGCCCTAGCGAGGACCCCATCACTAGATGACTGATGATGAACAGTGGGGCGAGGGAATAAGGGGGATGAGCCTAGCTAACGTCCGCGGATCCATGCAGCAGACCAGTAGGGGCGCCGGAAGCCCACTCGAAGGTCACATGCGCGGCGGATCACGGGTGGAAAACGCACCTTCGCCCCGATGGATTCCGCCAGAATAAGAGCCCGGGGTGCGGCATGCCGGGGCTTCCCGAAAGCGGCGACGGTCGATCGGCATGGCGAGCTCGTCCCCGAGCCCTCTGGCCGAGGCGTTGCCGAACAACGAGACCGGTCGGCAATCATAAAGGCTGCGCTCACTAAACCGGAGCGTCACGGCATACCCGGCGCGCTGCTCGATCACGGCCTTAACGTCCGTGCGGCAGTCGAACAACTTAAGGCCAACCTGAAGACGGAATTGCTCGCAGCGCCCCCGAGGGTGCCAAATGAATAGCACCAGATACGCGCGCGCTCCTCGATCGCAGACCTTGATCACAAGGCTGAGGCGCAGAGCACGCCCAGGCCGGATCGCGACCGGCGAGCAAGCCGGCAAAAAACCTTCCGAACTGCGCCGCGCTCCGCACTTCCGCGAGGGCGGAGCCGCGACCTTGCCCCCGGATATCGAGGAAACCTTCAAGATGGCGCCCGGCGTCAATCCGATATTTCCCGCCGAGGGCGCCTTCGAGATCGACGTTACGACGCCGGATGGCCGGATACTGCCGCTCATCATATGCGATCTGATGCTGGCCCCGTGGCTCATTCAGCGTTTAGCGATTTGTTCAATTTGCTTCTTCGAATGGGTCCGGCTGTTCCGCTTGTTTGGGCGCAGCTTACGGATGGAAACAAATCTGATTTCACGAGCGGACACGGGATGCTCCACAAAAGTGGAGCCTATAGATTCATCAAAATCCCGGTCATGTCAGCAATTCTGATCCAAGGCGAATTGTGGCAATCCCATTCAAATTGTGGCGCGCCTGGTGCGCGCTGATCCCGCCATTCCGCCCGAAGAATGGCAGCGAGAAATTGACCAGACACTTTTCCCCGGTGGCTATTTCAAGGAGTTCATTTTCTTTCACAAGGCTTCAAAGACGCTGATACTCACCGACACGATCATCAACATCGAACTAGACAAGGTTACGGAGCCTTGGCGGACGGCCACAAAGCTCACCGGGATGTACCATCCCCACGGTCAGATTTTCTTCGGCATGCGGCTGCCGCTACTCCTTCAGCGGCAGAAGGCGAAGGCAGCACTCGGAAAAATCCATTCATGGCAGCCGCAGCATATTTTGCTCAGCCATGGCCGATGTTTCGATGCACATGCCGACGAAGTCATCAGGAGGATCTTCGGAGAGCCCCACTGCGAGTAGCTTGCCCGCAAGCGGTCTGCTGAGCCTGCCGCGGACAGCGCGCGGGCGAGGAGATTTGGCTCTACGCAAGGACGACGGCTTACCACCCCTCTGCGACGTTCGGTCCAAGCACCCCGAATGGCAGCTTCGGGTCAAAATGCGAAAACCTCGCAATGAGCAGCCGACATTGCTCGGCGCGGTTGGCACGGCAGAAAGGTCGCCATCGCCTATGCCCGCGAGGCCGATCTGCGCATGGCCGTGGCCGTGGTGGACCACGCGGGCAATGTGGTGTCGGCCGACCGCATGGACGGCGCCTCGCTGCAGAACATCCGCTTTGCGGAAGGCAAGGCGTTCGCCTCGGCGCTTTACCGGCAGACGACGGAGGAGCTCGGCGCGCTCTACAAGACGCGGCCGGATCGCTATTTCGGCATCATGAACATGTACCCGGGCAAAATTTATCTCGTGGGCGGTGGGGTGCCGCTTGCCGTCGAGGGCCAGCTTGTCGGTGGGGTCGGGGTGGCCGGATTGCCCGAAGGCGTCGACGAAAAATCGGCCCGAGCTGGGATCGCGGCCTGGATGAAACTACGCGAGACGATGAAAAAGTAGCCACGATGCGACGGCGCACGTTCATCACCCTTCTCGGCGGCGCGTGGCCGCTCGCAGCGCAGGCGCAGCAGGGCGAGCGGATGCGACGCATCGGCGTCCTCATGGCCGTTGCCGCCGACTCGGAAGGTCAGGCCCGCCATACGGCATTCGTGCAGGGTTGCATCATCTTCAATACGTCGTCGTCAGATTCCTGTTGCAAATCGCGCCATGATGATGATCGTCACGATCTGCATCACACCCTGTAGTGCCACGGCGAAAAAATAGTGATTCGTCAGCGAGGCGATTCTCGCGTTGTCTGGATTATCCTTCTGCAATTCGAGACAGACGCGGAAGTTCGTAGGTAATAAATAGCCAATCCCTTGGATGGTCATAAGGATAACCAGCACGAGCGAGGCCGCCACCCATGCGTATTGCGGCCAACTGATCGCGGTGAAGCCCATATCTTCAGCGAGATACCAACCCGTTGTGCCGGTGATGATGGCTAGCGTCGGCATTAGGAAAAGGGTGCGTGGCGTGAGACGCAAGAGCACGGCTTTGCGCGCCGCAATGTCGACCACCCGCAGGATCGGACCGAGCACGAAGCCCATAAACAAGTCGATCCCCGTCCACAACAGGCCGCAGAATACATGAACGAAATTCAAGAACCAGAGATAGTGGGTCGCGATCGCGGCGATCATGATGGCAAGTGCCGCGGCAACATACCACAAGTAATGCCAGCGAATGAGGTTGATTGGCACGGCCTGCATCATCGTTCGCTCCGCCTGCTCTCCTCAATGATAGCCACGATTCGCTGCATGCCCCATCTTCCCAAAATGAACGTGCATCTCGTTAGCGGGGTGATATCGCCCGTACGTTCTAACGGCCCTCCGTCACTTCGAGTAATCGAGAACATCAAGCGTCAATGGCTCGTTCTGGGTCAAATGCGGCGGTGGGAGGATTTTCGTCATAGATCCGCACTCAATCGAGCAGAATCAGTCCGTCTAGCTGGCAGGTCCCTAGCGCCATGGCGAGGCGCCGTGGTAGTCCTCATGATCGCTGCCATCGTCCTCTCGATCTGCCTGATCCTGCTAGGGCTCATGGGCGATTTCCTGGTCGACTGGCTGTGGTTTTCCACGATCGGCTATTTGGGCGTCTTCTGTGAGGTGCTGCAAGAGGTGCCGGAGGAGCTCAAAGCGCGTACCGACACGCGCGGCGAGGCTTCGCTGCGCGGCCACCTCAAGTCCGAAGGCGACGAGCAGACCGGGTCACAGTCCTATATCCCGCCAGATCCGAAGGACGACAAGGCGCTTCACACCGCGCTCGATCTCATCCGCGGCATCCAGAAGAATTCGGCTTATCCACCGAACCCCAAGACGGCGGTCCCGAGCGCGCTACCGGGACGGCAATAAAAATTACCGAAGTCCTGTTTGGCGAGATAGAAGGTAAATCGCGGGCACCGCAATCATGGCGTAAAGGATCCCGCGGGTCGAAAGTGGAGCGCCGACGAGCTCGCGATGAGACATCATCACGATCATCGGTGTCGCAAAAATCGCGTAAAGCACCCACGGAAGGACAATAGGTCCCACGCCCAAGTCGCGACCCAGAATCGCAATCCCCAATGTCCCAATTATCCCGTAACACACATTTAGGGCGAGGCGTTTTTCTGTAGTAGAGCCAATTTGGTTTTGGGTCATTATGGCTTCATGGTCCTATCCAACTTAGGAGTAGAAGGTTCACTTTTGCGTTTGTCCCCTGTGGGGCCACCCTTCAACTAGTTGGACAACTAGGCCAAGGATCAAAGGAATAAAGTTCGGCGACCAAGCTTCCCAGCTTATGCCCCTCTGTGCCAATGCTCGAAAAATCGTAGACACTGCAATGTAGGTCTGTACGAGCGTGTTAAACAAATAAATGTACCAAACCACCCTCAGTCCTAAGAACGTGAAAGTTGGCCGGAGCGCAAAAAAGTTGACTAGAGCTTCCATGATGCTGAACCTCCATAACCGCTTTAAGACTCCTTCAGCGGAAGCCCCTGGGACGCCGGAGCTTTCTTTTCCTCTCGCCGCCAGCTCTTGGCGAATGCTGCGATCCTCCGCCTCGCGCGTTGGGCTGACCAGCAGTGGTGGTGGCGACACCGACCACGCCCGAGGGCTCCGTCGCCTTCCTCAAGGATGCGATTCGACATCGAAGCTAAACGCCCGCCGGGTTCGGGGCCGATTTTGTTACCGGCATCAGGTCGGCGTGCTCCGCGGCCCTGGCATGGCCAGGATTAACCGCGCCACCTGCTCCGGCTCATCCAGCTGGACGAAGTGTCGAGCGCCCGGGATCAGGAATAGTTCGGAGCCCGGGAGGAGCTCGTGGAATGTCCGGGCGACACCGCTGTTCAGGGAAGGATCGGCGTCGCCGAAAATGATCCGGACTGGGCGTCTGAACTCTTTCAGCTTGGAGATCATTTGTGTGCGCGACCGGACCATGGGCAATAAGTCCTCATTCAGCCGAAAGAAGGCAGGGCGGGCACTCGGTGTGGCGTCGAACTGTTGATACAGCAGCGGCACGAACTCACGTCTGACATCCGCGTCTCGGATGAACCTCCCGACCTGCCACCAGTACATCCGGCGGAAGAGCCAGTTCCCGAACATCCGCGACACAGGCCGCGCGACGCTTCTGATCACGGGCGTGGAGAACAGCCAGATCGCCTCCGGCGGCCGGAGTGTCGGCATTTCGCAGTAGTACGTGTTCAACAACACCAGCCCGGCCACGCGCTCGGGGTGGGCCAATGCCCAGTCGATGGCCGGTGTGTAAGGGTAGCCGGACGGCTTATCCGAACTGCCCCACCCGAGAAAATCAAATAGCACGACCCGGCGCGGCGGCGAGAGGTAAGGAGACAGACGGTCGTAGAGGTGTACGTTGTCCGGGAACCCGTGCATGAGAATGATCGCCGGTTCCGCCCCCGAGTGGTCTCGAACGTAGATCCGGTGTTGTTCCCGCTGAACAAAAGTCTCTTGGTAGGCCATCATTCCCTCGGGACATCGTGTCACATAACAAATCGCGCTTGAGCTGCGGGGTGCGGCCGCTCCGGGCGGAGGGGGTTATTCTTGACGGCGGCCGTCGCGCGCGCCGCCAGAGGAACATCAATCTCCACGGTTCGGGCCAGCGGTCCAGCCTAATAGCTCCAGCTCCTGCAACAACGCCGCGATGCGGGCCTGCCACAGGATCGTCCGCGGCGAGTGGCATGAGCACGCCCGATGCGCCGCGTCCGCTCCGGCTGCTGCGCGCGTGCCGCGAGCGGCCACGCCGCCGCGCCGCCGAGCAGCGTGATGAACTCACGGCGCTTCAATTGATCGAATTGCATTCGATGCCCACCAGCCAAACCCGGATCGTAAGATACCGAATTGACGAGGCTGAGTCAGGTGGCATGTGAGCTATTTCGCAACCGGCCAACCCAATCTGAGTCCGGTCCGGGTCAGACTCGCTCATTCAACGATGTCGGCTTAATGTCCGGCTTGCCCGAAAGCGGACACGGCTGGCGATTTGAGTACGTGCCCCAGACAATTAAGCAGCCGCGGTCAGCATCGCCGGCACCCCATCGATACTCGAACTGCACGTTGCGGCCGACGATCCAACCCGATTCGTGCAACCCCTGAGAGAAAGCCGCGATTCGATCCTGCGATTCCGGATCATCCGCGGCCTGGGGGATGAGCACGCCGATGCGCCGCACGCGGTCGGCCTGCTGCGCGCGCGCCGCGAGCGGCCATGCCACCGTCGCGCCGCCGAGGAGCGTGATGAACTGGCGCCTTTTCACTCGATCACCTCGTCCGCGCGGGCGAGCAGCGTTGGCGGCGGGTCGAGGCCGAGCGCCTTGGCTGTCTTAAGGTTTAGCACCAGTTCAAACTTGGTTGGCGCTTGAACAGGCAAATCGGCAGGTTTGGCGCCCTTGAGAATCCGATCGACATAGTCAGCCGCTTGGCGGCATTGGTCGGCAACGTCGATTCCGAGCGAAATTAACCCGCCGGTCTGTACGAATTCACGGAATGGATAGATGGCGGGCAACTGATGCTTTTCAGCAAGTTCAGCGATATCCTTACGGTTGGCAACGGTTAGATTGTCCGGCAACACGATCAGGCCGCCTCCCGGTCCAGCGACTTTCATCATTGCGCTCTCGATTTCGTCCCGGGAACGAGCCGGAGCTATAACAGTCTCGACATCGAACGAAACTGCGGAGGAGCGAATTTGTTCTAGGAATAGCGGAATTGTTGGATTGGTGGGGTTCAAAAGAAGGCCGACCCGTTTGGTCTGCGGTGCAAGCTCCTTAAGTGTCTCGAGCCATTTAGGTCCCAACGAAAATTCGAAATTCGTGAAGCCAGTGGCGTTGCCGCCGGGGTGGGCAAGGCTCGCAACCAACCCTTGAGCCACTGGATCTGCGACGGTCACGAACACCATGGGGATGGTGCGGGTCGCCCTCAATACAGCAGTCGCTGCTTGGGTGCCCGCCACCACGATCACATCGGGTTGCAATTCGACCAGCTCGGCGGCGGCGGCGCGGAAGCGTTCGATCCCACTCTCGACCCATCTATACGCAAAATCGACATTCCGTCCATCAGTCCAGCCTAATCCTTGTAGCTTTCGTTCAAAGTTGGTTCTGCGACGCTTGGATTCTACGTCCTCCGGGCTTGTACCAATGATCAATCCTACCCGGGCCAGCCTAGTAGCCGTTTGTGCTATTGCTAGATGCGGCAACGTAAAAAGCGCAGAGCCGCCAAAACCCTTGATGACCTCGCGCCGCCTCATTCGATCACCTCGTCGGCGCGGCCGAGCAGCATCGGCGGAATGTCGAGCCCGAGCGCCTTAGCGGTCTTGAGGTTGATGACAAGTTCGAACTTGGTCGGCTGCTGCACCGGCAGCTCGGCGGGCTTCGCGCCCTTGAGGATACGGTCGACATAGGACGCCGCTTTATTGAATTGATCAGCGGCGTCGATGCCGTGCGACACGAGACCACCGCTGGTGACGTAATAGCGATACGCATAAATCGCCGGCAAGCCGTGTCGCGTCGCGGACGTAACGATCAGCTCGCGATTTGTGTCGGCGACGGGGTTCGGCAGCACGATGAGACCGCCATTCTTTTGTTCCGCGAATGACGCGAAACTGCGTTCGATGGGGTTGCGCACCGACAGGCTGCTCGTCTTCACGGCAAGCGCGGCTGCCACGGCCTCGATCGCGCGCAACATGCCCGCCTGAGGAGCCTGCTCCGGATTCATAACGACAGCGACGCGCGTCACGTTTGGCGCTGCCTCCTTGAGCGTTTCCAGCAATTTGCCGTACATCGAGAACTCGGCGGGAGCAAATCCGGTGACGTTGCTGCCCGGTCGCGCCAGGCTTGCCACGATGCCGCTGCTGACAGGGTCGGTAATGTGGGTGAATACTATTGGAATCGTGGTGGTCTGCTGCTGCAACGGTGCCAATAAGAGCGCGGTGCTGACGACAATCACATCCGGTTTCAGCCCAACAACCTCGATTGCGGCATCCCGTATGCGGTCGCGATCGGCAGCGACCCAGCGATATTCAATGCGGATGTTTTGCCCGTTGGTCCAGCCTAACCCCCTAAGGCCCCTCTCGAATGCATTTCGCCGACGCTCTGCCTCCTCGTCTCCTTCCGCGAACGGCATCAGCGCACCAACAAGAGGCACTTTCCCGAGCTGCTGCGCCCGCGCCGCGAGCGGCCACGCCGCCGCGCCGCCAAGCAGCGTGATAAACTCGCGACGCCTCATCCATCCTCCCGCCATCAATCAAGCCGCTGTAGGGTAGCACGGTAAGCAGGGAATTTCGCCACCGCTGCCAAACCGCAAGCGCAGCCCGCGGTGGTCATCGCTCTCGCTCTTTGGCCGATTAAGGATCAAATTGACCCTGAATTCAGATGCTATATTCCAGCCCAATCCTGGGGGCGACTTCGACCATGGAACGGCGCTTATCTCTCAACCAAATAGCTGTCCCCGATGACTTCCCATCCGACGAATTTGATGCCGTTTCTGGGAAACTGGGCAGCACGTACGGGGAGCGTTACGAATAC